>VFQP010000466.1_pt1 | contig 79190 bp, 55 predicted proteins | sample 3512351 | NCBI WGS metagenome assembly VFQP01 (sample SAMN10412372, study PRJNA504923) | tailings metagenome | isolation source: Relicate 1 Philex TSF1 revegetated site | place: Philippines: Tuba, Benguet | collected 2017-08-29
GGCACCTGGATCGTCATCGGTTCTGATTCAGCTGAACTCGGTGGACAGGGTAGTGGCAGTGCCGTTTTCGCGGGTGATCCCGACATACGTCTCTCGCGTGAAAAACGCGCAGGCGGACAAATGAAACTCAACTGGTGGAAATCAACACAAGAGTTCTATAACTCTCCGAGGATCGGTGTGATCGGGGATAGCCAGGGTAAAGGTGAGTTCGCTACCAGCTATTCTCAATCCATCATGGGGAGATTACAGCAATTCATTTACGGGGTAAGCTCCAATGCGGGCTTCACCAATTACTGCCAGAACGGTTATAATTCAAGAAGACTCGCACCATCCGGCAGCAATGCTTTCGTGGATAATAACTATAATATCACCAAAGCCCTGTCTGACGGGAACAAGATCATCATTCTTTGCAATACCAGTAATGATTTCGCCACTAACTCAGCTGGTGGTTATACACCTGTAGAAGAGTTCATGTCAAATACGCTGCTGATCGCGGAAGCATGTGAAAAAGCAGGTGCAACATTGTTTGTCGTGAGTCCATTACCAAGAAATGCTTATTCAGCAGCGGTGCGTGATTCCATGCGGGTGGTGGCGGATCTGCTGCAGCAGAAATTTGGTGACAGATATGCTTACGTTTATCACCAGGTAGAAGATACATTGAATGCAAACACGCTTCAACCTTCTTATGAAACAGGAGATGGAATTCACCTGAATAATACCGGCAGTGCGATCGTGTTTAACGCCCTGCGTGATGCGATCATGAGTTATTACACGATCCCCTCTGGAATTAAAAACTACCAGGTGTATCGCGCAGCTACATACAGTGGTGAGTATACGCGTCATTCAACGGTCGTCAACATTAATCAGCCCTTGCTGCAAATGGCTGAAGACAGTTTTTACTATAAAGTCCGGATTGCTTACCGAAATGGCTATTTCTCCAAATGGAGTAATGTGGTGCAGGGAAGTCTCGCACAAACCGGAGGTGTTACGTTCCAGCGACCGGTAGTAGCTGCAACAACGCCGATGGTCGTATTTCTTCCTGCAACCTCTTCTACCATTACCGTCACAGCGTCTGACGGAAATGCAGGTGGAACGATCTCATCTTACCATTGGGTGAAGATCTACGGTGGCCCGGCCACCATGAGTAATATCAACAGCGCAACCGCCAATGTGAGTGGTCTCCAGGAAGGAGGATACCTGTTCCGTTGTGAAGTGACTAATAATAACAACCTTTCATCCTATGGAGATGTACAGGTGATCGTCAGAAATATTGACAGTTCAACGCTGGTAAGCCGTTTCAATTTTAATGCAAATCCAAGCAATATAGCCGGATGGGTTGATGTAAGTGATGGTCCGTTCCATGCCAACAATAACGGAAAAGTCTGGACGGATAATATCAACAACCGCTCCATCGTAAATATCAGCAACCTTCAGAACGACCGATGGGGAGGTAACTTCTATAATAATGCCGGTGATGCAAACGGAGAAAACATTGCTGATCCGGGCGGCTTTGCCATTCCATCGGCAGTGCTCAGATCGTCCTGGTATAGCCACGGCAGGGTATATGTGAACGCCAGTTCAAACCAGTTGAAGTTCACGGGCCTCAATCCAACGAAGTCTTACAAAATAAAACTTTACGGTTCGCTCGCAACCTCTGTTGCACTGGATGCGGATCCGACACTGTATATCGTTAATGATAATACTCTTGATCCAAGAAGACTGAATGCTGTAGGCAATACCTCCAACATGGCCATGTTCAGGAATATCTATCCAAACGCTTCCGGTGAGATCCCATTCTTTGTAGGTGTGCCGGACGGAGAAGCATTATTTGGAATGATCAATGCCGCCACTATCGAAGAAGATCAGCTGAGTGCGGTCAACCAGGTTCCGCAGGTAACTGTCGGTTCTAACAGGACCATCACGCTGCCACTTAATACAGTTACACTCACCGGCACGGGTATAGACCCTGATGGCTCTATTGTTGGTGTAGCATGGACGCAGGTTTCGGGTCCTGTTAGTGCAACCATCACGAATGGGAATACATGGGCGCCAGGTATAGTTATGCCGTCCGCTAATCCCGGAGTATACGTGTTCCGTTGTTCTGCGACTGACAATGCCGGAGGTGTCGGTACCGCAGATATCACGATCACGATGGTGGCAGGGTCAAGCAATCCTGTGATGTACGTCGGTGTCTCGAGAGATTCATATACGGCTTCTCCATGGCTGGTATTGTCGGGTGCGCCAAGTTCAGCAGTTCTGACGGGCACCAACACAGATGCTTTCCCGGGCAATACAGTTACGGTTAGCACGATCGCCACAGCAAACTGGGTACCGTTGTTTGGTTATGCATCAAGTGATTCAACCGGCGAAGTGGTAGATGATGGCAACGGTTATATTGCGCCGCTTCGCGTACATCGCGGAGCCTTCTTCAACGTGAATGCGTATGATGTGAACAAACCACAAGTCGAAGTGACCGGGCTTCCGGCAGGAACATATAAAATAAGAGTATTCGGTTCCCTGTCAACCGCCGTGGCCAACAGCATGAGTATAGATTGTAATACAGTGTTCCGCGTTAACAGCTCCAGCCCGCAAACGATAAACGCGAAGGGTAATACTTCGCAAAGTGCAGACTTTACGGGTGTGGTGATCGGAAGCGGAGATCCCTTAAAGATTTACCTTAATCCAACAACACCAGGCTCTAATAACTTCGTGGGTATGCTGAACTTCTTTATTATCGAGCGAACAGGGCCATAATTGCATGGGATTAATAAGTGTTCGTAAGCATTGCCTGATTCACCTTACATAATAACTTCCAATAAAAGCCCGGTGCGCCTCAGATGCACCGGGCTTTTATGTGATGTTTCACAATGATGGGCATTAGAAAATTTTAGAACTATACACTATTTTCTAATGAGATCTTAACCCGCCATCTGGATAGCCAGCTGCTTAAACGCCATGGGTTAGGTGATAACACTTATACAAAGGGAGTAGCTCAAAAAAAATTGCCCTTTTTAGCTTATTAAAGGAAAAAAAAACTCATTTTCGTGATTCATCCACCACCTGTTTTTTATGTTAATAAACCACCTTACTCCTTTGTTTTTTCATCCGGAATATTTTGACCATATTTCGTTCAATCAGACCAATACCGTTTTTAAGTCCCGGTTTGTACAAGTCTGACTTTTTACATCCAGGCCTAAAAATCTTTGCCTGGGATTGCCTGCCATACATAATAATTATCAGCAAATATGTTGACTCAGCTTCCCGCTCAGCGTAGAAGCAGCCGTGTATTTGGGATAATGATCACTACCAGTTGATTGCTGAATGTATTGAAACATTCCCGTCATTTTCAGGGTTTTTGTTATGCATTAACGTGATCACTTTGGTAGAATCGGTCAAAAAAAATACTTGCCCCGGGCAATGTGATATTTATTGACCATGAATTTATGTCAGCATAAACCTTAACCAACAACCATCAGAACACTTATCCTGTTTATATTATGAGCCATCGCTTTTTTACATATCAAAAAGCCCTCAAGTCTTTCATCGGCCTATCTTTCATTTTGCTTTTTATTCTTTGTCCCTTATTAAATTTTGGTCAAACCCGGCTGCAGGTAGTGAACGATTCAGTTCGTGTGGCGAATGGAGAACTGGTTGTCCGTAATCAGACCAAAAATATCCCAGGTGTTTTGGTAAACAAAGGAAACGGAGTTACGGAATTCCGTAATCTGAAAATGATCAAACAGGGAGACAGCACACTTTTTATCCTCGGCCAGGATACCACGGCGATCACTGCAACGGGTACGGGTTCAGGCTCTGTCATGGAGTTCCCTGACAGAACAGTCAGCCTGAACATCAGACCGTATGATGCAAATAATATGCAATTGAAATGGTGGAAGACGAATAATGATTTCTATGTATCACCTAAGATCGGCATTATTGGCGATAGTCAGGGTAAGGGCGATTATGCATCAAGCTATGGGAATTCAACAATGGGACGATTGCAAAGTTTTATCTATGCCGTATGTCAGAACCCCGTTGTGATCAATTATTCCCAGAACGGATATAACTCACGCAGACTGGCTCCGACCGGCAGCAATGCATTTGTAGACAATCAATACAATATCACCAAAGCGCTGGCAGATGGAAACAAGATCATCATTCTCTGTAACACAGGAAATGATTTCCTTAATTCCGGTGCTGGCGGCCCGGTACCTGTCAGCGAAGCGATGGCCAATACATTACTGATTGCTGAGGCCTGTGAGAAAGCAGGTGCTACATTGTTTGTAATTAGCACAAATCCCGGGGGATCTGCAAGACCAATTGAATTGAGAGATTCCGCAAGGATAATGGCAGGATTACTGCGTCAGAAATTCGGCGAGCGCTGTGCTTATACATTCAAACTGCTGGAAGATCCCGCTAATCCCAACTATTTGTTGCCATCATTGCGGCTTAGTGATGATATCCATTTGAACGACGCCGGTTGCGCGGTTCTCTTCGGAGCAGTGCGGGACATGCTCACCAGCTACTATGCCTCCAACAATATGGTAGCAGGTTATCAGCTTCAAAAGGCGAATACATTCAGCGGGATCTATTCCGATTTCCAGTTCATCAATAATGCAACCCAACCATCGCTGGTCAAGGCAAAAGACAGTGCCTTCTATCGTGTACGTATCAAATTTCATAACGGATATTATTCTGACTGGAGCAATATAGGACAGGGGAGTGCCGCTTACCAGGAAGCTCCGGGAGAACTGCTGCCGGTAGTGGCTGGCAACGGGCCGATCCGCGTGCAGGTGCCGAAAGATTCCACTACACTGATCGCAACAGCTTCCGATGCCAATCCAGGAGGATCGATCCAGTCCTATAATTGGTTCCGCGTAAACGGGAATAGCCTGGCAACCATACAGCATCCAACGCAGGCCTCCACCCGTGTAACAGGATTATCAGAAGGATCTTACCTGTTCCGCGTGGAAGTAAAGAACGCACTGAATAAAACAGCCTATGCAGATGTTCCTGTGATCGTAAGCTCGGCTATTGTTTATCCAAGGGCACAATTCAGCTTTAGCGCAGGTTCTCAGTCCATTCCAGGCTGGGTGAGTATTGCAGGCAGCCCGATCAATGCAGCTACTAACAACGTGTACTGGACTGACAACACGACCGGGATCTCTATCCTTAATATTGCCAGTACCAATCAGAAATGGGGTAGTGCCTATGGGACCAACTCAGGTGATGCCAGCGGCGAAACGGTCGCTGATGCCGGTGGATTCGCTGTACCGGCTGCAGTATTGCGTTCAGCATGGTTCTCCAATAACGTAAGCTATGTAGATAACAATTCGAATCAGTTGAAAGTTACCGGGCTTTCGCCTGCCAAAAGATATGCGATCCGTTTTTACCCTTCTATAGCCACCAGCTTTACGCTGGACGCTGATCCTACTGAATATATCGTTAACAATAGTTTGCTGAACAGAAAACGTCTGAATGCGAAGGGCAATACCAGTAATGCGGCGGTATTCCGCGGAGTTGCTCCTGGCACCGATGGTACGATCAGTTTATTTGTAGGTGTTCCTGCAGGTCAGGCGCAATTCGGGATGTTGAACGCCTTGACCGTTGAAGAGGAAGCGGGCGGAGGCACAAACCAACTGCCTGTGGTAACGCCCGGCACCAATAAAACCATCCAGCTGCCGACAACTGTCGCTTCTATCGCTGTTGCCGCCGAAGATCCAGATGGTCAGATAGGGTCTGTCAACTGGTCAAGAATCACGGGACCGTCCACTGCAATCATTAACAGTCCCTCAACACTGGAAACAAACGTTGATTTCACTGAAGCTGGCAGTTATGTTTTTCGATGCACTGTAACGGATGAGGATGGTGGCACGGCATTTGGCGAAGTTACGGTGACGGTTCAGGCCGCAAATGCAAACCCAACATTGCAAATTGGGGTGAGCAAAACAGCCTATACACAATCGGGCTGGCGAGTTATAGCAGGATCACCGCATCAGGCTGTCCTGGCGGATACTTCTGTTTTCGCAGGGAATTCTGTTATTGTAAACACGGTAAACACAACAGGCAATTGGGTGCCATGGTCGTCGTCTGTAAGTGCCGATGCAACCGGAGAAACTGTCGATGATGGTTTTGGATTTACCGCACCGGCAAGGGTTACGCAAGGTTGTTTCTTCAATGCGAATAGCTATGCTGCTGACAAACCTCAGATGCAGGTGCTTAATTTGCCTGCCGGCGTCTATAAAGTAACCTTATTCGGATCACTCAAAAGCACCGTGAGCCCATCTGTAAACAGCCAGACACAATATCGTGTGAACACTATGAGTCCCATAACGGTCAACACAAGAGCCAATACATCGAAGACGGCAGTCTTTAACAACGTATCAGTATCAGCAGGGTCGCCATTGAATATATTCTTCAATCCTGTTACAGGAGGATCAAACTCATATGCCGGTTTGCTGAACTATATCGTGATCGAAAAGCTCTCAAACCAATAACAAAAAACTAAACGAAATAAACGTCAAACTATTCAATCATTTACTATGCAGCTTTTGAGCAAAATTTATAACGTCTTTCTCCTGGTGTTGGTCATCAGCATCTGTTCGTGCAAAAAAGATTCATCACCTGAAAGACCGGCAGAAGAACGAACGTCAATCGAAAAGACGGTTACAATCGATCTGAGCTCGAATTGTGGAGGATTGTATCAGTCTGTTCCGGCAGCATATGACAACACTACTACAAGTTATCCATTGCTGGTATTTCTTCATAGCGGATCGGAGATCGGCAATGGAAGTACGGATCTTCCGAAACTGCTGAACATGCCGGTTTTCTCGCGCCTGCAAAAAGGAACATTTCCTGCTTCGTTTAGTGCAGGAGGTCAAAGCTTTTCTTTTATTGTCGTATCTCCGCAGTTTAAAAAATGGCCTGTTATAGCAGACGTAGATGCAGTAGTGGAATACTGTAAAAGAAACCTGCGGGTCGATCAGTCCAGGATCTATATCATGGGGTGCAGCATGGGTGGTGGCGCCACATGGGAATACAGCGCTGCTTATAGCAGCAAGATCGCGGCAATCGTACCGATCGCAGGTGCATCCACTCCAGACCTGTCCCGTGTGACACGAATTGCGACAGGAGGATTACCGGTATGGGCATTTCACAACGCGGATGATCCGACGGTTTCCGTTAGCAATACTCACACGTATGTCGATGGAATCAATTCTTTGTCGCCCGAATTGCCCGCAGTGAAAACGATCTGGGCCACAGGAGGACATGATGCATGGACAAAAGCGACGGACCCCGCCTATAAAGAGAATGGCAGGAACGTTTACGAATGGATGTTGCAGTTCAAACGCTAACACCTGTTCATGTCTTTAACAGCCTCATCCGTGGCAATTGTATTATTACTGGTGCGATTGCCACGTGTTGTTTTATACAAAAACGCTCAACTTCTCACTCCAACACAACAAATACAAAAAGACAGCGTTCTAACACCGACAACCCCTCCGAACTGTGCTGCCGCCGGTTGTTTTTTATCCGAAATCTCTCTGAGATCCATTCCTAAAAAACCAATCATATGCGACCGACACCTATCCAACCGAAAAGGGCTGACTTTGCCTCCTTTGATGACTATTTCGATGCGATGATCCAGTATCATCTTCAGTTATCACCCACCGATTCCGAAGATCCGCAAATACAAGATCCGTTTGCCGCATCTCAAAAATCCCAGTTAAATAAACCCGAGCTTTCATCAGCCAGTGTTTCCATAAACGGAGCCATCAAGCTTCCGGAAGCTAAAAATGCATGGCGTCAACGCCTTCAGAAATTCGTTCAGGCGCATCAGCAATAAATCACTCATACACTAGTCTCACCAGATCAACTGGCTACAGATATAATGACTTCCTTCCCGTTCTTCCCGTCTTCCCGGTAAAAAACCGGTAAGGGGAAAAGAACGGGAAGAGTTCTTTGTTCATACCCTACTGTCAGGCATTCGAAGCCGGTCAATAGCCAGAGACTCCCGAAGTCTTTACATCTTTTGGTCACCCGCCTCTTTCTTCATTACATTTGCCGCCCGGCGATTACGATTTCCCTTCTGCTGTAAAAAACCAAGCGGACGATTATGAAGAAATTCACCTTATTGACTTGCTCATTATTTTTTATCTGGTGCAGTTGTTTTGCATTCCAGTCAGACGATAGTCTTATTATTGAGCTGAATACCGCTATTCAACATGCCAGTCAGTACGATACTGAGAAAATGAGTAAGATCAATACCCTGAAAAAGCTGGCAGCGGAAAACAATACAGCGGAACTTTCCGTCAGGTATAACATCGATGTTCAGCTGTACGAAGAATACAAATACTTCAATTTCGATTCCTCTTTAAAATACACGTCGAACCTCCAGCGGTTTGCCGCGCAGAAAAATGATGCTTTCCTGATCGCTGATTCAAAGCTGAAGTATGCATTCATCCTTCTTTCCGCAGGAATGTTCAAAGAGACCTTTGATGCGCTGAACAGTATCGATGTTAAGCATCTACGCGAACCCGGGAAAGCTGAAATGTATTCCCTGATGGCCCGCTATTATTTCAATCTGTCTGAATACACCAATGACTTTGTTCACAGTCCGGCTTATAATACTACCGCAAATTCTTATCTCGACTCTGCTTTGGCTCATTATCCCTTGGGATCATTTGACCACGATTATTACGAAGCACTGAAATTCCTGAAAAAAGGAGAATCGGATAATGCGCAAAGAAAACTGAGCGCGCTTATCGACCGCAAAGATCTTTCTTATCACGAGCGCGCACTTGCCACGTCAACCATGGGCGGGATCTTTATCGGCCAGGGACAGGAAGAAAAAGCAAAGCCATTTCTAATCGAAGCTTCTATTGCTGATATAAAATCATCTACCAAAGAAACACTCGCCCTGCAGTTCCTCGCAGGTATTATATATAAAGAGGGATTGCTGGAAGACGCCCTGCTGTACATCGAAAAAGCCAACGTGGATGCTACTTTTTATAACGCACGTCTGCGGAAGGTACAGATAGGAGCAGTATTGCCGCTGATCGAAGGAGACATGATCCGGACGATCAGGTCGCAGAAGAAAGCGCTGCAAGCCTATCTCATCACTCTTTCTGTGGTGGTATTGCTGCTAGCCGGGCTCGCCGTTGTCATTTTTATGCAGGTAAAGAAATTACAGCTTGCCAGAAAACGATTGTCAGAAGCAAACCTCAAACAGCAACAGGCTAACGAACAGTTATCGGAAGCAAATGCGTTAAAAGACTCCTATAACAAGCAGCTACAGGAAATGAATGACCAACTGGTCAGGGTAAACCAGGTCAAAGAGAAATACAACGAGCAGCTAAAAGCGATCAACAAGCAACTGCTGGAGTCCAACAAGATCAAGGAGGAGTATATCGGGTACTACTTTAAAATGGATTCTGAGTTCATGACCAGGATGGAAAAACTGATCATCCAGATGGACAAAAAGCTCCTCGAAAGGAAATGGGATGAGATGAAATATCTGCTGAAAAGTGTGGATATGAAAAAGGAAAAAGAGGAATTGCTGCGGAATTTTGACAAGGTTTTCATCCGGCTGTTCCCGGATTTTGTGGCGCAATTCAACGCGATGTTCAACGAAGAAGACCAGGCGGTTCTGAAGGAAGGGCAACTGTTGAATCCCGAGCTACGCATCTTTGCGCTCATCAGATTAGGCATTACAGAGAACGAAAAGATTGCCGAAATACTCGATTATTCAATCAATACGATCTATGCAAAAAAGACGAAGATCCGTTCAAAGGCAATCGTTTCAAAGGATGAATTTGAACGCCGGATCATTGAAAATACAGAGATGAGTCACTGAAAAGCACAATATTCCAACAAATCCAAACTATATGATGATATATTTAAATATTTACTTAAAATGATTATAGTTAATACCTAACAAAGTCTTTAAATATTTAATATTCCAGCTTTTTCCTATTTTTTCAATCTTATTTTTTTCATTTTAGCTTAACTCGGATTTTTTTGTAGTGTCCCGGTCTGCCCTCGGGCTGGCTGAGCGCCTGTTTCTTTAAAACAGAAATAAACACAAAAAAATGAAGCTAAAACGATTGCTTATGCCAACAGTGGCATGCCTGCTATGTCTTGTCATGTCCTCCACAACTTATGCGCAGAACCGGGTCATCCGCGGGACTATCCTCGATGAAAATGCCCAACCGGTTACAGGCGCCAACGTCACGGCCCAGGGTGCCGGCACCGGTACCAGTGCCGATTCTCTTGGCAACTTCACCCTCTCCGTTTCGCCTGATATTACACTTCTGGTCATTTCTGCGGTGGGCTATACCAGCCAGGAAGTGAATATCGCCAACCGGACTACGGTATCTGTTACGCTCGTTGCCGCCGCCCAAACCCTCACCGATGTGGTGGTGCTCGGCTACGGTACTGCGCGTAAAAAGGATCTGACCGGCTCCGTTTCGACCATTTCCAGCAAAGATCTCAACCCCGGCCCTGTAACCAGTCCTTTGCAACAGATCGCCGGTAAGGCGGCCGGTGTGAACGTAGTTCAGATCGGTAGCGAACCTGGCAGCGCCCCCGGCGTACGTATCCGGGGCATCACATCGCTCGTAGGCGGTAGCGATCCGCTGGTAGTTGTTGACGGGATCCAGGGAAATATGGATCTCTTCAGACAGGTGCCTCCAAACGAAATCGAATCCGTTGACGTATTAAAAGATGCCTCTGCAACCGCTATCTATGGATCACGTGGTGCTCCCGGCGTAATTATCGTTACCACAAAAAGAAGCCGCTCAGGCAGAAGCACCATCGAATTCAACTCCGTTGCTTCCGCTGACTTTATCGGTAAAAAACTGAGAATGCTGAATGCCGGTGAATGGTGGCAGGAAGCACAAAAGTGGAATGTGCCGGCTTCTGAAAACCACGCATCAAACACAGATTGGTTTGATATCCTTACACGGGATGGATTCACCCAGAACCATTCCATTGCTCTTGGCGGGGGGACAAAAGACTTCAACTACCGTGCGTCAGTGGCAGCGGTATTGCAGAATGGTATCGTGATCAATTCCAATTTTAAAAACTATATAGGAAGAATCCAGGCTACACAAAAAGCGCTGGATGGAAGATTGTCCGTTACCATGAATCTGAACGGCAACGTCTCTAACACGCTCGGCAGCCCGGGCAGCGTGGGAAGAGCAGCATTTACTTCTAACCTGATCAGTAACGCGTATGTATCACGCCCTGCAGACCCTGTTTTTAATGCAGACAGCTCTTACTTTACCGATCCTAATGTATTCCAGTACATCAATCCGTATGCAGTTGCTCAGGAAGTGGTGAACGAAGGAGGATCCAACAATCTTTTTGGATCTCTCAGAACAGATCTCGAAGTAGTGAAGGGCCTCACAGCAAGCTGGTTTGGCAGCTGGAGAAAAACGGATAACTATTGGGGGTATTATCTGCCGGCAAGGTCTACTGTTTCCATTGCTATGGATAATAAGGGCCTGGCAAGTGTTACCAACAACCGGGCTGATGAACGTTTGATGGACATTAGTCTTGACTATAAGAAAATGATCCGCCAGCATCGCATCGAAGTACTTGGCCTGTATGAATATCAAACACAGGTTTACCAGGGCAACTTCGCGCAGGCAAAAGGCTTTATCAATGATATCACAACATATAATGCGTTACAGAATGGAGATCTCTCACGCGTTACGCCAGGAGATATCACTTCCTATAAGAACGACCGGAATCTTGTTTCCTTCCTGGGAAGAGTAAATTATGCATTGCATGACCGCTATCTCTTAACAGCAAGCATCCGCCGTGATGGTTCATCTGTACTTGGCGTAAATAATAAATGGGGCAACTTCCCTTCTGCTTCCGTTGCATGGCGAATCAGCAATGAATCCTTCATGGCTAACCAGCACTTATTTGATCAGTTGAAATTGCGTGTTGGCTATGGAGTGACTGGCAACCAGCAAGGGCTTTACCCGCAAAACTCCACACAGCTTGTAGGTGCATCTGGTGTTACTTACTTCGGCGGTTCACAGATCACCAACTTCCTGATCACCCAAAATGCCAATGCAGATCTTCGTTGGGAAACAAGAAGCCAATGGAACGTTGGTGTCGATTTTGCGGTGCTGGATAATAAACTTACCGGTACAGTTGATCTCTTTAAAGCCACCACAAAAAATCTGTTGTTTAACTATACCGTTCCCCAACCTCCTTATCCGTACGGATCTATTCTGGCCAACGTGGGAAGTTTACTGAACGAAGGTGTTGAGCTCACGCTGAGCTATGATATGATCAGAACAAAAGATCTTTCAGTAACGCTTGCGGGAAACGGCTCTCTTCTCAGAAATAAAGTGCTTGAATTAAGCGGTAGCATCAACGGCGTTCCTTTGAATACCAACTACGTTCCGTGGGGTAACAATGCCTACCTGATCAAAGGCATGCCGATCGGCACCTACAACATTCTTCAGCATGAAAGTATCGATGCAGCAGGCGTGGAAAAAGTGGTGGATCAGGACAAGAATGGTGTGATAGACCAGGGCAATCAAAGTCCTGACCGAATCATTGCAGGTTCTGCCGTTCCAAAATATACGTATGCATTCACTCCGTCTGTATCATACAAAAACTTTGATTTCTCCATGGTATGGCGTGGTTCCGGCGGCAATAAGATCTACAACGGTATTCGCGGAACCCTGAGCAGAATGGAAAATATCGGTAAATCCAATGTATTGTATGACGCGATACCGCTAGGCTTATTCACCTCTCAATATGGCTCTGATCTCTGGCTGGAAGATGGCGGCTTTGTTCGCTTTGAAAACTTCTCCGTGGGATATCGTATCAAAAGCAACCTGAAAAACATTGAAGCGTTCCGTGTATTCGCAACGGGTAATAACCTGGCAGTGATCACAAAATACAAAGGCATCGATCCAGAGCTGAACGGTGCTTATGGCAGCGCTGGTGATAACGGGATCTATCCGCGTACAAGACAGGTGTCTGTCGGCTTTAATGTGATCTTCAGGTAAAGAGGTTTTAAAGTTTAAATGTTTAACAGTTTAAAAGTTATTGAAACATACTAAACGTTAAACCCTGAACTTTTAAACCAAAAGAAAACTTCGGATTGAAAAACTGTTCCCATAAACTTTTTGCGTGATGAAAAAAATATTATTCTTTTTATTGATCACCGTCCCGTTTGTACAAAGCTGTACAAAAGTGGATGAAAACATATACGACCGCTATGCGGCGGATGATTTTTATAATTCTCCAACAGGCTCTGACGTTGCACTGGCGAGTGTATATGCACAGATCGCGGGTAACTGGGGTGGAGTAGGGTATGCCGGTGCGGATAACGGCTGGTATGATCTGAACTGTATGTCTTCAGACGAACAGGTGATCCCTCACCGTAATACCGGTGACTGGCAATTGGATTTTGCACAGCTCTATAAACACGAATGGTTGCCTACACATTCCATTGTTGGAAACACGTGGAACTGGTTGTACAAATCTATTTTCACTGCCAATCTCGCTGTTGAACAACTGACCAATGCAAAAGCGGAAACAGCGAAGATCGCTGAAGCAAAAGTGTTGCGCGCCTTCTTTTATTATCTCCTGATTGATGACTTTGGGAACATCCCTTTCTATACAGAGAACAATATCACCGTTGAAAATCTTCCACAGAAAAATCGTGCAGATGTATACAGTTTTATTGTAACGGAATTGACAGAGAACATAGAGAAACTTAGCGCAGATAAAGGCGGGCAGTATTATGGCCGTTTTAATAAATGGGCTGGATATGCATTACTCGCGAAAGTATACCTGAATGCAGGCGTGTATACAGGTACAACGAAATGGGCTGAATGTCTCGCCGCATGTAATAAACTTACAGAAGGAGGATTCAGCCTGCATCCGGCAACTGCTAACGCGGCAAGTCCTCTCGGTAATACATATTTTGACCTGTTTGGTGATGAAAATCCGCAGGATGAGACCATCCTTTCTATCTATACAAAAACAGATATCGTCGGCCGGAATATTTTTACGATCCGTAGTTTGCTTGGGCCGCATTTTGTAGCGCTGTTCAATGCAACAGGATGGAATGGTACGGTAATACATGAGAACTATGTGAACAGGTTTGATAATAATGATATCCGTAAGCGGCAGTTTATATCAGGACCGCAGCCGGGTGGCGTGAATTATTCAACCACCATTTCTTCACTGGATAATCCCGGTGCCGGCAGGGAAGAAGGTACCCGTAACATGAAATTCTATCCGGTTGGTCCATTAAACGGTGGCGGTGCTTCAAATGATTTCCCGATCTACCGATATGCTGATATCCTGCTGATGAAAGCTGAATGCCACGTTCGCCTTGGCGATGCCGGTGCCGCAAAACCTTTTGTTGACCAGGTAAGAACCCGTGCTGGTCTTTCAGCGCTGGCGGCTAACCCAACGCTCGATGATATCTACAACGAAAGAGGCTTTGAGCTCACATGGGAAGGTCATCGCCGTCAGGATATGATCCGCTTTGATAAATTTCTGCTGGCGCATGACTTCAAGCCTGTGTCCGGCAATTTCAGAAAGTTATTCCCTATCCCAACATTTGCGCTGGATGCAAATAAGAATCTGACGCAAAACCCCGGTTATTAAACTGATTCAACGCCATTAAATGAAATTTTTTATGAGAACGATATTTCAAAAGTTCTGCCTGCTGATGACTGCAGCGGTGTGTATCACGGCCTGTAAGAAAGAGGCTGTACTCACTTATCTTGATGTAGTGGATTTCCCGCAGAAGCTTACATCTTCTGTTGCAGAAGTACTGCTTACGCCGGATAACAACAATAACTCAGTGGTTAGTTTTTCCTGGCCTGCTGTAACATTCAAAGTTCCGGCGCCTGTTTCTTATGCGGTGCAATTCACCACACCTGCGGATACACTGGGATCGACCGCATGGAGTAAGGCGCATACGATCACGGCTGGCGATGATGTATTATTGCAATCTCTCACGGGAGCAACACTGAATGATATTGCGTTGAATAAACTGGGCTTGCCCAAAGACACGGCAAACACAGTTGTCGCGCGCGTTGTTGCCACACTAGATCGAAAAGTTTATTCGAATACAGTAAGTTTTAAAGTAACGCCATATCGCGTTACTGTTTTAAAAACACTTTATCTACCCGGCGATTACCAGGGATGGAATCCGGGCGGTGCGCCTGTGATCAGGGAAGTGCTGGACAAACCGGAAATGTATGAAGGCTATGTGTACATTCCCGATGGCGGCAGCTATCAGTTCAAAATGACGCCTCAGCCAAACTGGGAACCGATGGCCTATGGCGATGCAACCGGAACAAGCGGCGATATCATCGAAGCAAACTATGCCGGAGGAAATATGTCTGTGTCGTCCGGTGGATATTATTATCTCACGGCTGATCTGAATACAAAAAAATGGACCAATACCAAAACAACCTGGAGCATTCTTGGCGATGCATCACCGGGTGGTTGGGACACAGATACACAATTGACCTATGATCCTGCGGCACAGGTGTGGAAAGTGACCTGCAATATGAGCGCTGCAGGTTCTTTTAAATTCCGTGCAAACAACGCCTGGGTGCTTGATTTCGGCATCGACCCCGTTACAAAAGAATTAAAGTATGCGGATAATCCGTTTCTTGGATATACGCCAAACCTGGATAACCTGACGGTTCCTGAATCCGGTAACTATACCATCACCCTGGATCTTCGCAATGCAGGCAATTATACCTATATCCTGCATAAAAATTAAACAATTTACATCCCGATCTAATCTTCTTATAGATGAAAAAATATTCAATCTTTTTCCTTGCGGTCCTTTTTTTGTCCTGCAGCAAGGATGATGCGCCGGTAAACCCGGGTCTGCCTTCGGATCCTCCGCAATACGGAACGCCGTTCTCAAAAGTCCCCGCTGTAAAAGATGCAACCGTTTACCAGGTTAATACACGCGCCTTCAGCTCTGCGGGCAATCTTGCCGGCGTAACAGCCCGGCTCGACTCGATAAAAGCACTTGGTGTAAATATTGTATACCTGATGCCGATCTATCCCGTGGGAACGGTTAACAGTATTAACTCACCATACTGCGTGAAAGACTTTAAAGCTGTAGCTAACGAGTTCGGTACGCTGGAAGATCTTCGTACGCTTGTAAACAAAGCACACGAAAAAGAAATGGCGGTCATACTGGATATCGTTCCCAATCATACAGCCTGGGATCATCCATGGATCACCACGCATAAATCATGGTATCAACAGAATGCTGATGGCAACGTTGTGGCGCCTCCGGGATTCAACGATGTTGCTCAGTTGAACTTCAATAATGATTCATTGCAGAATGCAATGATCGAAGTACTCCGCTACTGGATCTACACTGCAAACATCGATGGATATCGTTTTGACTTCGCCGATAATGTCCCGTTTACATTCTGGAAAAAAGCACTGACTTCTCTCAATAGTATTCCCAATCGCAAGCTTTTTCATATTGCGGAAGGAACAAGGTCAGATCATTTCAGGGCAGGCTTTGAATTGAAATACGGTTTTGCCTGGTTTTCCAATCTGAAAGAAGTATTCGGCCAGGCAAGATCTGCTACTTCTATCACTGGTATGAATACAACAGAATATTCAAACAGTTATGATGGCTCCATGGTATTGCGGTATATTACCAATCATGATGTAAATAGCGCTGATGGCACACCGCAGCAATTATTCGGTGGCAATGACGGCGCTATGGCGGCATTCATTGTTTCTGCCTATATGAAGGGCGTTCCGATGATCTATAACGGTGAAGAGAAAGGTCTGCCGTATCAGTTGAAATTCCCCTTCACGGTAGAGAAGATCGACTGGACATTGAATCCTTCTATTACGGCCAGTTACAAAAAGATCCTTGGTTTCCGGAATACAAGCGCTGCGATCAGGCATGGCGAATTATTTACCTACAGCAACGATGATGTTGTTGCGTTTACGAAACAAAAGGACAACGAAACGGTTTTTGTTATGGCCAACCTGCGCAACCGCACCGTTGATTATACATTGCCTGCCTCGCTGGCAGGTTCATCATGGACAGATGGATTCAGCAATGCCAACGTAACATTAACAACACAGGTTAGCTTGCCCGCTTTCAGTTACCGGGTTCTTCAAAAAAAATAGATCACTACATTAATTTCCTTCCCGTCTTTCGGTAAAATTAAACCGGTAAGGCGGAAAGACGGGAAGGGAGAAAAAGTTTGATACGCATGAAGTTTCGAATTGCCTTTATATCACTCACAATTGCTGCTCTTAATTGGACGAACAGTTATGCTCAGCCAGCAATTGTACCCGCAGAAAAGCCGTTTCAGGGTGTTCCTGACCGCCAGGATGTGATCATTTACCAGGTAAACATCAGGGCGTTCAGTGAAACCGGAGATCTCAGGGGCGTGATACCACGTCTTGACTCGATAAAAGCATTGGGTGCAAATGTTGTTTACCTCATGCCAACATATCCGGTTGGAAAAGTAAAGTCTGTTAATTCGCCGTATTGCATACGTGATTACGTCAGCGTTAATGAAGAGTTTGGTACGCTCGAGGACCTCCGGATACTGGTCAACAAAGCGCACGCAAAAGGTCTGGCGGTAATCCTCGACTGGGTTGCCAATCACACAGCGTATGATCATCCATGGACGGCAAATCCAACCTGGTATCTGCAGGATTCAACCGGAAAGATCCTGAGCCCGCCGGGAATGGGGTGGAATGATGTTGCCCAGCTGAATTTCAAAAATGCAGACATGCGTATCGCCATGATCAAAGCCATGAAGTATTGGATAGAAGCAGCCAACATAGATGGCTTCCGCTGCGATTATGCCGATGGCCCGCCGGTTGATTTCTGGCAACAGGCTAACGACACATTGCGCGCTATTAAAGATCATAAACTGCTTATGCTGGCGGAAGGATCCCGCGCAGAGCATTTCTCAGCAGGCTTCGATTACAATTTTGGATTCCGCTTTTTTGAACGGATGAAGGCTATTTATAAACATAACCGCAGCGTTCTCTCCATTGACAGCTTAAACGTGTCCGATTATAGAGGTGTAGTTGAAGGAACGCAATCGATGGTAAGGTACGTTACTAATCATGACGTGAATGGCAGCGATGGCACACCCCAGGAATTATTCGGTGGGCAGCGCGGTGCAATGGCAGCGTTTGTCGTGGCCGCTTATATGAAAAGTATTCCAATGATCTACAATGGAGAGGAAGTTGCCACGCCATATCGTCTTGTCTTTCCTTTTACCGAAAAAAATATCGACTGGTCATTGAATCCAATGGTGACCGCAGAGTACAAGAAGATCCTGGCTGTTCGTAATAACAGTAAAGCGATCCGTCGGGGGCAGCTTGCCAGTTTCAGCAATGCAGACATTTGCGTGTTTACAAAACAGGAAGGAAATGAAACAGTCCTGGTGATCGTAAACCTCCGGGATAAGCCGGTTGAATATGCAATACCGCAGGCAATCAGGATGTCATGGATGGATGTTTTCACTGGTAAAAGGAAAAAATTACCGGGTAAAATAAAACTGGCTCCTTATGCGTACGAGGTATTAACAAAACAAACTTCCAAATAGGTTAAGCGTTTCAAATAGTAGAATTATGTCAGCAGGAAAAGTGCAATGGATGTTATTGTTCGTACATCTTTTTGTAGTCTCGGTTTCAGCGCAGCAGAATCCCACACCGGTTGTGATGAATAAAGTGGAACTCGGTTTTAAAGTTGATGAAAAAGGAGTAGCCCGTTACTCCATATCATTTGACGGAAAGCAGGTCGTCAGATCATCCCGGCTTGGTTTTAAAGTGAAGGAAGGCTTATTGCTGGACAGCAATTTCAGGATACTGAAGTCTGAGCTCACAGCAACAGATGAGAACTGGAAACCGGTGTTAGGGGAAGTAAGCAGTATCCGCAATAATTACAGGCAACTAAAAGTATTCCTGCAGCAAAAAGAATCACCATTCCTGCTGATGAATATAACTTTCAGAGTGTTTGAAGAAGGTGTTGGTTTTCGCTATGAATTTCCGATACAACCGGCGTTGAAGTTTTTTGTCCTGGAGAACGAATTGACGGAATTTAATCTTACCGGTGATCATAAAGCATTCTGGATCCCGGGTGACTTTGATTCCAACGAATACCTCTACACCACATCAAAGCTGAGTGAAATTGATGCATGGAAGTTCCCTATGCTTTCTTTTGGGAAAAAAGAAGAGAACATGCCCGATCAGCATGCAGTTCAAACGCCATTGATGTTAAAAACAGGAGAGGGGCTTTACATCAATATTCATGAAGCTGCATTGGTGAATTATTCTTCTATGCAGTTGCATGTTGATAAAGCAAATTTCAGTCTTACTTCATCGTTGGTGCCGGATGCTGCGGGAAAAAAAGGTTACCTGAGAACTCCAGCCAACACTCCCTGGCGTACAGTGATCGTAAGCGATAAAGCTACTGATATCCTGAACTCCAAAATGATCCTCAACCTGAATGAACCTTCACGCATCGGAGATGTGTCATGGATCAAACCCATGAAGTTCCTGGGTGTCTGGTGGGAAATGCAGATAGGGAAAACAAGCTGGAATTATACCGATAATATAGACTCTCTTTCTCCTGAAGGAAAACTGATCGGCAATGGCCGTCATGCAGCGAATACCGCCAATGTAAAACGATATATCGACTTTGCCGCAAAACATGGGATTGAAGGTTTGCTGGTAGAAGGATGGAATACCGGTTGGGAAGAATGGACTGGTGTTTATAAAGAAGAAAATTTTGATTATGTAACACCATATCCTGATTTCGATCTGCGGGAGATCACGCGTTATGCGAAAGAGAAAGGCGTTAAAATGATCATGCACAATGAAACGGGGGCAAGTGCTGCCAATTACGATCGCAGATTAGATACAGCCTTCAGATTGATGAATCGCTACGGTTATCCGGCAGTTAAGACCGGCTATGTTGGAAAGATCACACCAGTTGGCGAACATCATGACGGACAATGGATGATCAATCAATACCTGCGCACTGCTGAAGTTGCGGCAAAGTATAAAGTGATGATCGATATGCATGAGCCTGTTCGCCCCACGGGATTGCATCGTACCTGGCCCAATTTTGTTGCGTCCGAAGCCGGCCGCGGAAATGAATGGAATGCATTCAGTGAAGGAAGTCCACCTGAACATGAAACCATTCTTCCATTCACCAGGCTGATGGGAGGGCCCATGGATTATACACCCGGTATTTTCAAACTCCGCAATTATGCTCCCGCAGATCCGAAACGGCAGATGCACACAACACTTGCCAAGCAGCTCGCCTTGTATGTGACCATGTACAGCCCATTACAAATGGCCGCAGATCTTCCGGAGAATTATGAACAGTACCCTGATGCGTTTCAGTTCATTAAAGATGTTGCACTTGATTGGGATGATACAAAGATCATGGAAGCCGAACCAGGCGATTACCTGACCATTGCACGGAAGGAAAAAGGAACGGATAATTGGTTCATCGGGGCTATTACCGATGAGAACAGTCGTGTCAGCAATATCAAACTCGATTTTCTTGAGCAAGGGAAAAAGTATATTGCCACGATCTATGCCGACGGCGATAAAGCCGACTGGAAAACAAACCCTGAAGCATTTCAGATACAAAAAAGGACAGTTGATCACACCTCCGTATTAAAATTGAAACTGGCAAATGGCGGCGGAGCGGCGATCAGTATTATTGCGGATTCCAACACGGTAACAAAAGAATTTAAAACGAAAACCCGCAGGGCGAAATAAAGACTGTTAAGCTCGGAATCAAGTTTCGGGAAGGCCTCGCTGTGTCTACAGGGAGGCCTTTTTATTTGTATGTGCGAACGTTCAAAACTCATTTCAAATTGCTATCTGCAATTTCCGGCATAACAAACTGTTCGCTGTTGTTATTTCAGGATCGCCGGTTGGCTTCTCGTAGTTCGGTCACGCTCATGAAAGAACCGGGAAATGGAGCAGCGAAATGCTATCATTCTTGGCAATATCCTATTCAGCTTTTTATTTACTAACGGCCAGAAAATCGGCTGTTTTTTGCCTGACAAAGGATCCCGTAAAATAAAAAACCCTCTCGTGTTAAACGAAAGGGTTGGATCGTTCAGGTTTCCCTGTTAAAAGCATAGCGAAAATAAGTGAATACACTGATTTTCCTTGTCCTGATTTATCCGGATTTTTTAGATATCTCGCAAGTCGCAAAAGAAAAGGCAGCAAAAAACCGTTTTCCACTCAAATTTGTTTACGTTTGTTAGTAAGTAAAACCAGTTAGTTCAAAACATGCTGGTTATCTATTAGAATTCTATCGTATGAAACCATCTGCAACAGCCGCCTTCACAGGGATAAGTCTACATGTAGCTACTTGTCGTCCTCCAACTCTCGTTGTCTTACGCCTTTCAACAATAATTTCCAGCATTCCGCGCGAAGAGTATTCCCGGAAATTTATGTTACTGCATTCCTGAGTCCTCCCGTTTATTTGATACGTTACAGTTTTCTATATCCATAATTCCATGACTATGAAAGACATTTACGCTGAAAAACACCTGCCTGGGTTAAAGGTATTGATCCTGGAAGACAATGAGGACGACGCTTATATTTTGCAGCGGCGTCTCAAGAAGCATTTTGAGAACTGTGAATGTCTGGTGTCTGATGATGAAGCCGATTTCACAAAAGCCCTTGACGTTTTTCAGCCGCAGGTTGTTTTGGCGGACAATTCCCTGCACAACTTCAATGCCGCAGACGCATTAAAAGTAGTCAGACGGGCCAGCCAGGACACCGTATTTATCATGGTCACAGGTATGCTTTCAGAAAAACTTGCGGCGGATATTATCAGAGGGGGTGGAGATGACTACGTTGTCAAAGACCGGCTTTTTCGGATCTCAACTATAGTAGACGCGGCTCTCAGGCGCAGAAAGAAACAGGATGAGCAGGAAGAAGCTTTCGAGAGACTTTCCCAGCGCGCAATCAGGTACAGGGAGTTCCTTGGCGGAATATCGGAAGGTGTAATCGCTGTTGACCGCTCCGGGATAATCAGCTATATGAACGATGCGGCCAGCAAATTGCTTGGCAAAAGAAGCAGGATGTCCATCGGTGCCGGTTTCCGGGAACGCTTTCCGGAACTCGTTCAAAGCAATTATCTGAATATACTCAATAATACGTACACGTACACAGATGCTGCACCACGCACGCATTACCTGAAAGCAACAGATAGGTGGATAGAAGGTCGCTGTGCTCCATCAAAAAATGGCATCACATTTTACCTTAAAGATATTACCGGTGAGATCAGGGCTAATGAACTGGTTAAGGAAACAGAAGAGAAATACAAGCATTATTTCGACCGGATGTCCGAATCATTTATATCGTTGGATCAGAATTGGTGCTACTCCTATCTCAACTTAAAAGCAAAAAAATATCTTGAAGATGCTTCAGGAAGAAGCTCGCTGATCGGCTTAAATATCTGGGAAGTCTTCCCTGATAAAGTTGGCTCAGATGTTTACAAGGCATTACTGCTTGCTATGAAAGAGCAGCGATATGTTTCAGTTATTGATTACCATGCACCAAAAGACTACTGGTATGAAACGCATGTATATCCTTCTCCTGATGGGCTATCAATCTTCCTCCGGGATATTACGGCACAGGTAAAAGCTGAAGCAGAACTCGTAAAACAAAAAAAGAAGACCGAGAAAGAAAGGATCAGGGCTTCGCTTTCAGCAAAAGAGAAGGAACGCAACGCAATCGGCAGAGAACTTCACGATAATGTGAACCAGCTTCTTGCCAGTGCAAACCTGTTCCTCACACTGATCAATGAATCGCCGGAACGGGCAAAAGAGCTGGTTCCCTTCTGCATCGGCTCTATCAGGAAAGCCATCGGAGAGAACAGGCGGATCGCTCATGAACTGGTTACACCCGATCTGCTTGATCAGACGTTTGCCAATGAGATTGAACATCTTTTTACAACCATGCTTACGCCCGCCGGCATTGAATCAACAATAGCGATTGAACCCGCTGATGAAAATCTGCTGACACAGGATCAAAAGCTGGAAGTATACAGAATACTACAGGAGCAGTGTTCCAATATTGTCAAATATGCGTTTGCAAACAAAGCGACATTCAGCTTAACACGCTCGGCTAATTCAATCATCATTTCATTAACCGACGATGGCCGTGGCGCAGATCTCAAAAGCCTCAACCGGGGCATCGGACTGAAGAATATTGCCAGCAGGGTAACTGTGCTGGGAGGAGAGATGAGAACGAGCAGTTCACCGGGTAAAGGATTTTGCCTGGAAGTATCAGTTCCTGTTTGAAAAAAAATCAGTTGCTGATACGTCCCGGTGTTTCAGAAACAGCGGGACGTATCGCTTACACAAACACGGAATAAAATTCAATGGTCTTTCACCGGAAACATCTTTTCATCCACTTCTGTTCCCTGACCAGCAACCATACACCAGCCCGCTGCGGTTTTGTGATATACTTCAAGCCTGCGCACCTTCAGTGAGATATCTTTCCCTGCTACCTCGAGCCCGACTTCAGCCAGAAAATTCACCACGGCACATGTACCGTCATAAATGCGGACAATCTCACTCCCGGGAACAATACGGAATGATTTGAATACCAGTTTTTCTTTCGACTGTACCTCCACCCATTCTTTCCGCGAAAATGAAATATCGCCTTTCGGACCAACGGCAACAAGATCTCCACAGCTTTTTTCTTTAGCGGGGCCGCCGCGGTGAAGAAGATCCAGTACTTCCCGACGCTGAGCCGGATAGGAGGATGTATCGATCTGCGCAAAACCAGCCGTTGCTACAGCACAAAACAAAAATAAAATGATAAGATGCTTCATGGTTTTTATTTGTGGCAAACCTAGAACAGCATTTAAAACGTTACAAGAAAAAACGCTGAATAAGCCGGGACGCTGTTTATAATACACATGCCGGCATGGAATGTCGTTCATCGACGACGAACGTCATGTACTTCCAAAGACAGCCGGTTCATCGAATAATCATGACAGGATTTGGTCAGGGCAAATGATATTGTATCTTCAAAGCATGCCCGGACTGTCATTTATATTCTCCAATGAAGCAAGATGGAAATGGATCAGGCATCTGAGCTTTTGGCTTACCTGGTTACTATTCCAGCTATTCCTGTATTCATTTACGCCGTCTCCCGTGTTGAGCGGACAGCGTTTCTGGACCAGGATTTATATTACTTTACCAGATACCGTCCTATTCCTGATCCCACAGCTCTTTCTTGCCTATTCGCTGATGTATATCGTAATTCCCCGGTTGGTAATTCCCGGCAAATATGTTTTGGCGATGGCGGTAACGCTTCTGTTACTACTTTCTACAGCGTTGTTTTCTGCATTGCTATCAGTAACCATTATCGATTGGGTGAGGTTTCAGATGACGGCGCAGGTGTCGCCTATGATCGCCCGGCATCCTGCCACGCCACGTTCTATAGCTATAGGAGTCGCGATGCTTGCCGGATTGCGCGGCGCTGTCACGATCGGCGGCATTGCTGCAGCAATAAAGCTGATGAAATGTTTTTACGAAAAACAGCAAACAGCCCTGACGCTGGAAAAGGAAAAAGTGAATGCTGAACTGCAAATGCTTAAAGCACAACTGCATCCGCATTTTCTGTTCAATACTTTGAATAATATCTACTCGCTTACACAAGACGTCTCAACAAATGCCTCCGGTATGATCATGCGTCTTTCCGGAATGCTTCGCTATATGTTGTACGAAGGAAGCAAGCCGATGGTGCCGCTCGATAAAGAACTGACCATGCTCCATGATTATATAAAGCTTGAAGCGATGCGTTATGACAATTCTCTTGAATTGAGCATAAACCTTCCGTCGGAGACAAATACCTCTATTGCGCCATTACTCTTGCTGCCGTTTGTGGAAAATGCTTTCAAACATGGCGCCAGCAAAATGATTGAACGACCGTGGATCAGCATCAGCGTCGAGTTGTCCGATAATATACTATCCATGAAGCTTGTAAATGGAATAGATAAGAGTGTTGATCAAACTGAACCAGGGATCGGCATTGCTAATGTGCGTAAACGACTCGAACTTCTTTATGCGCAAAAGCATAATTTGCAGATCAGCACAGACGAAGAAATGTATTTCGTGAACCTGAAAATAGAGCTTTAATGATGGCCATGAATAACAAAACCTATCAATGCCTGATCGTGGATGATGAACCTCCCGCAAGAGAAGTGCTGCGACGATACATTGCTCAACTACCTATGTTGTCTGTAGCCGGCGAATGCGCTAACGCGGTACAGGCAATGGTTTTATTGCGACAGCAATCAATCGATCTTTTGTTCCTCGATATTCAAATGCCGAAAATAACCGGTATTGATCTGATAAAAAGCATGCCTTCTTTGCCCAGGGTCATTCTGACAACAGCTTATGAACAATACGCGCTTCAGGCATTTGATCTGGAGGTGACAGACTATCTGCTTAAACCTATTCAATTCGAACGCTTTCTTAAAGCCGTAATGAAAGCATTACCCGCTGAAGAAAAACCCGCAGCAGGAACATCATTGCCAAAGAGCGGGGGAGGTGAACCTCCATTTTTATATTTTCGATCAGACAGGAAAATGATAAAAGTGTATCTTGACAGTATCATTTATATCGAGAGCCTGAAAGATTATATAAAGATCCGTACAACAGATGGAGAGGTGGTTACCAAGCATTCAATGGCCGCTCTTGAATCCATTCTACCCGATAAACAATTCACCCGCGTACACCGGTCTTTTATTGTTTCTGTACGAAAAGTGACGTCCTTTAATGTCGATCGTTTGGAGTTGGATAAGGCTTCTGTCCCTATTGGTAAATTATATAGAATGCAGGCTTTGCGCATACTGGAAGGAAATGATAGGTGATCGGGGGCAATAACAATTGTATGATGAAAAAGAGATACCGATATAGTTTAAGACCATCCTACGGCTCCAATGAGTTATTGCTGGAGTTTATTATTGATAATCCCGGTTCAGCATTTAACAGAGATCTGTTCAGCGCGCTAAATGATCTCCAACCTGATATTACGGCATTACGGGATCTTTGGATGAATGACGAAATAATTCTCACCATAAGCTGTACCAAAGGAGAATTTCTATATTCGAAAGATATCTGGGGGTTTGCCTTTATTATGGCTCAATATAACCAGGAGTGCGTGATCGCAATCGATGAAATACTTCAAAAAAGCGAGCTGTTTTTAAAAGAAGAAGTAGATTATGAAGACTACAGAAAGTCTTCAGGTTGAACAGCGGCCGTCTCTATTAAAACTTAACTTCAAATATATGCCGGCGATTCTCCCAGCAATATTCTTCCTTCCAGCCATGAAGTAAGCATATTTGTTTGATGATGGCAAGGCCAAGTCCTGTACCTGGACTATTGCTATCTACCGAAGCAAATCGTTTGAATAACTGATCGGGCCGGAGCGATTGATCCCCGGGATTTTCCACGATAAGCCGATATTCCGACAGATACACTGATACCGTATCGTTTGGCTGTGAGTAGCGGATTGCATTGGTGATAAGATTTCCAATCAGCACTTCTGTCAGAGCAGGGTTTCCTCTTACGGAAACATTAGCATCGATCTGAACATTTACGACCAGGTTCTTATCTTCAAAAAACACGAGGAACTGTTCCATCATTTCATTAAGAAGCGTTGATAGATCAATTACCTCTCGTTCTGAATACTGACTGTTTTCAATTTTTGTGAGTAATAACAAATTCTTATTGATCCTTGCCGCGCGTGAAATGGCAGTCATTGCTTCTTCGATCAACTGATACTGTTCATCGCGGAGGTCTTTCCCTTGCGAAAGCAATTCAAGTTTTGATCGAACGATCGCCAAAGGTGTCTGTAATTCATGGGACGCATTATCCGCAAACTCTTTCTGGCGGTTGAAAATAGAAACATTGGCGGAGATTAATCTTTCGAGACTGATGTTCAGTTCATCAAACTCCGAGATGCCGGAGCGGCCCAGTTGTACTTTGTCTGTTTTGCTCAGATCAAACTCCCTGATCTGCTCAAGACTTTTATAGAACGGTTTCCACATTCTATGGGAAAGCCATCTGTTAAGAAGGATCAATCCACCCATCAACAGCACAAAGAATAAAGCGCTTAACAGGGTAACGGCACCGATGATCAGATAGCTGTCTTCACGGCCGTCTTCTGCTGTGAGCACAACATTGTGTTCATTCATTTCGTACCGCCAGAGGCGGCTGATGGCGAGATAGTAAACAGGAATGCTGAATGCCAGGACGATGCCGGCATAGATAATGATCTTCCTTAAGGAATGGTTCAGCAGCTTACTCATATTTCCCATTTATAACCAGTTCCATAAATTGTTTTCAGGTATTTGTCACACCCCGCATCACTGAGCTTTCGTTTCAGGTTTTTTATATGGGCATATACAAAATCATAACTCCCGAACATATCAGCCATTTCTCCGGATATGTGTTCCGCTAAAGCGGCTTTGGAGATCACCCGGTTTTTATTGCTGATAAAATACATGAGGAGATCAAATTCTTTTTTTGTTAATGCAAGCGGCTGTTCATTGATTTTAACCTGTTTTGCAAGCAGATCAACCGTTAATTCGTTTTGTTCAATTACATTAACTGTACCGAATTGTTTGCGACGGATGATCGAGTGAATACGGGCAGCCAATTCCGGCAGGTGAAATGGTTTGGCCAGATAATCATCCGCTCCGGTCTGCAATCCCTTGATCCGGTCATCAAGAGAATTACGGGCAGAGATAATGATCACCCCGTCTTCTTTTTTTAATCTTCTTATTTCCTCAAGGATCTTTATTCCATCGCCACCCGGAAGCATGAGATCCAGGAGGATGCAATCATAGTTAAAATCAGTGATCTTTGTCATAGCCTCCCGGAAATTCCGGGCGTATTCGCAAAGATAATTTTCATCCGAGAGATAAGCTCCCATGCTGCTCGAAAGCTCAGGTTCGTCCTCAATGATCAGGATTTTCATCCTGCAATTTAAGAAGTGAATCCTGAATTCATTTTGAAGGCTTAAAACCGGATTTCTTCAGAATTTCTTCCAAATTGACTTCCAGCTTTGTCTTACAATCAATCTGAGCATGAATAAATCAGTTTTTGTAGTTATAGCAATGTCGCTGACGATATGCCTGAATGCGCAACAGACAGACTCCATTTCCGTCCGGCCTTTACGCTTCTCTGTCCGGCAGTTAAACATTCCCTTAACATTAGGATTAATGGGGGTCCTGGCCAATGGGAACGGCCAGGAATCCGTCAAGAAGGAAATTGTTGAAGAGCGTAACGCGTATATTCAAACTTTCCGGACCCATATCGATAATTACCTGCAGTTTGCGCCGATTGCGCTGGCATACGGGTTAGATGCGGCCGGCATCCGTTCAAAAACGGACCTGGCGAATCGATCCGCCATCCTTATAAAGGGCGAACTGTTGATGCTTGGTTCGGTGAATCTTTTAAAGAATGCAACACACCAGCTCCGTCCGGACGGTTCCGGGTATAATTCTTTTCCTTCCGGGCACACAGCCCAGGCTTTCGCCGCTGCCACTTTCCTTAGTGAAGAGTATAAAGACAGGCTGCCGTGGATGCCATATGCAGCATATGGAATGGCCTCGTCGGTTGGTTTAATGCGGATGGCAAATAACCGTCACTATGTATCGGATGTGCTGCTCGGAGCAGGACTCGGTATTCTTTCCATGAAAGCAGCCTACTGGACTCATCAATATAAATGGAACCGGAAGCATCACCCATCACTCACATTTTAATCGGCGGCATGCGGTCTTTTTTTTCAAAGGGATATACTACGTTCAGACCCGCCTGGTTATTGGCGATTTCCTCCGTCATTATTTCGACGCTGACGAGGATCATTCTGCTTTGCCTCGCAGGAAAGTCTGCCGGTTCTTTTATGGGTGTATTAAGCGGATTCGCGATCGGTCTTTTATATGACCTCATTGTTGCCGGCTTTATAGCAATGCCCTTAGTTCTTTATATCTCTTTTCTTAACGAATTTATTTACCGGAAAACACACATCAAATGGATTTTGCTGGCGGGAGCAGCAGTTACAGGTTTGCTGCTCTTTAGCGGGCTGATACCAAAAGATTACAATAAAGACCTGTATAAAGCATTCCTCATTTTTCTCGCTTTTCGCTGGTGTGTGTATTTACTACTGGCATGGCGCGGTGCTGCATTCAGAAGAAATTGGAGAAATACAATGATCCGGATCTTTTTTGGTGTTGCTGTTTTTCTTCTCCTGTTTAATGCAGTGAGCGAAGTTTTCTTTTGGCTGGAATTTTCGTCACGCTATAACTTCATTGCAGTTGATTATCTCGTTTACACAAATGAGGTTTTGGGTAATATCCGCGAATCCTATCCGTTGACACTAATCGTTACGGTGATCCTCTCAAGCACACTATTGATTTTGTTTATCAACAGGAAAAAGATCAGACTGGAACCATTCCCACAGTTTTCATTGCATATAAAAGCACCTGTTCTTGTGATCAGCCTGGCATTAACGATCATTCTCGCCCGCTTCATTCCTTCAGACTGGCAGTATTTCAGCCCTAATAACTATCAGAACGAACTTGCCGGAAACGGAACCTATGATTTCATGCAGGCTTTTAAAAAGAATGAACTTGACTTTTACAAATACTACCAAACGCTGACAGATGAAGAAGCTTTCCGGATCGTAAGACAGGATTTAAAAACATCATACGTCACCTCCTTTTCCAGAGACGGACAAGATGTTTTGCGTCATATCAAATACGATCAGCCTGAAAAGAAAATGAATGTGATATTGATCAGCGTGGAAAGCTTCAGTGCCGGCTTTATGGCTGCTTTTGGAAATACAAATAACCTGACTCCGCATCTAGACTCCATTGCAAAACAAGGATTACTATTTACCAATCTTTATGCCTCGGGAACACGCACCGTCCGCGGGTTGGAAGCGATCAGTTTATCTATTCCTCCATTACCGGGGCAGAGTCTGGTAAAACGTCCTGATAATGAAAACCTTTTTAGTCTTGGAAGTGTATTCGGTCAAAAAGGATATGCTACGCAATACATCTATGGCGGCTATAGTTATTTCGATAATATGCAGTCGTTCTTTAGTGCCAACCACTACCAGGTGATAGATCGCGGCGCTTTGAAGAAAGATGAGATCCATTACTCAAACATCTGGGGCGTTGCAGACGAGGATCTTTTTACACTGGCATTGCGGGAACTGGATTCAAATTATCAGGCACAGCAGCCATTCTTTTCGCATATCATGACCGTTTCCAATCACCGGCCGTATACGTACCCTGACGGGCGTATCGATATTCCTCCATCTGCGCAAACGCGGGACGGAGCAGTAAAATATACCGATTACAGCATCGGGCAGTTTCTCAAAAAAGCCGCCGATAAACCATGGTTTGCCAATACATTGTTTGTGATCGTAGCTGATCATTGCGCGTCAAGTGCAGGGAAGACCGGTTTGCCGGTAACAGGATATCATATCCCCATGATCATGTATGCCCCAGGGAAGATCATGCCGGGAGAAATAAATACTTTGACGAGCCAGTTGGACATTGCGCCGTCCATCTTTGGATGGCTTAACTGGGAATATGACACCCGCTTTTTCGGACGCGATGTATTTCATGATTCAGCATCAGCGCAGGCAGTGATCAGTACTTACCAGGGATTGGGGCTACTCAGTGGAGATACACTGATCGTGCAGTCTCCTAAGAAAAAGATTACTTCCTATAAAGTCGATTTCCTATCCGGGGAAGAGCAGCAAATACATGCAGACCCTGCCGCGATAAACAAAGCGATCGCGTTTTATCAGGTGGCGGCATCAATGATCAAAAATAAGAAGTACACAGCACTCGCTTCTGATCGAAATCATTCAAATCTTCCGCGACCGGGAGAAGGATCTGAGCTGAAAGCCCTGGGATACGGCGCTTTCAGATCTAGGAGATAAGCAGCACTGTGCCGGCCACGATCAATGCCGCACCCAGCGCGGCTTTTAAAGTCAGCGCTTCACCCAGGAAAATTACAGAAAGTATGATCGTTAATGCTACACTCAATTTGTCCACCGGTGCCACCTGCGATACTTTTCCAACCGACAACGCCTTAAAATAAAAGATCCATGACAAGCCGGTCGCGATACCGGATATTACAAGGAAAAGCATATTCTGCTTCGATAACGACTGAAGACCTTTTGATTCACCGCGAAACATAATGATCGTCCAGATCATGATCAAAACAATGACTGTTCTTATACCAGTGGCCAGATTGGAATTCACATTATTGACGCCAAGTTTGGCAAAAATGGCCGTAAGAGAAGCAAACAATGCTGAAAGGAGTGCATAGATCCACCACATAAACGATTATTTCATTAAAAGAAAGTCAATAAACGACACAAATTTGAAGAAATTCGGAAGGTAGCTTTTGCAGCCAATTCCGCCTTCCGGGTACAAGAATATCCTGGCGTATAGGTTGTACTGATGCAAATTCTTATTTTTAATGTATCCGCAGGTTATTCGCGGGCATATTAAAACTGCACAACCAAACTGACAGATGAATACGATCAAGGCAACGCGTCAACGCCATATTACCGGTTCCATACTTCTTGTTGCATTTTTTATTGTCAAAATGGTGTTGCAGTATCTTGTCATAAACCCGGTTTATGACCTTCAAAGAGATGAATATCTTCATATAGATCAGGGATTGCATTTAGCATGGGGATACCAATCCGTTCCCCCTGTCACTTCATGGATCTCCTGGCTTATAATAAAGCTCGGTAACACTGTTTTCTGGATCAAATTTTTTCCCGCCTTATTTGGTGCACTTACAATCGTTCTGGTGTGGCGCGCGGTAGAACGGCTTGGCGGAAACTTGTTTGCGTGTGTGCTGGCAGCCACCGGATTACTTTGTTCTGTTCTTGTACGGATCAATATCCTTTATCAGCCCAACTCATTGGATATTCTTTGCTGGACTATTGTGTACTATACACTCCTGCGATATCTGCAAACGCAGCAACATAAATATCTTTACCTGCTGGCGATTGGCTTTGCGATCGGTTTCCTGAATAAGTATAATATTGCTTTTTGTCTGACAGGGCTGATCGTTGCACTGGCCATCAGCCGCCACCGGAAGATTTTCCTGAATCCTCATTTGTATTATGCCGGACTGCTTGCATTGCTCCTGATCAGCCCTAACCTGATCTGGCAATACCGGAATGATTTTCCTGTATGGAGACATATGAAAGAACTTGCCGAAACGCAGCTTGTGCACGTCAACCGGATGGACTTTGTAAAAGAACAGATCTTCTTTTTTATCGGTTCTCTTTTCATCATTATAGCAGCCTTTATTTCATTTTTTAGTTTCGCCCCAAACAGGCCGTACAGGTTTTTTTTCTGGACGTATGTGGTCACCATATCTCTGTTCATCTATCTACAGGCAAAGGCATATTATGCCATCGGGCTCTATCCGATCTTTTTTGCTTTTGGATCTGTGTACCTTTCCGCCTTATTAAAAAAAGGAGGATGCTTTTACCTTCGCTATCTGTGTATCGCAGTGATCTTGTTTTTCTTCTATGTGTTGTTGAAGGTAGCGCTTCCGCTTTACAGACCTGAAAAATACGCCGAAGATGCGGCTCAACATAAACCATTCAGCAGTCATACCTGGGAAGACGGTAAGAAATATCCGATCTCGCAGGATTTTGCGGACATGCTTGGCTGGAGTGAGTTGGCTCGTAAAGTGGACAGTATATATGGCACGCTTGAGCCAAAACAAAACATCCTGATCCTGTGCGATAATTATGGACAGGCTGGCGCGATAAACTACTACACAAAGCAAAAAGGTTTAAAAGCAGATGCATTTATTCCTGACTACATAAAATGGATCAATATTGACAGGAATATCGATCAGGTGATCAGGGTAAAAACTTCCGGCAACACTGACTTTACACGGGATCATAGTCTTTTTGAAATAGTGGAAGTATTGTCGGTAATAGACAATGAATATGCAAGAGAAAAAGGCACACAGATCATTTTGCTGAGCAAACCCAAAGTTGATATCGGTGAATTATTGAGAAAGGAACGGGCAGAAGGGAAACTTCAATAGAAGAGAGTTATTGCCGAAAATAAAATAACGTTCCTGGTGACGCTGAAGAAATCGGATTCTTAAAGAGCTAGAAGAATACACCTTGGTCATTTTTATTGTGCTGCGGATATATCATATTCAAACAAATGATCCTTCTTTTCGCAGGAGTCCATTGAACAGCTCAGAAGCTTTGCCCTATACCTGTTTATCCATTCAACCGGCATATACCCCCATTCAGCGATCAATTACACCTCATAAACGAAGACCTTTTTTAGCCGGATACTGAAGCATTATTTTCGACCTGTCATTGGAGCTGATTTCCAATCTGACATCGCATCTTTTAACCTGTAATAAAGAAAATAATGGACACATCAGTATCACCTGCAGCGAAACAACAATTTGTCGGAGAGATCCGGCAGACTTCAGCCAATGCGCTCTCAGCATCTTCCGTCAGCGCTATTATCAATGCGCCTATCGAAAAAATAGATATTGCAGATTGGTTATTGAATCTGCCGGATGCAGAGTATCAGCGTTGCTCGGTAAATCATATCGGAGCCGGAGTAAGCACCACGTTGGATGGACAGCCAATGTCTATTAATGTGGAGACGATTGGTAATGCGTTGGTGATTCAGCATTATATCGCAGTCGTTCACGAACCGGATTACTGTCGCATGTTGTCTGTCTCCGATACTATCACAGCTAATGGCAGATCAACGGTACAAGTTCTCTGGGAGCTGAAAGCGGAGCCTATTGATGCGTTCACTTCAAGGTACACAAATATCATCCATGCAACGGCAACTCCTGAATTTATTGAATTCATCAGTTTACATGGAATAAGTCTTACAGACGCCGCGCGATCAAGACAGGAGGCCTCCGATCTTCACAACCGCGAGGAAACGCCAAATTTTGCAAAAAGTATAGAAAACAAAGCTCTCCAGGGAGAATACGGCCTTCCGTTCTGAAAGATAACCAGCATGTCAGCCCGAAGCTCGACCTCCACCAGCTTTCTCCCGACAAGTGGCCGTACAATAGCTATCGAGGTGAAAGGGGAGAAAAAGCCTGTAATCCGGGTACGGACCCGGATTACGGGCTTCTGAGCTGCCTTTTATAATGATTTTTCCCCTGTACAATAATTTAAGCTATGTATGATTTTGCTTCCTGTTGCTTAAACTGGGAGCAAACAGCAATAGGCAGGTGGATACTTTACGCTGAAGTAGGTTTGGCAGGAGATAAAATACTGCTTATCACGATGGGTGGTTGTTAAGAAGAATCTAAGAGTTCTGTGTTATCAATCTGTAGCAACGGCCTTCTGCGTTTTAGTACCGCTTTACAAGGCGGGCGCCTTAACATAAAAGGCAAATTTTATCAGATAAATCTTGCAACTATCGGCTCCAACTGGTAGTTTTGCGAACCTATCCTTGTGTAAAAACGCAACAATCTCCCGTAAAGTTGCGGCTCCACTATTCAATACCTGTTCAATCAGAATCCGTCTATGAAACCAGTATCCCGGCAAAGATCCGGAAGTAAAACATTCAGGGAATTAATTTTGGTGATCATACTGATCATTAGTATTTCGGCCATCTCGTGGCTTTTCTGGACGCAGGAACTGCGATATCAGTTACCCACTACGGTTCCGGTCAACTACAGGGAAGTGCAGCCCGGAACACCATTAGCTATAGCTTTTCCCTCCGAAAAAGAGCGAACAAAACCTGTCTTCCTGCATTTTTTCAATCCTGATTGTCCTTGTTCAAAGTTCAACATCAGGCATTTTAAAGAACTGGTAAGAACCTATGGTCATGAGCTTGATTTTGCGATCGTGGCAATGAATCCCGGCAAACAGTATACAGCGGAAGATATCCGGGACAGGTTTGATCTGAATCTGCCTGTATCCTTCGATACCACGTTGGCAACAACCTGCGGGGTTTATTCTACGCCTCAGGCAGTGATCATTGATCGGAACAAGCTGTTCTTCCGCGGTAATTACAACAAGAACCGTTACTGCACCGATCCCGCAACGAACTACGCTCAAATGGCGATTGATTCGTTACTGCTTCATAAAAACAATCTCTCATTCGGTCCGTTAGCATTTAAAGCTTATGGCTGTGAACTTCCGACATGCAACAAGTAACCATCTCAGACGAAAGAGCGGATCAGTACTATGCGAAAGCGCAACATCTCCAAAGTCTTTTACTGCAATACAAGAAATCATCCGACAGAACGATTGACTACTTTCTTGGAGCCTATTTTGTATTTGGCCTTGGTCTTGCATTTTTCTACGATACCTGGCTTATTGCAACAGGTGTAGGAGGGTTTGCATTGCTCGCGTTTTATGCTACCCGCCTCTTTCTGCCGGAATCGAATGCCTATCAGTATGTATTGGGAGTGGTATTGGGGATATTCATGGCGCAATTCATCTACCAGATGCATGGCATGTTTGAAATGCATTTTGTCGCCTTTATAAGCAGCGCTGTATTGATCATTTATCAGAACTGGCGATTGCAGATACCGCTTACAATTTTTGTCACCATCCACCACGCTGTATTTGGCTATTTGCAATTCGCGGGCGCAAAAGATATCTACTTTACTACTATGCCGTATATGGATATCGAAACATTTGTCATCCATATCCTGCTTGCATGTATTGTGTTTTATATAGCTGGATTATGGGCTTACCGGCTTAATAAATATAAAACTACCAGCATTGAACAGACCTTCCAACTGGGGATTCTACTTCAAAAAGAGCAGCATAACGAAGAGCAAAGAAAAGCACAGGAACGTATTGCACAATCGGAAGCCAACCTGCGTGGCGTTTTCAATAATACCGATGTAGGATTTATCCTGATGGATCTTGAGTTCCGACTCATTTCCTTTAATGAGATCGCAAGTTCGTTCTCAAAACATATCACGGGTACTCCACTCAAAACCGGCGAAAGCTATCTTGATCATGTTCCTGCAAAAAGGAAACAGGAAATTTCCTTTTTGCTTGGCAGGGTTCTGAACAAAGAAGTGCTGCAATACGAAATAGACTATCCCGGCATTCGTACACTTTCACATCTCTGGTTGCATATCAGCATGCACCCGGTAACTGATGATCAGCAAAACCTGATCGGCATCAGCATATCGCTGAATGACATCTCGGAAAGCAAACGTCATGAACAACAAATGGCTCTTGAAAAGGCGAAGAGACAAAAAGAGATCACCGAAGCAGTTTTTATTGCACAGGAAAAAGAACGTTCAGAACTTGGAAGGGAGCTGCATGATAATGTGAATCAGCTTCTCGCTGCCGCAGCCTTGTATACGCAAACTGCCAGAGGAGCAGACGAAACAGAAAAAGATGATCTGTTAAAAACGTCCGTCGATTATACAAAGAGGGCAGTGGAAGAAATCAGAAAACTGTCAAAACATCTCGTCACTCCACGTCTTGACGACTTCGGCCTGATCAATTCATTAAAAGGTATTGCGGAAGATTTGATGGTTGTTCATGAATTACGCATACACGTCACCAGTTTTAATTTTGAGGAGGCAAATTTTGATGAAAAATTCAAACTGAATCTTCTCCGGATCGTACAGGAGCAGATAACCAATACACTAAAATATGCAAAGGCAAAAAATATAGAGATCCATTTTACTGCCGATAACCATCATCTGCTGGTTTCAACAACAGACGATGGTGTAGGCTTTAATATGGACCAGCGACAAAACGGTGTGGGACTTACCAATATGATCAGCAGGACCGAGTTATACCATGGCGAGATCACAGTTAATGCAGCGCCGGGTAAAGGCTGCTTGATTGCTATTAAGTTTCCGTTGCCTGATTCAGATCGATATACGGAGCGGGAGATTCTTGTTGCGTGATACCTGTTTTTAACCCGTACCGGCTTTACGCCTTACCAAGACAGATTTACCCAAAAACAGATGGGAAATGTCAGAGACCTTCAGCCAGACTCGTTTCATCGTGAGAGAATTTGAGTTTGGCTGTTGCAAATCCGCCGTTTAAATGAGTTAGCGAAGCTTCTTTCTAATTATTAACGTTTTTTAATCCGTGCAAAAACGGAAAGTTGAAAATTGCCCCTAACTTGCCGCGTATCTTTTACCAGCGCAAGAGCGCTGAAAACTCTAATTCAATGCCTTCTGGTTTTTTCGCGATCCTCGATGACATAGCTGCTTTAATGGACGATGTGGCAGTCAGCGTAAAAATTGCAACCCGTAAAACTGCCGGTATCCTGGGAGATGACCTGGCGGTTAATGCCGAAAAGGCGACCGGTTTTCTTTCATCCCGCGAATTGCCCGTGATCTGGGCCATCACCAAAGGCTCTTTTATCAATAAACTGATCATTCTGCCAGCGGTATTCCTGCTTGAATTCTTTTTGCCGGTGGTGATCACTTACATTCTCGTTGCCGGAGGTCTGTTCCTGGCTTACGAAGGCATGCATAAAATCTATGAATTCTTTTTTCATCGAAAGAAAAATACACAAGAGACAGCAAAGAGAGTCACGGAGCAATCACCTTCTGAAGAAAAGAAAAAGATCCGCTCCGCTATTACTACTGATTTTATCCTCTCCGTAGAGATCGTGATCATCGCACTTGGAACGGTTATGGACAAAGATCTTACTACGCAGATCATCACTGTTTCATGTGTTGCGCTTATCGCAACAGTTGGCGTGTACGGATTGGTTGCGCTCATCGTACGAATGGACGATGCGGGGTTAAAACTCATCAAGAATAGTAATGATAAAGGCTTTGTTGCAAGCGTTGGACATTTTCTTGTCAGGTTGCTTCCAAGAGTGATCAATTTATTAAGTATTGTCGGTACACTCGCGCTGTTGTTGGTGTCAGGTGGCATCTTCAGCCACAACATTCCATTCGTTCATGATCTGTTCCCGGGAATGCCTGTTATGCTAAAAGACTTCCTTCTCGGAGTGATCGCTGGTATACCGGTGTTGCTGATAGTAATCATAGCAATCAAAGTATTCAAAACAAAAAAGCACGTAAAGGCTTAGTGGTTGGGGAAAGGATTCTTTTAACAAGTATCGTAATTGCCATTAGCGGGTTGGAAGAGTCATCAGAACCAGCGGCTGTAACCAACTTGCCAGAAAGCTGAGCCGATTGATGAAATGTGGTGGTTAGCTCAGCAAAACAATCATCGGCTTGGATCCCTATTGCGTAACCAGGCGCTATGAAATTCAGACTCCGTATGTGCGGGTGGTGATTCAATTTCGAAGTAGGTCTTTCTGCAATGAAAAGTTTCCTGGAGCCTGGCGGCAAGTTTCATTGCAAGAGGAGCGTTGCTGATCGTTTCGTATTCATCTGCAAATTCTTCAATCGATAACCCAAGTATCAGTTTTCCATCAAGTGAAAAACTGATCATGACCTGTTCGATCTCCGGCTGATTTGAGCTGAAGTAGAGAGTAAAACAGGTTGCAGGGTCGGCAAGCCCGGTCTCTATGGCCTTTGTGAGCGTTTCAGCTTTTAGCCATGTATATTCATCATCAGTTTTTTCCCTGTCAATCGTGTCATGTAATATCATCAGTTCTTCGTCCCCCCGGTCTTCTACAGAAGACCGGTCTGTAAATGCAGCGATAAAAAGTTCGAGCACTTCTTTATTCCGGTAATCTGTTAGTCCATAGATATTGATATGTATTCCCATGCAAGATTATTTGTGCGGCCAGATTGATTTCGTCCAAACTCAATATAATCCGTGCTGATGGTATCAATGGAGAACAGGCACACAAAGGTAAAGCCCGGTGAAATGAAGTTCATTTACGGGTTGCCGGTAGAAAGAAATTATCAAGCTGGTATTACGCCGGCCAGTATTGCTTATGCTGCTTCAGCGCATCGGCAAGGGCGTTTGAAACCGCAAGTTGTTTCACCGGGTCCAGATGTTTTGTTGAATTTGTTGAATCGATATCAAAGAAGAGTTTACCAGGATCTGTTTGAATCGTTATGTCGATAAAAACGTTCGCATGTTGATCATCAAGCAGGAAATGAAAACAATTCGGTCCTTTCTTTTCAGACTGAACATCCAGTTTCCATTGTTCAAAATCCAGTGTGATTGGCCATTTGTTCATATTGCAAGATTTGTTATTCCTAAATTTAATAAAATCGCTGTATAGAAATATTCAATTGTTCTGCGTTTTTATTCACCCTGCTGAAAAAATATTGTCGATCCACTTTTCCCTGGAACGCTCACACTGTTATAAAAAAACGCGGCAGCACCGTTCAGGCGCTCCGCGTAACTTCATGAATTTCAATATAGAATCGAGATTATTCCTTTTTTAGTATGACGTGCATCGCCTGCTCCCCGTTGACCTTCTCCACCTTATTAAATCCCAGTTCCAGCAGGTTCAATCCTTCAAATAAATTTTCTCCTGAACCAAGCAATACCGGTGAGATCGTCAATTGGATCTCATCGATCAACCCTGCCTGCAGATATTGCCTGATCGTTGATGTCCCCCCACCGATCCGGATATCTTTCCCATTGGCTGCTTTCTTTGCTTTTTCCAAAGCCGATTCGATACCATCTGTAATAAAGTAGAAAGTTGTTCCACCTTCCATTTCAAGGGGTTCTTTCGGGTGGTTTGTGAGAACAAAAACAGGGCAATGATAGGGCGGCGCTGGTCCCCACCAGCCTTTCCATTCGTTGTCTGGCCATGGGCCTCGGATCGGTCCAAACATATTTCGTCCCATGATCCAGGCACCGCAGTGTTCCATCGAAGCATTGGCTATATCGTTATCAGGGCCTTCAGTCCCGCCTTCCTTGCCCATCATTTTCTGAAACATTTTAGTTGTCCTCATCCAGGTATGAAGACCTTCTGCGCCGTCACCCATCGGCTTCTCGAGCGTCTGGTTTGGACCCGCTCCATATCCATCAAGCGAAATGGTGAATGCCGTTACTTTTACTTTACCCATGAATAGATGTTTTATCTGTTAATGATTTGGACCGGTAGCGGGATCGATGTTGATACACTGCCATTGATCATTAAAGTCTCGCTAAATACTGACCACCGAAAACCGACCATCGAATACCGCTCCAAGTTAACCAAATCGCCGGAGTTAGGTAAGGGTGTGCCAGCGACAGTTTCGGAGTGAATTGCGACAGGTTCCGGCATATCCGTTGCAGCAGGTCGCAAACAGCCCGTTGAATGTCTGATACAGCCTGCCTTAAACTGAAATGTTCGCGGCATCTTTGTTATGTTGAACTGTTGCACATGATCAACAAAAAAGTGGAGAAGCGACCACTGAAAAAACGGGCGGTACCGAAAAGCCTGACGAGTAGGAATAAAAAACATTTTATGGCAAACAATTCTGTTTCATTACACCGTGTGATTAAAACATCCCCGGAGAAAGTTTACCGGGCATTTACAGAGGCAGCGGCGATCGCTTCATGGTTGCCTCCGTATGGGTTTGTATGTACCGTTCACGAAATGAACGTAAAAACAGGAGGGACATTCAAAATGTCATTCCAGAATTTCTCTACCGGAAACAGTCATTCATTCGGCGGCGAATATGTTGAGTTGAAACCAAATGAATTCCTGAAATACACCGATAAATTTGATGATCCGAATCTGCCCGGCGAAATGGTCACTACGGTTTCATTAAAGAAAAATATTGCAGGAACAGAGATCAATATTAAACAGGAAGGAATTCCTGAGATGATCCCAGCTGAAATGTGTTACCTGGGATGGCAGGAATCGCTTGACAAATTGATAAAATTGGTGGAGCCGAATATCCCTGATGCGTAATGTTGTATTGATGTTTCTTATGTAAGATCCTGTACGATGGCGGTCTTCGCCTGCGATCCTTTTTGTCAGTACTTGACCTGACGCTAAAAGTCAGAGAATACGGGTAACCCTGTAACATTTATTCATATTGATCGTATCACCCCGATCAACTATGCGTAACATGCTTTTACCGCTGGTAATGATTGCGGGCTTTCATTCCGGCGTTTTTTGTCAGGCTCCGACCCGTTCAGGGCAGGTGCTGCTAGACAGCCTGACCCGGGCTGTTAATTCCGGGCGATACGACGGTGTTAACAGCATCCTGATCTCCCATCGCGGCAAAGCCGTTTACGAGCGCTACTTTGGCGGGTGGACAAGAGATTCGCTGCATGATTCACGGTCTTCATTCAAGTCTGTTACGGGGCTACTGATGGGCATTGCGATCGATCGGGGGTACATTAAAAGTGTACACCAGAAAGTGTATTCTTTCTTTCCGGAATACCGCAACTTTTCCGGCAAAGATTCCCTCAAACGAAATATGACCATCAAAGACCTGCTGAATATGACAGCCGGACTGGATTGCGAAGAATTCAATGATGGGAAGGATTGCGAATCCGACATGTCCCTCACAAAAGACTGGGTGAAATTTTCGCTGGCGATCCCGCTGAAAAACCCTCCCGGAACTGTGTGGGCTTATAATTCCAGTGCGCCGGTAATTCTGGGTGATGTGATCAGCCGTGCTGCCGGTATGAGCATAATGGATTTTGCAAAACGCTTTTTATTCACGCCACTGGGGATCACGAAGTACAGATGGACAATAGACCCGTCGGGGCACGGTATGACGGCTGGATCTTTTTACATCCTTCCGGCTGATATGCTGAAGATAGGAGAGATGGTCCGTCAGCAGGGAAAATGGAGCGGGAAACAAGTGGTTTCAGCAGCATGGATCAAAACATCTATGCAGACACCGATCGCAATCAGTGATTTTTCTTTTATGAAATACAGCCGGTCTGCAGTAGGAATACCTCATCCAACATACTACGGTTATTACTGGTATAAAGAACGTATTGCCACCACCGCATACCATCGGGATGTTTGGTTCGCATCCGGTAATGGTGGACAATATCTGTTTATTGTTCCGGAGATCGAACTGGTGGTTGTATTTATGCAGTCAAATTACAACTCATGGAAAGCAAAGAAAGCGTTTGATCTGCTGGTGAGATATATTTTACCGGGATTTGCACCGGTGAGAAGTGCCGAAACAAAATAGCAGCTGATAGTCATGCTGTAAAATCAGGTGAACGGTTTTGTTTTTCTTGCTTTATGGTATATCTTAGAAATCACTACCAACCGGGGTTCCGGTTCAACCCGATGTTGAGCCGGATCGCTATATTATTTTGGATAAACCTTGTCTGTATGCTCCTGTTCAGAAATCTCCTGGCCATCTTACTGTGTTTGGGTTGCATTTCTCAATCAATAAGCCAGCCTGAAACCGCTGATTGTCTAAAAGAAAAACTGACAGTGGGAGCTCCTGATCAGTTAAATAAACTCACCGATAAATTAAGGAACTTCCTCCCTGAAAAGAGTTTCTATATAATTGGAGAATCTCACACATTCCTTGCGAATAATGATCTGCAGTTCGCGTTATTAAAAACATTGCATCAGCAAGGTGTTTATAATGTCGCGAACGAACTACCTCATGCAACCTGCTTTTTATTCAATCAATATCTCGAAACAGGAGATGAAACAATTCTTTCAGCCCTTCGGCCTGAAGCCACTTACAGCCTGTTGAAGAAGGTCAGAGCATTCAATCTGTCTTTTCCAAAAGATCAGCAGATCCGGTATTACGGTATCGACTATGCTGATCCCAAATACAACTTCTACGATCTCTCGGCATCTCTTCAAACGATCCGGAAATATGTTGTTCCGGCTTCACTACCACTTGATACATTGATAGATCATTACAGGTTAAAAGGTGTAATCACCCTTAATGATGCAAAGACTCTCTTTGCCCAGTTGAATGATAAACTGCAGGCCGAAGAGAAGCGATACAGATCTCATTTTGGAACTTATTATGATGATCTGTTACTGATGTCTTCCAATATCCTTGGTAACCGGACCAACCGTGACAAATCAATTTTTGCGAGTTTCTCCCTTCTATATAAATTACTGGCGACAAAACAAAAGTCAGCACCAAAGTTCCTGGCATTTTATGGTATCGGGCATCTGGAAAAACTGGGAACAATATTGCAGGAGAATGACCAGTCTCCGGTTAAAGGCGGCGTAGCAAAGATCGGCATTCAATACATCAATTGCTGGGCAGGATGGACTACACCCGCACGGTCAACAACCGGTTTGTATAAGGGCGATAAAAAAGCAATTTCGCAGCTCATTGCTTATTGCGCCGCTCAGACCTGGCAGGTGGCATTACTTGATGGGAACGATTGCCTGAATTTCAAACGCGGAAGTTCATTGGACGCTGTGTTTATTTTTAATGGTTATGGAGATAGGAAAATGAATTCATGGAAGTTTGATTGATTCATGAAAACTGTACTACTATCACTGCGATACCCTGCAATGACCCCATTAAGCAATTATGAAACTTCTTCTCACATCCGCCGGCATTTCCAATCAAAGCATACGTAATGCGCTGACAGGTCTGCTTGGCAAACCTATCGGGCAATCGACAGCGCTTTTCATACCCACAGCTCTTTATGGCATAAAAGGTGGAGCGGAAATAATTCCGAAAGTGATCTGCGGAACGATCGGAGATCCTTTCTGCAAAGCCGGATGGAAATCACTCGGCATAGTAGAACTTACCGCACTGCCTACCATGAAAAAAGAGCTTTGGGAGACAGCGCTTCAGGAAACGGATGCCTTGCTTGTGGGTGGCGGAGATTGTCAGTATCTTACTTACTGGATGCAACAATCCGGTCTGGCAGATATGCTGCCATCTCTGCTTGACAAGCTGGTATATGTTGGATTGAGCGCGGGCAGTATGATCATGACGACTTATGGAACAACCTATGGGAATCATACACTCCCGGTGGACACCAATAAGTCGCTCGGCCTTTTGGACTTTGCCATACATCCGCATCTCGATCACGAGTGGTTCCCTTCCAATTCCCTGGCAAACCTGGAAAAGCTGTCAAGCACATTGCCAATGCCTTCCTATGCGATAGATGACAATACAGCTATCCGGGTTCTGGATGGCAGCATAGATGTAATTTCTGAAGGCAATTGGAAACTGTTTACCGGCAACAAAAATGACAGCCATTGACATCTTTCATTTCTTATCATTCGCTGAACACTTTCTTAATCCCGAGTTTATTCATTCTTGACTTCAATGTAGACGGCGGTAAATTCAACATTTCCGCAGCGGCGCCAGGTCCCCAGATCCTGCCTTTGCATTTTTTTAACACGGCAAGAATATGATCTCTTTCATTTTCTTCCATCGTTTTTACCCGTGATTCAACAGGTTGCTTTTCTGTTGGCTGATTGGAGAAATCTGGCAGTATCACATCTTCAATCGTGTCGCCCTTTGCCAGCAAAATGCCCCGCTCTATAAGATGCTCCAGCTCCCTGATATTGCCGGGCCAGCTATAAGAAGCAAATTTCTTTAATACCTTTTCAGATACGCCTGTTACTCTCTTACCCGCTTTCCGGTTGAAGTATTCAATGAAGTGAATGACAAGGGCTGGTATATCTTCAATCCGTTCTTTAAGAGCCGGCAACTCTATAGGAAATACATTCAGGCGGTAATACAGGTCGAGCCTGAACCTTCCTGCCGCAACTTCCTTCTCAAGATTTCTGTTTGTGGCAGCAATGATACGAACGTTGATCTTCAAAACATTTCCGGAGCCGACCCTTTCAATTTCCTTCTCCTGTAAAACGCGCAGCAATTTGACCTGTAGTTTCAGCGGAAGCTCGCCTATTTCATCGAGAAAGATTGTGCCTTTATCTGCCAGCTCAAACCTGCCGATCCGTTTTTCGTTTGCACCCGTAAATGCCCCTTTTTCGTGACCAAATAATTCCGATTCGATCAGAGATGGCGGTAGCGCCGCACAATTGATCTTTATAAAAGGTTTCCCTTTTCTCGGAGAACCGGAATGGATCGCATCGGCGATCTTTTCTTTGCCTGTACCGCTTTCTCCAAGTATTAAAACAGAAGTATCAGTTGGCGCTACCTGGTTTATAAGATCCATTACATTCAGCAGGGCGGGGCTGGTTCCTATAATACCCCGGAATACCTCATTGGAGTCTCTGGTATCAGAAAAGGCATCTGTGGAAGCGTATTTCATCTTTAGTGCTGCAGTTTTTTCAGCTGCCGTTATACTGTTTATCACCGCTTTTACCGGAGATTGAAGCCTGAACAGCAGATTCAACTTATCCGGAGTATATCCATCAGTATTTCGTCTGAAAAAACTGAAAGAGAATGAATAATTATCCGGATCTGACAATGGCAGAACAATATTTGAGTTAAAGTCGAACGTCTCCGCCAGCAATGCTTTTACCGGATGATGAGGAAACAATGCAACAAATTCGTCGCCGTTATAACATCCGGCGACTTCGTCCGGGGGCGTTTTTCTGAGAAGATCTTCAATAACCTCTTTCTTCAACCTGGTTATTACAGACAGCTCATCTATTCCGAGAGTCTGGTATTCATCAAAACCCGTACGCAGGAACATACACCCGGAAAACATGTCGTCATGTTTGGCCTTGAATTTAATTGACAGGCAATCAAACGGCACAAACTGCTGAAGTGTTTTCGCAGTGGCGAGCAACTTGTCGGTCCACGACCCCGGGGCAGCGGCTATTGCCGACAAAGCTTTCTGGATCTTTGTCTCTGCCCGCCATAAAGATTCGCTGCTTTGTTCATGCCGGTAAAACGCGATCTCCAGCGCAATCGTCAGGTCTTTTTCCCTGAAAGGTTTTACCAGAAACCCATAAGGCTGCGTGGCTTTAGCTGCGATGAGAATATCTTCATTGCTATTGGCCGATAAATAAATAAAGGCAATATCTTCTTCCCTGATCTCTTTTGCAAGATCAATACCGGTAAGTTTTCCGGTAAGAAAGATATCAAGCAATACCAGCCCCGGCTTTTCTTTGGCGATCATTGCACGCGCTGTTGGCACAGACCTGGCAATTCCGGTAACGATATACCCGGCTTTCTCCAGCATGGATTTAAGATAGTTTGCCTCTACAAACTGATCTTCCACTATTAGTATTTTCTTATTCATACGATGTTGTGGTTGTGGATTCAGGAAATACGGATCTGTTCACGGCTCGCAGGTTCATACGTAAATTCGATTATCACTTCTGCGCCGTTGTTATTGTGAATGAAAAAACTTCCATGTATATCTTCACTCAACCCGGCCATAAGATTCATCCCCATCGATTTTGAACTCCGGTAGTCAAACCCAGGAGGTATACCTTCGCCTGAATCGGATATGATCAGAAGGTAAGCAGTTTCAGAACGGCGCTCCAACCGGATTGAAATCGATCCACGTCTTTTACCAGGAAATGCATATTTGATAGCATTCGTAATAGCTTCATTCAAGATCAAGCTGATCGGGAGCGCATAAGAAAGATCCATTGTTATTTCATCAATATCTATATTAAAATGAACCCGGTTTTCTACACCAAAAGAATACTCCAGATATCTTACTAACTCATGGATGTATTCCGACATATTAATGTCTGAAAGATTGTCACTGTGAAATAATTTCTGATGAATAATAGACATAGCCTGTACACGATGCTGGCTGTCCGCAATAGCCATCCGGGCTTCATCCGTTTTTAAAAAGGCAGCCTGCGTGTCCAACAGACCGACGATCGTATGGAGGTTGTTTTTCACTCTATGATGTATCTCTGCCAGCAGCCACTCCTTTTCTCTCACAAGACGCTGAAGCGTGTTATTCTGTTTTTCGATCTCCCTTTGACCTGCCTCCAGTTTCCGGTTGACCTTTTGCTTGAATTGATACCTGCTATAAAGCAAAGCGATCACCAAAAGCAAAAGGGATGCACCAACGAATGTCAGATTTCTTATCAGCTTCGCATGCTCCAAACCTTTTTGCTGGATGTCATTTTTCTGCCGTAACAGTGCCAGGTTCTGTTCGTTTTTTGCAACATCATATTTTATGCTCAATTCTTCAATCTGCTTGCTTTTTGATTCATTGAACAGGGAGTCGTTCAACCATTTATACTTTTGATAACTATTAATTGCAGAAAGGAAACGGCCCGCCGCAGAATCGATCCTGAATTGAAGCAAATACAGATCCTTGATCCTGGATACTCCCGGACCGTTGGTATTTTTAAACGCAGCCTGAATATATGGCTCCGCCTTATCATACATCTGCCGCTCAACATAAAATTGCCCAACATCAAAATTAGCAACGAACCTCTGTTCTTCGTTCTCATGTTCATTGATGATCCTGACCATTGCCAGAAAATATCTTTCAGCCTGGTAGTATTGGCCCATAGCGTTGTAACAGTACGCAAGGCTTTGGGATAACAACGCATTGTTGGTTGTGTCTTCGGGAGGGGCAATCTGTTTGATATTTAAAAGTATAGAGAGGGCTTCACGTCCTTTCCCGGCTTTAATCCGTTGTATGACCATTAGGGTCAATGTCCGGTAAAGACTGTAATTATCGTATTTTAACCGTAATCTTTCTTTTATACACTCGTCATACCAATAGATCGCTTTGTCCGGCTCATTCAATTCTTCATATTGAAGCGCTATTTCGCCGTAAACATGATGCGCATTTAACGAGTCCTTGTTCTGCCGCATTAAATGCTCTGCGTCCAGCGCGTAGGAGAGCCCTTGCTGATAACTTCCCGCATATCGTTTTATCTCTGCTGCAGCTATTAACAACTGTGCAAGCCGGGGATCTTTTTCGGATCTTGCAAAATTCAGCAGTTCTTCAAACTCCCTTTCTGCCAGCGCTTGTTTACCCAGTGTAAAATGCCAGTGCGCAATATCATAGTCTGCTGATATTTTCTGATCGGTTCTTCCGATCTCTGCATATAACCTGCTGGCATGCCTGAATGAGTACTCCAGCTGAACGGGATCATTGCAAAAACGGTTAATTAGTTGCGCCTGGTTGTACCAGGTATCAGCTTCCCGTTGCTTATCTCCCGCCAGTTTATAGCTTCTGATAACCTGTTTTAAGATCCTCTGCCCCTGTAACGTATCGCCTTTTTCAAAATATGCGTTTGCCAGAAGTCCAAGCGCTATGTTGGTGGCAAGGGTGTTGCGGCGATTAGATGAATCTGTGAGGTAAACGGATTTTCGCAGAAAATAGAAAGCGCTATCAAGGTTTTTTTTATTCTTTTTCGCTTTATTGATGTGAGCATAGCCTAAATCATTGAAGCGCTTTTGCTGTACAGAATCCGGCAACTGAGCCAGGGCTCCGCATGCGAAAGCCAGCATTACAAAGGTATAGGCCAGTCTAGAATACATCGGAGTTGAAGTTTGTAGGTAAGACATCATCGATCCAAAAAACCTGCCTCGTTCGGAATACGATCATATCCAACGTGTTGCTTCAGTAAATCTATTCATTGACCGCGATATTTCGTGGTATTGGCAACGATTCCACGAAATATCATAACTAGTTGAAGCGTGCGCAAATTAGAACCAATTGAGACGTAATCGTTTGCGAGGCAGGCATCCGGTTTGGCATAGGTCAGTCAAATCGCAGAAATATGGCAAAGAGGTTTTCAAAGTCAGTATTGTTTATCACCGGCGCATTTGTAGGAAATAATTGCTGGGATGACTGGAGATCTTATTTCGAAAACAAGGGCTATATAACTGCCGCTCCTGCATGGCCACACAAAGACGGCACACCAGAGCAATTACGCAATCGCCAACCGGATGCCGGTATCGCGTCAAACCGGTTGGCAGCGTTGACGGATTATTATGCACGACAGGCGGAAGCATTGGAAGAAGCGCCTATCCTTATTGGTCATTCAATAGGCGGATTGATCGTTCAGCTGTTGTTACAGCGTGGCATCGGTTGTTGCGGTATAGCCATTCACCCCGTTGCACCTCAGGGTGTGTTCACTTTCAAGTTCTCCTTTCTAAAAGCAGGCTGGGGAGCCCTGGGCTTTTTTACACCTGTACAAAAATCATATCTGATCTCATTCCGCACCTGGCAATATGCATTCACTAATGGCATGAGTGAGGAAGTCCAAAAAGCTGCGTACTACAGGTACGCCATACCAGAATCAAAACTCATCGTCAGAGACACGATATCTGCTGCAGCACATATCGATTTTACAAAATCCCATGCACCATTGCTTATTACTTCCGGTAGCGAAGATCACAGCATTCCGGCATCTTTGAATTATTCAAATTATAAAAAATACAGGAACAAAGATTCAGTCATTGCCTATAAGGAATTCAAGGGCCGCAATCATTTTGTACTCGGACAGCCAACCTGGAAAGAAGACGCCGATTTTATGATCAGCTGGATAAATGAACAGGCGCTGTAATCAGATATCATTGACCATATCAACTCTTAAACATCAAAATCATGCACAACAAACCAACCAAACCGGCAGATCTGTCTGCGGCGCTGCAAATCCTTTTTGTGATCCTTTTATTTGTGTCATTATCCTTTGTTTCCTGTAATAACGACAGTCAGGCTACACCGAAAGAGGATGTCAAAGCCCAGAGCAAAGATACACTGGCTTCAGCACTTCAGCCGGCCAATCCACCAGCAAACTTCAAACATCAAACGGCTAAAGTGAACGGCATTAACCTGCATTACGTTATTGGTGGGGAAGGAGCACCGCTGGTGCTGATACATGGATTTGGTCAGAACTGGTATATGTGGAATCGCCTGCTCCCGGAATTGTCAAAACATTTTACCGTCATCGCACCTGATCTCCGTGGCTCCGGTGAATCAGATAAACCTGCAACCGGATATGATAAAAAGACAATGGCGGCGGATATTCATGAACTGGTAAAACAATTAGGATATGATACCATCAACCTCGCCGGACATGATATTGGACTTATGGTGGCTTATGCTTACGCGGCTCAGTTTGGCAATGAAGTAAAAAAGCTTGCCCTGCTGGATGCGCTGATCCCGGGAGTGGAACCAGTCTGGACAAAATACTACACAACCATCTGGCATTTTGGATTCTTTGCCCGGCCGGTTGCTGGGAATATAGTGGCGGGGCATGAACGCGAATTTCTGACTGATTTCTGGCCACAGGTTGGTTATGTGCAGAATGCATTTACCAAAGAAGAAGCCGACGAATTCATCAGGGCATTCGCTGTAAAAGGCGCCACAACCGGCAACTTCCATTGGTTTGGAGAATTCCCGCAAGACGTGAAAGATAACCACGAGTTCATGAAGAAAAAATTATCCATGCCATTGCTGGCAATGGGTGGAGAGAAGTTCAGTGCTCCGTTTTTAGCAACGCATTCGAGGCTTGTTGCGAATAATGTTTCCGAAGTAAAGATTGCAGGAGCTGGCCACTGGATCGTGCAGGAACAAACAGTGCAGGTGCAAAAGGGTTTGCTTGATTTCTTCACCGGCAAATAACACTTCCGTTTAAAATGGTCGGTCAATCAGTGTATCCGGTCTTAAAGTATTTCTTCCGGCTGCAGAGGTTTGTCAGTCATCTGCAATCCCTGCAGGCGGAGAATATAAAAGATGCCGCTTTTACTCCCGGGCACAACCCAATCAAACTTCTGAAATGAGACAGGTATTTTTTATCCTGCTATCAATAGTAAACAGCATTATCAATTATGCACAAGATCTGCCTGGATTCAAAACGCTCAGGTTTGATGAGGATTATTCCTTTCTGAAAAACGATAGTAGTGATAGCTGGTATTATAAAGCAAAGTTCAATCCAATCACCCGGGACAATTCATCTTACATCAGCCTGGGAGGTGAAATTCGGTATCAGTATTTTTATTTCAGGAACGAAAACTGGGGTGATGCTCCAAAAGATAGTGATGGATTTGTACTAAGCCGTTTTTTATTTCATGCGGACATGCATGCAGGAAAATCATTCCGCACATTTGTCCAGTTACAAAGCAGCATGGCCAATGGTAAACCATCGGCATCACCGGTTGATGAAAACCAGCTGGATCTTCATCAGGCATTTATCGAATGGAAGACTGCCTTATCGGCACACGGAAAGATTGCCGCAAGAATTGGCCGGCAGGAATTCTCCTATGGATCGCAGAGGCTGGTGGGAGCTAGAGACGGTCCCAATAACCGCCAGTCATTTGATGCGGCCAAACTGATCTATACCAGTAAAAAAATACAGATCGAATCATTCTTCTCACACTATGTCCGTTCCCGCAAAAAGATCTTTGACGATGGTTTTAATAAGGATACCAGGTTCTGGGGCAGTTACATCGTCATTAACAACATCCCTGTATTAAAGAATCTGGATGTTTACTATCTCGGTCTATCGAAGTCAATTGCCAGTTTTGACGAAGGCTCTGCAAAGGAATTGCGCCATTCATTCGGCACAAGGATCTGGAAAAGAACAGGAAGATTGTATTATGATTTTGAAGGATTGTACCAAAGCGGGCATTTCGGAACAAAAAGAATATCAGCATGGACGGTTTCATCCAATACATCTTACAACTTCCGATTGTCGGAATTAAAGATTGAAGCCGGTTTAAAAGCTGAACTTATCAGTGGAGACAAAAAACTGGATGATGGAAAATTAAATTCATTCAATCCACTTTTCCCACGGGGAGCGTACTTTGGATTGGCCTCCCTGATCGGTCCATCAAATCTCTCAGACCTTCATCCTTCGCTATCGTTTGAATTATCCAGACAAGCTAAATGGGGAATCGATTATGATATATTCTGGCGGTACAGTAAAAACGACGGGATCTATGCGCCGAACCTGGCATTGATGTATACAGGAAAGAATACCGGCCAGCGATTTATTGGTCAGCAGTATTCAACTGATCTGACGTATACGCCCAATCAATTTTTATATTTCAGAGCTGAATTTACCTGGTTTAGAACCGGCGACTACCTGAAAAGTGTTGGAACAGGGAAGGACATACTGTTTACAGGCGTTACGGCGCAATTGAAATTCTAGACAAATCGAACCAGGACCTAAATGTCGTAAAAAATCACTGTGCATATACTGGCGTAAGGTTCCCGCAGATGTACGCAGATATAAAGCCCGCAGATACGCAGATTGGTATCTGATATCGGGTAATAATCTGCGTATCTGCGCCTTAATCAGCGTACATCTGCGGGAACCTTTACGCAATTGAACTTGAAAGATATGTTACAACAAAGATTTCAACCGTGGGGAGAAGAACCCGCCGCATCCTTCTTCAATCCCGCCACATACGAAGATGGCGATTCCCCAAATTGCTTATGAAAATCCCTGGAAAAATTACTGTTCACACTATAACCCACCATTCCCGCCACTTCATTGATCTTATACTCACCACTCGCCAATAACTCAGCCGCCTGTTTTAATCTCGATATATTGATCAGTTCATTCGGTGTAAGATCCGATATGCCCTTTATCTTCCGGTAAAAACTCGTTCTGCTCATATTCATCATCCGCGACAGCTTGTCAACATCCAGATCCATATCCGTGATATTACTTTGTATCACACGGTTCAGCTCATCCAGAAAATTCTTATCTGCTTTGGAGGAAACCATTCCCTTCAGATGTGCAAGCGGAGATTTTGCAAAATACTCGCGGATGATCTGCCGGTTTGCCAGCAGGTTATTGATCTGTGCCTGTAGATGCTCCAGGTCAAACGGCTTTTCTATATAGGCATCGGCACCCACTTCAAGACCTTCGATCTTTGAATGAAGCGTGTTCCGCGCTGTAAGGAGAATGATGGGAATATGGCTGTACTGAATATCCGTTTTCATTCTTCTGCACAATTCAATGCCATCCATCACCGGCATCATGATATCGCTGATCACCAAAGCAATATTTTCTTGCGACAATACATCCAATGCGTCTTCACCATTATGCGCGCGATAGATCGCGAACTGCTGGCTTAATTCGCGCTGAATGAATTGCAGGATCTCTTTATTATCTTCAACGATCAGCAAGGGCGTTTTGCTCATATCCTGCTCCACAATCTCTTCCGGGTCTTTGCTCGCAACTGTTTCAAACGTTTCGTATTCCTGCAGGTTGATCTCATTTTCCTGGTGGATGGGAACAGATAGCTGAAACAGGTTCATGTCATTCCGCGGCTCTTTTAACTCAAGAACGCCCTTATGCAATTCTGCCAGAGAACGTGCGAGCGGGAGGCCGATCCCCGTTCCGGCTTGCCTGGACGTCTCTTTTAAACGATAGAACGGCTCAAATACTTTCTGCCGGTGCTCAGCCGGAATGATAAATCCATCATTACGGATCTCTATCTGGAAGACCTTGTCTTCGCTATTGAATGACAACAAACGTATCGACACATTGCTATCAGCATACTTGATCGCATTATTCACCAGGTTGCCCAGAATCTTTCTGAATGCCTCGGGATCTACAGAAGCATATAAAGGCATACGCGGCAGCTCAAGACGAAAAGCAAGTTCCTTTTGTTCAGCTGCCGGCTTGAACGCGGTGTACATTTCTTTCAATAGCTCTGAAATATTTGTCCAGAGAAAGTTCAGGCTGAAATTATTGGCTTCGGCTTTCCGGAAGTCGAGCAATTGATCGGTCAGGTCGATCAGCCGGTTTGTATTCTTTTTCATCATGGTCAGGCTTTCTGAGAGTGAGGGATTGTCCTTTTCTTTTTGCAGCAGTTTATCGAGTGGTAATTTTATCAGTGTTAAAGGTGTTCTGATCTCATGTGCTACGTTAGTAAAGAATTCGATCTTGGCATTATAGATCTCCCGTTCTTTTTCAATCTCCAGCACTTCGATCTTTCGTTTGTTCTTTTCTTTCATCGCCATGTGATAGTAACGGAAAATGGTCCAAAGGATGATGCCTATTACGGCTGCATACATCGCGTATGCCCATGGGCTTCCCCACCAGGGCGGATTCACACGGATATGGAGAATCGTTTCCTGCTGATTCCAGACGGCGCCGCTGCCACTTCCTTTTACACGGAAGGTGTAATTGCCCGGCGGAAGTTTGGTGTAAAAGATCCGGCGGTTGCTTTTCAGTTTTGTCCATTCTTTATCAAAACCATCCATGAAATAAGCGTATTCATTCGCTTCGGGCGTTACATAGCTCAGCGCAGCGATCTCAAAACTCAACGAAGAACTATCATAAGGAAGCTGGATACTGCCCGCATGCATGATCGATTGTGATAGAGGAGAACCCGGCTTCATCGCCTGCATGTCCTTGTTGTTGATCTGCAGGCCCGTGATATAAACCGGTGGAACAAACGATTCCTTACCAAACGCAGCAGGATTAAAACTGATCATTCCTTTTACGGTGCCGAAATAAAAAGTGCCGTCGTGACTTTTGAAACCGGAATTATAGTTAAACTGTTCACTCAGCAAACCGTTTACCGTCGTATATATTTTTGCATCACCGGTTCCCGGATCAAGACATAACAATCCTTTTGAAGTAGATACCCACATCAAACCCTGTGTATCCTCTAAAACCCGGAACACCTGTTTTTCTGCAAGACCGTTACTGTTAAAAGGCTGTATCTTTTGGCTCTTTCTCTCATACCTGTAAAGCCCTGCTTCCGTACTGAACCACAGATCGCTCTTACTGTCTTCGTAAATATTATTGACATAATTATTAGAGAGACTGCCTGTATTGCCGGGTTCATGACTGATCCTTCCCTGCCCAACTTTGGGACCCTTGTAAAAAACGCCATTCCCATAACTACCCACCCAAAGTGTTTTATCCTTGTCTTCATGAATACTTTGGATCTGCATAGTGAAGAAGGTATCACGTTCAAACCGATCCTGTGAACGATTGTAACGGAACATTCCATTCCATGTTCCTACCAGTATTTCATTGGCAGAGGTCTTATACAGACTGACAATAAAGTTACCTTGCAGGCTTCCGTCGGCAGTTGAGTAATTACGGATCACTTTCCCCGTGCGGATCTCCATCAGATCAAGACCATGTTCATAGGTGCCTATCCAAAGTTTATCTCCATCTGCCAGTATGCCGTGAAGATTTTGATAGGAGATAGAGCCGGGCGTTTTTCCCGGGAGAAAAGAAGTGATCCGTCCCGTCTCTGGATCGAGTTTATTCAGACCGGCGTCTTCTGTGCCGATCCAGATATGACCATACTGGTCTTCGCAGATCTCGTGCACCAGGTTTCCGCTGATGGCGTTACTTCCTTTATACGGAAAATATTTCCGGAAGCGATTGAGTTGTGATGAATAATAATTAATGCCGCCGAAGAAACTACCTATCCAGGTTCCTCCTTCATGATCCTTATAAAATGAATAGATCACATTGTCGGTAATAGAGTAGGGATTGCTGTATTCTTTTTGCAGAAGCTGGTAATGGCCGGACTTCAGGTTCACGATATGAATCCCGGTTTCCGTACCGATCCAGAATTCATCTTTGTCCTGCTGAACGATCTTATGCACCTGTATACGTCCGGCACCGGGAAGAACATCCGTCAGCGTATTTCTTTTTAAATTAAACAGGAGCACTTTGTCCATTGTGCCTACCAGGAGTGTAGTATCGCTTACGGGATGTACATCCTGTATAAAGCCAAGCGGCTTTCTATATACGGCGGCAATATCAAATGATTGAAAAGAAGAACTTGCTTTGTCATATTTCTTCAATACTCCGTAATTAGTAGCTATCCAGGGATCTCCACTTGCTGCAATACTCAGTGCGATGACCCGCGTACTATCTGTTGAAAAGGTATACAGCCTTGACGTCTTTGCGTCATATTTGGACAGGGTGAAATTGTTCACGATCCAGATATTCCCGGCATTGTCGCGGTTGATATATCTCGTTTCGCCGGGCGGCAGCAGAGAAAAAGGGGCAAATCTCTCCGTTTGCGGATCGTAGATATAAGCACCTTTATATGTTCCGATCCAGAGTTTTTCGCTTTCGTCTTCACAAAGGCTCAGTACGGAATTGCTGCCCATGCTGAAACTGTCTTTCGGATCATTCCGGAAGATCTTAAAAGAATTTCCATCAAACCTGTTCAGGCCGTTCCGCGTTCCAAACCACATAAATCCTTTCTGATCCTGCAGGATGCTGGTGATCGTATTACTGGAAAGTCCGTTGGCGACCTGGTAGTTTTTAAAATAATAATCCTGTGCTTGCGAAGTGAAAGCAATGATGATGGAAAAGAATAATATGGCGAGCTGTTTCTTCAAACTACAGTGACCGGCTTTTAATATGGCTGGCGTAGGGTTCCCTCCTTCGCTTCGCTACGGCGGACGGAGCCCGCAGCGAAGCGAAGGAGGGAACCCTACGCCAGCCAAAGATAAAGTTTGCCACCGACTGCGCGTCACCCGTTTCAGCATTGGTACATTTTGAAAACAAATTGGAACGCAGGGATTCCCTCAATTCGCTGATATGTGTTTTTTTCGTGGATCATTCGGGCCACCATGCCTGAAAACTAACTGACGAACCTATTTATTTACCAAACGATTGCTTCTATGCCTAACCGCATTCCAGGTCTTGCACGACATTGCTCCACTTTGCTGCTTTGCCTGTTATTTGCCCTTACCGCCGCAGCTCAAAGCTCGCGCATTACCGGCAGGATCATTTCCGGGGAAGACAATAAGCCTCTTTCCGGAGCTTCCATTCAATTAAAAGGCCGCACTGAAGGCGCCGTTTCTGATGAAACCGGTGCTTTTGCCATTTCTGTTCAAACCGGCGATACACTCACGATCTCTATGGTCGGCTACGAAAGCCAGGAGATCCGGATCAATTCTGCCGAATCTTTATCCATCGCTCTTCAACCGGTTGCTTCCGCCATGCAGGACGTGGTAGTGGTGGGATATGGCACCCAGCGGAAAAAAGATCTGACAGGTTCACTCAGTTCCGTGAGCGGTAAAGACCTGAAATCGCTGCCGGTTCCTAATGTCGGCGAAGCTCTCCAGGGCCGGGCTGCAGGTGTACAGATCGTATCCTCCGGTGCGCCAGGTAGCAACGTGACCATCCGCGTTCGCGGAACCGGTACTATCAATAACAGCGATCCGTTGCTGGTGATAGATGGAGTACCCACAGATATTCCACTAAATAATATTAATCCCGATGACATCGCTTCTATTGAGATCTTAAAAGATGCATCGTCCGCCGCTATCTATGGTTCCCGCGGTGCAAATGGAGTAGTGATCATCTCCACCAAAAGAGGATCAAGCGGCCGCAATTCGCTCGAGTTCAAAACATTTGCCGGTTCTCAAAAAGCAACCGATATGGTGTCTATGCTTACTGCCAGGCAGTTTGCTTCGCTGCACAATGAAATGATGGCCAATAACGGACAGGCGCAGAATCCGGCTTTTGCCGATCCGAACGTACTGGGAAATGGTACCGACTGGCTCGGAGCACTATTCCGTTCCGCACCCATGCAGAGCTATTCATTGTCTTATTCCGGTGGAAACGCAAAGAATACTTACTACGTCTCCGGAAACGTATTTGATCAGCAAGGGATCGTGATCAATACGGGCTATCGCCGTTATACCGTGCAGTTCAACAGCGAATCAAAAGTATTCGACTGGTTGAAATTCGGTAATAATGTTTCCCTGAGCCATGATGTAAAATCAAGTGGCTCTTATGATATCCGTAGTGCAATGTCAGCACTGCCAACTCAGGTGATCTATAATCCTGATGGCACTTATGCCGGCCCCGTTGGTCAGCCTTCATGGGTTGGCGATGTAGCGAACCCGATCGGTAAAGCAACGATCAACAGCAATACTACCAAAGGATATAATGTCTTGGGTAATATCTATGGAGAGCTTACTTTGTTCCGCGGGTTGAAATTCAAAACCACTGCAGGTATACAAGCCGCATTCTGGGATACACGTAACTGGGCGCCGAAATACAACTGGCAACCGATCCCTCAACCAAATTCTTATCTCGCACAGTCGTCCAACAAATCACTCACCTGGCTTTGGGATAACTATTTTACCTATGATAACAAATTCGGAGATCATAATATCACGGTGCTCGCAGGAAGCAGCGCACAGGCAAATCGTTATGATGGAATGAATGGTTCCATTCAGCAGTTTGCCAATGATGTAACGCAGCAACTTGGCAATGGAACAATTCTTCCAACGATCGGTGGCGGCGCTAACGAATGGGCATTGCTTTCCTTCATGGGGCGTGTGAACTATGGTTTTCAGAATAAATATTTGCTCACAGCTACAGTACGCCGCGATGGTTCTTCCCGTTTTGGTAAAGACAATCGCTATGGAACGTTCCCTTCTGCATCCGCTGCCTGGAGAATTTCTGAAGAAGATTTCTTTCCGAAATCCGATCTTATCAATGACCTGAAATTGCGTGTTGGTTATGGTATAACAGGTAATCAGAACATCGGCAACTATTCATTTGCTTCGGTATTGCAGACCGTCCGTTACAACTTCAACGGTACTGCCGTAACGGCCATCGTTCCACTGATGATCCCGAACCCGGGCATCAGATGGGAAAAAGTGGAGCAATCCAACTTTGGTTTGGATGCAACGCTTTTTGATAACAGGATCAACGTTACGTTAGATGGCTATATCAAGAATACAAATGATATGCTGGTGCCGATGTCTGTACCGATTTCAACCGGCTATTCCGATATCGTAGTACCAAGCATCAATTTGGGTAAAGTACAGAACAGGGGAGTGGAGCTGACGATTTCTTCACAGAATACCAAAGGCGCTTTTATTTGGAATACCAGCGTGAATGTGGCATATAACCAGAACCGCATCCTGAAGCTGAATGATACCATCCCGATGTACACAGGAAGCATCGGTCTGAATCAGAATCTTTCTATCCAGCATCCCGGTGGTTATCCGATCAATACCTTTTATGGTTTTGTAACGAACGGAGTTTTTCAGACGCAAAAAGAAGTGGATGATTATGCAGTGCAGGTGCCGGGTTCAGATCCCTTCAACCGCACATCTCCCGGTGATATCCGTTTCCGCGACCTGAACAATGATGGTAAGATCGATGATAACGACAGAACATTCCTCGGCAACCCCAATCCTTCTTTCATCTTTGCAATGAACAATAGCTTCAGTTGGAAAGGATTTGATCTCGCGATCTTCATCCAGGGTATTTCAGGAAACAAGATCTATAACGCAAACCGCATCTACCAGGAAGGTATGGCAGTTGCGATGAACCAGACAACCGCTGTACTTGATCGCTGGACTGGCCCTAATACCAGCAACACAATGCCACGTGCCATATTCAACGATCCAAATAAGAACACACGCGTATCCAATCGTTTTATCGAAGATGGATCCTACCTGCGGATCAAGAATGTGACATTCGGATATACTTTACCAAAAAGTTTGTCGGCACGAATGAAAATGTCTGCCGCCAGGATCTACCTGTCTGCACAAAACCTGCTGACGTTTACAAAGTATACAGGCTTTGATCCGGAAGTGCCATCCAATGGTATCGACCTGAATGTTTATCCTGTTACGCGCACACTGAGTGCTGGTCTTAACATCACTTTTTAACAGCCAAATTGTTTCTGTATGAAAACAGTCAAGAATATACTGATCATTGTTACTGCATTGCTGTTCAGCAGTTGCAGTAAGTTTCTCGATAAAGCACCGCTTGATTCGGTGAACAGTTCCAACTTCTGGTTAACGGAGGCGGATGCCATCTCTGCTGTCAATGGAGCGTATCAGCCATTGCAATGGCCAAAATTGTACAATCTCCGGATCTGGACCACCGATATCTGGGGAGGTAATTCCATCGTTGGCGCAGGCGGCGGTACCGATGGAATCGAAACGCAGGACATTGCCAATTTTGTAACGGCAACTGATAATGCTGCCGCATTGGATATCTGGCGCGGACCTGCACCCGGCATTCTCCGTGCAAATCTGATTTTGGAGAATGTGCCGGGCATGAATATCAATGAAGCATTGAAAAACCGCATACTGGGTGAAGCCCATTTCCTGAGAGCTTCTTATTACTTCATTCTTGTCCGTTTGTTCGGCGATGTGCCGTTGATCACCAAAGCACAAAAGCCATCCGATAATCTCCGTCCATCACGCAACAGTAAAACGGAGATCTATGACCTGATCATTGATGATTTCAGGAAAGCGATCGATCTGCTGCCACCGAAAACAAGCTATACCGGTTCCGATATCGGTCGTGCCTCAAAAGGCGCCGCCGCAGGCATGCTGGCGAAAGTATATCTCACACTGGGACAATACCAGCAAACGCTTGATCTCTGCCAGCAGGTATCAACGCTGGGCTATACACTGAACGCCAATTACAGTGATAACTTCAATCCCCAGGCAAAGAATTCACCTGAATCACTTTTTGAAGTACAATACGAAGGCAAAACGAATTTCAGTTTCTGGGATAATGAAAACCAGGCTTCCTGGGTAAGCACGTTCACCGGGCCGCGCAACAGTGACTTTGTCGCCGGTGGATACGGCTGGAATCAGCCAACACAGGAGTTTGTGAATGCATATGAACCGAATGACAATCGCAAAGATCAAACGGTTCTCTATACTGGTTGTCCTCCTTTTGACGGAAAAGCTTACCAGGCTTCTTATTCCGTTACAGGATTTAATGTGCGCAAGTTCCTGGTGTCAAAAAACATTTCACCGGATTATGACACCAACCCTGCTGATTTCCCCGTATTGCGTTATTCGGATGTATTGCTGATGCAGGCAGAGGCGCTTAATGAATTAGGAAGAACAGCCGAAGCGCAATCGCCATCCACTTCTATCAACCAGGGCGGACCGTTGAATCGCGTGAGAAGAAGAGCGGGATTGCCTGATGTTACAGGATTATCTCAATCAGCCCTGCGTGCTAAGATCCTTCATGAAAGAAGAATGGAGCTGGCATTTGAAGGTCACTGGTGGTTTGATCTCATAAGGGTGAACAATGGCCAGTATGGTCTTGATTTCCTGCAGAGCATCGGCAAAACGAATGCGACGACCAAACATCTCCTGCTGCCTATTCCGCAGAAAGAGATCGAAGCAAATCCGAATCTTTCTCAAAATGCCGGTTATTAAACCGGTAATTGATCAATTCTTAAACTGAAACTATGCGTTCATTCACTCAACATATATACAACAAACCGCTCAAAGGCGGATTGTTCATACTTGTGTGCGCGTTGATCTTTGCCGCTTGCCGCAAGAACGATAAAATGGAATTATACAAGGGTGATAATCCATTGGCACTCTCCGCTGATAAGTCGGAAGTAATACTCGAAGAAAAGAACCGGTCGGCAGATGCAGTGCTGCTGAGCTGGACGAGCGGTTCCAATAAAGGAACCAATTCAGCGATCAGCTACACTCTCAGAGTAGATAAACAAGGCAACAACTTCAGCAATGCACATACAGAAGAATTGGGCAAAGCTGCCGGATCAAAAAAATATACGGTACAGGATCTGAATGATCTTGTGATCTCAAAATGGGCGGTAATCCCAGGAGCAGAAATTACGCTCGAAGCTCAGATCCTGATCTCTGTAGCAAACGAACCCAAGCTTTCTGACACATCCAATGTGCTCGTATGGAAAGTGAAAACCTTCCAGCCTGTAACGAAGACCCTGTATCTGATCGGCGATGCTGCACCCAATGGCTGGAGTGCTGATAACGCAACGCCACTTTCTCCAAGCCTCAGCGATCCGGGAGTATTCAACTGGTCAGGAAATCTGAGAGCGGGCGAATACAAATTCATTACCACACTCGGACAATTTTCACCGTCTTATAATAGGGGCGCAGACGATACAAGATTAGTGCTGAGAACATCCGACAGCCAACCGGATGACAAGTTTGTAAGCACTGCTCCCGGCGTATATAACATCTCCGTAAATCTTCTTACACTTACCATTTCTGTTACGGAAGCAGACACACCGCCGTACACAAGACTGTGGATGCTCGGAGATGCAACTCCAACGGGATGGAATATTGATAATCCATCGGAGATGAGAGTGGATAGTTCAAACCTGTTCGTATTTACTTACAATGAAATCCTCAATGCCGGTGAATTCAAGATTCCTGTGTCAACAGGAAACTTCGGCACCGATTATTACATGCCGTTGATCAATAACCAGGCCCTGACTGAAACCGGTGTTCAATTGGTACCGGGCGGAAATCCGGATAACAAATGGAAGATCACTACCGCAGGACCATATAAGATCAAACTCGATATCCAGAACAACAAGATCCAGATCAAACCATTCACTCCTTACACAAATATCTGGATGGTGGGAGACGCGACACCCGCAGGATGGAATATTGATAATCCACAACCATTAACACCAACACCCGGAAATCCTTACGAGTTTTCTTATACAGGACCAATGAGTGCGGGTGAATTCAAATTTCCGCTGGCTACCGGCAACTGGGGTTGCGACTATTTCATGCCGGTGATCAATGGCTCGGGCCCGGGCAGTACGCAAATGAAGTTCATAGCTTCCGGCAGCCCTGATTTTAAATGGAAGATCTCACAGGCTGGCAACTATAAGATCACGATCAACCAGCTTTACGAAACGATCTCGATCGTTAAACAATAAATTTATTCGATTTGATGATGAGAAACAACATGATCCTCACCCGGTATCTATGCGCAGCATTGCTGCTTGGAAGTCTGTTACCGGGATGCCGGAAGGATGAACCAAAGAATGACCCTATAACCTATGGTGCCTCGTTTTCGCTGACCATATTTACAGACAAAGCAATGTATAAACCGGGTGATCAGATCTCCTTCACTCTTAATAAACCTCTTGCGGGGAATATAAAGATCCGATACCGGCACCTGAATGAAACATTAAGCGAGGCATCTTTGTCGGGAAATTCCTGGACATGGACAGCTCCTGCTACAGATTTCACAGGCTATATGATCGACCTCTACGAGACGGTTGACGGAAAAGAAAAGATCCATGCAAGTATCGGCGTCGATGTTTCCAGTGATTGGGCAAAGTTTCCTAGATATGGATTCCTGAGCAATTTTGGTCAGATGAGTAACGGTGATATGGATAAAGTGATCCGAAATTTATCAAGGCATCATATCAACGGCATCCAGTATTACGATTGGCTGTACAAACATCACTGGCCGCTGGCCGGAACGGGCGCAGCTCCGCAAAGCAGCTGGAAAGAGATCGCCAATAAAGACGTATATCTCTCTACATTGAAAGATTATATCAGCAAAGGGCATGCGGCAAATATGAAGTCGATGTTCTACAACCTCGCATTTGGTGCGCTGAGTGATGCAGCTGCTGATGGTGTACAGGAAGAGTGGTATTTGTTCAAAGATGCCAATCGGGGAACAAAAGACCGTCATGAATTGCCCAAGCCATTTTTCAGAAGCGATATCTATGTATTGGATGCAGGTAATACGAACTGGCAGGCATATATCGCGGGAAAGAATAAGGATGTATATGCAGCGCTTGATTTCGACGGTTATCATGTAGATGCACTCGGTGATCGCGGAAGCCTGTATAACTTCAACGGTCAATCAGTAAACCAGGCAGCAACATTCAAGCCCTTCCTTGAAGCAATGAAAACCGCCGCTCCGGCAAAACGTTTGGTGATGAATGCCGTGAATCAGTATGGCCAGCAAACGAGCATCTCGCAGTCTCCCGTGGATTTTCTTTATACAGAAGTCTGGGGGCCGAATGAACGATTTGAAGATCTGGCAAACATCATCCGTAACAATGACTTTTACGGCAGCAACTCAAAGAAAACAGTTCTGGCCGCATACCTGAATTACAACAAGGCGAACAACCCGGGAATGTTCAACACCCCGGCGGTGTTGCTGGCCGATGCGGTGATATTTGCCTTTGGGGGTTCTCATTTGGAATTAGGAGAGCATATGCTGGGAAAAGAATATTTTCCTAATAATAACCTGCAGATGTCTGATGAGTTAAAGACGTCTTTGATGAGTTATTACGACTTTCTTGTTGCGTATGAAAATCTGCTGCGTGATGGCGGAACTTTTAATCAGCCGGCAATCAGCTGTACCAATGGAAAACTTTCAGTGGAGAGTTGGCCTGCATCAACGGGGAAAGTTGCGGTACAGGGAAAGCTGATAGGTAATCGCCAGATCTTTCACCTGCTTAATTTCTCAAACGCGAATTCCGCTAATTGGCGTGATACGGACGGAACTCAGATCAAGCCGTCCTTAGTTGAGGATGCCGCGATGCGCTTTACAGCTACCGGGGCGGTTAAAAAGATCTGGCTGTCTACGCCGGATGCCGATCGCGGGGTAGCGAAGTCTTTACAGTTTGTACAATCAGGAAATGAAGTTTCTTTTACACTGCCATCCATTCTCTATTGGGATATGGTGGTAGTGGAATATTAATAAACAGAAGATGTTATTATGATGAGAATTTTTGTGTTGGCTTTTGCATTGGTCTTTTCTTTTCCAATACACGCTCAGTTGCAGACAGCGGGCAACAGCCGTTCTTACAAGGTTGATGGCAACACTGTTGTATTTGATTGTGATAATGCAAAAGTATTGCTGAAAGTTTGTTCGGGTTCAATGTTGAAAGTATGGTATGATCCGAAAGGAAAATTCCAGCGTGCAAATGAATCATTCGCAGTGATCAATGAAGATATCGACAACGCCGGAAAATTACAATTGGAGGAACGTCCGGAGTCGTATGATATCTTCACCGCCCAGCTTCGCATCCGTGTGGATAAAGCTCCTTTCAGGATCCAGGTTTTTGATAAATACCAGAAACTGTTGATGGGCGATTACCAGCAGAAAGGTTTGCAGCATGATAGCAGCAAGCTGGTGGCATGGAAGACATTGCGCAGCGATGAACAATTCTTTGGTCTTGGGGAAAAAGCGGGTCCGCTGAATCGCCGTGGCCGATCTTATACGATGTGGAATAGCGACAAGCCCTGTTATTCACCCGGTGAAGATCCTTTGTACAAAAGCATTCCTTTCTTCCTGAGCAATTATCGGTACGGAGTTTTCTTCGACAACACCTACAAAACGGTCTTCCGTTTTGGAACGGCTTCTGAGGATTATTACAGCTTTGAAGCACCCGGTGGTGAAATGATCTATTATTTTATTCATGGTGCGGATTATAAACAGATCATCTCACAATACATGCAGCTGACCGGCAAACCCATCATGCCGCCGGAATGGGCTTTTGGCTTTTCGCAAAGCCGCGGGATGTATACAAATGAAACTTTGGCGAGAACCACAGCTGCTGAATTCAGAAAGCGTCAGATCCCCTGCGATATCATTTACCAGGATATCGGCTGGACGGATGGCCTGCAAAACTTCGAATGGAGAAAAGGAAATTATACCGATCCGAAAGGCATGCTGAAATATCTGGATTCACTCGGATTCAAAATGATCGTATCACAGGATCCCGTGATCTCACAGGCAACAACGAAACAATGGAAGGAAGCTGACTCCCTTGGATATTTTACTACAGACATACGCACCGGAAAATCCTATGACATGCCGTGGCCATGGGGCGGCAACTGCGGGGTGGTTGATTTTACCAAGCCTGCCGTCGCCGACTGGTGGGGAGCATATCAGCAAAAACCGCTGAATGATGGTGTCCGTGGATTCTGGACCGATATGGGCGAACCAGCCTGGAGTAATGAAGATGCAACGGAGCGTCTGTTCATGAAGCATACAGCTGGTATGCACAACGAGATACATAATGTCTACGGTCATACCTGGGATAAAGTGGTGAAAGAGCAGTTTGATAAACGCAATCCCGGCAAGCGCATCTTCCAGATGACAAGGTCTGCATTTGCAGGTTTGCAACGCTATACATTCGGCTGGTCAGGCGATAGCGGTAATGGTGATGATGTTTTGGATGGCTGGAACCGTTTGGCCAACCAGATCCCGGTTGGTCTGTCCGCAGGCATGGGTGGCATTCCCTTCTGGGCTACTGATATCTCCGGCTATTGCGGCGATATCAAAGATTATCCGGCCATGGCTGAACTATATACACGGTGGTTGCAGTTTGGCATATTCAACCCGCTCAGCCGGGCGCATCATGAAGGCGACAATGCGGTAGAACCCTGGTTGTTTGGTACGGAAGCAGAAAAGAATTGCCGTAGCGCGATAGAATTGAAATACCAGTTGTTTCCCTATATCTATACCTATGCCCGAGAAGCTCATGACAAAGGCTGGCCGATCATGCGTGCAATGATGCTGGAATACCCAAATGATCAGCAGACTTTTTCGATCGATGATCAGTTTCTTTTTGGAAAAGAATTACTGGTTGCACCGGTAGTGAAGAAAGGAGCCGTAAGCCGCAAAGTGTATTTCCCGGAAGGAGAGTGGGTAGATTTCTATGATGGAAAAACGAGCTATGACGGAGAACAGCAGCAAACTGTCAAAGCTCCATTGAGTAAAGTACCATTGTTTGTAAAACGAGGTTCTATCATCCCGATAATGCCGGTAATGCAATATATTCATGAACGCCGTGACTATCCATTGAGCCTGCAGATCTATCCGGCGAATGAAGGGCAAGCTGCATCTTTTGTATTGTATGAAGATGATGGAGAATCTACCAATTATCTGAAAGATGAATATTGCACAACCGGTTTTAAATGCGAAACGCAGTCTGGTAAATATCTCATCAATGTCTCCAAACCAGAACAAAAAGGATACAAGGCGCCAGGTAGCCGGGATTATATACTGAAGCTATTTCTTCCGGCAAAACCAACTAAGTTGTCAGCAGGAGGAAAAGTCATTCCGGCACAACCAGTCAGCAACTTTACCGCTAACGCAGGTAAAGTAACCAAACAGTTGAACTGGTCATGGGCTCCCGGAGCAGGCATTTGTTATGTACGCATTCCTGCCGGCGATAAAGAGGTGGCAGTGGAGATTTTTAAATAAGATCAGAATAGATTAATCCCGTATTTATGCTAAATTTTCAGTTGCGCGGCACAGCCGTACGACATAGCTTTGCTTTGCCATTACTGTTTTGTATGCATATCGCAAACGCACAACAACCTTTATGGAAGTCGGAAGCCTATTCGCTCTATGCAGATAGCGTGGTGCAGGAATCTTTTCATGCAAAAGCGATCTCGGCAAAAGAGATCGTCTCCAATTATAAAAGTCCGGCGAATGAATTTAAGTCGGCCGCTATCTCTTTCAAGTTCAGCATAAACGGGAAAGACAATGAAATGCTCAGTGGTACTGATCATCATTTCACCATTGATGGAGATAAACTACGTTCAGAAACTCCGTTGATCGTTTTTGGAAAACAGTTGAAGCCAAAGAAAACAGGCAAGATAACATATCTCAAAACAGGTTCATCGTTATTGGTGAAGCTTGATATGCGGCATGTATTCAATGATTTCAACACAAAAGGATTTTATATCGGCGGAGATGGGAGTAGGATATATAAAGAAGATTTCAAGGCTGTCTATATAGCAGGCAGTTCAGCTCCGCTGATCTGGGATTTTGACAATCTCGTGCGTCATGAAGAGTTAAAACTGAATGATGATGACGGTGATGGGATTTACGAGATTTTGCTTAACATGAACGTGGAAGAGAAAGAAAAGAAAACGCTGTCTCAATGGAAACAGGAAACCGATCTTTCCATATTTCCGCATTATCAATCTCCTTATCTGTTAACAGATGCTTTGTACAATATGGCACTGGAAGAAATGAACAGGGCAATAGAGCCGGACAGTACACTTCGTACTGGTAAAGAATGGGCAGGAGTCTGGACGCGCGATGTGAGCTATAGCATCATCCTTTCGATGGCGCATCTTCAGCCACGCGCTGCACAAATCAGTCTGATGCGAAAGGTCGACAAAAAGAAAAAGATCATCCAGGATACAGGAACCGGTGGCGCATGGCCGGTCAGTACCGACAGGATGATCTGGGCGGTCGCAGCCTGGGAGGTCTATAAAGTAACAGGTGATGCAAACTGGCTGAAGGAGTCTTATGAAGTGATCAGGAATTCTATCTACGCGGATATGAAAACGGTTTATGATGCGGAAACAGGTCTTGTAAAAGGTGAGTCTTCGTTTTTAGATTGGCGTGAACAAACATATCCTCTCTGGATGCAACCCGCAGATATTTTTGAATCAGAGAATGTAGGAACAAATGCCGTTCATTTTCAGGCGAACAAGCTTGCAGCTACGATGGCCGATCTGTTGAATGATAGATCCGCAGCTACTATATTTCAGCAGAATGCTGAGCGCATCAAAAATGCGATCAACGAAAAGCTCTGGATGCCGTCATCGGGTAACTACGCACAGTATCTATATGGCCGCGGAAACAAGATCGTATCATCCAGATCAGAAGCGCTGGGCGCTGCACTTTGTATCATCTTCGGAATAGCAGATAAAGACAGGGCAAAGCAGATCGTTCAGTCGATGCCGGTAACACCATTCGGGATAAGTTGCATCTATCCGCAGATACCGGGAATCCCACCGTATCACAATAATGGGATCTGGCCGTTCGTACAGTCATTCTGGATGTGGGCGGGAGCTGTGGCGCAAAATGAAAATTCGGTGATGGAAAGCATTGCTTCTATTTATCGTCCGGCCGCTTTGTTTGTTACGAATAAGGAGAACTTCGTTGCAACCAATGGCGATTACGCGGGTACGCAGATCAATTCAAGCAATATGTTGTGGAGTCTTTCAGGTAATATCAGCATCGTGCATCATTTGCTGTTTGGTATCCGGTTTGAGCAAGAGCGGCTCGTGTTTCAACCATTTGTTCCCAAAGCTTTGCAGGGAGAAAGGAAGCTGGAGAATTTCCGCTATCGCAATGCCGTCCTTGATATTTTATTGGAAGGATATGGAAGCGAAATCGATTCAATCCTGATTGATGGAATTATCGCAACGCGGCCAGAATTTCCTGCATCCCTTGAAGGCAAACATTCTATACGGATCGTTTTAAAAAATAAGCCGGCAGAAGTAATGAAAGTGAATCAACGCCCCGTGGAATTTACGCCTGCCACGCCGATTGCTTCTTATAAAGATGGAAAGCTGAGCTGGCAGAAAGTTGCAGGGGCCGCGAAATATAAAGTACTGGTCAACGGAATCATGCTTTCTGAAACAAAATCTGTCAGCGTAAAGGTTCCGTCCGATACAATGAAGGAATACCAGGTGATCGCAATTGATAAAAATGGAATGGAGTCATTTGCCAGCGAGCCAGTTGAAATTGTCCCATCATCTTTCCGAATCTTATACGAAACCGAAGAGCAATTACCTGCAGCGGCTTATCATTACGCCGGTTATTCCGGGAAAGGTTTCATCGAATCGAGTACGTCTGTGAATAAGCTAATTCGCTTTTTTATTGAAGTGGATCACGGTGGAGAATACAGGATCGATTTTCGATATGCAAATGGAAACGGCCCGGTGAATACGGATAACAGATGCGCCGTACGCACACTGCTGGTGGATGGTCAACCGGTTTCTGCAATCGTGTTTCCGCAGCGTGGGAAAGATGAATGGAGTGACTGGGGTTGGAGTAATGGGCTTAAAGTGAAACTAAACGCCGGAAAACATATCCTCCAACTGGAGTATAAGAGTGAAAATGAGAACATGAATATCGACGTGAATCAGGTGATGTTGGATGTATTGAGGGTGACGAAGGTGGGTGAGTAAGATTGTTAGTACCTTATAGAATTGGAGAACAATGTTGGGCTCACGCCTGTCCATTTTAACTAATTCGCACTACTTCATAAGGCGTGCGAATTAGTAATGTTTTTACTACAATAATAAATTTATAGGGAGTTTCAATAAATAAAGCTGAGCCTTTACAACTCTTTCTGATCATCGTCATTTCCCCGCTGCCATCAATTTATCCGTAGAAGTGACAGGTAATATGATCTTGCCAAGAATAGTACCCTGACATCTTGTATAAATGATCCCTCGTGAAGTAGAATAGCAAATAGTAGTAAGCGCAGCCAACAGCTCACGATCAAGAATAACAGTTCCAGGCTCTGCTTGAGAAGCAAGCTCTCCTAGATTTTGAATGTTAAACGTAACGGTAATTTCAAATTTACCGCTGATTTCAACCCTTTCTTTCTTACCATCGAAGGCTTGTATTGAGCAGACCAGCCCTACCCGTACCTTTTTCAGGCTAAGATTCACTCCTGAGTAAAACCGGTATTCCAATTCAAACCCATAGTCATTATCCAGCTTACTCATTCCTGTATCATTGGTGACAGAAGCTCCGACAATAGCAATTTCATCAATGGAAACCTGATCTATATTGTATTGGGACATAGGCGTAATTATGTAAAGTCTACTTTAGACGAGCGCTGGTCGCCCGGATTTATTGACGTGGGGGTGAATTGCTCTTGAGAAAGGGAACCATTATCCTTTACACACAACCTCACGTGTGATGTTTCGCTGGTCATTTTAACTTGCGCAAAAGTAGCGTCATGATGACTTGTCGCAACGTGAATGATTGGTGAGTCAAAAGCTGCTTCCAGTTTGGCAAGTGTGCGAATAGTAAAATTCTGCATACCGTTCAGCATCTTGCTGACTTCTGCTTCGGACTTCCCCAGCTTTTCTGCCAGCAGACGCTGCTTGCCGTCAAATTTTTCCTGTAGTAATTCATTCAAACGCTCAAGGATATCCATATTATACTGAACCTCCGTGCGGATATGAGCAGGAGTAGAGTCAACAACTTTTTGGTAGTTCTTTAATGGCATAAAAAGTTCAAAGATTTAGTTGATTCAGAGATCAAAGTCTATATCATCCCAGGTAAATTTATCCCGGTCGAGTTGTAAAAAACCGTCTTTCAAGGCTTTGGCTATTATACGACCAACTTTAAGCGCCCGGTCAAAATGGATGCTAACATTGGGGCATTCAATAGGATTTAGCTTGGTCTTAATTCCGCCATTCAGTAACACAACGGCGTAACGATTGAGGCGAATGCAATATAGCCTAAGACCATAATTTTCATTATTTTGTTCCATCATTAGCTGTGATACTACGGGTAATGCTTCAGCCGGCCCTTCAGGACGGAAAAAATATGATTGGGCGCCTCTTTTCAATCTCATCTCTTCAATGCTGGTGTATATTATTTGCAACTCTTCCTCTAAAAATTCATGACCTTCAACCAGTTCCACAATTTGCTCATCGAATAATTCGAACTCGCAGACAGCCTCGGATCCCAGTTTTATAGAGTAAAAACGGACCAGCGGTGAAGAAAGTTCCGATATCTCTTCAAAACTGAAATTCAAGCTTAACTTATAAGTTAAGTGCAAGATACGAGCCAGTAAGCTCAGATTCCAAATTTGAAGGAAAAAAACAGATAAATTCAGGCTGAAAGGTAGAAAATCATCGAAATAATAAACCTGTTACCGTGCAGCTTTGGGTAGATTGGGATTACATTGGCTGAAAAGAGTAAAACTTTTCCGCAGATTGAATGAACAGCTATTTTACGTAGAAATCAAATCTATATCTCTGGATATGCGACCGATAAACAAGCTTTTCGATTTTTCCGACCGGTGAAGCTGGTTAAGCATTAAGTCGCCGAATAGTTTACGCTAGCTAATAATCTATTTCAAGATTCACGTTCGTAATTCAACAGTCATGGGCCGACCACAAGGTCCATTTCTATCTTATCATTCCGTATGAAAATCTTATACCTGTTAACCAAATGCGGAACATCCGTGTCTTCTGATCTTCCGCTGGTCAGGCCCTGGAGCACAAGCAAAATATCGTGTTCGAATTCAAGCATTCTGTATTCACCCTCGGGTAAATAGCTTAATTCGTTCATGGCGATCTCCAATTGCAATATTTCCTTCAGGTAGGGGGTCTTAATTTTTTCAATATTTATCTTATTCATCAGGAAATATCCAAATTCAAGTACTTCTTCGCGGAACTGAAGACTCGGTTTTGTTAAATACTTCCAGAATTCCTCCACTAATGGTATAAGTTCATCTCTTAACAACAGACATGTATTGGAAAGCTGGGAATAAACGGGCGTGACTCTATTCATTCTATACAATGAGCAACAGGCAGAGATCCCTCTTTGCCTGACAATTGAATGAAGGCGCGTTTTTTCTTTTTCTGTCAGGTCATAACGGCTAAAAAAAAGATCTTCTTCCGTTAAGATCTCGCAACAGCTTTCAGGCGATGCGACCAAAGATGCAATAGCCAATTGAAAATCACGCGCACTCATGTAACTGCTTTTTTTGATGATATTTTCTCCAGGTAGTTCTTGCCAGTTCTATCTGCCGGTTCAGTCCTTCGAATTGCAGAAGAGGAAAATAAGATTCATGAAACTCAAACGTAATACCGCGCAGATTGGGAGCCTTGCTAACGGCATAATCCAGCAGTTCCCACACTTCATCGGGGCATGGCCCCGCATGTGAATCCATATAAAAGCCATTCATATCATTACCGCCTGCGATGTGCATTTCCAGCACCTGAGACATATCCAATTCATCGATATATGTCCTGGCGCATGTTCCCTGGTTAATGGCATTCGCGTGCAGGTTATGAATATCAAGCAGCACATTGCATTGATGATTCCGGACAAGCTTATTTACAAAGGCAGTTTCCGTATAATCCTGTTCGGGGTATTCTACAAAGTAGACATTATTCTCCAACAGAAAGGGGATGTTAATGGTGCTTCTGATAAGATCAACTTTTTTTCCAATCATCTGCAGGTATTCTTCATCATACGGAACGGGAATGGCGATCCCCGCATTATGATCATGAGGCCCTTTGGTCGGAAGCTTCAAAAAGGAAAGGTGATCGCTATGCCATTTGAATTGGTACTGCTTATGCATTTGCTGCATAAAGCGGACGTATTCTTCATCAAAATAATCGATGGTACCGATCGAGATCCCAATATTATGCGCTACCAGTGGTAGACGCTCCGCTATCCAATCGAGTTGGTGCATCCATTTCGGCAATGGGCGGAAGCGGGGACTTGCCCCTCTTCCTTCATCTGACCAGAACATGTCCGGAATGATCTCTATATAATCCAATTGATCAAAATGCTCTTTAAGATATTCGGGTAGTGAGGCATTGTATAGAATACCGATACCAAGCTGTTCATTCTGCATCTTTAAATTAATTTAAAGCATGAGCCTTGTTTACAAATAATGTACGGCCGGCTGGTTGCTGACCGTACATATCTTCTTCATGACTTCGTGGCAAGTGCGCCGCGCATTGCTGCGATATCAACAGGCAATACTTTCTCAAATCTTTCACGGATGATAAGGTGTTGACCGGACAAACAAGCCTGACAACCTGAAGGCCTGAATTTGGAAAGAAGATCTCCCAGTGTCACTTTTGCCAATTCCTTGTGGGAAAGACCTTCCGGGATCACAATTTCAAGTGAATTGCGGAATTTGTCGTCTCTGAGACGTGCCTCGATTTTAAGCTCTGTCATACTGCTGATTTTTATGATGAAAAAATGAATAACCCATCAACTTGTTACAGCCATTAACCATTGCTACGATTCATCAGAGCGGGGAATTGATTACGGAGTACTGAATGCGGATTCAAAATTAACGCAATGCCAAATGATCCCTATAACCATTTAGTTGGTATTTATATACTACTATCGGCTGATTTTTCAGTGAAGTATTCGAGAGAGTTCAGTTATATCACCTGTAAATGGTACGGGATACCCGCCATAGCAGGCGATGTTCATGTCAGCGTCGTTATAAAGAAAGGATAAAGATCAACGTGGAAGACCATCTGCATTTTATCTGGGAAACGACAAGACTGGTTCTTTCATATCATGATAAAGCAGCACTTTCCACTGCTCTTCATTCGCTTGTTCAATCCATTGCTGTCTGACGGCAAGCGCTTTTTTGCCATCATAATCGGTTTTATACGCCAGCTGATAATCTATATACGATCGTTGAGGCAAATTGTCTGCACCATAAAAAACAGTCTCTGCATTATCTCTTATCCAAAAGGCCTGGTGAAAAGGAGAGTGGCCTCCGGTAACTTTAAAAGATACGCCATTGGTAAGATCTCCTTCATCGCTATCCAACCATACGATATTCTTCTGCTCTGCGATGAAATGCAGTTTGTCAATTTCGTAGGAAGGATTACTGGTCTGCGCTATGGCAAAGTCAAACTCTCTTCGTTGAATATACGTTTTAACAGCAGGGAAATTAAGACTCAATATCCCATTGTTATCACTGACCAGCCCGCCGATATGATCTTTGTGCAGGTGCGAAATAAGTATTTGCGTAAGCTGTTGAACGCTGATATTTGCCTGTTTTAATAACAGGTGTGTCTTCAACCCGCCATTTTCCATCCACCCTAGACCTGCATCCAGGAGTGTGTGTTCACCGCCATGCGAAACCACGAAAGGCTGAACAGCCATTTTCAGGTCTGGTGTATCAACCCTGCCATTCAACAGCGTGAATATTTTATTCTTTGTTACTGAAAAGTTGCCTTCTTTTAATACCGTTATATTCATCTGTGCCAAAACTTGTTGCAGCACATTCGCCGCTTTTTTTGCAGAATAGATCACAAAGAAACAAAAATGCAGTAAAAGATAAGACTTCAGGCCGTTCATGCCATCAAAACAACCCGGATCCAGGCGCCATCGAAATGCCGTGTCAATGTTGATACAATATAAAAAAATGTATCATTTACTTATAGACAACATGCGGGGATAATATTTCATATCTTCAAAAGTCCAAAACTCTGCATCGAAAAACGAATTTTATGCTCAAAACAGCTTTGGCATTTCTCCTGCTTTGCTTCGTCTTGCGTGTTGATGCGCAAACCAGGTCTTTCGTCCCAAACGCTGTATCTACCTATACATATTATCCTCCAAAAGAAGATAAAGAGACGTGGCAGCGTCTGTATCTGCAACTTAGTTCCACTTTTGTGAATGTAGTAAATGAAGGGCAGGTTGACCTTGACAGCTCGCTGTATAAGGCGAGTCAGTCGCTGGGGCTGAGCCGGTTTTCAATACTGGCGGAAGGGTTTGGCGATCCGGAACTTTTAAAACAGTCTCAGTGGATCGACAGGAGGGATCCTGCCACCGGTCTGCAGCAGGTGTCGCGTGCTTCCGGCCGCGATCGGGTTAAGCTGCTGTTACTCCTGGGTTCCTATTATGCTTTTCAGAGAAACAGTCACAAGCGCTACCGGGATAGTGTCGAATATTTCCTTCAGCTGGCCATTTCTGAAAGCAAAACTCTGAAGGAGCCCCGCCTTGGCAGAGAGGCGCTGTGCCTGCAGGGGAAAATGTACCTCCAGGTCGCGGAGCCGTTCGGAGATTCGATATATGCCCGTCTGATCAGAGAGTGCAGGGCTGCAAACGACAGAGAGACCGAGGCCAAAGCACTGGCTTACCGTAGCAGATACACCCCTCCAACGGCGTTGACCATATTGAGTAAATTGGATGATACCCGGGCAGCGGCAGCAATCTATCATAGCCTTGGCAATACAGAGGGGGAGATCAACGCGCTGACTGATGCTGGCTATCTGTTAACCGCTACAGGGCAGCTCGAGCCAGCACGGCAAACCTTCGCACAGGCGTATCACCTGGCGGATTCAATCCGGTTCCCTTACATTCATTACAACGCCCAAACCCTCTCAATGGTGAATACCTTTCTCGGCAAGTTCGGTGAGCCATTACGCTACACACTCGAAATGATCAAAGTGTCAGAAAACTGCCGGGACAGTATCGGATGGGGATACTTTCACAGCAACCTGGCACTGATGCTTGCCTCTGAAGGACGCGACGAGGAAAGCTTTGCCGTTGCCGAAAAAGCGGTCGGATATTTTCTCCGGCAAAGAAACCCAACAGTCTATAGTCAGATCATTGGAACTATTATAAGGATGGCCCACCAAGGACGAAGTAGGGAAGCGCTTGAAATGACAAAGAACATCTCAAAACAGGTAATTCAACCGGAGACGTTAGCCGACCAGTTCGCTTTTCACTACGCTTTTGCTTATTCCTACCTGTATAATAACCAGCTCAAAATGGCTGAATGGCATTTGGCAAAAATGGATTCTGTGGAAAGCCTCGCTGAAGCCATCAGGCCACCATTCCGGAGAATAGACATCGATGAACTTACAGGCTTTCTGTTAATGAGAAAAGGCGAATACAAACAAGCAAGAAAGATCCTCGATGACCATCTTCTGGCACCACGTACGAGAATCCGGTCTTTGATAGCCGATCTTGAGATCCACCGGACACTGCTTGAGATTGATTCCATACTCGGTGATGACAAGGCCGCCGTAGCGCATTACAAAAGATATGTAGCGGTACTTGATTCCAATTTCAAAGTCGCTAAGATCAGGCAGGCCGAAGAACTCCAGGTATTGTACCAGATCCAGGAAAAGGAAAGCCAGATCTCCTCCTTAACACAACAAGCTGCACTCGAAAAAGAAAGATCCGCCAAAGCCGCACTGTTAAGAAATCTGACCATTGCAGGCATCATTGCTGCCATCATTATTGCCGTGCTGTTGTACCGTCAAAACAGGTTGAAGCAAAAGATCAATAAAATGATCAGCCGGAAAAATGAACAACTGCAAGACCTCCTCGATGATAAAGAATGGTTACTCAAAGAGATCCATCACCGTGTAAAGAATAACCTGCAGATCGTCATCAGCCTGTTGAACTCGCAATCAGTTTATATTGACAACAGGGACGCCCGCACCGCAATCGACGACAGTCAGCGGCGGATGCAGGCAATGGCGCTGATCCATCAGAAGCTATACCTTTCGGATAACATGTCCTCCATTGCCATGCAGGACTATATCAATGAGCTGGTAACTTATGTACAGGAAAGTTTTGACACAGGAAACAGGATCGTTTTTGAACAGGATATCGAACAACTGAATCTCGATGTATCACAGGCGATCCCCCTCGGGCTGATCATCAACGAATGCATTGTAAATGTGATGAAATATGCATTTCCCGGCAACAGGGGAGGTATTGTTCGTTTAACTTTACATCGTGATAACGATGATCAACTGGTGCTGCAGATTGCAGACAATGGGGTAGGGCTACCGGCGGGCATGGATATATCGAGGCATAATTCGCTTGGATTTGACCTCATGCGCGGACTCGCAAAACAGCTCAGCGGAGTATTGACATATGAAAGCAATAACGGGCTGCATATCATGCTGCGTTTCCGGAAAGCAGATATTGAACGACTGGAAAAATCTACAGTTAACGACGCAATTGCGATTTAATGAGTAAAGCGATACTGATAGTAGAAGACGAATTTATTGTAGCCAATGACCTCCGGCTGATATTAACTGAAGCGGGCTATAAGGTTACCGGCATCGCCGCATCCGCAAATGAGGCTGCAGAGCTTATCAGCTCTGCCAGACCAGACATGGCACTACTCGATATCCGCCTTGAAGGGAACTCCTCGGGAATTGAAATAGCCAAAACCCTGCGCGCTGAGAACATTCCCTTTGTTTTTTTATCCGCCAATTCAAGCCAGAAAGTGCTGGAAGAAGCGAAAGAAACTGATCCATACGGATTTCTTGTAAAACCATTCAGAAAAAAAGACCTTCTTATCTCTTTAGATATTGCCTGGTATCGCCATGAGCAAAGTACCGAGTCAAAATCCCGGCAGGAAACGCTGCTCCAGGACAAGCTGAAAAAAACAGTAAACGAAGCCCTGACAGCAGACCAGCGACTATTGAAGATTGTTCGGCAACTGCAGTCATACGTACCATTTGATCTTTTCGTTTCCGCGTTCAGGGAAACCACTAATACCGGTTCTGTTGATAAAGGGTATTTGCGTATAGGTTTTGACGAATATCAATTCATCAGTAAAAAAGAATTGCTGATAATCTCCGGCTTGAAAGAAAATGACATTGATGCAGATGCAGGAACAACGATCCGGCCAGGATCAGGCATTAACTGCGGTGCTGCACATGAACAGTCTGTTTTGTCTTCCCTGTCGCGGGTAATGACGCGTGTGTTTGGTTTGCAATCCTATCTTTCATTTCCTGTCACCCTCCAGGATGATAGATCTGTGCAGTATTTTTTCTACAGCCGTCAGGCGAACATCTATACAGATGATCACGTCGCTCTGTTAAGCCGGCTGGGTGACTGCCTTACGGAGATCACTGAGACACTTTATGCAAAAACAAAGACGCCGTCGCTACTCCAATCAGGCTTCACAAACCAACATCAGGAATTGAATGATCCAAGGTTTAAGAGTGTTATTGGTAATCATCATTTGTTATTGTCGGCTCTTGATCTGACCGCGCAGGTAGCGCCCTATAACACGTCGGTGCTGATATTCGGGGAAAGCGGTACAGGAAAAGAAAAGGTCGCTCAGCTGATCCATACACTTTCCGGTCGGGAGAATGAACCTTTTGTCAGGATCAATTGTGCAGCTATTCCGCCAACGCTGATCGAATCTGAGCTGTTTGGTCATGAAAAGGGCGCGTTTACAGGCGCCAGTGAAAAAAGAAAAGGGAAATTTGAACAAGCGCAGGGAGGTACAATCTTTCTTGATGAGATAGGAGAACTACCCCTGGCTATGCAGGTAAAGCTTTTGCGCGTTTTGCAGGAAAAAGAAATAGAATATGTTGGAGGTTCAAGTCCTATCAAAATAAATGTTCGCGTAGTTGCAGCCACGAATAAAAACCTGGAACAGGAAGTAGCACAGGGGAGATTCAGATTGGATCTTTATTATCGGCTGAACGTTTTCCCTATAACACTGCCACCATTACGCGATCGGAAAACGGATATATATCCGCTGGCTCTATACTTCGCAAATAAATTCTGCAGCGAATTCAACAAGCCTTTCCAGGGCATCTCCCCAACGATGATCGATGAGCTGATGGAGTATGACTGGCCGGGAAATATCCGTGAATTGGGAAATATCATGGAACAGTCCGTTATTCTTAATGATGGGAAATCAAAACTGGAACTAAAAAGAGTCCTTCCGCGTGTATCAGAAAAAGAGAGTGAAAACCAACTGATGAATTCACTCGAAGATGTTAAACATTTTCAGCGCGAGACGGAGAGATCATATATGATCTCCGTTCTAAAAAAAGTTAAAGGACGGATCCGCGGGGCAAAAGGTGCAGCAGAATTATTAAATATCAAACCCACTACTCTTGAAGCCAAAATCATAAAGCTGAATATCACCAAAGAAGATATTTCGGAAGGTGGAAATGATAATTGATCCGGTGGTGATTGGATTATTATTGGTTTGAACACACTCCAACCTGAAGCAGCCACCATTGGTCAATGCCTTTACTTTTCCTTTCAATCTTTCACTGGCACTTTTATCTTTTACTATCCGGTAAGACAATAAAATTATAGGATCAAGATCAAAAGTTGGGGAAGAGACTGAGTGGCCGGGCTTTCATCATTTTCCATG
>VFQP010000467.1_pt1 | contig 79169 bp, 108 predicted proteins | sample 3512351 | NCBI WGS metagenome assembly VFQP01 (sample SAMN10412372, study PRJNA504923) | tailings metagenome | isolation source: Relicate 1 Philex TSF1 revegetated site | place: Philippines: Tuba, Benguet | collected 2017-08-29
GCGCGCGCCGTGGTTGAACGACTCCTCCTCCACCGGGATCAGGCCGCCCTGGGGCACCACCTCGATCACCGCCACGTCCGGGCCCTCATAGAAGAACTCGGCGGCCGGGAAATTGAGCACGCGGTTGTGCTCGACCACGATCAGGAAGCCGTCCTTGGTCCAGCACACGCCGTTGGGCACCTTGAAGTTCAGCGACGGCGCGAATGGCTTGACCTCGTCGGCGGTGCCGTCGCCGTTGCGGTCGGTCACGGCCCAGACGCGGGTCTTGCGGGTGCCGACGAACAGCATGTTGGTGTTCGGCGCCACCGCCATGTGGCGCGCATCGGGCACCACGGCGTAGAGCTCGATCTTGAAGCCCGGCGGGAGCTTCACGTTTTTCAGGTTGGCCTTGATCGCCTCCGCGTTACGGCCTTCCTGGGGCACCGGTGGGATGTTCAGGTCGGTGCCCGAGACCTTGAACTGCTTGAGTGACTGCAGGTTGTCCTTGCCGGCCTGGGCAGCGGCAGACGAGACGAATCCGCACAGCAGCATGGCTGCGATGAGCTGGGTCGCTTTCATGTGTCTCCTCGTTGGGTGGAACCCGATCGTTGTCGGGCAAATCCATTGTGTGTGGGATATTTCCCGGCGCCACACGATCGGAGCAATAACCCACTGACACTTGTGCCTGTTGTGTGACGAAATGGAACAACCTACACCCCCCGGGCGCGGCCTGAGCCGGCGCTTGCTCCTCGGCCTTGGGCTTGCACTGCCCCTGCCGACCCTCGCATCCGCCGCCAGCACGCAGCAAGTCATGACGCAGCGCAGCATCGGGCGCGGCGGTGAATCCCTGCCCATCGTCGGCCTGGGCAGCTGGATAACTTTCAACGTCGGCAACGATCCGCGGGGCCGCGCGCAATGCACCGACGTGGTCCGCGCCTTCTTCGCGGGCGGCGGCCGCCTGATCGACAGTTCGCCCATGTACGGTTCGTCGCAACCGGTGATCGGTGAGGCGCTGGCGCAGCTCGGCCACCCGGGCGCGCTGTTTTCCGCCGAGAAGGTCTGGACCGGCAGCGGCGCGCGCGGCCCAGCGCAGATCGAGGCCTCGCGCGCGCACTGGGGCGTGCCGCGCTTCGACCTGCTGCAGGTGCACAACCTGCTGGCCTGGGAGGAACACCTGCCGACCCTGCAGCGCATGAAGTCGGAGGGCCGGTTGCGCTTTGTGGGCATCAGCACCTCCGAAGGGCGGCGCCACGCGGAGCTCGAGCGCATCCTGCGCACGCAGGCGATCGACGCGGTTCAGCTCACCTACAACCCACTCGACCGCGAGGCCGAGCCGCTGCTGGCGTTGGCGCAGGAACGCGGCGTGGCGGTCATCGTGAACCGCACCTTCCGCGAAGGCCAGCTCACCCGCGCGCTGGCGCGCCACCCACTGCCGGGCTGGGCAAGCGCGGAGGCCGGCGCCGGCAGCTGGGCGCAGCTGATCCTGAAGTTCGTGCTCGCCCACCCGGCCGTCACCTGCGCCATCCCGGCCACGCGGCAGGTGGCGCACGTGCGCGAGAACCTGGCGGCCGCGCAGGGCCCGTTGCCCACGCCGGCGCTGCGCGAGCGCATCGCGCGCACCATCGCCGCGCTGTGAGAGACCCGCGACCATGAGCGAATGGTGGACTTACCGACCCGCGGACTTCCTGATGTTCGCGCCCGACACCTACTGGCGGCTGTTCGAACTGCACAACGCGGCGTGGTGGCCGCTGGGCGTGCTCGCGAACCTGCTCGTGCTGGTCCTGGCGGTTGCGCTGTGGCGGGGCGAGACGCTGGCGCCACGCGTGGCCGCGGGCCTGATGGCGGTGCTGAGCGCCACGGTGGCGTGGGCCTTCGTGTGGCGGCTCTATGTGCCGATCAATTGGGGCGCGCAGGCGCTCACGGGGCTGTTCACCATCGCCGCACTGGGCTGGCCCCTGCTGGTTGGCGATGTGGTGCTGCGGCCGGCGCGGGCGGGCCTGCTGCTCATGCTGATGGCGGCGCTGTCCTGGCCCTTGATGGCCCTGGCCGGCGAGCGCCCGCTGGCGCAAGCCGAACTCATCGGTCTGGCGCCGGACCCGACCGCCGTGGCGGGCCTGGGCCTGCTGTTGCACTGGCGCTGCGCCACGGCGCGTGGCCAACTTGCCTGGTGGGCCTTGCTGGTGCTGGGTGTGCTGGCCTGCCTGGCCAGTGCCACCACGCTGGCCACGATGCAGGATCCGCAAGCCATGGCACCGATGGCGGCTGCCGCCATCGCCATGGGCGCCGCGCTGGCGCGCAGGCCACTGAGAGAATCGCGGCCATGAACCACCCTCCGCGCGTGCTCAGCATCGCCGGCAGCGACTCCGGCGGCGGCGCTGGCGTCCAGGCCGACCTCAAGACCTTCAGCGCCTTCGGCTGCTTCGGCATGACCGCCATCACCGCCATCACGGCCCAGAACACGCAAGGCGTGCGCGCGATCCAGGCGCTGCCGCCCACGCTGCTCGCGCAACAGATCGACGCGGTGGTGGAAGACATCGGCGTCGATGCGGTGAAGATCGGCATGCTGCACGGTGCCGATGTGGTGCGCGTGGTGGCCGAGGCGATCGACCGGCATCGGCTGACGCGCGTGGTGCTCGACCCGGTGATGGTGGCGACCAGCGGCGACCGCCTGATCGCTGAAGAGACCGTGGCCGTGCTGGTGCGCGAGCTGTTTCCGCGCGCCACCGTGATCACCCCCAACCTCGACGAGGCGGGTTGGTTGCTCGGCCACACCATCACCAGTGCCGAGGCGCTGCCCGCCGCCGCCGCCGGCTTGCGCACCATGGGCGCGCGCGGCGTGCTGCTCAAGGGCGGGCATCTGGCCGGCCCGGTGCTGACCGACCTGCTGCTTGACGACACGGGCAGCACCACCTGGGAAGGCGTACGCATCGACACGCCCAACACCCACGGCACCGGTTGCACGCTGTCCAGCGCCATCGCCTGCGGGCTGGCGCGCGGGCTGACGTTGCACGACGCGGTGGGACAGGCGCGCAATTACGTGCGTGGGGCGCTGCAGGCTGCGGCCAGCTGGCGCCTGGGCCGTGGCCACGGCCCGCTGGACCACGGCTGGCAGACCGGTTCCTGATCAGGGCCCCCGATGACCGCACGGCCTGCGTCAACTGGCCCTCACGTACACGGCGCTATGCTGCACGGCAAGCCCACCATCCGTCAGGAGTCCCTATCCATGAGCAAGAAGTCCAGCAAGCCCGTCATGGCCGTCAACATCGGCATCAGCGAAAAGGACCGCGCTGCCATCGCCAAGGGCTTGAGCCACCTGCTGGCCGATACCTACACGCTGTACCTGACCACGCACAACTTCCACTGGAACGTCACCGGCCCGATGTTCAACAGCCTGCACGCGATGTTCATGCAGCAGTACACCGAGTTGTGGAACGCCGTCGATCCGATCGCGGAGCGCATCCGTTCGCTCGGCCACGTGGCACCTGGCAGCTACGCGGAATTCGCCAAACTCAGCTCGCTGCCCGACGCGCCCACCACACCGCCAAAAGCCATGGAGATGGTGGCCATACTGGCCAAAGGCCACGAAGGCGCGGCGCGCACGGCGCGCGCCATGTTCGAGCTGGTCGACAAAGCCAGCGACGAACCCACCGCTGACGTGCTGGTGCAACGCCTCACCGTGCACGAGCAGACGGCGTGGATGCTGCGCTCGCTGCTGGAGGACTGAGCCGGCTGCTGCCCGATCGCCCTCCCCACCAGAGGGCCAACGCCATGAGTGCGGCGCCCAGCAGTTGAGCAGGTGACAGCCAGCGCTGGTACACCAACGCATCACACAGCAGCGTGACGGCCGGGTAGACGAACTGCAGCAGCGCGGTGTGCGACGTGCCCAGTCGTGCCATGCCGCCGTAGATCAGCACGTACGCCAGCCCGGTGTGCACCACGCCCAGCGCGGCCAGCCAGCCCCAGGCCGCGCCCCACGCGGGCCAGCCGCTGAACAGCACCCAGGGCCACAGCACCAGCGCGCCCACCGCGCATTGCCACCAAGCCAGTGCCAGCGGCGGCACCGGCGTGCGCGCGCGCAGCAGCAGGCCCACCGCGGTCTGCCCCGCCACCGCCAAAACACACAGCGCCAGCCCCACCAGCGATACCGCGGCGCCAGTGCCGAACAGGCCGGTGGCCAGCGCGAGGCCGAGCAGGGCCAGCAGCACCGCGGCGATGCGCGCGCGCGGCAGCGGCTCACCGAGCCACCAGGCGCCAGCCAGCATGAGGAACAGCGGCTGCACATGAAACACCACCGTGGCCAGACCCACCGAGAGGTGCTGGATGGCGGCGAAGAACGCCACCCAGCTCAGCACCACGAGGCCCGCGGCCAGCACCACACGCCCCAGCGCCGCCGAGGGCAGGCGCCACAGGGGCGCACGTCTTGTGACCGAGGTCCACGCGGTGAGCGCCAGCAGGCCGAAGGCGCAGCGGAACCACGCGGCACTGGCGGCATCGCTGCCCGATTCGAGCAGGAAGACGCCCAGCGTGCCAAGGAGCGCACCGCCCGCGGCCATGCGCCACGCCGCGCGGCGTTGATCGTGTTTCTCGTTGTTCATGGCGTCACTGTGGGTGCCGTGCGGCATTTCGAGAAGCGGATAATCCGGATCACATTCATCCGAAAATCGAATTCATGCGCGCCGACGACCTGCAGATCGACTGGCTCAAGTGCTACGTGGCCGTGGTCGACGCGGGCTCGCTCTCGGCCGCCGCGCCCGAGGTGAGCCGCTCGCAGTCGGCCGTGAGCATGCAATTGCAGAAGCTCGAACGGGCCGTGGGGCGCGCCCTGCTGCTGCGCGGGCCACGCCAGCTGGAGCTCACGCCCGACGGCCAGGCGCTGCTGGGCTATGCGCGCCGCCTGCTCGACCTGCACGCCGAGGCACAGGCGGCCATGAAGCCCGACACCCTGCAGGGCCGCGTGCACCTCGGCGTGCCCGACGATTACGCGGCGCGCTACCTCACGCCGGTGCTCAAGCGCTTTGCCGCGCGCCACGCGGCGGTGGAGATCGAGCTCGACTGCGAACAATCGACCCGCCTCATTCCACGCGTGGCGCGCGGTGAACTCGACCTCGCACTCATCTCGCGCGACCACGCGCAGCGCGGCACGCTGCTGTTCCACGAACCGCTGGTGTGGGTGGGCTCGCCCCAGTTTGACGTGTGGCGCCGCGACCCCTTGCCGATCGCGGTCTACGAAGACAGCAGCCTGGCGCGCAAGCACGCCCTCACCACGCTGTCGCTGCAAGGCCGGCGCCACCGCGTGGCTTATCACAGCTCCAGTCTGGCCGGCCAGATCGCTGCGGTGGAAAGCGGCCTGGCGGTGGCGGTGCTCACACAATGCAGTGCACCGGCGCACCTGCAGGTCCTCGGGCCGGAGCACGGGCTCGGGCCGCTGGCGCCGATGGCTGTGGCGGCCTACCGCAGCCGAGCCTCGCGCGGCGCCCCGGCGGTGGACGCGCTGCACCGCGTGCTAGTGCAGACACTGCGACAGGCCGTCTGAGCGCACGCTGCGGGTACTTTGCCGCAGCGCAGCACGCGCTGTCGGCGCGGGCCACAATCGGTCGTCACCATGGCCGACTCCCCGCCCGATCCGCTCTCCAATCCGTTGCACGACCCGGAACCCGACACGCTGCCGCTGGTGCTGGCCGGCCCGCTGCTGCGGCGCGTGCAGACGCAGCGCGTGGCGTGGTGGCTGGCCACCACCCAGGCTTGTGATCTGCGCATCACACTGCACCATGCCAATGGCCGCCACACGGCCCATGAACCCGAGGTGCGCACGCTGCGCGCCGGCGCGCGTCTGTTCCTGATGCTGATCGATCTGTCGCTCGACGAGGCGCTGAAAGAAAACGACTGGACCGGCTACCGGTTCGAACTCGGCACGCACGACGGGACCTGGGTGCCGCTGGATGACCCCACGCTGTGCCATGCCGGCCTCGACGCGCCCGGCTTCGTGCATGCGCCCCGGGTGCAAGCGCTGCTGCACGGCTCCTGCCGCAAGCCGCACCACGCGGGGGGCGGTGACGGCCTGGCGCGCGCCGATGAACACCTCGCGCAGCGCCTGGCCCGGCACGACCTCACCCACTGGCCATCGGCCCTGGTGCTCACTGGCGACCAGGTGTACTGCGACGACGTGGCGGGACCCTTGCTGCGCGCCATTCATGCCCTGATGCAGCGTCTCGGCGTGCCCGAAGAGGTCATTCAAGGCGCCGAGGACAGCGGTGTGCGCACCAGCAGTGACCTGCTGGCACACCCGCACAGCTACTACCGGCGCCAGCGGCTGCTGCCACGCACGCCGCGCAGCGAACGGCTGATCGACCTGCTGTTCGAGGGCGCCAAAAAGCCGGTGTTCACCACCGACAACGCGCACAACCACCTCATCACGCTCGGCGAGGTGCTGACCATGTACCTGCTGGTGTGGTCGCCGCTGCCCTGGCAAGGCCTTGATCTGTCGCCGCCACCGGGACTCGATGCCAAGGACAGCGAGCGCTACGACCGCGAGGCACGCGCGATCGAGAACTTCCGCCAGGGACTGCCCGCAGCCCGGCGCGCACTGGCCCACCTGCCGGTGGCCATGGTGTTCGACGACCACGACATCACCGACGACTGGAACCTCAGCCGCGAGTGGGAGGAGGTGGCCTACGGCCATCCGTTCTCGCGCCGCGTGATCGGCAACGCGCTGGTGGCCTACCTGCTCAACCAGGCCTGGGGCAACCGGCCAGAGGCGTTCGAGCAGCATGGCCTGCTCGACCAGGTTCAGGCCGCGCTCGATGCGCCCGGCGGCCAGGCGCACGACGCGCTGATCGAGCGGCTGCTGCACTGGCGCGACTGGCATTACGTGTGGCCAACCTCGCCGCCGCTGATGGTGCTGGACAGCCGCACCCACCGCTGGCGCTCCGAGGTGTCGCCGCGGCGGCCGTCGGGCCTGATGGACTGGGAGGCGCTCACCGACCTGCAGCAGGCACTGCGCGGTCACCCGGCGGTGTTGCTGGTCGCCTCGGCCCCGATCTTCGGCGTCAAGCTGATCGAGACCGTGCAGCGCGTGTTCAGCTTCTTCGGCAAACCGCTGATGGTGGACGCCGAGAACTGGATGTCGCACCCGGGCGCAGCCAGCGCGGTGCTCAACATCTTCCGTCACCCGAAAACGCCGCAAACCTTCGTGGTGCTCTCGGGCGACGTGCACTACTCCTTCGTCTACGACGTCGAGCTGCGTCCTCGCGGCCGTCGGCGCACCCCGGTGCAGGGGCCGCACATCTGGCAGGTCTGCAGCAGCGGCCTGCGCAATGCGTTCCCCGACGGCCTGCTCAAGTGGCTCGATCATCTCAACCGCTGGCTGTATTCGCCGCGCTCGCCGCTCAACCGGTTCACGCGGCGGCGCCATATGAAGGTGACCCCACGCAAGCCCGAAGGCACGCCCCACGGGCGGCGCCTGCTCAATGGCGCCGGCATCGGCCTGCTTGAACTCGACGACAGCGGCCGCCCGCAGCGCATCTGTCAGCTGCTGGCCGACGGGCGCGAGGTGGCCTTCGTGCCGCGCGAAGCCGAAGCGCGCGAGGATTGAATCGCACCGTGCGCCGGGTTTCCGCTGGTCCGCTGGCGGTGCCGCGTGAACCCCGTCACGCGATTCACCCACCGGCCTGCGCTAAGGTGATGGGCGCACCATGGACAACGCTTTTGACCACCTCGTCGCCGTCTGCGAGCGCATGCGCCAGCTCACGGCCGCGCTGGAGACCATCCGCAACCTGCTGATGGCCGACGTCACCGCCACCGGCGACGCGCGCACCGCCATGGGCGACACCCACGAGACGGCGCGCGGCCTGTTCATCCACGCCATGGGCCTGCGCCAGCGTGCGGGCGGCGACCTCGAGTCCACCGTGCGCCTGATTACTGGCGACACCGACCCGGAACACTCGGCCCAACGCCAGGAATGGCTGCAGCTGTGCCGTGAGCTGGCCACCACGCTGCAGGGGATCGACGGCGTGCTGACCGAGCTGGAAACGCACCTGCGCCGTTGAGCGCGCGACCGCGGCAGGCCATGGGCCCTGGCCTGCAGGTTGCTTGAGCCGCTGCATGACACGCACCGCCCTCCCCGCCCCGGATCTCGGCCTGAGCCGCCTCGACAGCGCGTTGCTCAACATCCTCGTCAAGGACGGTCGCGCGTCCTTCGCCGATCTGGCGCGGCAGCTCGGCATCTCGCGTGCGCACGCGCGCGCCAGGGTGCAGGCGCTGCAGGCCAGCGGCGTGATCGAGTTGTTCGCCGCGGTCATCAACCCCGAAAAGCTCGGCCAGGTGAACTCCACCTTCCTCGACATCGTGGTCACACCGGCGGCGATCGAGCGCATTGCCCAGGAGCTGGCCGATTGCCCCGAGGTGGTGAGCCTCTACATCATGAGCGACCTGCGCAGCCTGCACGTGCACGCGCTCACCGAGAGCCCGGCGAGCTTCGAGTCCTTCGTGCGGCGACACGTGTTCAACCGCCCCGAGATCGTTTCGGTGGACTGCAAGACCTTGCTCACGCGGGTGAAAAACCGGCGCGGCGGCGCGCGGCTCTGAGTTCGCCGCGTGGCGGCGGGATTGGTGCAGCCGCACCGCGCCTGTGCGGCGATGCCGATTGTTCGGTTTTCGCTCGGCAGCCGGTCGATACGGCCGGTGGCACGGGCCGGCAACGACGTTGTCACCAAACAAATGGTCGCCAAGTCACCCCCGACTGAACATTCGGCACCGCCATGGACCTCCCGACATGCACCAAAACAGGAAGCATGCCAACAAATTAGTGGTTAAGTACACGCAAATCCAGGTCGCAAGCGGGCTTTCACACATGGCACAGGGATTGCGGACGGCTGTTTTCGTCGCATGACAAACGGCAACCGCCGCCTTTCCTTTCAACACCCTTCTGCAGGAGCGTCGCCATGTCCCTGATCCGCCGCCAGTTCCTCTCGCGCGCCGCCATCGCCACTTCGGCGCTGGGCGCACCCATGCTCGCCAACGCGCAAAGCGCACGCTTCAACTGGAAGATGACCAGTGCCTACGGCAAGGGCTCGCCCTTCTACATGGACGGCCCCGGCAGCGCGACCGACCTCGCCAAACGCATCCGCGAGATGTCGGACGGCCGCCTGAACATCCAGGTGTTCGGCGCCGGTGAACTGATCCCGGCCTTCGAGGGCTTCGATGCCGTGCGCGCCGGCACGGTGGAGATGAACCACGCCAACGCCTACTTCTGGACCGGCAAGACCGCCGCCGCCCAGTACTTCACCGCCGTGCCCTTCGGCATGAACTTCCAGGGCATGAACGGCTGGCTGTATGACGGCGGCGGCATCGACCTCTGGAACGAGGTCTACGCGCCGTTCGGCATGGTCGCCATGCCCTGCGGCAATACCGGTGTGCAGATGACCGGCTGGTTCAAGAAAGAGATCAAGAGCGTGGCCGACCTGCGCGGCCTGAAGATGCGCATCCCGGGCCTGGCTGGCAAGGTCTACGCCAACCTCGGGGTGGACGTGAAGGTGCTGCCGGGCGGTGAGATCTTCCCCGCGCTGGAGCGTGGCGTGATCGACGCGGCCGAGTTCGTGGGCCCGTTCCAGGACCGCCGCCTGGGCCTGCACAAGGCCGCCAAGTTCTACTACACCACCGGCTGGCACGAGTCCTCCACCGTGTCGGAGCTGCTGATCAACAAGGCCGCCTGGGACAAGCTGCCCAAGGACCTGCAGGCCATCGTGAGCAATGCGTCCGCGGCGTGCAACGTCATCAGCGAAGGCTGGTGCCAGAAGGCGAACTCGGACGCCATGGAAGACCTGATCAAGAACCAGGGCGTGACCGCCCGCCCACTGCCCGACGACGTCATCAAGGCGCTCAAGACCGAGACCGACAAGGTGTTGACCGAGGCCATCAAGGACCCGTTGACGAAGAAGGTGCACGACTCCTACTTTGCTTTCAAGGCCAAGTACGACCGCTGGAGCGAGATCAGCGAAGAGGCCTACCACCTCAAGGTTCGCGGCTGATCGGGCAGGGGGCGAGGCATCATGCTCAAGGCATTGCGGCCGCTGGCCGCGTTCATCGAAGGGTTCATCGACCGCATCGGCACGCTCACCGCGTGGATCGCGCTGGTGATGATCGGCCTGGTGGCCACCAACGTGATCCTGCGCTACACCATGAGCGTGGGCTCGGTGTGGGCGCAGGAGCTGGAATGGCACCTGCTGGCGGCCCTGATCTTGTTGGGCATGAGCCACGCCCTGCAGCGCGGCGAAAACGTGCGCGTGGACCTGTTCTACGCGCGCTTTCCGGCACCGGTCAAACGCGGCGTCGACGTGCTCGCCGCGCTGCTGCTGATCACGGTGAGCGTGCTGTTCATCGCGCTCTCGCTCGGCTATGTCGAGCAATCGCGCGCCATCGCCGAGGGCTCGCCCGACCCGGGCGGCATTCCCCTGCGCTGGATCGTGAAGTCGCTGATTCCGCTGGGCTACGGCCTGCTGGTGCTGCAGCAGTTCGCACACCTGGTGCGTCTGCTGTCGCCGGCCGATGGCACGCAGGAGGCCCACCGTGTTTGAGATGCACACCTACGCCCTGCTGATGCTGGGCGGCTTCTTCCTGATGCTGATGATCGGCATCCCGGTGGCGGTGAGCCTGGCCGTCACCGGCTTCGTGTTCGGCTGGCTCGGTTTCGGCGAGACGCTGTTCAACCTGCTGCCGGCGCGCTTCTATGGTGTGGTGGGTGGCTACCAGTGGATGGCGATCCCGCTGTTCGTTTTCATGGGCGTGATGCTGGAGAAATCGCGCCTGGCCGATGACCTGCTCGATGTGATGGGGCATCTCGCTGGCGGGCTCAAGGGCGGCATGGCCATCGGCATCGTGCTGTTCGGCGTGCTCATGGGCGCCACCACCGGCATCGTGGGCGCCACCATCATCACGCTGGGCCTGCTCACGCTGCCCACGCTGATCCGCCGCGGCTACGACAAGAGCGTGGCCTGCGGCGTGATCTGCGCCTCGGGCACGCTGGGCCAGATCATCCCGCCCAGCCTGATCCTGATCCTGCTCTCGGACATCATGCAGCTCTCGGTGGGCACGCTGTTCGCCGCCGCCGTCGGCCCGGGCATGTTGCTGGCGGCGGTCTACATCATCTATCTGCTGGTGATGGGCATGCTGCGGCCGGCCAGCATGCCGGCGCTGCCCGTGGCGGAGCGCGACGCCGTGTCGCGCCGCCAGCTCTGGGTGCGCTTCTTCAAGGTGCTGGTACCGCCGGTGATGCTGGTGGTGGCGGTTCTGGGCTCCATCGTCGGCGGCATCGCCGCGCCCACCGAGGCGGCCAGCATGGGTGCGGTGGGCGCGGTGCTGATCACCGCGCTGTCGCGCCGCCTCACCTGGAAGACGCTCAAGGAAACCGCGCTGGACACCAGCAAGATCACCGCCATCATGATGTTCATCCTGATGACGGCGCAGGTCTTCGCGCTGTCGTTCCGTGGCCTGCAGGGCGAGGAACTGATCGCCGCCATGTTCGACCAGCTGCCCGGCGGCGTGAACACCGCCATCTGGTTCCTCATGGCCATCATCTTCGTGCTCGGCTTCTTCATCGAGTGGATCGAGATCAGCTACATCGCGGTGCCGCTGTTCCTGCCGATCCTGCTGAACATGGGCGTCGATCCGGTGTGGCTGGCCATGCTGATCACGGTGAACCTGCAATCGAGCTTCCTCACGCCGCCGTTCGGCTGGGCGCTGTTCTACCTGAAGGGCGTGGCGCCACCCGAGGTCAACATCAAGGACATCTACAAGGGCGTGATTCCCTTCATCGGGCTGCAACTGCTGGCGCTGGTGCTGCTGTTCCAGTTCCCGCAGATCGCGCTGTGGCTGCCCAAGGCCATCGGCTGGTAGTGCCATGGAGTTCTTCGCACAACACAGCGGCCCGTGGCTGCTGGGGCTGGCTGCGGCCCTGCTGGCCACCGGCCTGGTGGCCGGCGTGCTGGCCGGGCTGCTCGGCGTGGGCGGTGGCATCGTCATCGTGCCGATGCTTTACCACCTGTTCACCCTGCTGGGCATCGACGAATCGGTGCGCATGCACGTGGCGGTGGGTACCTCGCTTGCGACCATCGTGCCGACCTCGATCGTTTCCAGTCGCGCGCACCAGCGCAAAGGCAGCCTCGATCCGGCACTGATCCGCCGCCTGCTGCCCTCGGTGATCGCGGGCGTCGCGCTGGGTGCCCTGGCCAGTGGTTTCCTCAAAGGCTGGGTGCTCACCGCCGTGTTCGCCAGCGTGGCGCTGGGGGTGGCATTGAACATGGCGTTCAAGCGCGACGGCTTTGCGCTGCGCGACGGCCTGCCCGGCCGCTTCGGCACAGCGCTGCTGGGCAGCGGCATTGGCGGCGTGTCCACGCTCATGGGCATCGGCGGTGGCACCTTGTCGGTGCCCATCCTCAACGCGCTGCGTGTGCCCATGCACACGGCCGTGGGCACCGGCGCCCTGCTGGGCACCGTCATCAGCGTGCCCGGCGCACTGGCCTTCGTGATCGGCGGGCTCGATGTGCCACTGCGCCCGCCGCTGAGTCTGGGCTATGTGAACCTGCTCGGCTTTGCGCTGATCGTTCCGGCGACACTCCTGACCACCGGCTGGGGAGCGACACTGGCCCACCGCATCGACGCACGCCGCCTGCGCTGGCTGTTCGCGGCCTTCCTGGCGCTGACCTCGGCACGCATGTTCGTCGGGCTGTTGAACTAAAAACACACCGTTGGAGACCTGGAGATGATTCACACCTTGAGAGCACTGGGCGGCATGGCCGTGGCACCCCACCACCTGGCCGCACAGGCCGCGCGCGATGTGCTGCGCGACGGCGGCAACGCGGTGGAGGCCATGGTGGCCGCCGCGTCCACGATCGCGGTCGTGTACCCGCACATGAACGCCATCGGCGGCGACGGCTTCTGGCTCATCCACGAACCCGGCCAGACACCCGTGGCCATTGAGGCCTGCGGTCCGGCCGCCGCGCTGGCCACGCGCGAGTTCTACAGCGGCTTCGACGCGATCCCGTCGCGCGGACCGCTGGCCGCCGTCACGGTGGCCGGTACCGTGGGCGGCTGGCAGCGCGCGCTGGAGGTGTCGGCACGCTGGGGTGGTCGCCTGGATCTGTCGCGTCTGCTGGGCGATGCCATTCGCCACGCACGCGACGGTGTGGCCGTCACCACCAGCCAGGCGGCGCTGACCCGCAGCAAGCTGCGCGACGGCCTGGGCGATGCCCCGGGCTTCGCGGGCACCTACCTGGTCGACGGCGAGCCGCCCGCCGCGGGTCACCTGCTGCGCCAGCCCGCGCTGGCCGACACCCTGCAGCACCTGGCCACGCGCGGGCTTGACGACTTCTACCGGGGTGAGCTGGGCGCGCGCATCGGCTCGGCCCTGCTGCGCGCCGGCAGCCCGGTCGGGCCGGACGACCTGGCCGGCTACCACGCGCGCTTCGTCGATCCGCTGTCGGTGCGGCTGCACGACAGCACCGTGTACAACCTGCCACCGCCCACGCAAGGCTTGTCCACGCTGATGATCCTGGGCCTGTTCGACCGGCTCGGCGTCAGCGAGGGTGAGGGCTTCGCTCACCTGCACGGCCTGGTGGAGGCCACCAAGCGTGCCTTTCGCGTGCGCGAACGCGTGGTCACCGACCCCGCACGCCAGCCCGAAGACCCACGCCGCTACCTCGAGGCCAGCGTGCTGGGCGACCTGGCCGATGGCATCGACGCGAAACGCGCCTTGCCGTGGCCGGAACCCACCGCGCCGGGCGACACCATCTGGATGGGCGTGATCGACCGCGAAGGCCGTGCGGTGAGCTTCATCCAGAGCGTGTACTGGGAGTTCGGCTCGGGCGTGGTGCTCGATGGCACCGGCATCTGCTGGCAGAACCGCGGCACCAGCTTCTCGCTGAACCCGCGCGCACTCAACACCCTGGAGCCCGGCCGCAAACCGTTTCACACACTGAATCCCTCGCTCGCCCTCTTCGACGACGGCCGCGTGATGCCGTTCGGCACCATGGGTGGTGAGGGGCAGCCGCAGACGCAAGCCGCCGTGTTCACCCGCTACGCGCGTTTCGGACAGACCCTGCAGCAGGCGGTGAGCGCACCGCGCTGGCTGCTCGGACGCACCTGGGGCGCGAGCAGCACCACGCTCAAACTGGAGAGCCGCTTCGATCCCCATGTGGTGAGCCAGCTGGCCGATGCGGGCCATGCGGTGGAGGTGCTGCCCGAGGCGTTCAGCGACACCATGGGCCACGCCGGTGCGCTGGTGCGTTACCCGCACGGTGTGATCGAGGGCGCCGCCGACCCGCGCAGCGATGGTGCGGTGGCCGGCCTGTGACCGCACCAGGGTGCACGCCATGCAGGCCCCATTGCCCTTGCTCGCTGTGGCTCTGTGGGCGGGTGCGTCGCTCGCGCACGCCTCACCCATGCAACCCATTGGCCGCTTCGAGATCGACCGCACCGAGGTCACCGTGGCGCAGTTCCGTGCTTTCGTCGAAGCCACCGGCCTGGTGACGGCCGCCGAACGCGCCGGCGGCGGCAGCACCTACGAAGGCGGCTGGCAACAGCGCGCCGGCTGGACCTGGCGTGCCCCGTTCGGCACCCCCGCCCGCCACGAAGAGCCCGCCGTGCACGTGACGCACGCCGAGGCCGCGGCCTACTGCCGCTGGGCAGGCAAGCGCCTGCCCACCGATGCCGAATGGGGCGAGGCGGCCTACACCGAACGGCGCCAGAGCCCGGCACCCGGCTTCGTGACCGGCCGAACCTACCCCTTCCCCACCGGCGAGCAACCCCTGGGCGCCAACTGCCTGGGCGACTGTGGGCCGACCGCGGCCGTGGGCAACGCCATCACCTCGCGCGGGCGTGGTCACGCGCCCGTGGCCACGTCCGCGGCGGGGGTCAATGGGCTGTACGACATGGGTGGCAACGTGTGGGAGTGGGTCGACAGCGGTCCGGGGAGCGAGCAGCGCACGCGCGGCGGTTCCTGGTGGTATGGCGCCGAACCGATGCGCGACAGCCACGTGCAGACCAAGCCGGCCGACACCGCGGTGGTCTACATCGGCTTTCGTTGCGCCCGCAACCGCGTGCGCTGACGGCGGGGGTGTTCAGCCCTCGAGCAACCGGCGCTCGATCAGCCAGCCGCGGATCATCTCGGTGGCTTGCGCCAGACGTTCGGGCTGGCCGGTGCAATAGTGGTTCGTGCCATCGACGACGCGAAACGTCTTGTCGGCCGATGCGGCGGCCTCGAACAGCATCGCCGGATGGGTCCAGCGGCACTTTTTCCAGGATGAGGGCGGTGTCGTTGCGCTGATAGCGACTGGCAGCGCACAACACGTGTGCACCCGTGCCGGCCATGGACCGTGGCACAGGCAGCAACTGCAAGGTGGAGGCCGGGTGCATGAACACCATCCTTCAGCAGGCATCTCCTGGCGGCGCGATACCACCAGGACGGCCAGCGCCATTGACGCCGGATGGCCAGCTGCACCAACGTCAAACAGCGCCGGCCAGCGACACCCGCACGGGTGCACGCGTCTTTTCCCAGCTCGACACATGCCCGGCGATTTGATGCGCCGTGATGGCCGACAGCGTCCAGCCGAGGTGGCCATGGCCAGTGTTGTAGAACACGTTGGGCAGGTGGCCTGGTCCCACGCGCGGCATCATGTCGGGCATCATGGGTCGCAGACCGGCCCACGGCTCCACCCGGCGCGTACTCACGTCGGGAAAGCACTGGTTCACCCAGTTCACCAGTGGCCGGATGCGGTCGGCACGGATGTCGTGATTGATGCCATTGAATTCGGCCGTGCCCGCCACGCGAAAGCGGTCCGAACCGAGGCGACTGGTCACCAGCTTGGTTTCATCGTCCAGCAGGCTCACCTGCGGCGCGGCGCTCTGGCTTTTTTCATCGTTCAGCATCACGGTGATGGAATAGCCCTTGACCGGATACACGTTGAGCCGGTCACCCAGCTGGGCGCCGAGCGAGCGGCTGTGAACGCCGGCGCTGATCACCACGGCATCGGCGTGGACCACCTGGCCGCTTTCCAGATCCACCTGCACGCTGGTGCCTGTGCTTCTCACACGGGTCACGTTCTGGCCGGTCATGACCTGAACGCCCAGCCGCTCACAGGCTTGGCTCAGGCCGTGCGTGAACTTGTGAATGTCGCCAGTGCTGTCGCTCTCGGTGAAGTAGCCACCGAAGTAGTCACCTTGCAGCGTGGGCTCGATGGCACGCATCTCGTCGGGGGTGACAGCGCGGCGCGGCAGGCCGCCCTCGGCCAGCAGTCTGGACACCTCCCCCGCGTGCTCGAAGCCGGCGCGATTGCGGTAGATGTGCAGGATGCCCCGCTGCTTCAAGTCGAAGTCGATGCCTTCGGTTTGCGCCCAGTCAAACAGGTGCTCGCGCGCCGCGATGGCCAAGCGGGTTGTGGCCACCGTGTTGTTTCTGTACTTGGGAATGGAAGCAACGAATTCGGCAAACCAGCTGAGCTTGTGCCAGCTGGGTTTCGGGTTGAGCAGCAACGGCGCATCGGCCTTGAACATCCATTTCAGGCCTTTGAGCAAGGTGGACGGATGGGTCCAGACCTCGGCGTTGGAGGCCGACAGCTGGCCGCCGTTGGCATGGCTGGTCTCCATGCCCGCGTAGCGGTGCTTCTCGATCAAGGTGACCTGGTGGCCTTGACGGACCAGGGCATACGCGCTGGTGACGCCGGTGATGCCGCCGCCGATGACGATGAGGTGTGCCATGGGAATCTCTCTTGCAGGGTGGTCAAACAAAGGGACACGACCCGCACACCGTGTGCGGGTCATGACCCCCTCTGTTTGTGACCTGAGAGATTCACCAGCGTGTTGCGCCGGCTTGCTCCTGCGGTGGGCCGGGGAGACGAATCCCGACCGCTCTTCAGAGTGTGATGCCTGTCGACCGGTCCTTTTGCCTGAGAGTTTCCGGGGTGGTTGCTCCTTCGGCGCCGACTTGCCCTGCAAGCCGGTCTCTCCCGATCGACATTTTTGAGGCGTTTATTGTGCCTTCAGTTGGATCGACTTCGCGATGGACCTGAACTGCTGGATGCCATGGGGATGCTTCGCTCATGGCCCGACTTGGCTTGCGGTCGACGGGCGAGACGCCACCCGTGACGAGGTTGAAACGGCGTTCCAAGGCCTGGCTTCGGTGGCTCTGGGCCAACCGCAGACAACGGGCGTTGTGCCGCTGGATCGCGAGCAGGCTGCGACGCTGGTGATCCTGCGCGAGTGCTAGCACCATCTGGGCTACGAAGGAGTCATGCCACCGGCACCAGCTGCGTCGACTGTCAGATTCGACAGTTGCGCCTGACGGGCAGCTCCAGAGAATCGGTGCCGGCCTAGCGCCCGAGCACCCATGGGCTGGACGGCCGCCACCGCATCGCAAACGTGCGGGTGGCCCTTTTTCTCCAGACGGCCCCGCGCATCCTTCATGAAGATTCTCCTGATCGACGATCACCCGTTGTTTGCGTTCGGATTTGCACACGCTTTGAGCAGTCAAGCGCCAGGCATCGCGTCGGTGACGGCCTCATCGGTCGAGCAGGGCATCGATCTGATCGTGCGGCATCCCGATGTCTCCATTGCGCTCATCGATTACCGCTTGGGCGGTGACGATGGCCTGCAGGCCCTGATCCGGATCGGCGAATCCCATCCCTGGCTGGCGCGGGTACTGATCTCCGGTCAGGAAGACGCTTCGTTGCAATTGCGTGCACGCCGCGCGGGGGCATCGGGTTTTCTGGGGAAGTCCTTGCCCATCGAAGAGATCGTCTCGGCGCTGTACACGATCGCCGGCGGCGGTGTCCACTTCGGTAGCGGTTTGGAAGATCCCGGGCCGGCAATCTTGTCCTCGGCGCCTTCGACGCGCCAGCTCGAGGTTCTGGGTCTCGTGTCCCGGGGCTTGCCCAACAAACGCATCGCCAGTCAGCTGGGTATCACGGAGCGGACGGTGAAGCTGCACGTGGCCGCGCTGCTCGATCGCCTCCAGGCCGACAACCGAACGCATTTGCTGATGAAGGCCCGTGAGCGGGGCTTGTTGTGATCCCGAACTTCATCAGGCATGCGGAGGCCGATCAGGTCGAGCACCTGATGCAGATCACCCTGGTGGTGGCACCGGGCGCCACGCTGGGCGCGTTCTTCGTCTGGATGAACTTTGCCGAGGGACTTGCTGCCACGGCGCTGAACGGGTGGTTCGCCGCGTTCCTCGTCATTGCCTGCGCACGCATCGCCGCCAGCCTGCACTTTCGGCGGCGTCGCCCTCCCTTGGACCGTTACCACGGATGGCTCATCTGGGCCTGCTCGAGCGCTCTGGCGCATGCCGCCTGCTGGGTCGCTTTCGCGCTGCTCGTTCCTCGGCCGGGTGATGCGGCCGCGGAAACCATTCTGCATGTCGTCGTGGCCGCGACAGCGATGGGCGCCACCATGCATCTGGCCAGCTTCTATGGCCTGCTGGCGGCGTATGTGGTGCTCACGCTGGTGCCGCTGATCCTGAGGGATCTGTACATCGGCGGCGCCGAACACCTGACGTTGGCGGCGCTGGGCGCGGCGATCGCGAGCTACTCGCTGATCAGCAGCGGTGGCCATGCGCGAGCCCTTTCGCAGATGCTCGCGCAACGCCGAGAGAACGCATTGCTCATTCTCGCGCTCAAGAACGAGAACAAGGCAGCCATCGAGGCCCGCGAGCAGGCAGAGCGGGCGAACGCTTCCAAGGCACGGCTCTTCGCCGCGGCCAATCACGATCTGCGACAGCCGTTGTATGCCGCCGGCCTGCTGGCAATGTCGCTCACACAGGCGCGTTCGCTGGCAGAAGTGGCTCCGGTGGCCCAGCGGATCGGCACCTGTATCGACAGCCTGGGCGATCTGGTGGATGCCATGCTGGAGCTGTCACAACTCGACAGCGGCGCCGTCACGCCACAGATCCAGCCCTTCAATCTGAATGACTTGATCCACGAGGTCGTCAACGCGAACGAACCTCAGGCAAGCGCCAAAGGGCTCGAGCTTCGGTCAGACGTTTTGCCCCTGTGGGTACGCTCGGACAGAAAGATGGTGTTGCGTGTGTTGTCCAATCTGGTGAACAACGCCGTTCGCTACACGCGGTCGGGCTCGGTGCAGATTCGCCTGGTCACGGCGAATGCGCGTGTGAGGCTGTCGGTCGTTGACACCGGCCAGGGGATTGCTCAGCAGGAAGTGCCACGGGTGTTCGAAGCGTTCTACCAGGTGGGCAATGCGGCGCGCGACCGAAAGCAGGGTCTCGGTCTGGGTCTGGCGACCTCAAGGCGCATCAGCGACCTTCTGGACCTGGATCTTGGCGTGACATCAACGGTCGGCGAAGGCAGTGAGTTCCACTTCTTTCTGCCCGTCATCGAGGAGCCATCCGCCGACGCTCCGATGGCTTGGGCGCATCACACGCATGGCGCGCCTGAGGCCAGGCGCGTTCTCGTGGTCGAGGACGACGATGAGTCAAGGGAGGCATTGGAACTTGCCCTGTTGCGTTTCTGTGCTGCGCTGGAAGTTGAGACCGCCCGCGGTGCCGAAGAAGCGCTGGGGTGCCTTGCGAGGGGCTTCGAACCGGACCTGATCGTGACCGATCTTCGCCTCGGGGCCCGGATGGATGGGAAGGAACTCATTGGGGCTCTGCGTTCCGCGCTGGGTCGGCCAATCCCTGCCATCCTCGTGAGCGGCGATGTCGAAACCAACGGTGTTCAACACGGCGAGCGTGGAGACACCGTGGTGCTCAAGAAGCCCATCAAGGGGGTTCAGCTGAGGTCCATCCTGGAGGGGGCGTTTCGGTCGACGACGCGACCTCCACTCGCTGACCACGACACACCTTCGATCTCACCTTGATCGACCAGGACGGGTGTCTGATCACCCAGTCGCTTCCGGGCTCCGGTGGCATCGATCGGTATTGATGACAATTCAGACTTTGCCCGCTGGGGTCAGGCTTTCTCGCGGCTTGCTCGGGTCGGCGAAAATCTGCGCGTCAGGAAATCGATCAGAACCCGAACGCGCAGCGGAACGTGCCGTTTACCCGGGTACAACAACGAGAAGGGCCGCGAGGCGCCCTCGCACTGCCGTAGAACCGGCAGCAGATCTCCTGCCTTGATCGATTCCTCGACGAGATAACGGTAGGTTTGCGTCAGGCCGGCGCCTTCGCGGGCCAGCGTGATGGGCGCAAGGATGTCCTCCGAGCATTGAAGGCGACCTTCGGTCGAGAGCTCCCTGATGCGTCCCTGCTCGTTCAGCAACCAGGGAACAGGCGCACCATTGCTGGGCAGCACGAACTGAATGCATTCGTGATGTGCCAGGTCTTGCGGCACCTGCGGTGTGCCACGCGTGCGAAGGTAGGCAGGCGAGCCAACAATCACCAGCGGTGCATCTTCGAGCTTTCGGGCGACCAGTCCCGAATCGGGCGGCTGCCGCCCCCTGATCGCCAGATCGAAACCGTCCTCAACGAAGTTGATGTTGCGGTTGGACAGTTGCAGGTCGAGACTGATCAGCGGGTATAGCTTCAGGAAATCAGGAATCACCGGCAGCACACGGTGGTGGCCATAGGAAGTCGGAAGGCTCAACCTCACCACCCCGGCAGGTTGTGTCTGCTGACCTGTGATTTCGCGCTCCGCTTCGGACAGCTGATTCAGGGCAGCGCGGCACTGATCGAAAAAACGCTGGCCGTCATCGGTGAGTCGCACCCGCCGTGTCGTGCGCGTGAAGAGCCGGACACCCAGTCGCTCTTCCAACCGGTTCACGGACCGGCTGACTGCCGCGGTGGTCAAACCCGTGACTTGCGCCGCGGCAGTGAACCCTTGATGCTGCGCGACCAGGCAGAAGAGCTCTATGCCGCTGAGCTGCAAGCCATCGAACTGTCTTGTCATCGGCCAGAGAAGGTTTGGCTGTGCAGATGACGGGCCGATTGTCGCGACCCGAACCTCGTTCCATGGTAGCACCGGCAGCGCGTGCGCGCCGCGTGATCCGGGCAGCATCTTGCGACCGGTCGACCATCAATCCGCTGGATTGTCGATCGCGATGTAAAGAATGAATTCGCATCCGTGTTGACAAAAAAACGGGGGATTCTTCCTACCATCGATTCATGCAGAAAGGTCTGTGACGTCTGCAGCGAGTTCATCCAGTCATCAAGGAAAAACCCATGAACAATCAAATCGTGGTCGTGTGCCACAGCGGATACGGCCATACCTCGCGTGTGGCAGAGGCCGTGGCTGCTGGCGCCGATGCATCGATCGTGTCCATCGATGCCGAAGGAAACGTCGACCCGACCGCCTGGGCGCAACTGGAGGCAGCCAAGGCCATCATCTTTGGCTCGCCCACCTACTTTGCCAATGTCAGCTGGCAGTTCAAGCGCTTCATCGATGCGGCGTCATCGGTCTGGATGAAGCAGGCCTGGCGAAACAAACTGGCCGCAGGCTTCACCAACAGCGCAGGCATCAGTGGCGACAAACTGATGACTCTGCAGACCATGATGGCGATGGCGCAGCAACACGGCATGCTGTGGGTGGGAACGGGGATGATGCCCAGCAACGCGAAGGCGTCCATGCGCGACGACGTCAACTACCTCGCCTCGTTCACCGGTCTCATGACGGCCACACCCTTCGATGCTTCGGTGGACGAAATGCATCCTGGTGATCTGCGCACCGCCCAGCTGTTCGGCGCGCGGGTGGCCGAGGTGTTGAAACTGCACGCCGCGCATTGAGGAGGTTGCATGCCTTATGTCCATATCCAGGTCACCCGCGAGGGTGTGACGCAAGCCCAGAAGGCGGTGCTGATCCGTCAGACCACCGACATGTTGCGCGATGTGCTGAACAAGGATCCAGCCACCACCTTTGTGGTCATCGAAGAAGTCGACACCGACAACTGGGGTGTCGCGGGCGAATCGGTCACAGTCCGCCGGGCGAGGGCCTCGGAGGCATCCCGGTGAACCACGAAGACCCATCCATCGAGGCGGTCATCCAGAGCTACCTCGATGGTCTCTACCACTGCGACACGCGCTTGCTGGCCACCGTGTTTCACCCCCGCGCGCTGTATGCCACTGCCGCCGGCGAGGCGCCCCTTTTCATGACGATGGATGCCTACCTTCCCGTGGTCGATCAGCGCGATCCGCCTTCGCGCCGGGGTGACCGTCGAGAAGAGCGCATCCTGTCGATCCAGCACTTTGGTCCGGTCACTTCGTTGGTGACGCTGGAATGCCGCTTCTTCGGCAAGCGCTACACCGACATCCTGAGTCTGTTGAAGATCGAGGGGCGTTGGCAGATCGTCTCGAAAGTCTTTCACTTCGATCCTGATACATCGCCGCAATGAGCGCCGTCGGCGGCCGCCCCGATATGCGGCAGGCCGCTTGGCGCGCGCCTACCCGTGGAGAGCACATGAATCTGTTTGGTACCCGGTTCCCCCTGATCCAGGCGCCCATGGCTGGCTCCCAGAACGCCAGGCTGGCGGTGGCTGTCTGCCAAGCGGGTGCTTTGGGGTCCATTCCGGCTGCGATGCTTGACCCCGAGGCACTGGATCGCGAGTTGCAGACCGTGAGCGGGTGTCAGCTCCCCTACAACGTCAATTTCTTTGCGCACCAGCCTCCTGAGAACGATCCCCTGCAGCAGCAAGCGTGGTTGGCCCGCCTTGCTCCGTATTTCGCCGAGGCCTGTGTGAGCCCCGACGTGTTGTCAGGTGGTGGCGCATCGCGCCAGCCCTTCGGTTCCGCCGCCGTCGAAGTCCTCGAGCGGTTCCGACCGCCTGTGGTGAGTTTCCATTTCGGTCTCCCCAGACCCGAGCTTCTTACCCGGGTGAAGCGCTTGGGTAGTCTGGTGCTTTCCACCGCCACCACGTTGGACGAGGCCCTGTGGTTGCAGGCCCATGGAGCCGATGGCGTGATCGTTCAAGGTCTGGAAGCCGGAGGACACCGGGGTCACTTCCTGAGCCGGGACGTCCGTCTTCAGGCGAACCTCATGGATCTGTTGCCCCGGGTGGTGGAGGCGCTTGACATTCCGGTGATTGCGGCCGGCGGGCTGGCGAACGCGGAAGCGGTGCAAGCCTGTTTTCAGGCGGGTGCGCGTGGCGTTCAGGCAGGCACCGCATTCCTGCTGTGCCACGAGGCCACCACGAGCGCGTTGCACCGCAAGCGCCTGCTCGATCCATCCTCACCGACGGCGCTGACCAACCTGTTCTCCGGCGGGCTGGCGCGGGGTCTGCATAACCGCTTGATGAACGAGTTGGGGCCTGTCTGTGGCGACGCACCGCCATTTCCGTTGGCCGCTGCCGCGATCGCGCCCCTTCGAAAGCGGGCCGAGCAGATGGGTCGGGATGACTTCTCTCCGCTTTGGTCGGGAACCCGTCGACTGGCCACCGAAGAACGCCCTGCATCCGAGGTGGTTCGCTCGTTGATGGCGGGCTTCGTTCGATCTCACCCGGGGTGAGTGCGGGCATCTCGTGGCGACCGAGCGCTTCACGCGTCCGGGGTGATAACGTTCAATCCGCAAGGATGTCGACCATGGGCCCTGTGAAACCGCGTGAACTTGAAGGAACGATCGAGGCGCTCCAGTCGGCTCGATCGCTCGACGATATCCAGGCCCTGTGTCAGCGTCAGTGCCAGGCGCTGGGATTCGATCGCTTCATCTTTGCGATGCGGGTGCCGGTCCAGTTTGCGGAGGCGCGGTTGCTCATGATCAATGGCTACCCGCCGGGTTGGGTGGAGCATTACTTCGAGCAGGGGTACGCGCAGCACGACCCCGTGATGGCGCATTGCTCGAGCCATGTGACACCCCTGGCCTGGCACGACCTGCATCGCGACACCGCAGGCGTGGCGCGCCAGGTCATGGGAGAAGCCGGCGACGTGGGGTTGCGCGACGGCGTGACGGCCCCGGTTCACAGCCCCCAGGGTGAAATGGGGGTGTTGAGTTTTGCCTTGGACGGTTCGGCGTCCACGCGCCGCGAGATCGTTGGTCAGTCCGTGGCCCAGGTGCAGACGTTATCGGTCTACGTCCACGAGACCGTTCGGCGCGTGGCCGGCCTGTCAACCCTCGAATCGCGGGTGAAACTGAGCATCCGTGAGGAAGACTGTCTGCGTTGGGCCGCGGACGGCAAGACATCGTGGGAGATCGCGCAGATCCTCAAGCTCTCCGAGCGCAATGTGAACTTCCACCTGAACAACGCGGTACAAAAACTCGACGCGAGGAACCGCCAGCACGCGGTGGCCAAGGCTGCTTTGCAGGGCCTCGTGCAACCTTGGCCGTTCTGACCGTCGGTGTTATTGCGATGGTGGCGGCCGGGTGGCGCTGCTCGGCTTGTTGGCACCATCCACCGACAACCGACCGCCCCCGCCCAGTCCCTGACCCTGCACACGTTGGGGGCGGTACTGGCGCGCGGCGCGCACCATGTTGTTGTAGGCGTCGGCAAAAGCCGCAGCGATCACCTTTCCTTGCTCCGTGTTGGTGTAGCTGCCGCCGGCTGCGCCCGCGCTGCTTCCCCGGACAAGTGCGCTGAGGTTGAAGTCCGTCTTCGATGCGCTGCCTTCTGATACCGCCACCTGCACCCCAGAGCGGTTATCGACCAGCGTCAACATGGCGGTGGCTTCTTTGGTTCTCAAACTGCCAGCGGCCCGCCCCAGCAGCGGATTCTGGGCGCCGAGCAGTGCCGCAACGGTACCGCCCATCCCACTGGCGTTGTTGTTGGAGAACATGATCTCGGGCGACAGCGCGTAGTCGGACGCGACCATCTGACCCCGCCCCAGGTTGCTGCCGCTGCGCGTGTTGCCGGTTTCGGCCAGTTCGCGCTCCCGCTCCATGGCGCGCATGCCGGCCGCGCTGCGCTCAACGACCACGAAGCAGTTGGACTGCTGAACCATCACCCGCAGCAGGTTCGATGTGGGCGGCAGACGGTATTGATCGCGCAGCACCGCATACCAACCAGCCTGCTGGTTCTCGACCAGCGACAAGGTTCCCAGCGGTGACGCGCAGCGCTCCAGTTCGCTGCTGGCGTTGGCCGCGGTGTCCCCCGCTGCTGCGCCCGTGGTGGCGTTGTTGGTGCCTCCGCCCAGATTCATGCTGGTGAGGCCGCCCATGCTGGGCATGCTTTCGCAGCCGGTGAGCAGCACGGAGGCGGCGACGGCAGCGCAGAGAAAGATCGGTCGTGAAAGCACAGTAAGAACTCCCGGTTGCATTCGAGCGTTGCGATGCTAGAAAGCACGGCGTTCGCCACAAATAGACCCGAGGTACAGGGTGAGTCACACCTGTCTCGTTTTCACCTCGGCCTGTACCTCGGGTCTATTCGTCCCAACGCGACCGGTCCCTAGCATCCGCGGCTGCCAGGTCCACGCACGGTGTGAGGGCCGGCGTTGTGAGCAAGGGGATGGCGTTGGGATCGATGTCGGCACAAGGCAGGGTGGGAGTCATGTGGCGCAACACCACCAGGGCGGCCGCCGCTACTGCGCTGGTGGCGCTGATGGGGTGCGGCGGCAGCGCAGGCCTGGATGGTGGCGCTGTCTCACCACCCGGCGGATCGTTGGCGCCTGTGGGTTGGAGCGAGGTGCAGCGCTTGTCGGGATCGGCCGCCAGCGATGTGGTGGTGGGCATTGACCGCAGCGGGGCGGCACTGGCGGTCTGGCGACAAGCCGATGCGCCACCCGCGTCACACGCCAGTCTCTGGAGCAGCCGCTATGCGCCCGAGAGCGGCTGGAGCAATCCGCAGCGGCTCGAGGACCTGGACCAGGCTGACGTTGTCGCCGCTCGTGTCAGTGTGGAACCGCTGTCGGGCCGGGCGCTGGTCACATGGATTCAGAGATCGTCTCCAACAGACACCAACTTCAACGGCACGGACCTGTGGGCCCGTTCGTTCGAGCCCACGTCAGGCTGGGGTACCGCGCAGCGGGTCGAGGCCCTGAGCGGTGACATCGCCACCAGCGGGTTTGGCGCGGGCCTGGACGCGCAGGGCAACGCCGTGGTGGTGTGGTCGCAAGATGAAGCGCGCGTGGGGCGTTACAGCGTGTGGGCCAATCGCTGGACGCCGTCCGGCGGTTGGGGTACCGCCAGTGCGCTTGAGAGCAACAACTTCATCGGTGGCCAGGATCGGGACGCCATCGTGCGGGTGGCGCCGAATGGCGAAGCGCTGGTGGTCTGGCGGCAATCGGCCAACACCTCGATCAACCTCTGGAGCACCCGCTACACACCCGGCCCAGGGTGGTCTGGCGCGGGCGTCATCGTGGCCGACGCGGGCATCGATCAGGCCATCGGTGACATCGATCTGGCGATGGACGCGAACGGCAACGCCTTGTTGGCCTGGGGCCAGAACGACTTCGTGGGCGTGGGGCGCGAGACCACGGTGTTCACCAAGCGTTTCAGTCCCGGTGGCTGGAGTGGCACCAGCAACCGCCTGGCACCGGTGGACCTCACAACGCAAGGCTACCTTGCCGCACCCCGCCTGGCCATGAACGCGGCCGGCGAAGCGGTGGTGGCATGGGCGCGTGAATCGGGCGAATTCAGCGCTGCAATCGCCGGCGCCGCCAGCGCGTGGGCCTCCACCCAGACGGTTCGCTCGACCCGTGCTCGACGGGCGACCTCGGGCCCGGTGGCGGGCATCGATGCCCAGCGAGGCGCGTGGTTGGCGTGGACCGACCGCAGCGATCCGGGCGGGTATGAAATCGCGGTCAACCGCAACGTTTCTGCCACCGGCTGGGCTGGTGCGGCGACTCTGTATGCAGCGTCGGAATTGCAGGGCGCCGCCACGATCGCTGTCAACGAAAACGGCGATGCCGTTCTGGCCTGGGTCGGCGCGTTCGCCGGCGAGGGGACCCGGGTGGCGGTGCGATACCACCGCGCCGCACGATGACGTTTCGTTCCGAAAGCAACACCATGTTCGCAACCCGTCGTCTCGCAACGTCACACCGCCTGGCTACCCTGACCGCGCTGCTGTTGGCCGCCTCGCTCGCGGCTTGTTCCGGGGCACCCGTGCGCAACGCCATCCTGCGCCACGCCTCGTTCGCCGGCATCGAGGCCAAAGGTTTTGTGGGCAAACCAGTGGAAGAGGCGATCAAGCACTATGGAAAGGCCAAAACCGTTCTCACGTCGCGCCAACCGAGTGGCACGGTGGTGACGGGTGTGGACGTCGGTGGCAAAGACCTCTACTTGTTCGAACAGAGTCGCTCGAACTACCAGATCAGCGTACCGGTGGGGTCGCAGACGGTTGTCACCGGTAACGGGCCGGTGACCGTCCACCAGTATGAACGGCAGAACCGGGTGGCGGTCTGTGAAGTCGGTCTGGTGGTGGAGCCATCCACGCGCTTGGTGCTGGCCGCTGATTTGCGCGGTAACTGCCTTTGATTCCATGCGGTCGGGTGCCTGCGACGATACGCCGTGCATCGCGTGTGGTGCTTGCCAGTCCCCTTATCCCGGTTCAGTCGGTGCCGGGGTATGCGTTGCACACGTGGCAACGACCACGCGACGGTAGTCACCGCCCCAACGCGGGCCTTGGCGGCGTTGCGGCGCACATCATCAGGGTTTGGTCCAGCACGCCCCGAAGAACGACGTCCAGTTGTTGTTCACCGCGTGCAAGTGCTGCCCCACCGACGGATCTGGCCTGTCGCGACTGAGAGCGCTTCGCGCTGGTTGTCGCTTCAGGGCCGCGGGCCAACCTGTCGATCTGCCCCGCCATCGCAAGATGCGCAAACCCATGCACGACAGACCATATCGCCAGCAGTTTCTGGCGCTGGACGGCACTCAGCTGCTCGCCGGGAGCGATAGCCAGCACCCCCCGAACACCCTCTTCCAGCGCGGCGTAGGCCTGGGCGCCCGAACGTTGCAGTGCTTCGTGCGGCCGGCTCGCACCGGCGAACATCAGTCGGAAGCGGCCGGGATGGTGGAGCGCAAAACGCACGTAAGCGACGCCTTGTTCTCGAAGTCGCGACATGGGGTCATTCCCTCCCCGTGCCCGCGCTGCCTCCAGTTCGTCATTCAGACCCTGGAATCCCAGTGCGGCCACTTCGGCCAGCAATCCTTCGCGGTCGCCGAAATGGTGCGCCGGGGCCGCAGGCGATACGCCGGATCGCCGCGCGACCTCGCGCAGCGAGAAGCCCTCCGGTTCGCGTTCTACCAGCAGCACCTCCGCAGCATCGATGAGCGCCTGGCGCAAAGCACCGTGGTGGTAAGACTCGCGGGTCGGAGGATCTGCGGGAGGCTTCGGCATCGTCGGCGGCATGCATGGGCGAAGCGTGGATGATAACTTGACGATGTTCAGATGACGATCTACAGTCACCCTTATCTAAACATCGTAAAGATATAGGCTCTGCATCGCGGCAGAGCCGCATCCTCCGATAGGTTTGCATGACGACTCCCCTGCTCCTGCTCCTGCTGCTGATCGGTCCTTGGTGCATTCAGTCGCTCAGGACCCGCCGCGTTGCTCAACCCGTCGATGCGGACAACGCTGGCCGCGTGGGGCTGTTACTGGCTTTTCTTTTCACGGCATCTGGGCATTTCCTGATGACGGACGTCATGGCATTGATGCTTCCGCCGTGGGCACCGGCGCGCGTGGAGCTGGTGTTGGCCACCGGGGTACTTGAGATTGCCATCGCACTGGGTCTGCTCTGGCAGCGCACGCGAGCATGGGCGGCATGGGCTGCAATGGCGGTGTTGATCGGCTTTTATCCCGTCAATGTGTATGCCGCTTGGCAGCAGGTACCCATGGGAGGACACGCGTGGGGCCTCGACTACATGTGGTTGCGCACGCCGCTGCAAATCTTGTTGGTGGCATGGACCTGGCGTTTCGGGCTGGGGCGACCGCTACCCACACGGCGCCGCTGATTCTCTGCCATTGACCTTGCCTCGCAGATCCGCCCCGCCAAGCGCACACGCCACGCGCCGCAAGGGTCTGCATCAACGCCCGATGAGCTTCATATACGCCTCGCGCGTCTCTGGCGATATCGCCGCGATCAGCTGCGCGTGATCGGTCTGATGGCGGGCGCGCATGCGGGCGTCGGCCACGGTGCGCGAGCGGCAGAACCAATGGCAGGTGTGCTGCAGCAGCAACACCTCGGCGGTCAGCATGAAGGCCTTGTCACGAGGCGAGCGCCCGGCTGTGTTGTGCACCCCACGCGCGATGCCCTCGGCATGTATCGCGAGCGCGCGGCGCAGGTCGAACGTGGCGCGTGGGAACAGCTTGTGTGCCCGCGGCAGCGCCACCGGCAGCGTGCTCACCAAGGCATCGTCACCCCACACCTCGGCAAAGCCAGTCGCGAGCTGCTGCAGCTGATCGCGCAGCGCAGTTTCAGCGCCTTCCAGTGTTTGCCAGACTTGTGCACGCCGCTCGGGTGTGACTTCGCCCAGCGCGCGCAGGTAGCCATCCAGCAGGGTCTCCATGAGGGCTTCGATGCGGTGCCGCGACAGGTGACTTCCAAGCAGCCGGATGCGGCGTTGCTGGTCTCTGTGCTTGAAGAACTGGAAGGTGCCGGCCAGCGCCAGCGCGAGAAACAGCGTTTCCATGGGGATCGGTACGGTGGAGGCGAAGAGCCGGCGGCCGACGTTTTGAAGCGCAAGACGGAGCAGGAGTTCATGCGACCTCCCCGAGAAAAACGACGGCCTCGCGATGGCCTGAACTGCTCGGGTCGAGGTGGCGTAGCGGTTGCGAGAGGGGCCTAGCCGGTGGCGTTTGGGTGTGAGCTTGACGCATTCGGTGATGTGCGACAACGCCGCCCCCATCACAAACAAAAAAGCCCTCGTTTCCGAGGGCTTCGTTGACAAGCGATTGCTTGGTTTTGTTGGTTGCGGAGGCGCGCAACTTGGGTAAGAGGCGAATTCGCATCAGCGGCTGAACGAGGCCGCGCACTGGCGCCGTGCCACACTGGCCCCATGCGCTGCACCGTCACCAAGCTCCGCCGCAACGGCGTGGCCCTCGCCCGCAAAGACTGGCCCGAGCCCATCGAGGGCGTCATCCAGCAGGGCGACCAGCCCCAGCGCGACAAGCCCACCTCCCGGGTTCTGTTCCTGCATGTGCCCCAGGGCACCACCGTGCGCGGCGCCGGCGCGCTGATCGAGCCTCAGTGGCACGCCACGACCGAAGACGGCTTCATCCTGCGCGGCATCGAGCGCCACCACGAAGACGGCATCATGGTGGCGTGCGAGCAGTTGTGGCTCATCCGGCCGCTGGGCCCGCTTCGATCAACTCTACCGCTGGAGCCCTGAGCAGCGCCCTCGCGTCGTCCTGCGTGCCAGCCAGCCACTGGTCGACGTCGGCCCGCTCGATCGCGATCACGCTGCGCTTGTCCTGCTCGGTCGGCCCCAGCTTCGGGTCGGGCTTGTGCATCCTGCTCATCAGCGGGTGGTCGTCGGCGTTGATGGTGAGCATGGTGTAGCTCTCGTGCACCTCACCGGTAGCCTTGTCGGTCCACGTCGCCCACAGGCCGGCCAAGCCCCACGGGTCGCCATCGGCGCGCTGGAAGCGCCACCAGACGTTTTTCCCACCCTCCCAGTTGGGCTCGTTGAACCAATCGGCCGGGATGATGCAACGCTGCCCGCGCGCCCATGGATCCTTGAACGAGGCCTTGCTGGCCAGCTCCTCGCTGCGGGCGTTGTTCGTGGCGAACTTGATGTCGTGCGTCTTCGAGAACCACGGGATCAGGCCCCAGCGCCCCACCACCAGCTCGCGGCTGTAGCCGGCGTCATCGCGCGCGCGGCGAATGAAGGCCCCGGGCTTGCGCGGGCCGATCACCCCGCCTGGCCAGCCGAGTTCGTTCCGGGGCCGCCAGTAGTTGAACAGGCGGCCTTCCTTGGTGGAGCCGTAGAGGTTGCAGATGGTGGGTCTCCCGGGTCAAGGCGCCAGAATACCCCCATGGAGCATCCCACCCTTCTGCGCCGGCCCGAGCTGGATCTCATCGGCCGCGTGGGCCTGATCGCCGAAGACACCCTGCCGAAGCCGCCCGACGCCTACCTGGTGGCGAGCGACGGCGCGTGGTGGACGGTCAGGGAGGTGGCCACCGCGGAGATCGTCTACAGCGGCCCCGGACCTGTCGAGGTGCTGCGCTCTCGCGCGCCGTTCTGAAAGGAATCCCCATGGCGGAAACGCACCACCCCGAACCCTCGCCCCTCGATTGGGTGGATCTCGGCCCATCCGATCCCGACTCCATGGTGGAGACCTACAGCCGCCTGGCGGGAGAATGCGGTGTGGTCCCCAACGGCGAGACGATCAGTGAGGAACTGCACCGATTCCTGTCGATGGTGGTTGACCACTGTGCCAACCTCGTGCGCGATGCTGGGCACCCCGACGCTGGCGCAGCGCTGCGCGTACTGGGCACGCCTGAGCCTTTCGCGCAGCACTTTCGAACGATGCTCGAGCACCATCGCCGCCAGCCGGTCTGGGATCAGCTCCAGCCACTCGACGTGGGGCCGACGGTGATTCGCCTGCCACACCCGATCCCATTCGAGCGCTACTACGGTCCCCACGACTGGGCAGTGCCGATGGGGCAGGACGCCTACAGGATCGAACAGCATGGCGATGAGTGGACCGTGACGTTCCTGCCGCTGGGCGAGGTCGTCTATCGCGGCCCTGGCCCGGTGCACATCTTCTCGGCACCCAAGCAAGTTCTCACGAACACCGGCTGGACTTCGGACGACGAGATGAAATGAAAAAGCCCGCCACCCCGAAGGGCAGCGGGCGAAGCGCGGTATCCGAGTGGCCGAAGCCACCGCGCAGGAGACAACCAGTCAGGGCGCCAGCGCGGCGGCCCGGCATTCGCGGTAGGTGCCAGCCACCGAGGCCAGCTTGTCCACCAGCTCACCCATGCTCACGGTGCCGTCAGGGCTTGGGGCCATCGGGCTCAGCTCGGGGCAGTTCGCCACCACCAGCGGGCTCGGCCCGACCGGTGATGGCTTCGTTGGCGAGGCGCACCCCATGAGGAGGAATGCGGCAATCGCTGTACACGTGGTGGGTCTCGATCTCACGGGCGATCTCCTGGCGGATGGTCACGTTGCGCGGCTTGAGCTTGGCGATGGCCTCGGCCGCACCTTTCTGGCCAGCGTCGCGGATCTCGCGCACGAGGTCGTCGCGGTCCTTCTGGCCGGCCTTTACGCGAGCCTCCCCAACACCCTCGCCGTAGAAGAACGCGCCGCCGACGCTCGCGCCCCAGGCAAGCACGACAGCGAGCAGGAGCCAGGGGTTCACGCTTCACTCGTTGAGGCTGCAGCCTCACCCACGGTCAGCTGGTGCCCGGGGAGCGGGACGGCCAGCGGCCAGCGGTAGCCGAGCGCGCGGGCACGCGGGAACGATGCGATGCTCACGGCGTTACCCTGGTTGCCGCCGAGCAGCAGCAGGTCTTGGTCGCGGTTCACGCCCGCGAGGAAGGCGACATGCCCGCCACCAGCGCGGCCCAGCACCACGATGCATCCGTGCACCGGGCGGTCGATCGCTTGGCCCCAGCTCAGGTAGCTGCGCGCCGACTCGAAACGCGACGACACGATGCCGACGTTCTCCAGGCAGAAGCCCACGAAGGCCGCGCACCATGGCGTCTCGTCGTCCTTGATGCCGCCGCGCTTGATGGTCTTCCACATCTGCACGATCAGCGGGTGGTGGTTCACTCCGGGGATCTCGCGCACGCCCAGGTGCTTGCGCGCCTCGCCGAGCCAGAGTGGATCCGTGCTCACAGCGCGCCCCAGTCGCTGAGTGCAGCGCCCCATGAACCCTTCTTGCGCCTGCGCATGATGAAGCCGATGCCCACCACCAGCAGGCCCAGGCGAAGCGTGAAGCTCGCAGTCCAGAGCGCCATCCAGTCGCGGGTGTCGCCGAAGCTGTGGGCAGCGGTGGCGAGCAGCGCGGCGATCATGAGCAGAAGCCCAACCTTGAGCACCACGCCCTCATGGATCTCGCGGTGGAGCACGATGTAGCCCAGCACGATGGCGCACACCAGAGCGATCAGGCCGTTGAGCACATGCAGCGTCTCCATGGTCAGTCCCCTTTCCGGGCCCAGGGCCACACGTCGGAGAGCCTGGCCTCGCGAATCCACTCGACCGCGGTGGCCGTGAGGTTCAAGCCGAACAGCCCGACAAGGAAGGCCGCCGCGGACTGCATGGCGGGCGACGTCAGGCCGAACCACTCCACGAGGGCCGGCGCGCAGAAGCCAGCCAGGGCGCCAGCGCACACCACGTGGAACATGCGCTCTTTCCAGCCCTGCCCCGGCGCGCCCTTGAGCGCGACGATGCCGCCCGCCAGGCCGATGAGGAATGGCGTGGCGGTCTGAACGTGATCGGGGATGGGGTCCATCAGGCGCTTTCCGGCAGGGCGATGTGGGGGGGTGTCGGGTCGAACAGGTTCGTGTAGCGCGCGATCGGCCGGGCGATGAGCCCGCGCCATCCGGGGTCGTGCACCAGGCGCTCCAGGTGCTGGCTGAAGGTGACTTCCTTGCGCCCTGGCGCGCTGGCCAGGTAGAGCGCGAAGGTCGTGAAGTTGAGCCACACGTCGACGATGGCCACAACCAGCGTGAACGGCAGCAGCAGGCGCCACCACCCGCCGCGCTCGTACTGGATGGCCAGGACGTAGCCCGCCGCGAGGAACATCGGCAAGTACACGAACTGCCAGAGCAGCAGGTCCTGCACGGTGTCGGGGAGAAGCCACCAGAGCAGCGAGATGAGCTCGCGCACGATCGGCAGAACCACGGGCAGCAACTCGGCGAAGAGGTTCAGTTCCATGGCCGCCGATGCTCTGCGCCAGCACGCACCCGAGTGCCGGAAAGTGTTCGCGGCGCGCGGCCGTCCGTCGCGATCAGACCTCCCGCACGACGATGCGGATCTCGACTTCCTTCGTGCGCCCACCCGTGGTGGTGAGGCGCACCGTCACCTTGTAGCGCGCACCGCTCACCCCGCCAGAGAGCCACACCTTTACGCGGGCGCCGATGATCAGGTGGTTGACGACCGTGATGCCTGGCTCGGCCTCCACCACCGCGCTGGCAGCGCTGTCGGCCAGTGCGGACAGGTACTCCGCGAAATCGACGTCGTAGTCCTGCACGTCGGCTGGTTGCTTGTGGAAGGTTTCAAGGATGGGCATGGTGGGCCTCACACGGTTGCGGTGTAGTCGCCCTCGGGCACCGAAGCGTCGGCGTCATCGGCTGGCACGAAGGCTGTGAAGTTCTGCGAAGGAACGGTCGCGAGCACTGGCTGCGCGGGCACACGCGCCACGTAGAGCGATGGAAGCTGGGACAGCGTGAGCACCACCCCCGTGGCGCTGAGCGTGAGTTCGTCCAGGACGATGGATGCCTGGCCCAGTCGGACCGACCCTCCGGCCGCTACGAGCTGCAGGGTTTGCAGCGTGATCGCCGCCTGACCTTGAACGCGCACCGCGGCGGCCGCAGCAAGCGAGATGGGCTGCAGCGACTGGCTTGCCACACCCGTCACCCGCGCCACCGCAGCTGCAACAAGCGAGAGCGGCGCGAGGTTTGCAGCCAGCGTGCCGGTGATCGGCGGGTTTCCCACCACGCCGGTGGCGCTCAACGCAAGTTGGCCAAGGGTCTGGGAAAGAGTGCCCGTTGCGCGAACGCCCCCGCTTGCCGAGAGGCCAAGCGCTGCCAGCGTCGCCGAGAGCGAACCCGCCACTCGCACTGAGCCAGCAGCGGAGAGGCCCAGCGGCGCCAGCGAGATCGAGGCCGAGCCGGTGATGGGCACGTCGCCAACAACGCCGGTGGCCGACAGGGACAAGCTGCCAAGTGTTGCTGCCAGCGCGCCGGAAACACGCACCTGGCCAGCCGAAGAGACTGCGATCCCGCCCAGCGTGGCGGTCAACTGCCCGGACACCCGCACCGCGGCGGCGGCAGCCAACGCCACTGGTGTGAGCGTGGCCGACAGCGAGCCACCGACCCGCACGTTGCCGGACGCAGTGAGCGACGCGGCACCCAAGGTAGCGGTCAGGGACCCGGTGACACCCCCACCACCGCCACTGACGTCGAATGGGATGAGCCTGATCGGCATGGCTCAGCTCACACAAAAACCTGCCACGGATTCGCGGCAAGGCTCAGCATCTCTTGGGCCGTCAGCGCGCGCGACCAGGCCAGGCACAGTGAAAGCCGCGAGTTGTCGGCCGCGCCGTCCGACCCGTTCTTCGAGAAGAACTCCACTTCGCTGATCGTCACAGCCGAGGTGTCGTCCAATGACGTCGTGTCGATCTGGCGGCCCAACGCATACAGCGCAATGCTGTTTGCCGGGCCATCGATCACAACACCCAGCGGAACACTCTCTAGCAACGGCACCTCGTAGGCCGATGCGTTGTAGTCCGACTTGTAGGGTCGGCAGTCGGCGCCATAGCGGCCGGAATCGAAGATCCTGTAGTGCTGATGAATGCGGTCTGTGTTGGTCGGCTCGATCAGGCCCCACGCCGTCGTGTAGCCATCGGTGGACGCACTCGCCGCCAGGCAAAACAGGGTCCACTGCGACGAGGTCACCGGCGCGCTCAGGGGCGCGCGGTGAAAGCCCCCGCCCGGATCCAACTGCAGCGCAACGCCATGTCGATCGACCACTCGTGAACAGAACGGAGGAACACCGAGCGGCCCGGCACCGAGCACCACGTCAGGCCCGACGCGACCGAAGAACAGCCCTTTGTTGGTCGGGTTCCCGCGGTCGATTCGATTGGCGCCAGCCTGGCTCAGCCGCGTGCTTTTCAGCGCCAGCATGATCAGGCCGAACTGAAACTGGTCAGCTCGCTCAGGTACGCCTCAACCGTCACCGCTTGCCCGGTGTTGCCAGTGAATTCGACCTCCAGATACATCACGGCAGCGTCGACGACCATGGACTGCTCGGTAACCGCGCTGGCAGCCGTCCCGCCACCGAACTGGAAGATGGTCTTCCACACCGAGCCAGCGCTGCCTGCAGCTGGTGGGGTACCGCTTCCATCGTGCGCCACGAGCACGCGCCCGACGCACTGAACTGTGGGCCCGGTGCCGCCGTTCGTAATCTTGAGCGTGAGCAAACCGCCAGCGGTGCTGCGCAGGTCAAGCACAAAGCGTGTGGTGCCACCTGCGCTGTTGCTGGTCGGCGCGATCAGCGTCCGCGCGGTCTTGACGAGCGTCGTGGTCGGCATCTCAGACTCCGATCAGCGTGTTCACGGCCGCATCGACAGCGGATTGAACCTGCGCGTCAGTGGCTCCGGTGATGGCCGCTGCCGGCTGGGTGTTGTACTCGGCAAGGATGTAGCTCAGGATCAGCGGGCTGTACGACCCGCTGTCCTTGAGCGCCTGAACCGCGAACTGCTTCTGCGCCGTGGTGGGCATCGCGAGCTTGGCGATCTGGTTGGCACGGATCGACAGCGCCACGTCGATCTTCTTGCGCAGCGTGAGCAACGCATCTGCAGTTCGCAGGTCGTGGAGTTCGGTGTAGGTTGCCATTGCACCGCCTCAGTAGATCACGCGGCCGTCGCCAATGATGTGCGAGTGCCCATCCAGCGCACGGTTCAGCACGAGCCGCACCCAGGTGTCCATGACCGTCTGATCCCAGCCGTGGAACCAGTCACCGTGCCCCGAGTAACCGCCCGGCTTCGTCGTCGGGTAGTTGTCGCTCGACAGGCGCCACGTCGACGAGTCCGCGCCGGAACCGTTCGCGATCGGGTAGATCGCCAAGATGGTGACCTCGGGCAACATCACCGGAAAGCCGGCCGGGCAACTGCGCCCGTGGTCGACGGCATACGCAACGTGCGATCGACCATCGGGCGCGGTGAGGTCAACGCCGTTCCAGCACTGCGGGAAATTGACCGTCATTTCCATCGTCTCGCCCGTGCGGCAGGTCGGGATGTAATCCCTCCAGTTCTCGCCGTTGCAGCCGTAGTAGACGCGGGGCTGCGGGTTCTCGCTCTGGGCGTCGCCAGCGATCATGCGAAAGCCAGGCGGGAAAGCCTTGACCTGCGCAGGCGGCAGGCCGACGGTCTTGTAGTAGAAGCCGCTTTCACGCGGACGGATCGGGCGGCCGTCGCGCGTGTCGATCATGGCCGGCACCCAATAGCTCGACCGGTTCACGATGCCGCCGCGGCAAGTGCTGTTGCCGCTGCTCAGGATCGACGTTGGGGTCGACCGGTAGTCGGCGCCGGTGTTGCCGAAGAAAACGTGCAGGTGCGAGCGACCCTGCTGGCCCGGGAACAGGATCGGGTCATCGAAGTTCATGTGCGAGTAGTCGCACGCGGTGCGGAAGTCACCGCCCTCGCCCGTCTTGCTGGGCATCTCACCGGTGTGGCCGATGCGGCGGTTCGCGTGACCCACGGTGGGAGCCGGAATCAGCGCGGTGTTGACCACAGGCATGTAGCTGCCGCTGCTGGGCGGAGGCGCGGGCGGGGGAGGAGGCGGCGGTGCCGGAGGCGGCGGGGGCGGCGCGGGGGGCGGAACCACCACCGGCGCCGTGTAGGTCACCCGGAAGTTGTCACGCGGGTTGCACGAGTAGTTCGCGCTGGCCTTGCGCGATTCCGCGTCGTCGCGCGCGGCCTGGATGCAGGCAGCGCGATCAGCCTGCGGCGCGCCCACATTGCTGGTGCCGCGCTTGGTCTGCGGCCCGGTCGAGGTGATGGGGCCGACGGTGGTGTCGGCATAGACCTCCACTGCCATCAGAGCCGCGACGCACAGGGCGATGATCGTGAGCAAGGCGCGATTCATGATGATCGCCTCACGCGTTGCCATCGGTCAGAGTGAAGCTCGTGACCTGCACCGCCTGGCTCGCGGCGATGCTGGTGTTGTCCAGGGTCATATCGCCGCCGCCGCCGGTCGCCGTCACGCTGCCCTGCATGTGACAGGTGGTGCCGGCGTTGTCTACGATCCGGAAGTGGGCGGCAGTACCTGCAGCCGCGCCAGTACCAGACCAGGAGCCGGCCAACGCCTTTGCGCCAGCAGATGCCGCCGCCATCCAGTCCGATGGAAGCGTGAGTTCGGCGAGCAACGTGCCCGAGGCTGCCGCGGCACAGTTGGCCGGCTGAGCGCCCGTTCGGATTTGCAGCTTTGCCGAAGTCCCGGCTACGGTCTCGAAAGAGTCCAGCCTCGCATTGCGAGCTGCGACAGAGAGTTGAATGGCCATGGCGGTGCTCCAGTGCGCGGTGGTTCAGACGCCGCGCATGGTCTGCCCGCGCATCAGTGGCGCAGCCGGAAAGTGACTGCTGCCGCCTAGAATGAGCCGATGGACTTCATCGACTTCATGATCATCAAGGCCGTGGTGCTGGTCGTCCTGGCTGGCGCCTACGGCCTATGGAAGGGCCTCAGGGGCGAGCCGTTCCAACTACCGGAAGTGAACGAGCGAACAGCAGCTCGAGCGCTTGACGATTCTCGGGAATAGACAGCCAGCCCGACACGTCGTCGCCGACTTGCGCTGCCTGCGCTGCCTGCGGGGTCAAGCGGGTCTGCACCACCGGCGACAAGGCCAGCGCACGCGCAGCGGGCCGACCTGCCACACCCGCCATCGCCAGCGGGTTGCCCGTCATACCCGAGATCGTGGCCATGGCCGCCCAGTCCAGCGGCGAGGTCTGTGGCAGCGACCCCATGCGCTCGGCGAGCTTCGCAGCAGTGGGGAAGGTGCCCGCAAACTCCCCGATTTGGCGAAGCTCACCTGTGAGTGGCCGACCCTTCTTCAACAGCGCCGCGAAGCGCGACGCATCGACGTTGCCGGTGGCCGGGTTCAGCGCCTTCTCGACGTCGTAGGCCTTGGCCAAGGTCGTGCGCGCGTCTCGGAAGCCCGTGAGCAGATCGTCAGCGCCCTGGGACGCCAGGCTGCGCTCGATCAGATCCTCGATGGCGGCGGAAACGCGCATCTGTGCCTGACCCAGCCCACGCTTTCCCGGATCCATCGCTGCGCGGTTGGCCGATCCGGAGTAGCGCAGCTGCTTGATGGCTTCGATGGCGGCCTGCGAATCGAACCCCTCGCGCGCAGCCATGGCGGCCACCAGGTTCTCCACATCGGCGTTGGCCAGCTCGGGGAAATCGGCGGCGAACTGCCGCGTGCGACCTGCGGCCTCGTCGAGGGCGGCGCGGAATGTGTCGTCGGCGGCGATGTTGCCGAACTGCCCCAGTTGGTCGTAGGCGCCGTTCATGCGCTGGCGCAGTGCTGCGATGGCCTCGGGCGTGAGCTCGTCGATGCCGAGAGCATCGCGCGCCAGGCGGTTTGTGACCTGCTGATTGCGCGCGCTCGCGTTCTGCGCAGTCGTGAGCTTTCCGGCGAAGCCCTCCACGGCACGATTGGCGAGCGTCGGGCTGGCCTGCGTGGGCGGGATCACGTAGCCGGCCTCCCGCGCAGCTCGAGCGGCCTGAACCACCGGCTCGGGCACAGCCGGACCGCGGATCGATTGGCCGACCTTGTTGCCCACGGCGCCGGCAACCTTCACTACACCCGGCAGCGCAGCCCCGATGACAGCGCCCGTGCCAGCATCCTCAGGGTTGACCAGGCCGGCTGAGACACCGCCGCCGATGGCTCCGCCAGTGGCCCGAGTGAGCACGTTCGCTGCTACGTTCCCGCCCTGCCCGCCCAGGCTCATGCCGCCGCTTTCGATGGCCGTGCCGAGCCGCGTCAGCCCGCCGGCCTGAACCGCCGCGCCCAACGCCTTGACGACAGGCGCTGTGCCAATGATGTTGCCGCCGATGCGAGCCACGGGCGCCACGATCGACCCTTCCGTGTTCGCGGCGAAATCGGCCTTTCCCGCTTCGTTCATGGCGCGCACACGATCGCCTTCCTTGGTGCCCATGAGCATGTCATAGAGCGCTGCCGCGCCGTGAGCACCGGTGTCGATCACGTCCTTGACGCCGCGCACGAGGGAGAACGGCGCGGAACTGTAGATCTCGCGCTTCCATAGATCGCCCTCGGTCGGCGCTTTGGCAGGCTCGACCACCGGCGCCGCGGCCCACGCTGGCGTCTTGGCTTGGGCGGCGGGCTGCTCGCCCACCAGCGGAGCGTCCTGCCACCCCATCAGGGCTTCCTCCGCTGCTTGCCGTCGGGCCCGATGAAAGTGGTGCCAGGCGGCAGCGAGTTGTACTCGGCGTCGCTGGTGACACGTGCCGGTGCTGCGGTTGGTCCAGGCGCGCCGATCTGGGTCTCCGTGACGGGAGCGAAGTCGGTGACGATGTTTCGCACGTCCAGCCCATAGCGCGTGCCCAGGTCGGTGTAGGTCTTGCGCGTCGTGTCCAGGCTCTCGGTCTGGGCCTTGTAGACCTTTTTGGCCTCGCCGACGAAGTTCTTTCGCTGCTGGTCGTTGAGGCGCGTGCCGTTGATCGCGCGGTTGTACATGTTGACGACGCGATCGGGGATGCCGCCGGCGTTCTGCGCAGTTGCGAACTCGCCCTCGCGAACGACGGAGGTCGGATCGAGCATCTTCATGTACGCGAAGATCAACGCGATGTCGCTCGCTGCATTGGGATCGGTGGCGGCCACGTTCACCTTGGCGAATGCGTCTCGCACGATGCCAAAGTCCTTGGTCTGCTTCTGGAACTCGTCGCGCAGCTTGTTCTCCGCGTCGAACTTCTCCTTCGGCGAGGCCAATTGCCCCTTGCCGCCCAGCACACCGTTCTCGACTTCCATGAGCACCTTGCGCGTGCTCGCGCGATGATGGTCTGCCGAAGCCCGGCTGTTCTCGGCCGATGCGTTGGCCGAGTTGGCCTGCGCATTGTTCTCCTTGATCTCCGACTGGCGAAGTTGGCCGTAGCGCTGCGCAGAGCCCGTTGTCTCGTCGAGTTGCCCGGTCACCTGGTTGCCAGTGCCGAACTCCTTGAACTCGAAGGGGGACGGGCCCCCCGTGGTCGCGAAGCGGGCCTGCGAGACCCTCGTGGGGTCGGCATTGCCGGCGATGATGTCGTCGCCCAGGCCGAGGTCGCGGTAAACCTGGGTCGCCCTGGCCACGTTCTCGACGTTCTTGTCGCCCTGCGTGATGGCTTGATTCGTGAGGGCTGCCGTGCGCATCACCTTCGGCGCGGTGCCGTCGGTGTAGATCGACGGCGCGGGCAGCACCGGGCCCATGCCATCGGGAGCCGGGTTGTACTGGCCGGGCATCTGGCCCGATTGCAGGAAGGACACGAAGTCCTTTTGCTGGTCGGGCTGCACGCCGTGCATCAGCGCCGCGTTGCTCAACACAGAGCCAAGGCTGCCGCGCTCGCGCTGCTCGTTGATCTCGCCGATCTTGGCCAGGTCCAGGCCGGCCGCGGCGTCGGCCTGCCGCATTTGCGCACCGCGCAGGTCACGCTGCGCCTGTGCGTCCTGCGCCTCTTGGCGAGCCTGTGCTGCCATGGCCGGGGCCATTGCGAAGCTGCGGAACAAGCTCCCCACGCCGCCGGCGAGTTCCTGGCCACCACCACCGGCGCCGCTCGTTGCAAGTCGGAATCGCATCGATGCCCTCCTCAGTTCCAGCGCAGTGCGCCGCCGGAGTTGACCGCGCGCAGGTTGGGCGCCGCGTAGGTGCCGAACTGCGACTGGTTGGCCGCAGAGCCAACGCCCGCGGTGGCCATGCGCCCGGCACCGTACGCGCTCATCGCGCCGCCGACGAGCTGCGTGCCAAGGCTGGGCGTCACGGCGCTCGCGCGAATGCCCTCGATGTCGGAGAGGTTCTGGGCACCCGACTGAATCCGGCCGATGGCGTTGGCCGTGTCGCCGAGGTCGACCGCCTCGTTCTGGCGAAGCTGACCGGCCGAGCCGATCCGACCCATCAGCTGGGCAAGGGACCGCAGCGACTCGGTGGTCTTCGACTTCTCGCGGGCCTGGGCTGCCAGGTAGTCGTTGCTCGCGGCCGACGACGGAATCGTGCTGCCCACCTGCACGCCTTGCGCAGTGACGGGCGTGCCCTGCACCGCGGGCTGGAACTGGGCCTCCAGCTGCTGCGCGATCTCGTCCTGGCGGGTCTGGCGCTCCTCCGGGGCGAACGCCATGGCGCGACGCATGGCAAGGTCGGTCGCCTCGTTGCGCGAGTCCAGCAACTGCTGCTGGTTGTTCACCGAGATGCGGTTCTGCTTCTTGAGGGCCTGGTTCTGCCCGTGGGCGGTGAGGGCCGCGCCCGCGATCATGAGGCCAATGGTGATCGGATCCATGATCCCTCCTCAGCCGCGTCGAACCGTGCCGCCGTACTGGCTGCCGGTGAACAGGTTGCTGGAGTACTGGCCCGGCGTGCTACCGGGCGTCGCCGGTGCGGTGCGCGCCTTGAGCACCTGGTTCTGCAGGTAGGCCTGGCCAAGGTCATCGAACAGGCGCCCCACGCTCGCCGTGGTGGACGCGCTGCGCGCCGCATCCGTCGCCGCTGCCATCTGGCCCGAAGCCATCGCGGCGGCGGTCCCGGTGTCCATGCCCGTCTCGGCCAGGCCGATCAGGTTCTGGCGGGTGCGCTCGTCCACAGATCGCAGGTCGGCCGCTGCGCCCTGCCCCGCGGCGGTCGCGCGGATCGCGCCCTCACCGTAGCGGCGCTCCAGGTCGGCACCGGATTCCGCATCCACCGACCCACCGAGCAGGCCGGCGCGCGCCAGGCCGAAGAGGTTCTGCTTGCTCGCCTGCGTGTGCTGCTGATCCAGGTCACGCATCGCGACATCGCGCGTGGCGCCGGAGATGTCGTCGTACATCGCCTGGCGGCCGTCGCCGTTGAAGGTGGTGTTGATCGCCTCCACCGCGGCCTGCACCTTTCGCTGGCGCTCCTGCTCGTCGGCGCGCATCTGGCCAGCGCCGCCGTCACCGCCCTTGTAGTGGCGCGAATCGTGGCGGCGCGGGTCGTGGGGCGGATAGATCAGCGGCATTGGAACCTCACGAGGTCATAGGTGTGCGTGAAGCCCAGGTTGCGCAGCACCCGGGTCATCGCCGGTGCGGTGCAGGCCTCGATTTCGTTGATGCCGGATTCTTTGGCCCAGGTGACGAACCGAGGCCAGAAAGACATCGCCGCATCGGCGAGGCCCGCGCCGCCGAGCGCGATCACGTTCAGCACGGTCTTGCGCGGGTAGTGCACGAACCCGAAGACCATGGCCATGGCCGGCTCCTCGCCTTCGAACATCAGCGCGGCGTGCGCGCGACCGCTGTCGAGCATGTCGCGCAGGTCGTCGGTGGTGAACTCGCCCCGTGCGGCATGCACCACCACAGGCTCGAGCAACCCCCGCGCCGCGGGCCAGTGCGCTGCGATCAGGCCGGGCGTGTTGAGGAACAGGACATCGCGCATGGTCACGCCTTGCCCAGGTCGTCGTAGTAGATCGTCAGGCGGTTGATCTGCACCTCAAGGTCGGGATGGCCGACGAAACGCAGCTTGAACTCGGTGCCGCTCGCCTCCACCGGCAGGATCTCGCCGTTGTAGGTCCACCCGCCGTCAGCGGAGCCCACCAGGATGGTGTCCGCCAGCACGCCGTCGCGCCCACCGTTGAGCGACACGTACACCTCGACCGACAGCACGTTCATGCCGTCGAAGTCCATGCCGGTGATCGCCTTCAGGTTGCCTGGGGCCTTGAAGTCGAGCCACTGCGTTTCCGCCACCACCGACTGGCTTTCGTCGTTGACGTCGCCGGCCACGAAGAACCGGTCCTGTCGCATCGCGTACAGCGACAGGCTGTTCTCCCTGCGCAGGTAGACGCTGTTACCGAGCTGGGCCCAGGCGTTGATGTTCGACGATCCCGACTCGCCCAGGCCGTGCCACGCCCACGCGTTGAGCTTTGCCTGCCGGCTGTAGGTCCAGGCCGCCCACCCGTACTCGCCCGCGCGGGGATACGTCGAGGTGGACCGCTGCGGGATCTGGCTCGACGAGAAGGGGCGGCTGCTGAAGGCGAACGCACTGAACATCTCAGCCCTCCGCCCATCGCCCCGGCGCGCTCAGCCAGTACTGGGAGAACGGGCCCGCGGCGATCGCGGTCACAGCCGGCGCCAGCCCCCCGTTGATGAAGCGCACCTGCTGCTCCGGCGACTTCGTGAACGACTTGATCGGCAGCCCCACATCCACGTCCGTGGGGAACAGCGCATTCGCCAGCGTGGTCAGCGAGCGCACGCCGGTCTCGGACAGGAACAGCAGGTCGCCGTAGAGCGACACGATCGAGTTGTGGTGGCGCGTGCCCACGCCATCCACCACGCGATCGAGCGCCATCGCGGTGGGGTCAGGATCGATGTTCCAGAGCTGGATCGACTGGTCGGTGAACACTGCCAGCTTGCCCTGGTACTGGCCCAGGCCGTAGGCGCGCTGGCCGCTGCCGAAGTGCTGGGAGACCGGCAGGAAGCCGGCATTGCCCGGGGTGGTCCAGTCGGCAGGGTTGCCCACCGCGCAGAAGCGGACGTTCAGGCCGTCGTCGGAGATCTGGAAGATGCGCGCCGCGGCCGTGGTCATGATCCCCGTGTTGGGCATGTTCACGTCGGCGACCGGCGTCGCCGTCACGGTGTGCGTGGTGGTGTTCACCGAGAACACCGCTCGGTGGAAGGTGAGGCCTTCGTCCGGCGTCATCACGCCCACGAACCCGTTGTTCCACCGCGAAACACCCATCAGGCGCGTGCGCGAGGCCTCGGAGAAGTCGCCGCCAGCCCCGGTCGAGATGAAGGCGTAGACGATGCGGTCCCCGGTGTCGAGGTCGACCACATCGCTGATCTTGCCGGTGCTGGCCACGTTCCAGCACGCGAAGGTCCACAGGTAGCCGGCGTTCGACTCCAGGCCCTTCCACTGCGGGCCGAGCTCGAAGCCGCCCACCGTGGGCTTGAACTTCGCGCGGCTGCGCAACCAGCCACCGGGCTGCACGTCCATGTTGATCAGCTTGCGCAGGCTGTTCGCTGGCGCCACGCTCGACGGACGCGCCAGCAGGAGACCACCATCGAAGCGATCGAAGGTGACGTCTGCCATCAGCCCACCTGGCGAAAGCCGTTGGCCGTGGCCACCACGCGGGGCCGGCTCGGGCAATCGGCAGAGGGCGGCACGAAGCGGCGGTTTTCCTTGTCCTTGACCTTCTGCTTGTAGAGCATCGTGCGGAAGGACTGGCCCACCACGTCAGCGTCGGCCTTGCCGTAGTGCGCCTTGCCCATGGCCACCGCGTACTCCAGCACCAAGCGCGCCGGGGCGCTGGGCTTGTCGGTCGGCTGCGTGAAGCGGGTCAGCACGCGGTTGTGATCGACGAACAGGCGATACCCCTGGTCCGGCACCGGCCACACCTCCAGAGACCACTCGCCGTCGATCAGGCGCGAGTCGTAGCGCTCGGGAATGGCGCGCAGGTCTTGGTCAGCACGCATGGCGTGATGGATGCCCTGGGGCAGCGGCACCCGTTCTGTATCGCCCTGCTCGATCCAGACCGACTGCACACTGCCCCGGGCAATCGTTTCCCCATCGTCGGAGAGCCAGGGGTATTCGGGGGTGTTGGCCGCCAGGGCGATGGTCGAGGTCAGCGGCAGGCCTTGCTCCAGCTGGTCGAACACGTAGTCATTGGCGCCAGTGAGGATGTCCTCAAGCGCCGGCGTGCTTCCCAGCGTGGCATGCAGACCGCAGCGGCTGCGCAGCGTCGTCAGCATCGTGGCGAAGGTCTGGACGGGCGGCAGGGTGGCCATCAGCGTCGCTCCCTGATGGTGGCGGTCCCGCCACTCCACGTGTAGACGAAGGTCTCGCCCGGACCCACTTCAGCGTCGAGCACGGCCGCCGGTGGGGTGAACGCCGAACTAGACTGGGTGGACTGCTGCACGATGACGCCGGCCACAGTGAGCGAGGCGTTCACCGTGGCGCCGGTGGTGCCCTGGACCGAGATCGAGGCCACGATCTTCCTGCCCGTGGTGTTCGTGTAGGTCGTGGTGCTGGTGCGCGAGCCAGTCATGTCCTGCCACGACTGTCCGTAGCCGCTCAGCCACTTGGCCAGCGGCGCCGCGCCTCCCGCCACAAGGCTGAGTGGCGTTGCCCAGGTTCCGGCAGCCGCCTGTGTGGTCTCCAGGAAGCCGATCAGGCGGTACGGCACGTTGGCACGGGCGACCGCGCTGTACACCGTGCTCGCGCTGTCGGCAGCCCCGGCGCCGCCCTCGGCCGTCGTGCTGATCACGCCACTCTCGTCCAGGTTCACCCCACCGGCCAGGTTGACCACGGCCAGCTCCACCGTGCCAGCGTTGTCCAGTGCCAGCACAGCCAAGCGGGCGAGCACTGCGTTCACCGTGCCGAGCGTTGACCCGGCGCTGATCACCAGATTGATGGGCGCGGCGACCACTCGCGTATTGACCGCTCCGTTGGTGAGCGTCGGGTGGCGGAAGTCCAGGATCGTCGGGCTCAGCGTGATCGTGAGCGCGTTGGCAGCCACTGGTGCCGCGAGCGGCTGAATTTCCTTGTACCCGCCGATCAGCGCGCGCGCGGCCGCGGCATCGGCAGCGGTCACCAGGGAATCGCCGAACCCGGTGATGCCCAGTGACGCACGCCACTCGGCACGCGTGGGCGTCGAGTTCGGGGCGGGCACGCCGAGCCCGACCAGCTTCGTGCCGGCGGGGAAGCTGACCGCGAGGCCGCCGTTGGAAGAGCCGCGCACCGTGGTGCGGGTCAACTGGTTGGCGCCGGTGTAGGTGCCCAGGCCGAACTCGAAGTCGCCCGTGGGGCGGCCCTGATCGTCGACGGCCTCGATGTAGTAGGGAACCGTGTCCGACACCGCGCACACGGCAGAGAAAGCGCGAAAGCCGAGCACCGCCCCGGCCAAGGTGAACGGCCCCGTACCGGCCGAGGTACTGGATTCCAGGATCCGGTCGGAGACGATGTGTGCCATGGCGCGTCAGGGGTGGTGGCGGCTTTCGGGGGTCAGGCGGCCTGCGCGGCCCGGATGGCTTCGAGGATCTTGGCCTTCGTGGCGGCACCGTCGACCTCGATGCCGTGCTCGGCGGCATGGGCCACCAGCTCGGCCTTGGTCATTTCATCGAGCGCCTTCACGTCGCCGACCTCTGCGGGTGCCTCGCTGCCCAAAGCCGTGCAGGCCTTGGCGATGGCGCCCTTGTAGTTGACGCCGTAGGCCTTCTCCAGCGCGTCGGTCCCGTACTTGCCGGCCAGGCGCTCGGCCTCGCTGGCGGGGTCCAGTGCCACGGTCTCGCCGTCGACGGGGCCCAGCACTTCGACGTTGTCTTCGCCGAAGATGGCCTGCGCCACCGGCAACTCGTGCTCGGGGAACTCGCGCGGCAGGATGGTCATGGGGTCGCGCGTGATGACGACGGCAACCAGGGGGATCAGTCGGGTCATGGGGTTCTCCAGGGGGTGAGGAATCAGGGCAAGGGGCCCAGCGCGCGGCCGGGCCCCTTGTTCATCACGCGGCGACGATCACCGCGTGCGCGTTGCGGCGGTTGGTCTTCATCGCGCAGCGCAAGTCGAGCGACGCGTAGGTCGCGCGCACGTTGTGAGGCGGGGTCGGGTTGTAGACCGCCATCTCGTCGTCCTCGTACTTGAGGTGCTTGCTGTTGATGAAGTAGCAGCGCTTCTCCCAGAGGGCGGCGGCCACCGGTGCTTCCAGCGTGTCGAGCACGCTGAACACCGGATCCCACACGATCTCCACGCCCTTGAAGTACAGGCCGGTGCGAGCGCCCTGACCGGTGGCGATGTCGATCTGCTTGGGCTTGCCCGCCTCGGTGTTCTGGGTGAGCGTCAGCACGCTGGCGTAGGCGTCGATGAAGGTCGAGCCGGCCAGGATCACGTCCGGGGCGCCACCGTTGCGGATGCAGTTGCGCCACTGGGCTTCCATCACCGCGCGCAGGTTGTTGGTGGCCACCGCGCCGGCGAAGCCGTTGCGCCAGTAGGTCTTCGTGGCGGCGTTGAGGCCACCCACGGTGCCCACAGCGGGGGTGCGGGAGATCAGCGCATCCAGGCCCACCACCGCATCCGCGCTGGCCGTGCCATCACGGTGCAACTCGACGTCCAGCTTCTCGATGAAGCCGAGCTCGAGCGCTTCCATGTGCTCGGTCAGGATGTTGTAGAGGATGACCTTCTCGTTGGGATCCAGCACGAGCTTGCCCTTGCTGGCCGGGTCGGGATCGACGCGGATGCCCGCGGCGAACAGCATGTCCCAGTCAAGGTACAGGCCGTCCAGGGCCACGCGCCAGGGGAACTGGGCTTGCGCGGCGGTGGAGCGCTTGTTGAAGGTGCGGGCGGCTTCACCGAACGACCAGGCGAAGTTGGTGCCGTAGGTCTCGCGCACGGTTTCCACCGAGAACTGGCGAGCCGGCAGCAGCGTCTTCTTCTTGCCCATCAGCATCTTGATGAGCGGGCGTTCGGTGCCGATCTGATCGACCGGGCGGTTGCGCATGTAGTTGTCGAGCGCGGCGACAGTGACCGTTGCGAGGTCGGGTCCGGAAATGGGCATGGTGCCTCTCCTGTGCAAAGTTGATGAGCTCTGCACGCCATCCACCGCACCAGTGGTCGAGGCCTTCTGCCTGCGCTGCCCTGCCGACGGTGAACCCGGCTTACGACCTGTGGGCGGCACCTGCAAGGTGCATGAGGGACGCGACCCCCTCGTACATGCGACTTTCCCGGCGTGTGCGAAGCGCTTGGGGCGGCCGGGTGCGGGTCCGGCTTACGGGCTTCGGCCCTTGCGCTTCAACGGGTCGCAGTGTTCGCGCGATGTCAAGTGGCCGGGCCGGAAAGTGATCCGACCCGGCGGCCCATCACATGCCGATCGAGGCAAAGGCGTTGTTGACCGCATCGCCCGCATTGCGCGGCGCGGTGGCGATCTTGTTGCCGGCGCCGGTTTGCGCGGGACGAAGCGGCTGCGGTGCCGACGGCGCAGGCGCAGCCGCTGGTGCCGGTGGCGTGTAGGCGTCGTACATCATCAGCACGGCCGCTTCCCACTGCGGTGGCTGGTAGGTGTCGACGAACTGGCGCATGCGCTGCGGGTCGCTCAGGTAGGTCCGGATGAACGCCACCTTGGCCTCGTGCCCCGGCAGATGCGCGCGTTGCTGCAGCGTGGTGTCCATGCGCTGCGCAGCCTGGTGCACGGTCGTCTGGAACTGCTCGAAGTCGGTGTGCTGCTGCTGCGTGCGCTGCGCGCTGGCGTTCTGCGTGCGCAGGCGAATCATCTCCAGCGCGTGATCGCGGGAGAGTGTCAGGCCCTCCACCTGGGCCTTGAGGTCCGGGTGCTGGCTCAGCAGGTCGACGCCGGGAACTTCGGCGCCCAGGCGCGTGGCCACGTCCGCGCGGATGGCATCGATCCGCTGCAGGGCTTGCTCGAGGTCTTTCGGGTTAGCCGACTTGACCTGGCGGCCCAGGGCCAGCACGTCGCTGAATTCGTTCTGGTCGAGTCCGCTGTTGGCGACCAGCTGGCGCACGCTGCCCAGTTGCTGCTCGGCCTCGGTGGCGCGGCGCTCCAGGTCGGGGATGGTTTTGACGCGATCGGTGAGCGCGGACCATCGCGAGGCAGCGCGCTCGCTCATGCCTTCGGGCGGCGTGAGTTCGTCGGCAGCAGGTGCCTTGGCAGGAGACGGCGCAGCGGCGGGAGCGGCCGGCGTGGATGCAGCAGGCGTGGAACCCGCGGGAGCAGCAGCAGGCGCAGCCGGCGCGCCCGTGGGCTGCTCGGGCTTGCCGATGCCATCGAGCAGGTCGGTCAGGCCTTCGAATGGTTCGGGCGCAGCCGCCGACGCGGCAGGCGCAGCGGCCGGCTCGGCTGCGGGCTCAGGGGCTGGCGCAGCGGATGCCGCGGTGTTGTCGGGCTCGGGAGCGGGCGCCGGTGCACCACCACCGGCAGCGCCGGGCTCGTCGTTCTGGAAGCGTCGGAGGAGTTTGAGGATCAGCATGGTTCCTACTGCAGGGTGGCAGGAATGGCCAGGGCGGGGCCGCCTGGCATCGGCATGCCCGACTCAGCGTCGGGAATCTCGGGGAGTGGTTGACCACCGGCCGCGGCCATCAGCGGGTCGACGGTTGGCGCCGGCATGGGTTGCGGCGGCTTGGCAGGCAGGAAGCGATCGACGTCGATCGTCTCGTCGAAGCGGGCAGCGGTCTCGCGCACCAGCTCGCGGAAGGGCTCGCTGTCGCCGCCACTGGCGTCGATCTGCATGATCGTGGTGATCATCTGCTGCAGCAGCGGCAGGGCGCGCGACCAGGCCTCCTGCTCCTTCAGCTTGTTCGGCGCCGCGGTGGACCCGGCCCGGATCTTCATCTGGATCAGGTTGAACACCGTCTCCGGCGTGGCCTGATCGGGCCACTCGAAGGTCGGGGCCGGCGGCGGGGCCGGCGCGGGAATCGGGCCGAGTGGCGTGGGCACCATCGTCGGCTGGACCGGCACGGGTGCGCCCATGATCGTCTCGACCATGGCCTTGGTCATCGAGAGCAGGCACACCTCGCTGGCGAACTGCGCGATTTCGGTCAGCCAGTCCTCGATCTGGTCGCGGAACTCGGAGACGCGCGCGGCCAGGCTCTGGTCGCTGATCGCGGCTTCCGTGGCGGTCTTGGGCTGCACCACCACCGAGCGCGCGGCGTCCTGCAGGCCGGAGACCATCTCCCAGTCGTTGCGGATCGGGCTGGTGTCGTACACCGCGGGGTCGATCGTGAGCTGGTTTGCCTGCTTGATGACGTCGTCGAGCCGACCACCGCCGGTGTCGACCGTCACGATCTCGCCGATCTCGGGGTGCGTGCGCACCTTGATGTGCGAGTCCTTCACGTCGGCCGAGGCGATGTGGTGCGGGCGGATGTTGCGCCGCACCTGCGCGAACTTGTCACGAGTCTCGTTGTGCTCGTCCTGCAGCTTCTCCAGCACGTCGACCATGCTCTGCGAGACGAACTCGCCGTCGACCGACTGAAACGGCAGCACGAAGTAGGGATACCAGCGCTCGCCCAGGCGATCGGGGTTGTAGGGCTCGCGCGCGAACTTCGACTCGATGCCCTGCACGAAGGTGTAGATCGTGTTGTCGACCTTGTGCCAGGCCTCGTACACCATCACCAGCGGGTCATCGGCGCCGCCCTGCTCCACGCCCGCGAACATGCCGCGGGCAGCGGGAGCATCGGCGCTCATGTCGCCGCCCACCTTGAAGCGCGTGGCCCGGTCCAGCAAGCAGGTGCCATCCTCCATCGTCAGGTCCGGGAACATGCCGCGCGCCTTGGACAGGCGCATGGGGATCTTCTCGATCTGGAAGTCGCCGCTGGCGTAGTCCCAGATGTCCTCGACGGCGGGGTCCGGCAGAAAGCGCTCGGTGCGAACCATGTCGATGGTCAGGCCCTCGGCCGCGACCACTTCGCGCTGCGCCTCCAGGCCGGCCAGCGCCAGCTCCAGCTCGCGCTTCTTCGACTCCTCGTCGCTGCGCCGCTGCGGGTCTTCCAGCTCGGCCAGCAGCGAGTTGATGCGCTGCAGGTTGTCCTGCGTGTCCTCGATGCGCTTCTTGATGATCGGGTCTTCCCGCAGGTCACGCTGCCACTGCACCTTGACCACGCCAAAGCTGCAGGTCATCGCGGCCTTCACCGCACGCTTGGCCTTCTGCTTGAGGTTGGCGTCCTCCAGCATGGTCTGCGTGACGGTGCTCACGGTGTCGGCGAACAGGCGCAGCGGGCGCGACTTGTTCGTGGGCTCGCCCGACATCTCCGGGTTCTTGGCGTACACCTTGGACAGCACCACGCTGATGGTCGAAGCGATCAGGTTGGCGCGGTGCTTGTTGTAGGCCGGCGAGTTGGGCTCGGCATCCTTGCTGATGCCCTTGACCACGCCGCGGTTGTGGGCCACCCGCTTGTGGAACCGCCCCCAATGCGTCTCGGCCGCACGGGCGCGCGACTGCCAGGTCTTCACCAGCGGGTCGGCCTGGGGGTCGCTGGCGCCGCTGTTGGGCGCCGACATTGCTGCGGGGTTCACGCTGGGCGAGGGCCCGTCAACTGATTGGTGCATGGTCGGCATCCTTCGAACGGGCGCACTGTGTGCCGGTGGGCCGCGGCGCACGCCGAAAAGTGATCAGCGCGGCACCAGGTGGCGACCGTCTTCCAGCACGCGCGCGGCCGAGGCCTCGCCGGGGTCCTGGCCGTCACCGCTCCCCACCTCCTCCGGTCGGCTGGTGCGCCGCATGAGCCCCGCCTTGAGCATGTCGAAGCAGTGGTCTTCGCTCTCGGTGTCGACGTCGTCCGGATCGTCGGGGTCCGGCTCGATGCTGGGCACGGTGCGGATCGTGTGCTCGCAGGTCTTGAAGATGGCCAACTCGTCGAGCTGGAGCGCCTGCTTCACCAGCAAGGCGCCGGCCTTGCGGCTGCCCGGGCCGGCCCACCACGGGCGGAAGTTCAGACCGGCCTTGCGGAAGGTCTGGCTGTGCGTGTTCTGCGCGCCGTACTGCGCGCCGCCCTTGGCGAACAGGTCGGGCCCGGTCAGGCGCAGGCCGATCTCGTAGCCCAGGCGCTCGTCGTGCGCCTCCCTGGCCAGGATCCGGGCGGCCACCTTGTCGGGCGTTTCCTTCGTGCCCACGTTGGGCAGCGCGCGGCCGCGGTCGTCGACGGCGATGCCGTACAGCTCGCGCCACAGGTAGGTCTTGCCCTCGGGGTCTTTGGCGAACCACCCCACCGCGTAGGGCTTGGCGTAGCCCCAGTCCATGGCCTGCCAGAGCTTCCAGTGCGCGGGGATCGGGAACGGCTTGACGATGTGCTTCTCGGGGTCCCACGCGCCCTCCAGGAAGGCGCCGATGTGGATGTCCCAGTCACCGTACAGCCAGGCCTTGCGGCGGTTCGGATCCTTGGTCCCCTCCAGCGTAGCCATGTACTCGGGATCACTGGCCAGCAGCGTGGTGTTCTCCCGGATGTCGCCGTGCACGTAGGTGCGCTCGCGGCCGGTGGCATCCTTGATGATGGTCCCGGGCGGCACGCCGGCGCGGCCGAGCTTGTAGCGCTCCTTCACCGCGGCATGGCCACGGCCATAGGGGTTGCAGGTCGCGCGCACCATGCGCGGCATGCCGGGCACCGAGCTGCGGCAGCACGTCTGCATCATCTCGAAGAAGTCGAGCGTGCGCCAGTTGGTCAGCTCCTCGAAGCCGATCCACGGGTATTCGTGGCCGTGGTAGTCCCAGTAGTCATCCTCGGTGACGCCCACGCGCAGCAGCAGCTCCTCGCCACCGGGGAAGATCCACTTGAAGTCGGCGTGGCTCTCCAGGAAGCGCGCGTTGGGGAAGAACCGGCGGAACCAGCGCTTGGACTTCTTCACCACGTCGGCGAGCTGCTTGTAGGTCTCGCGGAACAGGATGCCGCGCCACTCGGCGCCGTACCCGCGGCCCACGAACTGGGCAAAGGACATCAGCAGGGCGTCGGTCTTGCCAGGGCCCCGGGTGCCCTCGTAGAGGCATTCGAACACCGGGCAGGCGAGGAACAGCGTCTGGCTGCCAGGGTGGGGCTTCCAGGCAACGTTCGTGCTGGGCGGCAGGATCATTCCCCGGGCGTCGCCTTCTTCACCGCGTCCGCCCAGGCCGCTGGGTCGGCCATCATCCCCGGCACCACCAGCACGCCACCGGCCGCGGCCACCACGGGTGCGAGAGGCTTGCCACCTGGTGCGGACAACTCCACCGCCCCCCGCTCGCGGTAGGTGTTCGGCCGGCGCGCCTTGAGCATGAAGATCATCAGCGTGTCGCTGGGCCGGTTGATGGTCAGGTACTTGGGCGAGCCGTCCGGGTTGCGGGCCTGAACCGGCTTGCGCACCTTGGTCATGCCGCCCTGGCCGTCCGGCACCTCGGTCTCCACCATTCGCGGCGTGCCGTCGGGGTTCGTCTCCCACACGGGCGTGAGCTGGCCCTGGTAGATCACCGGCTCCTCCACCCCGTGCACGGCCCGGCGCACGGCCTCGCGCTCCAGAAGCTCGGTTCCCTCTTCCAGCGATTCGTCCCAGGCCTCGGCGAAGTCGGCGTCGCTCTCCTTCCAGCGGTAGACCGTCTTGCGGTTCACGCCGGCCTCGTGCGCGGCCTCGCCGATGGTCGCCCCATCGCTCACGGCGGACAGGAACACCAGCATCGCCAGCTCGTTCACCTCTTTTTCTGGCGTGGCTTTCGTGGCTGCTTTACGCCCCATGTTTCGTCGCCTCCCAGTTCTTGAAGGCCTCGGCCGGTGTGGCTCCCTTCCCGATGACCCAGAAGTTCAACTGCGGACCCAGAGCGCTTGGGCCCAGCCAGTTCACGCAGGATGAGCACGTCCACAACGCGCCACGCAGTGCCAGGTGCGGCTTGGCCGGGTCACGTTTCATGGACTTCTTCCTTTGGGACTACTTGCACCAGCTCGGCGCGCAGGACGACGACGCCCCAGCGGCGGTTCTTCGGGTTGGCGTAGCGGCACACCAGGCGCTCGTGGTTGTCTTTGTCACCACCACCCATGCGGCGGCCGCCACGGTAGCCCACGACCCTGGCGAGGGCGCCGAGAGGTGTTCGAACCAGGGTGCCGATGGGGATCTCGTCGGCGTCGCGCGGGCGGTTGTTCACCCGCAGGTCGCCAACAGGAGGCTTGGTGTTGATGCCGGCGCTCATGGCTTTGGCTGGCCCTTCCAGTTCTTGGCCCGGGCGGCGCTCTGGCCTTCCTTCGACAACTTCGTCAGGTGCCACTTCCCGCACACGTGGCAGCGGTACGGCTGGGTGGCCAGGCGTGCTTCGCCAAAGCGCTTCTTGCCCTTTGCCGCCCAGTCACGGGCCTCGTTGCGGCTGTTGAACACCTTCTTGTCGAAGCAGCCACGCACGGCGCGCTCCACCGGGATGGATCGGCCGAGGCGGTCGAAGTGGCCGTCGTCCTTCATCGGGCACCCAATCCAGCGAATGGGCTGCTGTAGTCGATCCAGGCGCGGCCGTTGCGGATGTCCACGATCCGGCGGCGGTTGATGCCCAGGCGTTTGGCGATGACCCGGCTGGACTCCGGGCTGGTCCGCACCTCGGTGACGATCTCGGGGGTGAGCTTGCTGTTTGCCCGCTTGGCCTTGGCGATCTTGGCTCGGCGCGCGATGGTCTTCCAGGCCCCTGCCTTGGCGGCTGCCTTGCCCACGGCAGAGGAAGTGCTTGGCGCCAGGCATGCAGGGTTGCAGCACAGCCGCTCTCCGCAGGACGCCAGGACGGGCTGACGTGGCTTGGCGGGTCGCCCGTCCAACTCCACGGCCAGGCGCCTGACCAGAATGCAGCCACTGCGCACGCCAGCGGCCTTCGCGATGGGATAGCCCGAAACGGAGACGGTGCCCTGCCAGATCCAGCAGCGCCCCACCTCCTCGCAGCGGTCCTTGATGTCTTCGAGGTTCATCGGCGATCAGACCTCGAGGCGCTGAAGCACGCTCTGAAGGCCGCTGGTGATGTGCCGCACGCGACTGGCCGCCTCCTCCACGGTGTTGACCACGTTGCTCGCGGCTCTGATGGGCTGCCCGCCGCCGGTGGTGGGCGAAGCGGGTTCCGGCTGTGCGGGCCTCTGCAGGCATTGCGTTCGTTCGGCAACGCCGCTGGCCACATCAGCCAAGACGTTGATGGCGCGGCCGAGGTCCTCGAAGGCGGTGGCGAGACGCGGCTGCGATGCTTGGTGCTCGCTGGCGGTTTTCGCATGCATCTGGGCTGCGCCATCGGTCGACAGAATCGCGCCAGGGTGAGGCTGGTACATAGTGGTCCTTTCGGTCAGTGAAAAACCCGGAGGTCCGGGACGGGAACGGTGATCGGCCACAGCCCGCGGGCGAGCAGCAGCCGGACGGTCTTGCGGTGGGCGTCGCCCCACATGGCCTCGCGCTCGTTACGGGTGAGGTGCGAGCCCTGGTCCAGCGTGGAGTGGCAACGAAAGCACAGGGCGGCCACGAACACGTCGCTGGCCTTGATGGACTTGCCCTTGCCGTGCTGGGCCTGGTTGCTGTGCGCGGCGCAGACCGTGCCGTCGTCGCACCCGCAGTGCTGGCACGGGATCAGGCGGCAGGCCTCGAGCAGCGCCTTGCTGCGCACGTAGGCGAACTTCGGACAGGCGATCACGCTGCGGCCCCCATTGGCCGATCGCGCCGCACCTGCACCAGCTGCCCGGTGTGGGGGTCGCGCTGGAACTCGGGTATGTCGTAGCCGTTTAGGTCGCCCCAGGCGTAGATCGAGGTGATGAGCTCGGCCATATCCCGGCCGCTCAGTTCGCTGGTGCGGCGAAACACGATGTCGATGCCGTGGCCATCGAGCGCGGGCAGGTACTCCACCTGCGTGCCCCGGGCGCGCTCCCAAGCGGCCACAAACAGGCGCTTCCAGGCCTCGATGTCCTGCAGGCCACCGGCCCACTCGACGTTCTTTGCCACCCAGCCGATGGTGGCGTGCAGGCGGGCGCTGTGCTCGCTGCTGCGCTTGGCCGGGCGCACGACAACCTCCATGCGGTGCTCGGCGATGAGCATGGCCTTGAGGTATGGCCACACCCTTTCGGTGATGGCCTTGTGCGCCTGCACCGGGTTCTCGGCGGTGATGGTGAGGGTGCGCTCGTTCACGACAGGGCCTCCCGGATCTTGCCGAGCAGGCCCGGCTTCGCGGGCTTCGGCGTGAAGGGGTGGGTGTTCGGCATAGGCCACTCGCGCGTGGCCACGTCGCCGTCGAGGTCGGCCGGGTTGGGCGGCACGCTGTGCTCGAGCTCGAAGTCGTCGGGGTTCATTGGTCGCAGCCCTTCCCAACGTCGTTGCCGTCAGCGCTCGTGAAGCGCTTCCAGTGCACCCAGCCCTGCGGGCAATGGAACCCCCACTGGCGCACGCGCGGGCCGGTGATGAACACGGTCCAGCACGGCAGAGGTCGGCGGGTGCGGACCTGCTCGAACAACTCCACGCGATGCGGCGCCCCACCCCATCGGAACTTCACCTGACCGGCGCGACGCAGGAACTGGCCCAGCGGCGTGTGCTCCAGGTAGAACCCATCGAGCAGCACCGAGCAGTTGAACAGCCACGGGTGGTCGTGCAGCGCGCGGTCGTCATCGCTGCGCAGGAACTGGTGCACGTAGACGTTGAACAACGGATTGCGCGGGATGAGCCACCAGCGGCGCAGGTACGGCCGCACATGGCCGCCGATCACCACGTCAGGCATGCGGCCCTGTGCCCAGCGCAGGATGAGCGAGCGGATCACGCGGCCACCCCCTGGCGCTGTGCCAGCGCGGTGATCGCCACGCCCAGCGCCGGCCATGCGTGGCTGCTGACGCCGTACAGCGGGCCCGGCTGGGCCTTCGTGCCGATCTGCGCGCACTTGCCGCCGCCGGTGGCCGGGAACAGGTCGATGATGGCCTGCCGCACGTTCGGGTCTTTCGCGCGCGGGCTGCCGCACAAGTGCAGCTTCACGTCCTTGCGGTAGACCATCTCCACCGCGCCCGGGTCTTTCCAGGACTGCACGAAGCGGCCGATCCACACGCAGGTCTCGAAGACCTCGCGGCCGACCGGCATGCCGTAGCTGGCGATCATCTCGATGGCCAACCGATCGGCGCTCGATGCCCGGATCTGCGCGAGCATGTCGGCGTTGCTCATCACGCCAGACTCGAGCACCTGGTCGCCGGCCATGGCGCACCATCCTGACTCGGTGGTGCCGGGGTCGATGCTCAGGATCGTGTTCACAGCCCTGCTCCCGAGGTGCGCACCTGCGACGTCGGCTTGTCGCCCTGCCAGTCGCAGAAGCGCATGGACTCGCCCACGAACTGCGCGTCGATTGGGCCGCACGTGCCGCTTCGGTTCTTGCCCACGATCAGCTCGGCGTAGTACTTCCACTCCGGGCCCAGGTCGGGCTTCACCTGGAACGGCCGGTGCACGAACAGCACCACGTCGGCGTCCTGCTCGATGTCCCCGCACTCGCGCAGGTCGGCCAGGATCGGGCGCATGTTCGGGCGCTTCTCCACCTCGCGGTTGAGCTGGGCCAGCAGCAGGATGGCCATGCCGAGTTCCTTCGCCAGCGACTTCAAGCCGCGGCTCACCTCGCCGAGCTGGGTGGCGCGGTTGGCCTTGCGGTCGGTGCCCTCCATGAGCCCGATGTAGTCCACCACCAGCAGCCGCAGGCCGTGCCGGCGCTTGAGCGCGCGCGCCTTCGCCCGCACCTGGTTGATCGTCAGCGCCGTCTGGTCGCTCACGTACAGCGGCACCTGGCGCAGCGCCTCCACCGCGGCGGACATCTGCCCCCACTCGAAGTCGTTCATGCGCTCGGGCCGCAGGATCTTGTGGAACGGAACGTGCGACGCCATCGACACCCGGCGGTTCTGCACCTCCACCTTCGGCATTTCCATCGACAGCACGCCCACCGGCAGCCCCTGCGCGGTCGCCACGTGTTCGGCGATCGACAGCGCCAGGGCGGTCTTGCCCATGCTCGGGCGCGCGGCGATCACCACCACGTTGCCCGGCCGCAGCCCGCCGTTCAGCTTCTCGTCGAGGTCGGCCAGCCCCGTGGGCGTGAAGTCGTCATCGCCGTCGTGGCGGGCCTGGATGGCGTCGAGCACCTGCACCGCGCCGTCGCTGCTGCTCTGCCAGTCGTCGCGCGGCGCGCCCTGGTCGCCCAGCGCCATAACCTTCTGCTGCGCCTCGTCCAGCAGCTCGGCCACGCTGCGGTCGCCCGGGTTGAAGGCCGACGTGGCGATCTCGTCGCCGGCGCCCGCCAACCGGCGCAGGATCGAGCGCTCGCGCACGATCTCCGCGAAGCGGCGCATGTTGGCGATGCTGGGCACGAACTGCGCCAGCGAGTTCAGGTACAGCAGCCCGCCGGCCTCATCGGCCTTGCCAAGCCGCTGCAGGTGTTCGAACACCGTCACCACGTCGGCCGGCTGGTTGACGTTGACCATCGACGCAATGGCGGTGAACACCAGGCGGTGCTCATGGCGGAAGAAGTCGTCCTCGACCAGCAGGTCGGAGACCCGATCCCAGGCTCGGTTGTCGATCAACAGCCCGCCGAGCACGCTTGACTCGGACTCGATGCTGGCCGGTGGCACGCGCAGTTGCGCCGCCTCGGGGTAGTCGAAGGGTTCGAACGGGGCGTTCATGCGGTCTCCAGGGTTTTCTCGATGACGTGCTTCATGCCCTTCTCAGTCAGCAGGAAGTCCAGGTCGCAGCGCCAGTTCGCGTGCTCACCGCTGCGCGGCGTGCGGCCCATGAGGAAGTCGTTTTGGCGTGCCCGGTCGAAGTAGTCCCGGAACCAGGCGATGGCCTGCTCGGCGCTCTGCGCACGCGGTGCGCCATCCGACCGCTTGCTGGTCAGGCAGAAGGTCCACGCCTTCTGCAGCGCACGCTTTCGGCCCTCGGTCGCCAGCCTGACCTGCGGCAGCTCGGGCAGCACCTCGTGGTACAGGTCGATCAGCGATTGCGTCGGACAGGTCGGCAGCTTTGCTGGCGACGTAAGAGAGTTCTTCTCTACTCTCTTCTTCTCTTCTCTGTCGTCACGCTGTGACGTCACCGTTACGTCACCAAGTTCGTCACTCTCGGCGTCACGCTTTGCCGTCTCTTCGGCCTCTCGCTTCTTGCGCTCGCGGTACTCCTTCTGGCGGTCGGCCCCGGACTTCGACGTTAGTGCGCGCTCCTTCTGCGGGCTGTTGTGTTCATCGAAGTTGATGAACCGAACTCCCGTATCGTTGGGCAGGATTTCCAGCCACTCGACGGCCTCCAGCGCCTGTGCGAAGCAGGGAACGCCGGCCGTAAGATCGATGTCGCGTGACGCCGCGTGACGAATCACACCGTCACGCCCAGCGGCCTCATTTCCCATCGACCAGACCGGCAAAAGGGTGCCGACGACGATGCGCGTGACGGCCGAAATGTCACGCTGTTCGTCACGCTCGTCACGCGTTGCGTCACGCGTCACGGCGGTTGCTCCCGGCCGAAACCAGTCCATGAAGCGCTGCTCGGCCAGCAGCACGCGGGCCATCTTCACCACCCGCGGGTTGGCGAGCAAGCTGCTGCGCATGCGGATCCAGTCGGCCATCAGCGCAGCCCCCTGCTCTGCTCCATCGCCGCGATGGCCTCGGGCGTGCGCATGGCGTGCAATTGCTTCACCACCTTGGCCGCCTCGCGCGCGGGCTCTCGGCGCCCGGCATTGACGTGATGCTCGATGAGTGCGCCCTGAGCCACCATGGCGGCCTCCACCTGCTCAGGCGTTCGGCTCGGGTCAGCGATCACCTGCTCGGCCAGCGGGCTCACGGTTTGGTGGCGCGTGGGGAACGGCCATGCCGGGTGGGGTTGCAGGCTCATGCGGCAGCCTTCAAGGGCCCGACACGGCTGGCCGCGCGCTCCATGCGCTGCACCAGCGTGGCCTGCAGGGCAACCGAAGCGTGGAACTCGCGCATCAGGTCGGCCACCTCGTCGCGCGGCTCCAGCGGGCTCGTGGGGGCGTAGCCCAGCACATCGAGGATGTAGCCCACGCCGCCGTGGTGGCCCTTCTCGCGCGCCAGGCGCAGGATCAGCAGCACCTGGTCGGGCGATAGCTTCGCCGGCCGGTCATCGTTGAGGCAGTCCAGCAGAGCGCGCTGGGCGGCGTCCTGCAGCTTCTCTGGGAACAGCTTGGGGCCGACGATCGCGGAGCCGCCAGCGGCCTTCACGCAGTCGATCAGCACTTGATTCAGCGACTCCATCAGTCGGTCCTTTCCGAAGGCCTGCGAAAGTGGTTTTCTCTTTCGCAAGCGTTCGCATGGCTTGCGCGGGGCGAAAAAAAGACGATCCGCTGCATGACGAATCGCCGTTTGAAGTTGGTGTGGTCAGGCCCCGGCGGCGGTGGCCTGGGGTGCTGCGTCGGTGGGTGTGGCTTCTGCAGCGTCACCCCCGGCCTGCATGCGCAGGACGTCCCAGGCAACATCGGGCCTGAGGTCTTCACAGCGGACGTGCCCGCCGGTGGCCCGCTCGATCTCCGGGCACCGTTCGGCAGGGATTCGGCGTTCGCCGCTCTTCCATTGACCGACTGCTGCGGCAGAGACCTGCAGCACCGCGGCGAGAGCGGAAGCCGACCCGACCTTCTCGATGGCGCGCTCGATCGGGGTATGCGCCTTGGGGATGTTCATGGCCAAAATTAAAGCATCGCTTTAGCCATGGGTCAAGCACTGGTTGTGGCCCAATTGCTCCCGCCTGTCGAGAATCAAGCGATGCTTGAAGACAGGAAAGAGGAGGCGCAGCGCACCTTGGCGGAGAACTTCGCCAAGGCGCTGGCCGAAGGGCGCACCACGCCGAGAGAGATCGCGGAAGCGTTGGATATCACCGAGCAGGCGGTCAGCAACTGGAAGCGGACCGGGAAGATCGCCACCGAGAACCTTCCGGAGGTCGCGCGCCTGACGGGCTGGACCATCGCAGCGCTTATGGGCGTTCCTGAGCCGTCAAACGTGGCCGATGCACCTGCCCTGAGTGGATCAAGGTGGGTTCCCGTCGTCGGCCACGTCAAGGCCGGTCCAGACGGCTACCTTGAGGAGCTGCAATACCCGGTGGGCGAAGGCGAAGGCTATGTCGAATATTGGGTGCGCGACACCTCGGCCTACGCAGTCCGGGTTAAGGGGGATTCCATGCATCCGCGGTACCGGGCCGGCGAGTTCATCGTGGTGACGCCTGGCATCGAGGCCACGCCTGGCCGGGATGTGGTGGTGAAGCTGCGTGACGGCCGAAAGCTGTTGAAGCAACTGAATTGGATCCGCGACGGCGAGATCCAACTTTTGAGCATCAACAACGGGTATGCACCACTGACCATCTCACTGGAAGAAGTTGAGTCTGTGCATCGGGTGGCGGGCCAAGTTCCGTCCGATGCTTTCCACAATGAGCGACTAGCATGAGGGGACGATCAACCATGTACCTGCGATTCATCTCACTCGTCTGCGCCCTTTCGTTGACGGCCTGTGCGAACCACGTGTACAGCCTCAGCTACTCACCCATCACGAAGGAGTACGCGCAGCAGCTCGACCAGGTGAGTCTCGGCATGACGAAGCCTCAGCTGCGGAATGTCTTCCCCACCATCGTGACGCGCGGCCAAACGCTGGTGGATGGCAAGCAGGTGGAGGCCATGGAGCTGGCCCACAACTACTGGGCAGGTGTAGGTGGCCGCCTCCAAGAAGATCGCCTGTGGTTCTACTTTTTCGAAGGGCGATTGGTGAAGTGGGGGCACCCGAACGACTGGCCGGCTCCCCAGGAACTCATCATCAGAGCAGGGTGAGCTCCGCCGCCCTGCTCTGCTTGGTGGTGGCCATCGCCGACGGCGACACGCTCACCGCGCGCTGCGGCGACCCCGGGGCCTACCTTCAGGTGAAGGTCCGGCTGGCCGAGATCGACGCTCCTGAGCGCGCCCAGCCATTCGGCAACCGCTCCCGCCAGCACCTGGCCGCGCTGTGCGCCCAGCAGTTGGCCACCATCAGCCAGACCGCGCGTGACCGCTACGGCCGCACGGTGGCACGCGTCGAATGCCGCGGCAAGGACGTCAACCTCGAGCAGGTGCGCGCCGGCATGGCCTGGGCCTACATGCGCTACCTGACCGATCCCGAGATCAAGCTGCAGGAGGAGGCAGCGCGCGCTGCAGGCGCCGGCCTGTGGCGCGACCCAGACCCCGTAGCACCTTGGGATTGGAGAAAGCGATGAAGACGACGCGCGCCCACGGCCTGGACCCGGACCCATGCCCGCCACTTTGCATCGAACGTGGCCCCGAGGATCGAGGCGTTGGGCGTTGGGTTGCAGAGCAGAAACACGAGCGCCTTACCAAGTACCTCGACGGGACAAAGGCCGCGGCACTCCGCTGGCCAAATCGCGTGTTCATCGACCCGTTTTGCGGGCCTGGGCGCATCCAAGTTGATGGCGAATCGTTCACCAGAGATGGTGGCGCCGTCATCGCATGGAGGCAATCCGTGCTTAGCAAAGCACCTTTCACGCACGTGCTGGTGGGTGACAAGAACGACGAGCGGGCAAAGGCCTGTGTCGCGAGGCTGCGAGCACTCGACGCGCCGGCGAGCGGTTTCACAGGCAGTGCGCTCGATACCGTGCCAAGGATGATCGATGCGATCCCTCGGGGCGCCCTGTGCACCGTCTATCTCGATCCCTACAACCTTGAGTTTCTGTCGTTCGACATCATCCGGCGATTGGCAGAGCTGCCGAAAGTTGATTTCGCCGTTCACTTCAGCGTGATGGACCTGTCCAGAAATGTCGAACTCGCATTTGAAGACAACCCCCGCTTCGACCATGCGGCGCCAGGCTGGCGTGTGGCCATCGATGTGCGCAAGCACTCCAAAGAGGAGGTCCGCCGCAAGTTCTTTGCGTACTGGATGCAACTCATCAAGGACCTGGGCTTCACTTTCAGCGAGGAAATGCCACTGGTTCGCAACGACTCAAACCACCCGCTGTACCGGCTAGTGTTCTTCTCTCGCCACGAGTTGCCAAATCGGATCTGGGACGACGTCGCGAAGCAGCCTGGCCAAACGTCGTTCGGGTTTTAGGCTGCGACGACGCGGACGGGGAACTCATCCCACCGGCGGCCAGCAAGCTCGCGCCCATTGACCTTCTTGTTCCTGCGCACGCCGTCTGCACCGAATGCGCCCCACTGCTTGAAGAAGAAGGCAACGTTTTGGGCCAGCGCCTGGCGCCGCACGTTGTCGGCCCACTCCGGCTTCATCGGTCGGGCCTTCGGGCCACTTTCGCCACCCACGATCACCCAGTGGATGCCTGACAGGTCGAGCTTCCCAACGTCCGCCAAAAGCGGCTCCACTGACAGGAAACGAACCGCGGCACCCTTCACCGCTTGAAGCTGGGCGATACGCGGCACCCCGTACTTCCGGTCCTCCACCGAGACGCCGAGCCACACGTTGGTGGGAACTGCGCGCGTGGCGAAGAACTTGGGCAGCCGCTCGGCGCGCTTCGTGAGCACCTGGTAGGTGTGCTGAGGGGTTCGCCTGCACACATCGATCACCTTCTCGATGAAGGCATCGGTCACGTCCTCGTGGAACAGGTCGCTCATCGAGTTGACGAAGTACGTCGTGGGCGCCTTGCGCCGCAGCGGCTGCTCCAGCCTGTCAGGGTGCATGGTGAGCTTGAAGCCGTTCTCGTAGCCGGCCGCCCCCATCGCAACGAGGCGCTTTGTCATGGTCTCGGCGTAGCAGTGTTTGCAGCCGGGCGAGATCTTGGTGCACCCGGTCACCGGGTTCCAGGTGTGCTCGGTCCACTCGATGCTCGATTCCGCCATGACATTCCCCTTGTGCGTCTTCTGATCGCGCATTGTCCTGCGGGCAGCCGTATCCCATCCTCCGTTCGTCGGCTACTAAAGCGATGCTTGACTTTGTGATTAAAGCGGTGCTTTAATTCCTCCATCGCGTCACCAACGCCTTGGAGGAACAGATGGAACAGCAGATGCAGCATGGACTGTCGCCAGCGATGGCGCCCTTCCTGTCGTGGTTCGCCCCGAAGCAGAGCGCAGAGGCGAAGCTGGCTGAGTACCAGCAAGCCCTCAACGCCATGGACTGGCAGTACCAGTTCACTGACGACCACACGGTCTTCCAGGCCGGCGTGCGCAAGTTGGAGCGCGCGATCGAGCTGCAGAAGGTGGTGGACCCCACCGGTGAGATCTGGATGCGTCACCCGATGGCCCAGCGCCACGGCGCGCCGCGCCCGGTGGTTCAAGGGGCGGCGGCATGAAGGGCTGGCTCCACCCCGCTGACCGCTTCCCCATGACCGTGGCCGCGCTTGACCTCGCCGCCCTGATCGCCATGGCCTTCGCTGGCTGGCTGCCTGGAGGCATGGCATGAGCAACGAACAGAAGCCTCTGAAGTGGTGGCAGGCAGTCATTTTTGCGGTGGTCTTCTTCGTCGGCACTCCGCTGATCTGGTGGTTCTTCTCATGAGCCCAGTCGACCAACAAGCCCACCAGCGCGACGGCGTGGACAAGCTGGCCGACGCCATTGACCGCGACATGTATCACAGCGGCGTTTCCGAGGGCACTGCCAGCGCCCGGCTCATCAACGCTGCCCCGATCCCCTACTGCGACTTCGGCGGCATCTGCGCCCGAGCACACGGCGCGCAGTGCGCGGCCCTGTGCCGGCGCATGCGGGGTGAAGCGTGACCACCCTGCGCTTCTACCGCCACTTCCGCATGTGCGGCTGGTCTCGCCGGCTCGCACTGACCACCGCCATCCGCCGCGCCTGGAGCGGCTTCTGATCAACCCCCTGGAGAGCACCATGCCCTTGAAGATCACCCGTTCCTCCGACCCGATCAAGGTCGACCGCCTGAACCTCTGCCTGTACGGCCCGCCCGGCATCGGCAAGACCTCGCTGGCCTTCACCGCGGCGGCTCCGCTGCTGCTGGACTTCGACCAAGGTGCACACCGCGCGGCCAACCGCAAGGACACCGTGCGCGTGACCGCCTGGTCCGACGTGGCCGACATGAAGGCCGAGGATCTGGCGCCCTACTCCACCCTGGTCGTGGACACGGCGGGCCGCGCGCTCGACCAGCTCACCGCCGACATCATCCGGCGCAACCCGAAGGCCGGCCGCGGTGGCGCGCTCACCCTGCAGGGCTACGGCACGCTCAAGGCCGAGTTCGTGGCCTGGCTCAAGATGGTCAACGGCTTCGGCCTGGACGTGGTGCTGATCGCCCACATGGACGAGCAGCGCAACGGCGACGAGATCATCGAGCGCCTGGATGTGCAGGGCGGCAGCAAGGGCGAGATCTACAAGGCGGCCGACGCCATGGGCCGGCTGCTGATCCGCGACGGCAAGCGGCTGCTGAACTTCTCGCCCACCGATGCCGCCTTCGGCAAGAACCCGGGCCAGCTCGAGCCGCTGGAGGTGCAGCACCCGGATCGCAACCCCGAGTTCCTGGCCGGCGTGATGCAGTCCATCAAGGACAAGCTCAATGCCCTGACCGCCGAGCAGGCCGAGGCGCAGAAGGTGCTGGAGGGCTGGCGCGCGCGCATCGCCGGGATGGGCTCTGCCGACGACTTCAACAAGGCGCTGGCCGAGGTGAAGGAAGCGCCGAAGGCTGCCCAGGCCATGTTCGCCGACGCGGCCAAGGTCAACGGCCTGACCTTCGACAAGAAGGCCGGCATCTACGCCGAGACGGTGGCGGCATGAAGGCTTGGCGCGTCTCCAACGTGGAGGCCTTCCGCCAGTTCGAACTGGACGACGAGGCCGAGCCCGGGCGCTTCATCGACGAGCTGCTGCACGGCTTCGAGCCATCGCCCGCAATGCAGGCCGGCACCGCCTTCCACAAGGCGCTGGAACTGGCCGCGCCCGGCGAGACGGCCACCGAACTGAACAGCCAGGGCCACGTGTTCACCTTCCGCGGCGACTTCGTGGTGCGCCTGCCAGCGATCCGCGAGCTGCGCGCGTCGAAGACCTACATGGTTGACGGCGAGCCCATCGTGATCAGCGGCCAAGTGGACGGCATCGAGGGCCTGCGGATCGACGACCACAAGACCACCAGTCGCTTCGACCCGGACCGCTACCTGACCGGCTACCAGTGGCGCCTGTACCTCGACATCTTCGGCGCCTCGGTGTTCCGCTGGAACGTGTTCGAGCTCAACGAGCTGGACGTGCTGACCTACGAGGTGCGCGACCAGCACACGTTGGAGCAGTTCCGCTATCCCGCGCTGGGCGCCGACTGCCAGCGCCTCGTGGAGCGCTTCGCGCGCTTCGTGCGCGAGCACGTGCAGCCCTTGGTGGCTGCCTGACCTCTTTCCCCAGGGCCACACCGGAGCGCCGCCCAGGTTTTCCTCCCTGCCGCGACGGGCTTTGCGCCCGGTGCCCTCTTTCATTCACCACCACCCTGAAAGCCCACCACCATGCGCATCGAGTTCATCGGCAAGACCAAAGCAACTTTCACGGCGATTGATATCCAGTCGCTCAAGATGGGCCAGACCGACGTCGTGCCCGCCGTGTGCGTGCACCTCAAGATCACCCAGGCCAACCACACGCTCAAGATGCTGGACAAGCACCTGCTGGGCATGCTGTTCCAGAAGGGCGCCGCGCCGAACCAGCAAGCCCTTGACGGCATCCCCACGGTGTCGGACTGGCCCACGCTTTCGAACATCGCCGAGCGCCTGGGCGCGCTCAACTGGGATGGCGAGCAGACCGGCGCCACGCTCAGGATCTACCAGGGCGTGACGGGCGACGAAGACATCGTGCTCAGCGACTGCACCGTGCGCAAGGTGAAGATCGACCCGAAGGAAGGCGGCGCGGTGGACTACCACCTGCAGGTCTACACCTCCGATGTCGACCAGGACACCATCGGCGCGCTGGGCGTGCTCAAGTCGCTGGACCGCGACATCGAGCTGGTCGCGGCCGAGCCGGTGAAGCAGGGCCGCATCGACGACAAGCCGAAGGGCCAGAACACGCCCGAGAAGGCCCTGGCCGGCGCGGTGGGGGGCTGAGCGTGGAATCGAACTCGCCCTCCCTTGGCGACATTGCGATCGACCTGCCAAAGCTGCTGGAAACGCGCCTGCTGGTGCAGGCGAACAGTGGCGCCGGCAAGAGCTGGGCGCTGCGCCGCGTTCTGGAGCAGACCGCGCCGCTCGTGCAGCAACTGGTCATCGATCCCGAGGGCGAGTTCGCCAGCCTGCGGGAGCGCTTCGACTACGTGATCTGCGCGCCCCATGGCGCCGACGCCGTGGCCAACCCGGCAACTGCCGCCGCGCTGGCCCGCGCGCTGTGGGAGTCCGGCGCCAGCGCCATCCTGGACATCTACGACCTCAAGGCCCACGACCGCGTTGTCTTCGTGCGCCGCTTCTGCGAGGCGTTGATCAACGCGCCCAAGGCGATCTGGCATCCGACCATGGTGGTGATCGACGAGGTGCACATGTTCGCGCCGCAGGTTGGCCAGGCCGAGAGCCTGGCTGCCGTGGTGGACGTGGCCACGCGCGGGCGCAAGCGTGGGCTGGCCATGCTGGGCGCGACGCAGCGGCTGTCCAAGCTGCACAAGGACGTCGCGGCCGAGCTGCTCAACAAGATGATCGGGCGCACCGGGCTGGACGTCGACGTGCAGCGCGCCGGCGACGAGCTGGGGATGTCGCGCGCCGATGCGCGGGCGCTGCGCGAGCTGGACCCTGGCAAGTGGTTCGTCTACGGCCCCGCCCTCACGCGCTCGGTGACCCGCACCACTATCGGCCCCGTGGTCACCACGCACCCGAAGACCGGCGCGCGCGGCATGACCGCCCCCCCGCCGGCGTCGGCCAAGGTGCTGGCGCGCCTGCAAAAGATCGAAGGCCTGCAGCGCCAGGCCGAAGACGAAGTGAAGACCGTGGCCACGCTGTCGGCCCAGGTGGCCGACCTCAAGCGCCGACTCACCCTTGCCGAGAAGGCGCAGACGGGCGTGCCGGAGGCAGAGGTCGCGCGCCGCATCAGTGCGGCCGTGGACAACGCGGCGAAGCTGCTCGACACACCCTCGGTGAGCAAGACCATGCTGGCAGGTGTCGAGAAGATCGCCGCCGGGCTCCAGGCCGTGCAGGCCGAACTCGCTGGCGTGACGCCCGCGATCGTGCCGCGCGCCCGAACCGTGGTGCGCCAGGCCGCGCCGGCTGCCGCCCCTGCCCCGGCCGCCAGCGTTGCTGGCCTGCGCGCCGGCGCCGTGCGCATCCTGCAGGAGCTGGCGGCCCGGGCCCCGGCGGGCTACAGCCGGCCCCAGGTGGGCGCCCTCACCCAGTTCGCCCACAAGGGCGGCACCTTCACCACCTACATCGGCGATCTGCGCCGCGCTGGCTTCGTCGAGGAGCGCGGCGGCCTGATGTACGCCACGACCGCGGGCATCACCTCGCTGGGAGACAAGGTGCCCACTGCGCCGACCAGCCACGAGGAGGCCATGCAGCTCTGGCGCCGCGCGCTGCGCTCCGGAGCCTTCGCGATGTTGGAGGCGATCGTGGCCGCGGGCCCGGCCGGCGTGACACGCCAGGACATCGCCACCACCGTCGGCATGACCGCGGCCGGCGGGACGTTTACCACCTACCTGGGCGACCTGCGGCGCAACGGCCTGATCACCGAGCGCGACAAGCGCTGCATCGCCAACGAAATCCTGTTTCCGGGAGGGCCGACCCAATGACCGACAGCGTCGACACCAGCGACCGAGAAGCCAAAGACCCGAGCGAACCACACACCGTGAGCGAGCGTGCCATCGGTGATGTCATCGAGCGGTGGTTGGTCGACACGTCGGCCGGCCGCGCCGTGCTCAACCCGGATGCATTGGCCCACGATGTACTGGCGCTTGCCGGAGTGACCGTGTATGACGACACGGACGATTGGAGCCGGGATGATCGCAGCCGGGACCCGAGCGCCCCGATCCGCCTTCCAGTTCGGGAAATGCGGGAAGAGCCGGTACCGCAACAGGCAAGCCAGTCTGACGTCTGCGTCATTGAGCCGTACTCCAGCCGCGCCTGCGAGCGTGACACGAAGTCGTGCGTCACGCGGCACCTGTCCAGCCAGCCAGCGCAAGCAGAAGCGCCGAGCCGCAATGACAGCCTGAAAACCGGCCCGGCGTGGGAGGCTTTCAACGCGGTGTATGACCAGCTTGTCGGCCGCGAAATCACCATTCGGGAAATCGCGTGGCGCTGCTACCGCGCCGCACTTGCTCGGGGAGAGAAGCCGTGAACACCGACCTCGACTACTGGAAAGAGTGCATCGCCATCGCGGCGGAGGAATGCGACCTCAAGCTCACCGACGAACAGCTTCAATGCCTCGCCGACGGAGCCAGCGGCGGCCACGAGCACTACGGCATGGCGTTCTACTCGCCACCCGCCAGTGAACGCCTTAACGAAATTGAGCGGAAGCACGCGGCAAAGCTCAAGGAACTTCAACGCGAGTTCGATCAGTACCGCGACAACGCGGAGACGGCTGTAAAGCAAGCCCTGCGGCAGCACCACGACGCGAGAGTGACGATTGGCGACCACGGCGAGGTGCTTCGTCACGATGGCCGAACAACCCAAATTCAGTGAGGCAGTCCATGACCACCGAACTCATTGCACAGGCGCACAAGATGGCCGATGGCCTTGTCTCAATGACTCAAAACGGGGCTTCCTCCCCCGTCGTCACAATGCTTCGTCAACTCGCTGCCGCTCTGGAACAGCAGGCGGCGACCGAGACCAAAGGGTCCGCTTTTGCGCTCAAAGAAGGTCCGCTTCCGATGGAGACCGCGCCAAAAGATGGGACCATGCTGCGGTTGTTGGTTCAGTTCGAAAACTGTTCGTTCGACGACAGCAACCTACCTTGCTGGGTGTGCGGCTTCAACTTGGCAGATAACACGGGCGAAGACAAGTGGCAGTTCCCCGGCTGGAGTTGGACGCACGACTACATCCTTGATGGCTCCGATGACGGGAAGCCCGTTGGTTGGCTGCCGATGCTGGGCACCGCAGCACCAGTGCAGCAGGTGGATGCGCTGAAGCAGCAGCTCGCTGACGTGACCGATGACTACCAGCGGTTACTGCTAGAAAAGCAGGATCGCATTTGCTCAGCCCTCGCCGCACAGCCAGCAGCACAGCGCGTGCCGCTGACGGATGAGATGGTGACGAAGGCCGCCCGCGAGCTTTGCAAGATCCACGCGATGGAATGCAGTGTCGACAAGCAGGACACCTGGAACCTCTACGCCGAGCAGTTCAAGCGGGATGCGCGCGCGATGCTGGAAGCCGCCCACGGCATCACCTCCACCAGTGACCAGAAAGGCGCACGATGAGCTTCAAACCCGAGATGCTGGCATCGAAGACCGGCCGCTACCACCCGACCGATACCGCCTTCGCCACGCGCGAGGAAGCGGAGGCCGCCGCGGCGCTCATCAAAGAACGAACGACCACCGCCATCGGCTGGCACGTGGTCGAGAGCGACGGGCCTGTGACGCACCACATCGACGCGGCCGGCGAGATCCAGCTCGGATCGCCCGAGGAGCCCGGGCCATGACCACCAAACAAGCGCAGGAGCGCGAGGCGTTCGGTGTGCTGGCAAGCGCGGCGCAGTTCTTCCACAGCAACAACATGCCGGAGGACCACCGCCGGCTGGAAGAAGCGATTTCCACGTTGCAAGCCGACCTCCAGTGGCAAGCCGAGCAGCAGGCCGTTGTCGATCAGCCATGCGCATCAACCAGCGTTGAAGCTCAGAAATCGTCGAATGTGAGCCACAACGAGATGCCGGAAGGCTGGAAGCTGGCGCCGCTACTGCTGCATGCCAGCGTCATCAACCGCATCTGGACTGAATGTAGAAGGCATGGCCTTGACCATGTCGCGTTCGCTTGGAAGATCCAGCAGCAAGCCGATGGCGATCTGACGCGACGTCTGCAGCAGCAGTGTTCGGACTGGGGGTCCTACTGGCGGGCGCCTGACGCCCATGGCGTGCAACTGTCACACGAGCAGGCGACCGAGCTGCTTCGGAACGCACTTGGCGTCGAGGTTGAAATCGCCGCCTCACCCCCAGCACCAGCACAGGGAGGGCAGTGGATCAGCGTGCACGACAGCTTGCCCGAGCTTCCGGTGGACAACGAGGACGAAGGCGTCGGGGTCTGGACCTGGGACGGTACGTTCGTCACCGCGGACGCCTTTGCACCTCAATGGGAGCAGCCCGCAGGACCGGCAATTGGTGGCTGGGTCCGCACCGACGATTGGTTCTGCAACGACACAGCCGGGACGGTTACGCACTGGATGCTTCGCGTCCCGCCCGCCGCCCCTCAACAACATGGAGAGCAGCGTTGAGCAACCACCTCACTACCGCGCCCAAGTGGTGCAACCACTGCCAGAAGCACGGGCACACCGACGCTGAGTGCTGGTGTACACGGGCAGTAGACCCACAACCGACGCGTCGCTCCGTAATGCTGTGGCCACACGACATGCGCCCACCTCCGCTCACCGAGACCGAGATTCGTCGCATCGTGCGCGAAGAGGTCGCCGCCCTTGCAGGACTGAAGCCATGACCCCCACTGAGCAACCAGAAGCGCTGAGTTCACGGGTCGTCCATGCGATCAATGAACTCCAGTTGGAGATCGATAGGCTGGCTTCGGAGAAGGCGCGCACCGAGCGCAACCGCGACATGTGGAAAGGCCAGTGCGAGCGTCAGGCTGCGCAGTTGGCTGCCGACAGGGCCGTCATGCGGGAAGCGCTGGAGGCGTTGCGGGAGCGCTATGTCGGCTCGCTTCGGGATTCCGCCATCACCAAACTGCAGCAGGCGCTGGGGGAGGGGTGATGGGCTACATCAATCCACTGCTGAACCTGCCCGCGGGCAAGCGGCTGCAGGCCATGCCGGCCGACCAACGTCGCGCAATCGAGTTGGTGATGCGCGACCTGCGTGACCAGGCGAACACCGAGGCCGAGAACGCATGGAAGCGACGCAAGGGGCCGATGGCCGCCTACTGGCGCGCGGTGGCCACCTATGCCCGCCACGTCGCCCACGCGCTCAGCCAGCCGACGATCTGCGGCCGCGTGAGCAGCGGCTACGCCTGCGACTTGCCGGCTGGGTCGAAGTGCCCCGACTGCGGGCTGGCCCTGCACGACGTGCCGGAGGGATCGTGATGCCCGGCGCCTCGCCCCGCTCGCAGCTGATCCGCATCCTGGCCGAAATGCTGGTCGAGGACGCCCTGGCCAGGCCCGACGAAACCGACCGTGCCATCATTTCCGACCCCAAGCCCATTTCCCAGCCCAGCCATGCGCGTCGCCACCTACGCCCGGTACAGCACCGACCGACAGAAGCAAACGTCGATTGAAGACCAGCTGCGCGCCGCGCACGCGCGTGCCGCGGCGGAGGGCTGGCAGATCGTCATCGAGCGATCCGACGACGCCGTGAGCGGCGCGACCCCCTTCGCGCTGCGTCCGGGCAGCAAAGCCCTGCTGGCGGACGCGCTGGCCGCGCGCTTCGATGTGCTGATCGTGGAGGGCCTGGACCGCTCATTCCGCGACGTGGGCGAGCAGGAGCAGATCGTCAAGCGCCTGGAGCACCGCGGCATCCGCATCATCGGCACGGCCGATGGGTACGACACCAACGCCCGCGGCCGCAAGGTGATGCGCATCGCGCGCGGCATGATCAACGAGCTCTACTTGGACGACCTGCGCGAGAAGGTGCACCGCGGCCTGGCTGGGCAGTTCGACCGCGGCATGAGCGCGGGCGGGCGCAGCTATGGCTACCGCAGCGAGCAGACCGCCCACGGCTACCGGCTGGTGATCGACGAGGCGCAGGCCGAGGTGGTGCGCTGGATCTTCGAGTGCTTCGTCGAAGGCTGGGCGCCCATGACCATCGCCCACGAACTCAACCGCCGCGGCATCCCCTCACCGCGCGGCGGCACCTGGGCATCCAGCGCCCTGCACGGCAGCGCGGCGCGCGGCCTGGGCTTACTGCACAACGAGCTGTACGCCGGCCGGGTGATCTGGAACCGCCGCCAGTGGCTCAAGGACCCGGAGACGGGCAAACGCCGCTACGTCGAACGCCCGGAGGGCGAGTGGCAGGTGCGCGACCAGCCCGAGCTGGCGATCATCGATCCGCAGACCTGGGCGCGCTCGCGCCTGCGCGCCGCTGGCCAGAAGCGGCACGGCACCGGCACGGCCGAGACCAAGAAGGGCGGGCGTCCGCACCGCTCGCTGTTCGCCGGCCTGCTGCGCTGCCCGGTGTGCGGCGGCCCGATGGTGGCCATCGACGCGCGCCGCTACGGCTGCAGCATCCGCAAGGAACGCGGCGAGGCCGCATGCGCGAACCGTGACACCGCGCTGCGCAACGCCGTCGACACGCGCCTGGTTGGCTTGCTGCGCGAGGAACTGCTGCACCCCGAGGCGATGGCCGATCTGCACGGCGAGGTGCTCCGGCTTTCGGCTGAGCGCACACGCGGCGCCGGCGCGGCGGCCGTGAGCGCCAAGGCTCGGCTGGCAGAGCTGCAGGCCGAGATCGACCGGCTGGTGGATGCCGTGGCCACGTTGGGCGTGAGCCAGGCCCTGGCCGCACGCCTCAAAGCAGCCGAGGCCGAACTGGCCAGCCTGCAGCTTGAGACGAGTGCAGCCACCACCGACACAGCCGACCAGGTCATGGACCGCGCGCTGAGCCGCTACCGGGGGCTGCTGGCGGACGTGCAGAAACGCCTGGAGAGCACAAGCGACATGGCGCGCACGCGCGAGATCGTCGCGCAGATCCTGGGCCCCATCACCCTGCTCAAGGACGACGAGGGCGTGACCTGGGCCCAAATGCAAAACCCCGCCGAACAGCTTATCGCTGTTGGCGGGGGTCCGCTTCTAACTGTGGTTGCGGAGGCAAGATTTGAACTTGCGACCTTTGGGTTATGAGCCCAACGAGCTACCAGGCTGCTCCACTCCGCGTCAAGCCTTAAAGTATATCACACTTTGTCTGCTTCGCCGGCTTCGGCCGCCGGCTCGGCGCGGTCGACCAGTTCGACCAGTGCCATGGGAGCATTGTCACCCACGCGGAAGCCCATCTTGAGGATGCGCGTGTAGCCGCCGGGACGTGCCTTGAATCGCGGGCCCAGTTCGTCGAAGAGCTTGACCACCACGTCGCGGTCGCGCAGGCGGTTGAACGCCAGGCGCCGGTTGGCCACGGTGGCTTCCTTGGCCAGGGTGATCATGGGCTCCACGACGCGGCGCAGTTCCTTGGCCTTGGGCAGCGTGGTCTTGATGACTTCGTGCGTCAACAGCGAGTTCATCATGTTGCGCAACATCGCCTGGCGGTGCTCGCTGGTGCGGTTGAGTTTGCGAAGTCCGTGTCCGTGACGCATGGTGTTTCCTTTCCGTCTTTTGCCGCCGGCCGGATCAGGTACCGGCGGTTCGTCATGGTCTGGCCCGAGGGCTCAGGGTTGAAAAACGATCAGTGCTTGTCGAGGCCGGCAGGCGGCCAGTTCTCGAGCTTCATGCCCAGCGTGAGACCGCGCGAGGCCAGCACTTCCTTGATTTCGTTGAGCGACTTGCGACCCAGGTTCGGGGTCTTGAGCAGCTCGTTCTCGGTGCGCTGGATCAGGTCACCGATGTAATAGATGTTCTCCGCCTTGAGGCAGTTGGCCGAGCGAACCGTGAGTTCGAGCTCGTCGACCGGACGCAGCAGGATGGGATCGAACTGCTGCGAGCTGCGCTGCTGGGGCGCCTCGGCGAACAGTTCGGCACCTTCGAGCTGGGCGAACACGGCCAGTTGTTCGACCAGGATCTTGGCCGAAGCACGCACGGCTTCTTCGGGACCGATCGAGCCGTTGGTTTCAATCTCAAGCACGAGCTTGTCGAGGTCAGTGCGCTGTTCGACGCGAGCGCTCTCAACGGTGTAGCTCACGCGCTTGACGGGCGAGAACGAGGCGTCGAGCACGATACGGCCGATGGAGCGGCCGGCATCGTCACCACGGCGCAGGGTACCGGGCACATAGCCGCGACCCTTTTCGACCTTGATCTGCATGTCCAGCTTGGCGCCGGCCGACAGCGTGGCGATGACGTGGCCCGGGTTGACGATCTCGACGTCGTGAGGCGTCTGGATGTCGGCCGCGGTCACGACGCCTTCGCCGTCCTTGCGCAGACTGAGCGTCACTTCATCGCGGTTGTGGAGTTTGAACACCACGCCTTTGAGGTTGAGCAACAGGTTGACGACGTCTTCCTGTACGCCGTCGATGGAGGAGTACTCGTGCACCACACCGGCAATCGTCACTTCGGTCGGCGCATGGCCCACCATCGACGACAGCAGCACGCGACGCAGCGCGTTGCCCAGGGTGTGTCCGTAGCCGCGCTCGAAGGGTTCGAGGGTGACCTTGGCGCGATTGGTCGAGATTTGCTCGACGTTGATGGACTTGGGCTTGAGCAGATTGTTGAGCATTCAGACTTCCTTCAGGACCCTCGGCTCGTTACACCGATAAGGCAGACGGAGCATGGAATGACCCGGCCAGCGCGGCGCGTGCCACGAGGGCCGGGGACGGGGATTAACGCGAATAGAGTTCGACGATGAGCGACTCGTTGATGTCCGAGCCGAATTCGTCGCGGTCCGGGGTCTTCTTGAAGACGCCTTCGGCCTTGTCGACCGACACCTCGACCCAACCCGGGAAGCCGATCTGCTTGGCCAGTTCGAGTGCTTCGATCACGCGAGCCTGTTTCTTGGACTTCTCACGCACAGCGACCACGTCGCCCGCCTTCACCAGGAAAGACGGGATGTTCACGGCCTGACCGTTCACCGTGATGGCTTTGTGCGAGACCATCTGGCGCGCTTCGGCGCGGGTGGAGGCAAAGCCCATACGGAAGACGACGTTGTCCAGGCGTGACTCCAGCAGGAACAGCAGGTTGGCACCGGTGTTGCCGCGGCGGCGATCGGCCTCGGCGAAGTAGCGGCGGAATTGACGCTCCAGCACGCCGTAGGTGCGCTTGACCTTCTGCTTCTCGCGCAATTGCACGCCGAAGTCGGACGTACGCTGGCCCGAAGTGCGACCGTGCTGGCCGGGCTTGGAGTCGAACTTGGCCTTGTCGCTGATGGAGCGGCGCGCGCTCTTGAGCAGCAGGTCGCTCGCTTCACGACGGGAGAGTTTGGCCTTGGGGCCGAGGTAACGTGCCACGTTGGTGTCCTTGATGTGTCTGCCGCAGCCGGTGTGCTGCGGGAGCCACCCGCGATGGCGGGGGCGGTGGGCTTAGCAAAAATGCCACCGAAGCAACAACGCTGCGGTGGCGGCTCGAAAAACCCGGCATTCTACCGCGAAAGCGGTAACCCACCGGGATTGCGATCAGATGCGGCGGCGCTTCTGCGGGCGGCAGCCGTTGTGCGGCACAGGCGTCACATCGGAAATCGACGTGATGCGAATGCCCAGCGCACCCAGCGCGCGCACCGACGACTCGCGACCCGGGCCGGGGCCCTTGATCTCGACATCCAGGTTCTTGATGCCCTGCTCCATGGCGGCGCGGCCAGCCACTTCGGAGGCCACCTGGGCGGCAAACGGGGTCGACTTGCGCGAACCCTTGAAGCCCTGGCCACCCGACGAAGCCCACGACAGCGCGTTGCCCTGGCGGTCGGTGATGGTGATGATGGTGTTGTTGAACGACGCGTGCACGTGCGCGATGCCGTCCGCAATGTTCTTGCGGACTTTCTTGCGGACGCGGGCGGCGGCGCTGCTGGCGGGAGACTTGGCCATGGTTTTCCTTCGAACCGATTACTTCTTCAGCGACTGAGCAGCCTTGCGCGGGCCCTTGCGGGTGCGCGCATTGGTCTTGGTGCGCTGACCGCGCACGGGCAGGCCGCGGCGGTGACGGAAGCCGCGGTAGCAGCCGATGTCCATCAAACGCTTGATGTTCATCGTGGTTTCACGGCGCAGGTCACCTTCGATGGTGAAGGTGTTGACCTGGTCGCGCACTTTTTCAAGCTCGGCGTCGCTCAGATCCTTGATCTTCTTGCTGTACGCAATGCCGCAAGCGTCGCAGATCTGGCGCGCGCGGGTGCGGCCAATCCCGAAGATGGCGGTCAGACCGATCTCGGCGTGCTTGTGCGGCGGAATGTTGATGCCTGCAATACGGGCCATGTGAATCCTCTTACGAAATCGATCAGCCTTGACGCTGCTTGTGGCGGGGATCGGTGCAGATCACGCGCACGATGCCGTGACGCTTGATGATCTTGCAGTTGCGGCACATCTTCTTCACAGAAGCCGAAACTCTCATTTGTCTTCTCCTAGAAATCCAGTAAACATTCAGGTCGTGCGCTTCACTTGGCGCGGAACACGATGCGGGCGCGGGTGAGGTCGTAGGGCGTGAGCTCCACCTTCACCTTGTCGCCAGGCAGGATGCGGATGTAGTGCATGCGCATCTTTCCGGAAATGTGACCGAGCACGATGTGCCCGTTTTCAAGTTTGACCCTGAAGGTTGCATTGGGGAGGTTTTCGACCACCTCCCCCTGCATCTCGATCACATCGTCCTTGGCCATGGTTCAGTTGCCGAGGGAGGTTTTGAAATTTGCCTTCTTCAGCAGCGACTCATATTGCTGCGACATCATGTAATTCTGTACCTGGGCCATGAAATCCATGGTCACGACCACGATGATCAGTAGCGAGGTGCCGCCGAAATAGAACGGCACGTTGTACTCAAGGATCAGGAATTCGGGCAGCAGGCACACCGCGGTGATGTAGATCGCACCGGCCATCGTCAGGCGCAGCAGGATCTTGTCGATGTGACGCGCCGTCTGGTCGCCAGGGCGAATGCCAGGAATGAACGCACCACTCTTCTTCAGGTTGTCGGCGGTTTCCCGGCTGTTGAAAACCAGGGCCGTGTAGAAGAAGCAGAAAAAGATGATCGCCGCGGCGTACAGTGCCACGTAGATCGGCTGGCCTGGCGACAACGCCGAAGCGATGTCACGCAACCAACGGGTCGAATCGCCGGTGCTCACCCAGCTCACCACCGTGGTGGGCAGCAGGATGATCGAGGACGCGAAGATCGGCGGAATCACACCGGCCATGTTCAGCTTGAGCGGCAGGTGCGACGACTGACCGCCGTAGACCTTGTTGCCCACCTGACGGCGCGCGTAATTCACGAGAATCTTGCGCTGACCACGCTCGACGAACACCACGAAGTAGGTCACCAGCACCACCAGGGCGATGATGAACAAGGCCACCAGAATGTTCATGGCGCCGGTGCGAACCAGCTCCAGCAAGCCGCCGATCGCGGTCGGCAAACCGGCCACGATGCCCGCAAAGATGAGCAGCGAGATGCCGTTGCCCAGGCCACGCTCGGTGATCTGTTCGCCCAGCCACATCAGGAACATGGTGCCAGCCACCAGGCTGACCACCGCCGTCAGGCGAAAGCCCATGCCCGGATCGATCACCAAACCCGCCTGGCCCTCAAGCGCGAGCGCAATGCCCATCGCCTGGAAAATCGCGAGCGCCAGCGTGCCGTAGCGCGTGTACTGCGTGATCTTGCGGCGGCCCGCCTCGCCTTCCTTCTTCAGCTGCTCGAACGTGGGGACCACGTACGTCATGAGCTGCATGATGATGGAGGCCGAGATGTACGGCATGATGCCCAGCGCGAACACCGTGAAGCGCGACAGCGCGCCCCCCGAGAACATGTTGAACAGGCTCAGAATGCCGCCCTGCTGCCCTTGAAAGAGCTGCTGGAGCTGCTCCGGGTTGATGCCGGGCACAGGGATGTGCGCACCAATGCGGTACACCACCAGTGCGAGCAGCAGGAAGACCAGCCGACGGCGTAAATCGCCGTACTTGCCGGTCTTGACCAGGGACGGGGAAGCGGTTGCCACGAGGTCCTTTCGAACAAGCGTGATCAGGCAGCGGCCACCTGGCCGCCAGCGGCTTCGATCGCAGCTTTGGCACCCGCGGTGGGCACAACGTCCTTGAGGGTCACCGCACGGGTGATCTCACCGGACTTGACGACCTTCACACGCTTGGCCAGTTGCGGCACGAGGCCCTGCTGCTTGAGCAGCAGCACATCGATCTCTTTCGCTTCCAGGCCGTTGAGGTCGGACAGGGTGACCTCGGCGTTGTACCGGAGCAGAGCCGATTTGAAGCCACGCTTGGGCAGGCGACGCTGCAGCGGCATCTGACCGCCTTCGAAGCCCACCTTG
>VFQP010000468.1_pt1 | contig 79124 bp, 55 predicted proteins | sample 3512351 | NCBI WGS metagenome assembly VFQP01 (sample SAMN10412372, study PRJNA504923) | tailings metagenome | isolation source: Relicate 1 Philex TSF1 revegetated site | place: Philippines: Tuba, Benguet | collected 2017-08-29
CCTGTTTTAATTATTCAATCACCAGTTTAACGCGCAAATCACCTGCTTCGTCTTCGTATTCTTCGTTGTATACCCGTTTACCGATAATCGCAGCAATCGCTTTTTTTACATCTTCCAAATCACCTCCCAACTCGATTGTTACTTCATTAGATGAATAAAAGGCTTCTTCATCGATAAAATCGGATACATGCAAAAGGTATTCATCCAAAATGTCTTCCAGCGGATACTGGGAATCTTCTGCTTCTTCCAATTCGTAGGAAAGTGCAAACACGTAATGGTTTTCTTCCAGGTCTTTATAAATATTGCCTTCGATCAATTCGAAATTGGCATTTCCCTGGTATTTGTCGAGTGTTTCTAATTGAATATTTTTCATGTCAATTTGTTGTTTGATTATTCCGAATAGAACCAAATTCCCAGCAATTCAAGGTGAATCTCACGCATACTTTGAGTCGAATATGCAACAGTACTGAAGATCATTCCGGGCTTGAATTGTTCGAGGTGCTTCGGATGAAATACTTTGATCGACACAACCCCTCCGGGATAATCTGCCGGAAGTTTGTCGAGATCCGCCTGGTTTTCCGGGATGCTTCCGCCCCAGCGTTCATAATCCCACTCTTCAAAAGGAAAATTATTGACACTTACCAGTTTCACATCTTTGATAAACCGTTCCGTATTATTGGCAATCCACGCTTCATCGAGGTAATTCTCCAGGCTGATTTCTTCAGCCAACGCACAATTTGCAACCTGTTCATATTGATCGTTATACCTGTACACATCCTCCTGGCTGCACAATAAACGCAGGGCTAACTGCGGATCGGAAATCCATCCGGTGACATCATCGGTCAAAAAGAGCTGAACCGTCATACAGTCTTCCTCGATCGACTGAACTTTCACGTAATAATTCGCACTCATACTTTTTTTTAAGCGAGGTTCTTTTTCGCTTGTTTCGAGTGATCTCCGTTCGGGAAAATTCCTAAATAATACTGCGACCATCTTGCCTTGTTACCATCAATTTTCATCAGTTCTTCGCATGCTTCCCAAATATTGTAGTCAACCACATTGATATCGTACCCGGAATGGAATGATTTGGTATAAAACTCCAATGCTTTTTCAAAATCCCCGAGAAAAAAGTAACATGCCCCGATCTGGCTTTCACAACTTCCCTTTTCGTAAACATCGGTTGAGTGCTCATGAATGGATTCAAACAATGTAATCGCCTCGGTATATCGTCCCTGCGGAATTAATCGGCAAGCCTGGTTAAACACTGAATTGTATTCATTTGGATCCATTTTGTCTTTCAGGTATACCTGGATTTCTTCCATTTGTTCCATGCTCACTTTCGATGAATTTGCAAGCAGTTCGTCTTTCTTTTTAACGATTGGTTCCTCTTTCTTTTTAAATAGGTTTCCAAATAGTCCCATGATGTTTTTTGTTTTTGTTATTTCTATGTTTATTGTTGAAGTAAAGGATGATTTTTATCAAGAACAGATATAATAAACTTGTTTAAAAGATTTATACTTAAACAACATCAAATACTTTATTTAAAGTAATTAAAATCAATTATTTAAATATAATAAATTAAATAAAAGGTTTAACTATTAAACACCTTATATTTCAAGTTTAAAGCTTTCACCTTCCACGAATTTCCCTTTGGACCGGGTGATGCGGATTTTCTGTTCTTCCGTATAACCAAGTGTTTCCCCACTTTTAAAAGTTATGTCGCCCTTAACTACATATGCACAGATATTGCTTAGAAATGCATGTAAATCTTTCAGATCAAGCGGGGCATTGACAAATTCCATTTCCAGTTTGTCAAAAGCAGTCAATCCGTAAGAATAAGCGCTGTTCATTTTTTCGCCTCTGCGTAACCCGATGTAAACCCAGAGATGAAGAGGAATCTGCCCGAATTTTAAAGCTTCCGCACTATCAAGGTATTGATCCTTCGGAATCAGCAAAGATTGAGTTCCCTGGTAAACACCAATACAATCCGTCGTAGCCAAAATAGCTGTCAGGACTTTTGTCAGCGTTCCGAAACGGGACACGGCAGTGTTATCCTTGGTCGACAACAAAGTCACAATTATGTGTGAATTATGCTCTTTCAAATCTTCTTCAGCTGTCTGCCAATTATAGGCATATTGTGCTGTTCCCCGAATATCGCCCCATGGAATTTGTACCGGCATGGTTGAAAGTACAACCACCTCGCCTTCCATTGAAAAAGTAATGGTTCCTTCTGTTCCGTTTATGTCGCTTACGTCAATACCCCAATCGGATTTCAGGTAAGCAATCACTTTATCCAGTTCAAATGTTTCGTTGTTATTGAACATCGGCATGGCAAGAAGCGTATGGCTCTTTTTCGGTTCTTCTGCTACCGGTTTTTCCTTCTTTTTAAAAATTCCCATTTAGATTATGTTTAAAATTTTAATTTGCAAAATGGATTGGCGATTCTGAACATCCCGTAATTATATTTTTCATTCGGTTTACCCGGATTCAAGTAAAAAGTAATGTGCAGATCCAACTCTTTTTCCCGTTCCAAAATGTCATCCGGAGCTTGTTTTATAACATCGAGCAAGTTCTGATGCTCATCCGGGAAAGAAACAATCGGAATAGAGAAATTTAACCGCTCCGCTTTATTCAGTGTCAATGGCAAACCCGGAACTTGTGCTACAATTTTCTCGTGCTGCCCAAATGTGTCATTGAGCCTCATCAGATAGATCTCGAAAGCATCAATGTCTGATTCATCTTCGTAGCTGAAAAAATCTACTTCCTGTATTGCCACCATGAACGATACATCTTCTACAACCAATTCCTGCTGTAGATCGAGCACGACTTCCACTTCAATCGAATGGATGTCATAATTGGATATATCCTTCGGATCAAAACGATTCTTCAGTTCTATTTCTATTTCTTTTTTAATCGAGTTACTCATATTTTGATTGATTGTATTATTCATCCCGGTTTTGCAGGATAGTTTCGATATTTAATTGATATTTCTTCATTTTCAAGGAATAACCTCTTCCACATCAGACAATTCCGTTTTCATAAACACCTCATACACAACACCGCCATCATCCAGGCACATGTTATCTTCCGTGAAATCAAACAGGGCAAATCTGCATACATGATCAAAATTGAAGGCATCATCTTCCCCTTCCCAGAATGTTCTCAATTCCAATTCATATACCCATTCTCCTACAGGATTCGAAGTTTCGTTATTCCACCAGACGATTTTGATAAAACCATTGGTTGCATTGATAAAAAAGAACAATTGCTCCGCATCAGAAGCCTTATCCGCCTCTTTGTTTTCAATCATTCTGTCGACTACCATTTTCAGATCTGCAGCGATTTGCCGGTATTCTGTAGCTTCTGATTGGAAGATTGTTTCTTGTTCTTCCGGGTTTAATTTTATCCAGCTCATTTTATGAATTAATTGTTTCAGAATTCGTTTTGTTAGTAATCAGGCAATACTGACTGGCGGAGGACTCTTTCTGATCCATGCCCCGTCATCACCCAATCGGTAAACAGCTCTGCGCCGGAATTTCAGGTTATATTCCGGTAAAACCAGTTCGGTGTCGCCCCAGGATGATTTCGGCACGGTTGGCAAATACCAGAAGAATTCAGTCAGATCATTCACATACGATTGGTAAATGTCGAGGTAGATTTCCAGGCCGTTATTCAATCCCCAATAAAACACGAATGCTTTCAAATATTTGTTGTTTTCAAGTTTGAAATGCGTCTTCTCGAACAGGATTTTCTCCACTTTGTGATTTGCAAGTGTCAAACTCAGTTTTCCGAACCATCCATCGGGGTAATTACCTGCTTCAGAGATGATTCCGGCTTTCACTTTTTCGGCTGCAGCGGTATATATTTTCCGCACATCCATATCGTTTTCAGCAGTTTTCATTTCCGCTTCGAAAGCATCAAGATCCAAATGACTCAGAACCAAACTTCCTGTCACTTCAACCATCGTACGGCATGCTTCCTCATCCAGGCGAGCCAGGGAAATGACTTCTTCCACAAAATGCCAATCACTAAAAAGCTCTTCCTCTTTTCGCTTTAAAGCCGCATCCGCAAATAATTCCAATCCTGCATCTTCACCTAAACGAGCTTTAATCAATGGTAAATAACGCTTTTCGGCTTTGGTTTTAAAATCCGGATTTCCCTCCAATGCTTCCAGAGCTTTTGCAATTTTCCCGTCGCTGAATGATTCCATAAAGGCATAAATGGCTTCCAGGTTTGAGTTGTCGAGTGTCAAATCTTCTTCAAAAACATACAAATCGGTCAACCCGGGAATTTGAGGTTTGGTCTCGATAACGACTTCTTCTTTGGAGGCATACACATGAATCTGTTGCATTTTTCCTTCCTGTGCATGAAAAAGCGCTTTTGCAAAATCACTGACCGGCGCTCCGGTAAATTCCTTCACCTCTCCGCTCGGATATGTAATAATTTGCCGGTTGTGAAGTTCCGGCCGACCTGTTTTTTTATCCGGCGTGATCTCCGAAAAAATTTCCTTTCGGCATCCGGGATCCACGTTATCCTTTAGTTCCATTTTAATGATATCGACCAACAAGGGGGTGTCTGCAATTTTGCATCCAAAACCTTCTTCCCGCGATAACGTAAAATAGACAAAGCGTTCCGGTTCGCATTGGACGGTGATATCGAACATCGCTTTGCGAATGCGGGTATTAATCGCTTCCATGCGATATTCCCTGTCGGTACTAAAGAAATCAGGAGTTTCAAAATTCCGTTTTCCGTCAATAATTTTATAAACCCCGCTTCCACTGGTTGATAAGCCATTTCCTTTTATTGAATAGGAATGATATGTCACTCCCGGTTCAAGCTGGTCTTTTATGATTTCAAAAATGTCGTTGAGTTCCTGGTTTTGATTCATGGTGTTTTTAATTTCTTGCATACCTGCATTAAAATGATCTGGATTAATCAATAAATTTTGAAGTTCCGGCTCCTGTTTTGCTCTTCATGAAGCATAAAAATAACCGAATAAAAGATTGGAAATTTGGAGAATCAATAACAGTCGGGGTTTAGTTTAAATCCGCGCAGGGCTGGAATATATCCGCTTTCCTATTTTTGAGACCGTATCCGAAAACCCTTTCCTGTTCCCGGTTGCGTTATTTTAATCTTCCAGGGTTTCTACATACTTTAAAAACAGACATTTATTTTCCCGGATTACTTCCAACAGGTCATCAAATGCATCTTCTTCCGAATGATACAATTTCGATAAGTCGGATATCAACGCATCTGCCTGCTCTTCTTCCAATTCGTCATTGCGGATAAACCCAAGAAGTGAAGCTCCGATTCCGAAAAGTTCATAATCATATTTTTCAGACAAGTGTTTCGCTAAAGCATAATTTTCAAAAGGATTCAGATCACAGGTAAAGTAACCATTCGGAAAGCCGCATATTCCTTCGTATGATTTCTCTACCGGAATGATTTTAAGAATAATCTGTTTATCCAGGTAGTCCAGTGGAGCTTCATTGATTTCTTTCAAAAGGGATATTTCATCTTCATCGAGTGTCAATTCTTTTTTGCAAACAGCAGAAAAATCATGATCAGCGACTTGTTTCATGAAATTCTCTTTCCGGATAAAAAACTCGGAAGGAGTGGACAAGTAACCGATATGCTCGCCATCTTCGAAACATGCAGGATCAATTCCGGTTAAATCATATCCTTCCGCATCATCCAGGTCATGAGATATCGTTGCATGAGCATTGGTGTATTCCGCTTGTCCCAGGTCGTCCAGGGTAAGTATAACTGTTTTTCCCGGATTATTTTGTCGATGCTCCTTGTATAATTCTACCAGTTGATCGAAAGATTCTGTTTTTTTAATCAGATAACTGTCAAATAAGACGGTGCGATTTGTCTCGCCAGGTATTAGTTGTATTATTTCCATTTTTGTCATTTTTATAGTTTTTCATCGTTTTCCTTTCAGGAAGCCCGACTTAAAACAATCGATGTCCTTGTTTATCGATGAAAAACCAATTTCCGTTTTGTTTCACCAAAGCAGCTCCGTCACTAAACGAGTATAAATCTTCATATACTTCAGGAAACAGTACGTTTCCTTTCAAATCTAAAAACTGTCCTTTGTTGCCGGCAATCACTCCGAGCACTCCTTCACCCACCAGGATTTGGTCGTAAACCAAGGGAATAACTATTTCACCTTTGTGATTGATACAGCCTGATTTTCCATTGATCCGGATTTGCGCCAGGCCGTTATAAAAACTATACACATCCCTGTATTTCAACGGAATAACCACTTTCCCGGTTTGATCAATAAAACCATACAGATCATTGATACTTACAGCTGCCAAACCATCACTGAAATGAGGATAACCTTCATACAACAAGGGAATAACTTCCTGCCCTTTCCGGTTGATAAATCCAAACTTATCATTGATCTCAACCAAAGCCAGGCCATCCTCGAAATAATAGACCATATCATATTTCGGTGAAATGACAATGTCTCCCTGCGTATCCATACAACCTCTTTTCCCCATCTGTTCAATGGATGCCAGCCCTTCATGAAAACCGGAAACTCCCATCGTGACATGAGGAATCAATTTCCGGTTATTCATTTTATCCACAATAAACCATTGATCGTTGTCCTGTATCGTTGTTACTTCTTCTGAAAACTCACTGACATAATCACAAACAACCGGAATAATTTCTTTACCGTGCTCATCAATAAACCCCCATTTACCGCCAAGTCCTCCCCATTCATCGTCCAACTTTACAACCGCTCTTCCATTTAAAAAATCATGTCCGAAATCATACTTCATCGGGGTGATTTCTTTACCTGTGGAATCGATGTATCCGTACTTTTCACCTTGTTTCACCAGGGCGAATCCATTGCTGAAGTCATGCGCATAATCGTATTTGCAGGGAATAACATGACGACCTTTTTTGTCAATAAAACCGTATTTTTTGTTTTTCACCACAATTGCAAATCCTGCTTTGAACGAGTAAACAAATTGATAAGCCGATAACGGACCGTCGTTGCTTTGTTCCCGGTTCAACTGATTGACAGGTTCGCCTTTTCCGGGAGTTGGACTACCATAACTGCAACTTTGAAGCAAGATAAATTGCAGCAACAGCATTCCCATTTTTTTACCGAGTATCATGCGTAAGGTTTTCATTTCCTCAAAAATAAAAGAACAAGCCATGTGATCTCCAAAAAATACATATCAGTCGGAGTTTATTTCAAATCCGTCGGGAGCCGGGGAATATTCGTTTTTTGTTTCATGGAAGTAAGCTTGCAACTGGCATAAATCTGTATTTTTACTACCTGAATCAATACACCAAAATTGGAATTTAGAATGAGTACTTTGTTGAAATACCTTCTGGCAGGAATCTTTCTGATCGTCCCGTCAGTTTATTTTTCTCAAAACCAAGTTGCTACTCAAATAAAAAACAAATTAAACCAGCAACTATCCGCAGACAGCACCGAGGTAGATAAGTTGATTCATTCAGCCGAAAAAAAAGCCCGTCATGATGCCAAAAATGGTATCGCAATATTACAGGACGCCATTATACTTTCTAACAAACTCAACTACCGAAAAGGAAAAGCACTTGCTTACCTGCAGATGGCTAAAATCTATAACCGCCAGCGTGATTTTGAAAAAGCAGAAATTTATGCTTCCGATGGTGCAAACCTGGCAAATATCTGGAACCTGAAACCGCTTCAAAAATCTTTTTTCCTGATGATTTCGGAGATCGAATATGACAAAGGTCTGCATGTACCGGATACTTCAATCCGGGAAGAAGTCCGGGACATCAAAGCAGCAATCAAATACAAGTACTTTTTGAAAGACACGCTTGACAGATCTGTGCAACAGACAGTTTCGCTGAAAAAAGACGTCAAAAACAAAGAAAACGAGCTGGTTGTTTTCCGCTTCCAGAGCTTCCTGCTGGGAGCAGGTTTCGTAGCCCTTTTAATTCTGATTGCATTCGGATATACTTGGTTCAATCTCCGCAAGGTAAAAATGGAGAACAAACAACTGATGACAGAGCAAAAGTTGAAGCGCTCCCAAATGAATCCGCATTTCATTTTTAATTCGATTCAGAATGTACGAAGCCTGATCCATGGAAAAAAAGAAGATGAAGCGGTTGAATACCTGAATAAATTCTCCAAACTTACGCGCCAGGTACTCGAAAGTTCGAATGAAAATTACATTTCGCTCACGGAAGAAATTGAAATGCTGCAACACTACCTTTCCATCCAGCAGTTATTATACGGCAATTCATTTGACTTTTCCATTTCAACGACTGAAAACATGGATACCGATGCGTATTTTCTTCCACCGATGCTGGCGCAGCCCTTTGTGGAAAATGCCATTAAACATGGTTTGTCGGGAAAACAGCAAGGCGGATTTATTACCGTAAAGTTCCATTTAAAAGACAAGCGCCTGATTTTTGAAGTCAGAGACAACGGAAGCGGTTTTTCAGGATCTCCAAAAACTGAAAATCACAAATCGATGGCCATGAACATTACCAAAGAGCGTTTGTCGCATTATTCCAAAAACAAATCCTTCAAATTTCATGCGGAGGATCTTAAAAATGAAAACCAACAAATAACCGGTGCCCGGGTATTGTTTGAAGTACCTTACATTTACGAAAATTAGAATGCTATGCTTAGAGCTGTTGTAATTGATGATATAGAAGCCATTCGTGAAGAAAATAGTGCGTTGATCCAAAAACATTGTCCTTCTTCGGTAACAATTGTCGGGCAGGCTGATTCTGTCTCTTCCGGAATACAACTCATTAAGCAAGTATCGCCTGATTTGGTATTCCTGGACGTTGATATGCCGGATGGAACGGGTTTTGATTTACTTCAAAAACTGACTCCGCTCAATTTCAAGGTGATTTTTATTACCGGATACGAGGATTATGCAGTACGGGCTTTCCGTTTCTCTGCAATCGATTATTTATTGAAACCGTTGGATGCAGAAGAATTGGTTGAAGCAGTAAAAAAAGCGGAAGGTTCACTAAGCCAGGAAACATTCAACACCAAACTGGCGAACCTGTTTGCCAATATGGAACGGCCAAAGGATTTGCAGAAACTCATTTTGAAAACTGCTGACAAGATCTATTCCGTCAATATCCAGGATATCATTCATTGCGAAGCAGATAAGAGCTACACGACCTTCCATTTCATCAATGAACCGAAATTAGTGGTTTCGATTAACCTGAAAGAATACGATACCATTCTTTCTCCGCACAATTTCTTCCGGACGCACCAGTCACACCTGATCAATATGGCGTATTTCGACCATTATATCAAAGCTGACGGCGGGAACAGAATCGTACTGAAAAACAAGCAGGTTGTTCCGCTTTCCGTGCGCAAGAAGGAAGAATTCATGAGCTTGCTTAAAAATATGTAAGTAAAAGTTTAAGGGTTCAAAAAATGACTGTTGAATCCTTGAAACGTAAATCCTCATATTCGTTTGACTGAGTCCACGCGGAGTTCAATTGTAAAGTGTTCACTCATTCTCTGCGAACGTCTGCGCTCCTCCGCAGGAGAAAGAAAACACCGAAAATCTGATATTTGGGATCTTTCTATTTCAGTACCTCCATAAAAAGAAAAAGCGCAACCGCTCAACGCAGCTGCACTCTTCCTTTTCTCACCCTTTCACTGGTTTAAAGAGAATAATTATCAGAAACTATCTGTGCTGGTATTTGTGACTTTCAATTTATCGTCTCCGGTAGAAATCACCTTGAATTCTGTTCTCCGGTTTTTCTGATGCTCTTCTTCCGGGCAATCGAATTTCACAGCGCCTTCGCATTCACAGCCATTCAGCAAACGGGATTCTCCGTATCCTTTCCCGTAAATGCGGGCAGGATTCGTGATTCGTTTCTTGATGTACTCAGCCGATGCTTTCGCACGGTTGTCTGATAATTTCATGTTGTATGCCTTGGATGCGCGGCAATCGGTATGCGACCCCAATTCCACGACCAAATACGGGTATTTATTCATGACTTCAACGATCTTATCCAGTTCCTTTGCCGCATCAGCACGGATCGTAAACTTATTCAAATCGAAATTGATCGGGTTAATCTGGATCATTTCAGCCAAATCCCTTACTTCCGGATCCATTCCCAGGTCCAAAGCGCCATGAACATCATATTGTCCCGGTCTGTCAAAAACAGTATTGTAAGTAACCGTTTTGGAGAAATAACCTTCTTTCTGAAGCACCAGGTTGTAGCTTCCACGGTCGTTCAGTTTTTTTCCGAATAAAGCTTCGCGCAAATCTCCTGTTACCGGTGTTACAATTTTCTTGGACTTATCCGTCATATTGTCAACCAGGTAAACCTGTACTCCTTCCAAAGGCAAACCGGTTTTCTTATCCGTAATCAAAGCATACAAGGACAATCCCGGATCTTTTTCCAACACCACATCCGAAATCACCACCTGTTCATCCGTAAATGTACTGGCTGAATTTTTCCCGTCGAAATAATCGGTTTTTGATCCGCCTAATCCATAGTTTTTCTCGTATTCCGCTTCAAAAGAGTACGCTCCGTTTTCATCCGCTGTGACGGTTTCCAATACTTTTCCCTTGTCGTCTTTCAGATCAATTTTGGCAAACGGAACAATTCCGCCTTTCTTATCCTTTGCAGTTCCTTTGATCGTTACTCCGAATACAAAAGGACGAATCAATTTTACGGCATAAATATCGTCTCCGCCTTTTCCGCCTTCCCGGTTCGAAGAAAGGAACCCTGTTTTAAAGTCTTTTGACATATTGAAAGCAAAATCGTCGAACTGGCTGTTGATTGGTAATCCCAGATTGTGGATTTTCCCGACAGTTCCTTTTTCAAGGAATGCAACAAATACATCCAACCCACCCAATCCCGGATGACCGTTCGTTGAAAAGAACAAGCGTTCCTGTGAATCAATAAACGGGAACATTTCCTGTCCTTCCGTATTGATTTTATTTCCCAGGTTGATCATTTCCCCGAATGTTCCGTTGTCGGAAACAGTCACTTTGTACAAATCAGCCCCGCCGATTCCTCCCGGTTTGTCGGAAACCAGGTACATGGTTTTTCCGTCTGGTGTCAACACCGGATGTCCGACTGAATAATCTTTCGAATTGTATGGAAACTCTCGTTCATTGATCCATTTCCCTTTCTCATCAATATCGGCAATGTAGAGTTTCAGGTTTTGGATTTTCTGTCCGTCACGACGCTTTTTTCCTTTGGAAACATTGTTTCGGGTGTAATAAACCCGTTTTCCGTCAGGAGAAAAAGTCAAAGGTCCTTCATGAAATTTGGTATTCACTTTGGAAACACGTTTCACTTCTCCTAATTTATTGTCTGTTCCTACCGAAGCGGTGTACAAATCCAAAAAACGATTTGCGTTCCAGGACCATTCTTTTTTCACGAAGATTTTTTTCTTTCGTGCAGTGATGAAATACATCTGGTTCTGTAAAGGATTGTAATATCCTCCGAAATCCGCTACAGCAGTATTCAATCCCAGGTTTTCCAACGAAAAAAATGCCTGGCTTTTCTCAATTCTCGATTTATATGCTGTATTTGATAAAAACAGCTGGCCTCTCAAATCAGCCGTTGCAGACTGGCTGTATTTATTCATCCACTTGTCGCTTTCCGCGTAATTACCGGTTTGCTTCAACACATATGCATAATCATAGTAATCCTGCGGTTTTGCTTCCGATGATTCGATCATTTTGCTATAGTATTCAACAGATTTGGTATAATTATCCATTTTCAGATAACTGTAAGCCAATTTGCTTTTCAATGCCGGGCTGTCGACTTCCGAACCGATCAGTTCTTCATACAATTCAGCTGCATAGGCATACGATAAACGGTTGAAATAATTATCCGCTTTTTTCAGTTTTCCCGCCTGTCCCCACACGGATAATGAAACGCTGCAAATAATTGCTAATACGATTGTTTTCATGTTTGTCTGTGTTTGATAGTTAGAAATAACGAGGTGAACGGATTCCTTCTTTTTTGAAGGTAAAATCATACGACAGCATCAGTTCAAAAGATCCGTGATTATAGTTTCTCAATTTCTGAGTCCCGAAATCACTCGCAACCCCAACTTTAAACTGCGGGGAAAGCTGGAACTGTAAAAAAGCACCGAAAGCAGCCTGCAAACGGTAATTTGCTCCGAACCAAACCCGCTCATTGTAAATAGCTGCCAATGTCAAATCCAGGCTCAACGGAGCTCCTTCCGTGATCTTCACGAGGGAAGTTGGTCTCAGTTTCCATTTATTCGACAAACCGATTACTCCTCCGATTGTTCCGAAATAGTGACGACGTTCCAGGTTGGTTTTACTCAATGCATCATAACTCTTTTCCAAAAACTTCGGTGTGCTGATTCCGATAAAAAAACCGGGAGTGTGATAGTAAATCCCGACTCCAAAGTTCGGGTTCACATTATTCCGGATGTTTTGCAGCAATTTAGGATCGTCCGGGTTTCCGGAATTCAAACCATCTCTTCCGATGTTGATCAGGTTGATTCCTCCTTTCACTCCGAAAGCCAGTTTCCCCCTGTGATTTTTAAAACGGATCGTATAGGAAACATCTCCGTAAAACATTGTTTGGTTCATCGGACCGATATTATCATTGACGGCTGTCAATCCCAATCCAATAGATTCATATGCCAAAGGAGAATGAATACTGAATGTCGATGAACGAGGTCTTCCATCAAATCCAACCCATTGTTCGCGGTGAATTCCGGTCATGTTCAACATCCCACGGCTTCCCGCATATGCCGGATTGATAAACAGCATGTTATCAAAATACTGCGTATAATGAGGATCCTGCTGTGCGCTTGCACCGGTGCTCCCGAGAAGCACCAGTGTGAAACAAGCAACTAAAAACTTTATTGTTTTCATTTTTTCAATTTTGAAAAATTTCTATTCTTAACGCTGGATATAGACATACCCTTTTAATACACCCGCAGTAGCATCTTTTGTATCGATAACATAGTAATACGTTCCCGTCGGAAGTTGTTCTCCACCCACATTCAGATTACTGTTCGATGTACCGCCCCATGTGTTCAGGTAGCCCTCTGCCGAGAATACAAGATTCCCCCAGCGATTATAAATGGTCAATTGATTATCCGGGTATTTTTCAATTCCTTCGATGACCCAAACTTCATTGATTCCGTCACCATCCGGTGTAAATGCATTCGGGATAACGACGCTGCAGCTTTTCGGATCACACGGATCCAGCGGATTGGAATTTCCGGATACTTCTTCCCCATTCGAAATTCCATCTCCGTCACAGTCTGCAGAATTCCATGCTGTGTTTGGCACTATAGTCTGACTTGCAACTACTAAATCACATGGATTATTCGGGTTGGTTCCATCCGTTACTTCTGTTCCGTTTGTTACTCCATCACCGTCGCAATCTGCGGTATTCCAAGCTCCGCCTTGCATCAACGTGACGTTTGCAACATTGTAATCGCATGGATTATCCGGATTCGTTCCATCAGTAACTTCTTGTCCGTTTGTTACTCCGTCGCCATCACAGTCTGCTGTATTCCATACACTTGTTGGCGTTACCGTTTGGCTTCCAGCTGTAAAATCACACGGACTATTCGGATCTGTACCTTCCGTCACTTCCGTTCCATTTGTCACTCCGTCACCATCACAATCTGCGGTGTTCCATGCAGTATTTGGTGTTACAGTTTGATTTGCCAATACAAAATCACACAAATCATTCGGGTTAGTTCCATTGGTTACTTCCGTTCCGTTTGTTACTCCATCACCGTCACAATCTGCATTATTCCAGGCTGTAGTTGGTGTAACTGTCTGACTGGTCAATGTGAAATCACACGGATCATTCGGATCAGTTCCGTCTGTTACCTCATCGCCGTTTGTTACTCCATCGCCGTCACAGTCTGCCGTATTCCATGCCACATTTGGTGTTGCAGTTTGATTTGCGGAGCTAAAATCACATGGGTTATTCAGATCAGTTCCATTGGTTACTTCTGTTCCATTGGTTACTCCGTCACCGTCGCAATCTGCATTATTCCAGGCAGCATTCGGTGTTACGGTCTGACTTGCAAGTGTCAAATCGCACGGATCATTCGGATCAGTTCCATCTGTTACCTCATCTCCGTTTGTTACTCCGTCGCCGTCACAATCTGCAGCATTCCATGCAGCATTTGGCGTTACTGTTTGACTTGCCAGTGTAAAATCACACGGATCAAGCGGATCGTTTCCATCTGTAACTTCCGTACCATTTGTGATTCCGTCACCATCACAATCCGCAGTATTCCATGCTGCATCCGGCGTTAATGTCTGACTTGCCAACGTGAAATCACACGGATCATTCGGATCAGTTCCATCTGTTATTTCATTTCCATTCGTTACTCCATCACCGTCACAATCTTTTGACGGATCAGACAAACAAGGAATTACAGTAATAATCACCATTGCCGTATCACACAATACCGGCATTCCTTCATCACAGATTGAGTAAATCAAGGTATCAGTTCCACTAAATCCGGAATTCGGTGTGTAGGTAATTTCTCCGGTCACAGGATCAACTGTCGTTGTTCCGTTTGATGGCGGTGTTACAACGATTACAGTTGTTTTATCCAGGTTTCCGTCAGAGTCCGTGTCGTTTGAAGGAACATTGATGACAACAGATTCATCCTCGTCTGTTGTTGCAGTATCTCCGTTTGCTACAGGAGCATCATTTATAGGATTTACAGTAATAATGACCACTGCTGTATCACACAATACCGGCATTCCTGTATCGCAAATCGAATAAATCAAGGTATCCGTTCCGTTAAAGTTTGGATTGGGTGTATAAGTAATTTCTCCCGTTACAGGATCAATCGTTACTGTTCCGTTTGATGGCGGTGTTACAATTGTAACACTCGTTTCATCCAGGTTTCCGTCAACATCCGTATCATTTGAAGGAACACCGATTACAACGGGAACATCTTCATCGGTCGTTGCTGTATCTTCGTTTGCTTCAGGAGCATCATTCACCGGATTTACAGTAATAATCACCATTGCTGTATCGCACAATACAGGCATTCCGGTATCACAGATCGAGTAAATCAACGTATCTGTTCCGTTAAAGTCCGGATCTGGTGTATAAGTAATTTCTCCGGTCACAGGATCAACTGTTACCGTTCCGTTTGATGGCGGTGTTGTAACGGTTACGCTTGTATTATCCAGGTTTCCGTCAATATCCGTATCGTTTGAAGGAACATGGATGACAACCGGAACGTCTTCATCCGTAGTTGCTGTATCTCCATTCGCTACAGGACCATCATTCACAGGATTTACAGTAATAATTATCAATGCTGTATCACACAATACCGGCATTCCCGTATCACAGATAGAATAGATCACCGTATCTGTTCCGTAAAAACCAGGATCCGGTGTATAGGTAATTTCTCCTGTCACAGGATCAATAGTTGTTGTTCCGTTTGATGGTGGTGTTACAACTGTGACACTTGTAATATCGAGGTTTCCGTCAGGGTCTGTGTCGTTTGAGGGTGTATGAATCACAACCGGCGTATTTTCATCGGTCGTAGCGGTATCTTCATTTGCTACAGGAGCATCATTCACCGGTGTTACGGTAATAATCACCAGCGCCGTATCACAAATTACCGGCATTCCTGTATCACAAATTGAATAAATCAAGGTATCCGTCCCGTTAAAGTTTGGGTTTGGTGTATAGATAATTTCTCCCGTCACCGGATCAACGGTTGTTGTTCCATGTGATGGCGGATTGGTAACTGTTACGCTCGTGTTATCCAGGTTTCCGTTACTATCTGTATCATTCGAAGGAACAGGGATGACAACCGGTGTATCTTCCGTAGTTGTTGCAACATCTCCGTTTGCAACCGGCGGACAATTTGTTACCGTTACAGGTAAAGTAATGTGTGTCGCGTTGTATTCACAGGCATTTAACGGATTCGTACCATCTGTAACTTCCGTACTGTTTGTTACTCCATCTCCGTCACAATCTCCACTGTTCCAGGAGGCATCCGGTATGGTGCTTTGACTTGTCAGAACAAAGCTACACGGATTGTTCGGGTCTGTTCCGTCGGTTACTTCATTTCCGTTTGTAATTCCGTCGCCGTCACAATCACCGCTCAGCCATGATCCGCTTTGAGACAATGTGATACTTGCCACTTGTAATTGACATGGATTTAACGGATCTGTTCCGTCTGTAACTTCCTGTCCATTCGTGACTCCGTCACCGTCACAATCGCCTGTATTCCACGACGCATTTGGTGTTCCCTGGCTTGCCAAAAGGAAATTACAACCATTTCCCGGATCAGTTCCATCCGTGATTTCCTGACCGTTTGTTACTCCATCTCCGTCACAGTCACCCGCAAGATCCGACAGAATATCCACATCTACGAAGAAATCGGCTACTTCACCGGGAATAACCGGTCCAAAACTTCTTTCATCAATCGTAGTAGTTACCGGATTATCAGTCAATGTTTCAGTAGTGATTCTGACACGGGCATATTTGTTTCCACAAGAAGTTGAAACACCGTTCCATGTAAGATTCACAGTCTGCGAACCTGCAGCTGAAGGAACAGAAGTCGTGAAAATCTCATTCTGAGAAAATACCCCGTCGTTGTTCCAGTCTACCCATGCATAAATGTTCGCATTGGTTCCTGAATTATTGGTAAATGTCAGCGCAGTTGAGAAATTCGGATTGACAGTGGTATGTGACAAAGGTACTGCCAAACCATCCTCATCTGCGCCATCTCCATTTAAACCTGTATTATTTGCACCTGGTGCAACATAATTACTTAAACCATTATCCGGATCCGGCTGGATTGCTCCCAGGTAAATCGCATCTCCACACATGTAATAGTGCGTTGCCGGATTTCCGTTTTCATAGGAAAATGGGACATCTCCTGCATCGTAGGTACTGGAACCACAAATCAAACCAACCGGTGTATTTGCACAATCGAAAGTCGAAACGGTACTTGTTGAAGAGACTCCGTCTCCCATTGAACCGTCAATTTTATGTCCCATGTAGCAATATCTCTCGGCACACAATTTCATGATGGCTGTAGTGTGTCCTCCGATCTCCACATAGGTTGCGTGGTCCGTTGCCGGGTTAAACCCGTTCGGAACTTTTGGTAACGTATGATTTCCGGTTCCTCCCGGAACACCGATCATTTCATTGTTATTCGAACCCCAGGACCACAATTCCCCGTTGGAAAGAATCACCGAAACAGAAGCATTGGCTGTTGCCGGCGAACCGTCATTGTCATTTGCAGAAACGAAAATCACATTGCTTAAGTCTGCCGTATTTGTTGAGTTTCTGACAGGAACCCACCCGGTAGAATTGGTTGTATTTCCTTGCCCGAGCTGTCCGTTTCCGTTACTTCCCATGGCGTAAAGCTTATTATCTGCCGGATTGATTGCATAATAACTTGCCCGGTTGCTCGCGTCAGTCCACGTATTATTCCCGAAATCAGCTGTCATGGCGATCATCACTGGAAGGCCTGAAAACGGCGTTGTCATTGCCACTGCGCGATCGTAAGTTGCTACTGCCGATCCGTCACCACGATAGCAGCGAACTCCCCATGTATACCACTGACCGGTAGAAGTTACCGCAAAAGCACCTACAGGAGTAACCCGGATATCAACCACCCCGGTAAGCGGAGGGTTTCCTGTTATATCTCTGGTTACTCTTGCCCAATAGTTGTCTCCGGCTCCTGGCAGAACTCCTCCGATTCCGTGAATAGCTTCGTTACGACCGCTCACATAAACTTCTCCTGAATGCGTGAGCAGAACCAATGCTCCCCAGGATGCGATCATGTTTTTAATATCCGTCGGAACGATTCCTACCGGCATCGAAATTTGTGCAAATCCGGTCAGGTTATCCAATCCTGTTCCCACAGCAACGTTATTCGCACCCCAGGAATATAATCCGTCTGTGGAAAGTACGAAAGCCTGCGTGGTAGAAGAAGATTGCGTCGCCAATGTTGCAAACAAGGGTGTTCCCGAATAGTTGTAATGTTGCGCTGGAATAGCAGCATTCGGTTCAATGACAACAGGCGTTAAATGTCTAGCAGCCGCTGCACCGTTTCCGTTTGCTGTTGAACCCGCACCCCAAATCAGGAAGGTTCCGTCAGGACGGGAAGCAATCGTGGTATGAAATCCGGATTGAATCTGATCGTAAGGCTGAAGTGGATTACAGCCGGAAGATTGCGCCTGAACTGTCGAATTGAAAAAAGTAAGTGTCCCGACACCAATGACCGCAGCATGAAATTTTGCTTTGTTGAAAAGTGATTTCTTTCTCATGTTAGTTGGTAATTGAGTAGTTAAAAAAGATGGCTTCTCCTTTGGCGTCGTAAACACGGAACTGGATGTTTCCTTTTGTGGAAACTGCTCCCGACAATTCGAAGAGAAGCTCATTTGTCCCATTTTTCAGGATCACCTGATCATTTTTCAAACGGGAAGAAACATGCGCAACACCCGTTGTTTGTACTTCACGTGCGGAATAAGTGTAAGGCTGCCCATCATAGGTTTTCACAGTCACAGGAACTTTCATCACAATTCCGGATGCGTCTCCGGTGCTGAGTTGTTTTGAGAATGCAACCTTTTCCAGGTCAAAAATCAACCGGACATTACTCACTTCTACCGTGACTGTTTCCGTTTTAGCGGGATGATCCCCATGAGCGGGAATATCAAAGGTAACCTGGTAAGTTCCGGGCTTGGAGAAAACCAAATTTCCGGTTGTTTTTCCTGTTCCGGATGCTTTGCTTGTTCCTGATTGAGGTGCAACACTCCATGAAATGTTTAGTGAAAGATCCGTGGAGACTCCTGCCTGAATAGCATCGCCAAAGCAAATCGAATAATGGCTTTGTATGATACTGACATCATCTTCACACGAGAAATGTGTCGGGCTTCCGTTTCCATATGCCATCAGGCACATCCAGGAGAACCCTAACATGGTGAATAGTTTTTTCATCATTGAGAAAGTATTTTTTAGTTATTGTTGAAAAATTCGGTGCGAATATAGACCCGGATGGTTCCTCGTGAAGGTCAAATGTATGTTCATATTCCTGAATTTAAACAGCTAAAAAACAATTCAAACATCTGATAAACAGTGGATTATTTTCAAAAGAACGAAAAGTTTCATTTATCATTGAATTCTCATCCTATAAGGGCAGATTTTCGAAAAAACGGATCGAAAAATGTCTGAATTCAGCTTAGAAATTTTTCGGTATAACAAAAAAGACTGTCGCTTTGGCGAACAGTCTTTCTTTAAATTGCAATCTTATTTTTCACGCAGATTTTGCAGATTCCGCAGATCGTTTATTCCGGTATTTTTATTTGCTTTCTTCCAGATATTGCAGAAAGGTAGATGGTGAAAACCCGGTTACGGATTTGAATACTGCTGAGAATTTACTGTGGGATGAAAAACCGCATTCTTCTGCAAGAACGCTGAGTTTATAGTTTTTGAATTTCTCGTCCTGCTCCATTTTTTCAATGATGTATTTGATTCGGAGTTCGTTGATGTATGTATTGAAATCTTTATTCAGATAAGTATTCAACACATGAGAAAGGTATTTGGTATTGGTCTTTAAAATTCCGGCAAGAATCGGCAGTGACATTTGCTTATCTGTGAACTTCACGCCTCTTTCAAATTCCTTCAGATCTTTTAAAATCTTCGCTTCAATAGCATCCGACATCATTTTCTTATTGACGGTGTCTTTCTTTTCCGGTACAGCAACCTGAACGATTCGTTCTTTCTCCTTCTCATACTGAGCCTCCCGCATTTTCTTCATGACGGCTTTGAAACGTTCACGTTCGCGTTTCCGGGTTCTTCTGTGCCAGAGAAAAGTCAAAACAATGACCACACACAGCGCAATGGATATAATCAACAGCAGGTTTCTGTTGTGTGCCAATACTTTTCCTTTGGTTTTAGTGGTTTTAACGAAATCAGTGATGGATTCTTTTTTCTTCTTCTCACTCAGCTCCAAAGCTTCAATGTATTTATCATTATATTTCGAAGACTTGATATAGTCTTTGGAAGCCTGGTAGTAATCCGCAAGTGCTTTATACACTTCTATTTTCAGCTCGAGGTAATCGGATTGTTCAACGATCTTTTCTGCTTTCTGAAGGTTTTCAAAAGCCAAAGCCAGATCCTTTTTCTCCAGGTAAACTCTTCCCAGTCCACTGTAAATGAAACCACTTAACATGGCATTTTCCTGGGTCACTTGTGTTAATTGCTCCGAAGATTTGATGTAATGCTTAAACGCATCGTCCCACCTTTTCAACCCAATACAAATCCGCCCCAGAAGCTGCTCATTGGTCGCTAAGAAGTAAATTCTATCCTGCTCACTGTAAACCAGCTGTTTGAAATATCCGTCGGCACGCTTTGCTGCCTTGTATGCTTTTTTGAAGTTTTCGTATTCAATTTCATAGTAAGCCGTTTCCTGATAAATCAACCCGAGATACAGCTTTTTCATCTGCTCGTTTTCAATCTTATTACTGACATCCTTCCCTTTTTCCAGGTATTCTTCTCCTTCTTCATACAATCCCATTATCCGATATTGTGTTGAAAGAAAGCCCGCAATCCTCGCTTCCCAATCGTAAATTTTATTCTTTACCGCGATCGAATCGGCTTTCACTGCATATTGAACGGATTTTTTGATGTCGCCTTTTTGCTGAAACAAGGAAGAAGAAAGCATCAGGGCTTTTAACCGATGGATTTCCAGCGGTGAATACTTGTAGAGTGAATCAGCAATCCGAACGGCTTTATTGATATCTTTTGCTGCAATAGTTACTGCTGTGGCAAAGTAAATACTATCAAACTTTTGGTGAATATCCGGGTCATTTTTCGCATGGACACTGTTTATTGATAAACAAATAAATACAAGTGTTTGAATACATTTCATGATTTTTGAGCAATAAGGAAGTCGAACTAAGTGTGTCTGTTTCAGGCCGCAATATTAACCAAAAATTTCTTTTTTAGTACGAACTAAATTTCCTTTTGTATTTCCCGGTAAAATCAAAACCCAGCAAAAAATCAATGCTGACAGACAAAATGATCGATTAGTGAATATTAGATATTATTCGCTTATCAACGGATTAACATGAAAACTTGATACAGAAAGAAAATAGATTGAAAATTCCCACTGATGCACAGATATTGGTGGCGCTTACCAGTCGCCACAATTCCACTGGCGAGACCGGTAGGCGAGCATCTATCTGTGCATCTGCGGAAAAAATGTATAATGGATTCAACACCCTCGTCATAAGAATGTTTCTACATAAGCAGCTTATTAATCACAAAAATTCACATTGAAATTCCGTTTTGACAGGGCTTCAAAATATCCCACATCTGATTTATCGTTACTCTCAAATTTATCTGTGAACAAAAAGGAATTTCCTTTGGAATCTTTGCAATGAAGTGTAACATATAAAAAGGTGCTGTTAAACCCGTATTCATCGGCCGTTGTGTTCCATTCACTCACAATTGTTAAGTTGACAAAGGAATAATTGCGGCCTTCTTTTTTATTGTAAAGTCCGATATAATAAGCGGCCATTTCTTTTAAGCGCGGCTTTAAGGACAAAATAGAAGCATTTTTAATTTCCGCAGCAGGATTACAAGCAACTCCATTCGGTACTTTGGCTGCTTTTTTCGGAATATAGGTATAAGAACCTGAAGCTATCACGGTATTTACACCTTCCGGCATCACTTCTACCTTCACGATATGTTCCTTATCTTCAATCTTTTCAGGAAACAAGGACTGCAACCAATAGTTATTTCCGCTGGACGCATTTCGTAATACCAAATCAAAAACACCACTCGTTTTGGAAACAGCAGATACATTTTTAATGTAAATGGTACTGGTTCCCGATTTTGTATTATCAATCGTGACTTTTATTTTAAATGTACTTTCCTTCCTGTCGTTCAGATTTTCTTTGATAACCGTTGCGCTTGTATCGATATATTTCGTCAATCCTTTATCCAGGAAAAAGCTGCAGCTGATCTTTTCATCCAAAGTAAATTTTGATTTGTAGGACGCCGCCGCGAATTTGTTTTCCTCCGTTACTTTATTTCCAAATAATACTTTACCTATACGCTGCTTCTGAAAGTCGGAAACAATCCCTTCGTCCGGCTTATCCATGATGGTTTTAACAGCTAATTGTTTTTGCTTATTCCTGAATGCCGCCACCGCTTGTTCATACTTCTCCAGGTAACTTGCAAAACCCTTTTTTTCTTCTTCCAGTTCAGCAGAAGTAATCTTCTCGCCTTTTGTTTTTTTATAAAAACCACCTCCCGCTTTTGTTCCGCGCTCCGTGTCATAATACAACAAGTGGAAATAGAGCCCTTTCTCTTCAGAATAGAGGATGAAATCATTTTCACCGCTTAACCTGTCAAGATCTTCAACCAAAGCATAGACATCTCCGTCCAGCTTACGAAAGCGGGTTCTTTTGAGGTTTTCCGCTTCATACCCATGATAATACTTACAAATCCGAAAGTCTTTTGAAGATGAGTTTCCTTTGTAAAGAAGGACCGTCAAATCATCCCCGTTTTTCTCTACATCAGCATAAATATGATTATCAAAAGCTTCAAAACCGTCACTTCCGATATCTGTTCCGATGTAATCGAGATTACCGGTTTTCAGAAACGAACGATTGGGCTTTTCTTCGATCTTATCCAAGGCTTTAGAGAATGCCTTTTTGTTAGCTCCGTTCTCCAACATACTCGAAAGTCGTTGTGAATAAAGCTGCAGGAACATACCAATAAACAGAAGACTTAAACTTATTTTTTTCATTTTTTGTAATTTGATTTAACGGATTTCAGCTGTTTTTAAAACCTGATATTCCTCTTCCCCATGCAGAGAAAACTTGCAGATTTTCCGGCAAAAATAGCCGGGATTACTGGCCCGATTTTCAGAAATGAAAATTCGCAGCCATTATCAGGAAGTTCGTTGATAAATCAGGGAAATTTGTTTCAGAGCGTTTTAAGCAGGTTTAAAAACTCCTCTTTTTTGCGGATTGCAAGCGGAATAGCCGTTTTATCCTTCATGACAATCATGTGATTATCTCCTTTCAGGTAATGATCGAAATAACGCATATTAATCAGGTGCGATTGATGGCTCCTGAAAAAACCCATCGGGGTCAACATCATTTCATATTCTTTTAGAGTCGTTGACACGAGCAATTTTTGTCCGTTCAGCAAATAAAAGGTGGAATAGTTTTTCTCCGATTCACAGCGCACAATATCCTGGATGTTAACGGAATAAATCCTTTCAGCGGTTTTCAAAATAAGTTTCTGATTGCTTTTGGATCGCTCCATATTGGAAAACAAGGTGTTCAACTGAATTTCCAGCAAATCTTTGTTGATGGTTTCTTCTGTTTTCCTCACAGCTTCAACCAGGTCATCCGGATCAATTGGTTTCAATAAAAAATCGATTGCGCTGAAACGGAAGGCTTTGATTGCAAATTCCTGATAAGCTGTGATAAAAATGACTTTGAATCGGATCGGCATCAGTCCCTGAAGTAAATCGAAGCCAGTTCCATCTGCCATTTCAATATCCAAAAAAACCAAATCGGGTAAATACTGCCGTATAGCTTCCTGACCGGTTTTCACACTATCTGCTTCCGCAATGATTGCTACATTCGGGCAATGTTCGGTTATGACAGCTTTGTTTTTCTGCCGAATCGTATCAATGTCGTCAATTATAATGGCTCTGATCATCTTAATGGTTATAAACGAAAGGGATTTCAAAACTCGTTTTCACTCCCAGAATATTTTCTGAAATGTCTGTAATATTCTGCATATGAATCACTGCATCTTTTTTTTCCGTAATCCGTTCCAATCGTTCCCTGGTAATCTGAGTGGATAAAGACTTCCTGGTCTTATGTTCGCCAAGCAATCCCGAACCATTATCCGTAACTTCAAACTGAAGCTGCTCGTTTGCAAAAGTGTAACGGATCTGAATCAAGCCGCCCTCTTTTTTATTTTTCAAGCCGTGTTTGATTGCATTTTCGATAAAAGGCTGCGTCAGCATTGGTGGCACCAGGATGGATTCCGGATCAATCTGTTCATCCCATTCAATACTGTAAGTAAAATTGTTGTTATAAAGCAGTTTTTGAATGGTCAGGTAATTCTCCAACATGGCAATCTCTTCGGTAAGCAGAATGTAATTTTCGTTCGAGTACTCCAGGATCTGGCGGGTAAGTTTGGAAAATTTTGTCAGGTAACTGATTGCGTCTTTCTCCTGTTTATTGTAGATCAGACTTTGAATATTATCTACCGAATTAAAAATAAAATGCGGATTCATTTGTGTCAGCAAAAGCCTCTGTTTCAATTCATTGTTCTTGTGAAGATTCCGGATATTCTTTTGCCTGAAATAATAGTAAACAAGCAAACAGCCAATGAGCAATGCTAAAGCAACAGCAATCAAAAGGTAAAGCATTTTGTCCTTGCGCGACGTCTTCTGTTCATTAGTCAGTTTCAAGGCCGCAATCTTTTTTTCCTGCTTGATTTTAGTTAGTAGTGCCTTTTTCTCATAATCGTATTTCAGCTCCTGCTGAGCAAGCATGTTTTTCGCTTCCTCTTCGTTATTAGCGTCTTTCTCCCGAATATACAATTCAAACATTTTTAAAGCCTGGTCCGGCTTTTTCATCGCTTTGTAGAGTTGATACAAATTGTCGTAGCTCCTTTGCAACATATCTGAATCACGCGATTCCAGGGCTTTTTCCAATCCTTTCCGGGAATACGATTCTGATTTTACGAACATTCCCTTTTTCAGGTACAATTCCCCTATACTAAGTAACAAACTTGTCTCGGAACGATCCTCTTTCGCATAGCGTAATCCTTCTTCAAACAGCTTGAGTGCTTCATCGTACTTTTTCTGATCAAGATAAATATCCCCGATCTTGTTCGCATCAAAAGCCAAATGATCCGGGAAATCGTTTTCCTTTGCAATTTCCAAAGACCGGAAATAATAGTTTTTGGCTTCTTCAACATTTCCCTTGTTATAGTAGGCAAATCCGATATTATGCAAGATCACGGCCATTTCAAATAGATCCTGCCGGGTTTTCTCCCGGATAGAACGATAAGTATTCAGGGCCTTTTTATAATAATTGATTGCCTTCGAAAAATTGCGCTGATCGTCATATACCTGTCCGATTGAAGAATTTGTTGCTGCAACTCCAAGGATGTCTCCGGTAAGTTCCTGGTGTTTTAAAGACTGGAAATAACAGCTAATCGCATCTTCATGCGCATTCATTTTCCGTAGAATATTTCCTTTGTTTGTTACGGTAATCCAGCGTTCCTCTTCCATTCCAAGCCGCTTGAACAAACTAATGGCCTTATCGTAACAATTGAGAACCCGCTGACCGTTTTTCGCTGAGAATAATTCCGAAGCTTTATCACAATACCAATAAGCGGCATATAAATAGTAAGTATCCCTTAATTTTGCATTTAAATTCTTTTTTTTCAGGTTCCGGAAAACGATTTTTCCTACCAATGTATTGTAGTGCACACTCATCGAATCTCCGGCCCTGGTATATCCAAGAATGGATCCGATGATTCCCAAACGGGTTGTATCGTGAATTTTAGTATCCGACAATAAGGCTTTCAAAGAATCAATCTCCCGGTTCTGAGCATGCCCGTGAAATGACAGGAGAAGTAAAGAACAAAAAATGAATGAATGGAATTTTTCTAAGTGGAACATGCAGCTGGTTTAATCTTTTCTTCAAGGAAGCAAAAGTAGCAAAGTTCTGAAGAAAGCCAAGAGTAAAGTCAGTATGTATCCAGGTTCTTTGAGTTTTGAAGGTTCAGGTCATTTTTTTCGGAAAACCACATTGAAAAACAAGTATTTATACCGTAGTTTTTGTTTGGATTCTTTTATATTTTCGCCCTGAAACGAAACGATACTATTATTCGCTAAAACAGGACTACTATGCTATTCATTGAAACAGGCTACCGCAACCAACCGGCCGGCCATCAAGCTGGAATTCCCTTTATAAACGGAGTTTTTACCAAACATCCTTCGACCGGTCATTTTGCTCATTGCCCGGATCAACAAACTATTCACACATCATTCATTTAACCAACCGGTAACTATGAACTATACAAGAAGAGACCGCTTTATAGCCCCGATTCTCGAATGGGCAAAAGCAAACAAGGAAGCTGAAGTACTTGAACTTGGTTTACTAAAATCAGGTAAATCAGCTTTAAAAAGCACCGTTGCAGCCGACAAAAAATTTAAAATTCCGGACGAATTCAACGGAAAAGATTACATCACCATGTTGTTACATATTGATGCTGAAATCGAACACGGACTGATGCTTCAGTACTTGTACGCTGCCTACAGCATCGGTAATCCGAATTTATCGGAAGAATACCAGCAAAAAGTAGCGACCTGGAAAAACATCATTACCGGAATCGCTAAAGAAGAAATGGGGCATTTTATTTCCGTACAGAACGTATTGAAAGTCATCGGAGCACCTTTGAATTTCGGGCGGGAAAGTTACCCATGGGATATTCCGTTCTACCCGTTCCCTTTTGCACTGGAAAAATTCACACTGAACTCACTGGCAAAGTATGTCTATGCCGAAGCTCCGCAAAGCTGGCTGGATTCGGATGATCCCATTGCCAAAGAAGTTACGGAATTGGTGGAAGCTTCCACTTCGGATCCGCACACTGTTGGCGCTCTTTTCAAAATCCTGCTGCAACTGATCCAGGATCCGGAAGTGATTTCAGATGAAGCATTTATGGCCAACACGTATCCTTACCAGGCGAAATTCGATGAATGGGGACGCGGTTATGTGGGCGGACAACGCGGATCTGCCGGAGCCGGAGTTTATGGAAAAAGCCCGGATGTATTGGTTGCACCTTTGATGTGCCGTGACGACGCTTACGATGCATTGAATGAAATTGCAGAGCAAGGTGAAGGAGAAGATGTTGATACGCAGACGCCTTCCCACTTTGAGCGCTTCCTCTACATTTTTAAAGAATACAAACAGTTCCTGGATGAAACGAACGGGACATTTGATCCTTCCCGGAACGTGGCAACCAATCCGTACATTGCTTCCGAATCAGATGCCGACATCAGTTCGTCAACCAACGAGCCTGCATTGGAACTTGAAGCAGACGCTATTACCAAACCTGAAACGATTCTTTGGTGCAAACTCTTCGATATCCGCTACCGCCTGTTGTTGAATTTCCTGAATCACAGTTTCGCGCTGGATAACGGTTTGAACCAATCCGGAGCTTATACTCCGCGTGGAATGGTCATCAACTCTACTTTCGGGGAAATGTATAACCTGCGCAGCCTGGCAACGATTATTGTTCAGAAACCAATTGCAGAAGGAAGTTCGATTATGGCAGGACCACCATTTACGGCTCCATATACCTTTGATCTTCCGATCGGGGAATTGAACCGCTGGAAAACACACAAAGATTTGATCATTGCTTCCGGAAAAATCATCGAAGACCTTAAGAAATATAAGAACCAGGCAGATTTGCAATTCCTGAATGCACTTCACGAAACGGATCAACAATTACTTCACAGCATCGAAAACCTACAGTAAATACAACTGTTCGATTGATACTGATTAAAAACATTCGACATGAAAATCATAGAACTTCGCATATTACCTCCTATCGCAATCGGTCGCCTGGGAGAATCAGATAAACCACTCGCTGCATACGACCTGGAATTATCTAAAAACAAACCATTGGACTTCAGAACCATTGTTCCGGCAAAAACCTTTGAAGTAGATCCTAAAACAGGAATCATCAAAGCGATCAAACCCAAAAAAGTAGTTTTTAAAAAGGCAAAATCCCTCGATGATAAAACAGGGAAAGTACTTCCTGTGGCACCTTTCCTGGAAGTGTTTGCATTGACGGATAAAAGTCCCGGCCAACTGGTTCCATTAACACTTTCACTATTGAAAGAAGCAGGATTAAGCCTGGAAGACATCCGTTGGGATGTCGAAGTCGGAAACATGAAAATGTTCCGCAGAACCAGTGACGAAAAAGATAAGATCATTGCCAAATTATCCGGGATCAAAACACACGAAGCCATGCCTTTACAAGGTGAATGCGATAATTTCGTGAAGGGCAAAAAACTGCCTTTGGGTTCTATCCAGTTTATCCGGCCAACAGCTGAATTTCCGGAAATCCGTTTGCGCTATACTCCAGGCGGAGGTCTTGTTTACGGAACGAGAATGGAAAGAGAAAAGTCTCCGGGAGTCATGGAAAAAGATCCTGTGATCAATTCAGAAGATAAGGTGATTTACAAAAAAGAAGGAAAATGGCTGGGCTACAAAGAATCAGCAACTTCTCTTCCCTATTACACCAATCCGGCTCAGCTTTTTGCGGGCTACAACCTGGAAGACGGTACACGCGTAAGCTGGGGCTACATCGACGATGAATGCGACGGGCACGTGAAAGTGAGCCTGAAATTATCGAAAACAAAAACACTTACGGCAAAAGCACATATCAGCGCCGGGCCTCCGGCCTATGCTCCGGACACATTACCGATCCGGGTGGTTTCGGATGAATTGGAGCAGATTTTTCTCGGAACGGATATTGACGGAACGGTTGATATCGAAGAAGCAGAAGACATTATCCGCAGAGCTTTTGAGACAATTCGCATCATGAATACTGCAATCATGAACGGAAACAGTTACGAAGGTAAATTCAACACCGCCAGTACGATGGTCCGGCAAAACACCAACGACTTCGGTCGTTTGTACGAGCCGATTATGGCCACATCTCTGGTCGACAATTACGCTTTGCGCGTACTGCATGAACGCGTATTTAACGGTTTAAGTGCGGGTGCTGCTCCGTGGTTTGCAGATTTGTTACGCAGACCTTATGAAATCGGAGACCTTTCAGCTAGCGGATTACGCAAAATGCCGGCATTGATGCGCGGTGCAGATGGTCGTTCACTGACTTTTACTTACCGGCAGATCAATAAAATCATCAAAGCGGCTGCTCAGTTTGCGTTTGAGAAAACCAATCCGAATAACCTGCCGGAATCCTATGGTTCACCGATGATTCCCTCCAACAAAACGGCCCAATTGCATTACCGTGCGGAAGGAAATCCGTATTCAACCGTTGCACGTTCAGCAATTTCCAATTGTTTTCCGGGTTTGGAATTCGATTTCAGAAACTTGTGGCGAAGAGCGTTCAAAGGTTTGGTACTGCTGGAAAGTAACAATTATGTCGTAGATGCTGAAACCCCGGAATTAAAAAAACTGATCGGCCATCGTTTGGTTGCCATCGACGGAAAAGCGACAATGGTAGCTACAAGCGGACCTGTTTTCCCTGGCGGAGACAGTCAGCCATTGATTACTACTGCCAATCCGAACGGTGTTTCATTCATGGAATGGTCCAATTCGATGGTAGAAGTCCTTCAAAAGCAAGGACAGGAAGTAGTTTGTCATTTCACTGCTGAGAAATCCCCGACCGAAGTATTGGTCGATTTGAAGGAATTGAAAGACAAAAAGAAATACATCGCCGTGAAACTGAAAGTCAATGAGCTTTTTGATGGAAACAGTGCAGCCTTTTCGGATGAAATCCTGAAACCAGGTGAATTGACTCAAAGTTTGTGTGCTCCGTGGCAGAATGACTACCGCGAATGCTCCTGCTACTATTGGGCTGCCAGCCGACCGGATTATGTAAATGTAGTTCCGGATGAAAATGGTTTGAGCACCGGAGACAACTGGATGGCGAAGAAACGAACCGGAAAATACATTCCCGACAATTGGTCCGACAGCAGAATGCAGACTTATGATGACTTGTTCGAAAACTGGCAGGGAGAACTCAGCTTCATTATCAAAGGAAATGACGCACTGGAAAGCTAACAACATCCATTAACAGATATAGCATGAATCTTTCAGGAGAATCAACGAAATACAATACGGATCAAATAGCCGGAATACTGGCCGGTGTTGTGATGCAGCAATCCAAACCGGTTTCGCCTGTGGCACACCTCATCAAGAGTCTCCACACGACGCAATTGTTTCTTCCCAACGGAAGCCAGTTGTATTCGATCAGTCCGGCAGTTGAAGAACGCATTTCGAACCTCATCCAAACAAACGATGAAGCAGCACTAAAAGAAGAATTGATTCTGCTTGGACTGGATGCACCTGTTTACATCGACGATCAGCCATTGGAAAACCCTCCGCTTTATGCTTTATCGCTTGCGATTGCTCAAAAATGCAACATGGGCTGCACGTATTGTTATGCTGACCAGGGAGATTTCGGCGGACCTTCCAAAAATATGTCCATCGAAACAGCATTCAAATCCATTGATCTGCTGCTGAAAAATTGCCCGGAAAACGGAACGGTGCAATTGACTTTTTTAGGCGGAGAACCGCTGATTAACCGGAAAGCCATCCGGGAAGCTGTTTCATATGCAGAAACAAAGGCAAAAGAGAAAAATATCACAGTCCGCTATTCGATTACAACCAACGGAACCTTGCTGACAGAAGAAGATGCTGTTTTCTTCGAAACACATGGATTTGCCGTAACGATTAGTTTAGATGGACTAAAGGAAACTCATGATGCTCAGCGACCTATGAAGGGAGGAAAAGGAAGTTTTGACCGCGTGATGCAGAACATAAAACCCTTACTGGCACTTCAAAAAAACATGCAGGTTTCAGCCCGTGTAACTGTGACTCCTGAAAATACAAACCTGGCAGAAGCACTGGACGAATTTGTCCGGATGGGATTCCACAGTGTGGGCTTTTCCCCGCTTCTGCGTTCAAGTAACGGGCAAGGAGAAATGACCTTGGAAAGTTTGGCAGTCATGCTCGAAAACATGATTGCCTGCGGATTGAATTTTGAAAAAAACGTGCTGGCCGGAAACCGCTATCCTTTCTTAAACATGGTGAATGCCATGAGAGAAATTTCAAAAGGAACGCATCGTCCTTATCCTTGCGGAGCAGGTGCCGGTTATATGGGAGTTTCAGCTGATGAAGAATTATTTGCCTGTCACCGCTTCGTGAATGAAGATGCGGGTTATATGGGAGACTTAAACACAGGAATTAATTCAGAAAAGCAAAACAACTGGCTTTCAACGCGTCACGTTCACAATCAAAACCCATGTTCGCAATGCTGGGCACGTTATTTATGTAGCGGCGGTTGCCATCACGAGGTGATCGAAAAAGGAAGACCGGCCTGTGATTACATTCGTTCCTGGTTGACTTATTCCATCCAGGCTCATGAACGTTTATCGCGCTTAAAACCCGATTGGTTCAATTAACCAATATGAAGTTGTTTCCCGGAAAATTGGATGTGTGCATTCTTGGAGCAGGACCTGCCGGAACCTGCGCAGCATTGCGTTTACTCAAAATGGGACACGTGGTAGGAATGATTGAATCGGAACTATTTCCCCGGCAGCAGATCGGGGAATCCCTTTCTCCTACTATCCGGAATATTTTCGCTTACCTGGATGCGGAACATGTGTTGCATCACGAGAGCTTCCTGTATCATTTGCCTTCAAACGTGATTTGGGAAAGCAAAGAAAACAGTCTGCAAGGCAAAAAACGGGCTGAGAACATCGTTGTCGACAGAAGTATCCTGGATAAGCAATTATTACAACTGGCTATAGACAAAGGCTTACATCTTTTGCAGCCTGCGAAATTAAATGAGTTTCATCGAACAGAAGAAGGTTGGAAACTGGACGTTTTTTCGGAAGGAAAAACGGTTTCAATTCAAACACCTGTTGTATTGGATGCGCGCGGCAGAAAAGGAACACTGGCAAAAGAACGTTTGCCGGTTTCACCTGCATCTGTGGCGGTCTGGACACACATTTCTTCGGATTTAATGCCGGAAGAAACCTTTGTTGAAGCCACTCGAAAAGGTTGGTTCTGGGGAGCAAAAGTTCCCGGAAACCGGTATCGCATCATGGCTTTTACAGACGGAAAAACCGTTCAGAAATCCAAAGATCAATCGTTGGCTGAGTTAGCTCAAAACACTCGTTTCTTCCGTTCAATTGCCAAATATTTGAAGGATTCTCCCACGGAAACATGCTCTGTCACTTCTTATGTGCATCAGAATCCATGGAATGAACAATTTATCAAATTGGGAGAAGCCGCTTTCACCCTGGATCCTTTGTCTTCAAATGGTGTTGAAAAAGCCATGCGTTTTTCATTGCAGACCGCCATCGCGGTAAATACATTCCTGAAAAACAGGGAAACGCCTCTTGCGAAGAATTTCTACGAAGAAAAGCTCATCGAATCAGCCAGCAATCACGCTCACTGGACAGCTTCGTTTTATCAAACTGCCTGGCCGTATTGTGAAAATGAACCGTTCTGGAAAAACAAAGCAGAAATTCACCTTTCGATTCCTACTGATTCATCTGAATTCTTAAAGAAATTACAAGCCGGATTCAACTCACCCCATCCCCTTTCTTCTTCCAAAATGCCAGTTTCCATTCCTGTGGACCTGGTTCTGAACCAAATCCGGTACAGTAAAATCAGTCCGTCACCACTCATTACTCTGAAAGAAGTATTCGCGGTCAATAACGATATCGTGGAAATCATCCAGGCTGTTTGCCACCCGGAATTGGAACGTCCTGTCGGATACCTGGAACAGCTGAGTCTTCCTCTTTTATTACAGGAAATCAACGGGAAAACTGTTGAAAACGCGATTGAACTGGTAAACCGGAAATTCCCCCTGGAAAAGGCAAAAAAGATCATTTTTCATTTGTGGCAAAATCAACTGATTGTTCTCAATTAAGCTGCTGTATATTTCCTCCACCTACAAACAAAAATCCCCCAACTTTTTGTCAGGGGATTTTTCTGTAGTCATAGGGGTTTCATACTAGTTCTTCACAAATTTCACATTCGCTCCGTTTGCGGATTTGATGAAGTAAACTCCAGGGGTTAGAGAACTGACTTGAATGATGTTATTTCCTGGTTTCAATTCTTCCTGTTGAATCATTTTTCCAGTCATGTCGATAATCGAAACGTTTACCGCTTCATTCACATCGATGAACAATTGGTCATTAGCCGGATTCGGATAAACGTTCCATCCGATTTGTGCCAATGCTTCCAAACCAACAGTCGATATCGTCACACAATTGGACGTTGCTGAACATCCGTTTTGAGTCACAACTACCGCATAAGAACCGTTTTGAGTCGGTGTGAACGATGCATTCGTAGCTCCGTTGATCGGCTGGTTATCTGCACAATTGATCCAATGATAAGTTGCCCCCGTAGCAGATGCTGTAATGGTATTTCCCTGAACTGTTGTTCCGGTATTCACAGAATTCACAACAACTGTCATCGTTGTAGTTCCAACACATTGCCCGGAAGTTGGTGTGAAAGTATATGTTGTTGTTGCTGTGTTATTCACCGCCGGACTCCATGTACCGCTGATTCCGTTGTTCGAAACCGTTGGAAGCGAGAATGCCGTTCCCGAGCAAATTGCCCCGATCTGGTTGAACGTTGGCGTCACACTGTTATTCACTGTTACAGTCATCGTTGTCGTTAAACCACATTGTCCGGCATTCGGTGTAAAGGTGTATGTTGTTGTTACCGTGTTATTAATCGCCGGACTCCATGTACCGCTGATTCCATTCGTAGAAGTGGTTGGTAAGCTAAATGATTCTCCCGAACAAATTGCAGGAACCTGGGTGAACGTTGGAGTTACCGAAGCAGTATTCACGGTTACCGTCATCGTTGTCGTAAGCGCACACTGTCCTGCTGTCGGTGTAAATGTATACGTCGTTGTTGCCGTATTATTGATTGCAGGACTCCACGTACCTGTAATTCCATTTGTCGAAGTGGTTGGTAAAGTAAATGATCCTCCGGAACAGATTGCCGGAACCTGGTTAAACGTTGGTGTTGTAGATGTGTTGTTAACAGTTACCGTCATTGTCGTTGCAGAGGCACATTGTCCGGCATTTGGTGTAAACGTATATGTCGTTGTTGCCGTATTATTGATTGCCGGACTCCACGTACCCGTAATTCCATTTATCGAAGTGGTCGGTAAGGTAAATGATCCCCCGGAACAGATCGCAGGAACCTGGTTAAAGTTCGGCATTGTACTGTTGTTTACCGTTACTGTCATCGTTGCGGTCAAAACACATGGTCCCTGCCCTGAATTCGGTGTAAAGGTATACGTTGTGGTCGCCGTGTTATTCACTGCCGGACTCCATGTACCGCTGATTCCGTTGTTGGAAGTTGCCGGCAAGGTGATGGATCCACCGGTGCAAATTGCAGGAATCTGAGTAAACGTAGGAGTTACAGCAGCAGAAACAGTCATCGTGATTGCGTTACTTGTAACACTCGTCGGAGATGCGCAAGCTGCGTTACTAACCATTACACAAGTCACAACACTTCCGTTTGTCAGCGTGGTGGATGTATACGAAGAACTATTTGTTCCGGCATTATTCCCGTTCACTTTCCATTGATAAGACGGTGCAGCTCCTCCGTGAGTTGGCGTTGCATTAAACACCACACTTTCTCCTGAACAAATGGTCGTTGCAGAAGCATTGATGATAACCGAAGGTGTACATGCCGCCGGTGGAGTTCCGATCAAACAAATCGTGAACGTACTCGTGTTAAGTGCGGTAGAAGTATTCAGGACACGAACGTAGTATGTCTGACCAACCGTTAATGCATTCAACACAGCAGATTCGCTAAGTCCCGAACCGTTTTGATTGCGGCAAAGGATCTCGGTTCCACCACAACTTCCTTCGAACACCTGGAATCCGTGATTCAATCCGTTAGTTGCTCCCAATTGAATGGTCATGCTTGCAGCAGTTGCAGTAAATTTATACCAAACATCCTGGGAAGAAGTTGTTCCGCAAGAAGGAATAGGTCCGTTCATCATCGCCCCGCTGAATGTTCCCGAAACATTGGTACAGCTGTTGGCAGGAGTCAATTCAATGGCATTTGCACACAGATCATTCACAGGAGTTGCGTAATTCTGAATACAAATCCCGAAAGTCAAAGTACTTAGAAAAGAAGAGGTGTTGAATACACGCACATAATACACTTGTCCCGGGATAAAATTGTAATAGAAATAGCCTTCACTGATACCCGAACCATTGTTATTTACACACTGGATAACCGGTCCGTTACAGCTTCCCTGGATGATCTCAAAACCATGATTCAAACTTGAAACTGCTTCCAGGCTGATCCGCATCGTAGAATCTGTGGCTGTAAATTTGTACCAAACATCCTGGGAAGCAGACAGAGCACAGGAAGGAATATTTCCGTTCATCATTGCTCCGCTGAATGTTCCATAAGTATAATTACACGCTGTTCCAGGTGTTAAAGTCGTTGCATTCACACAGCGGTCATTGGCAGGAACAGGATAATTCTGAATACAGATTCCGAAAGTTAAAGTACTTAGAAAAGAAGAGGTATTGAAGACGCGTACATAGTACACTTGTCCCGGAATGAAATTGTAATAGAAATAGCCTTCACTGATACCCGAACCATTGTTGTTTACACACTGGATAACCGGCCCGTTACAGCTTCCCTCGATAATCTCAAAACCGTGATTCAATCCGGAAACAGCCTCCAGGCTGATTCGCATGGTAGAATCTGTAGCTGTAAATTTGTACCAGACATCTTGCGAAACAGTAGATCCGCCACAAGAAGGAACGCCGCCATTCATCATTGCTCCGCTGAATGTTCCATAGGTATAATTACACGCTGTTCCAGGTGTTAAAGTCGTTGCATTTACACAACGGTCATTCGCCGGAACAGGATAATTCTGAATACAGATTCCGAAAGTTAAAGTACTTAGAAAAGAAGAGGTATTGAAGACGCGTACATAGTACACTTGTCCCGGGATAAAATCATAATAAAAATAACCTTCACTGATGCTTGAGCCATTGTTATTTACACACTGCAAAACAGGTCCGTTGCAGCTTCCCTGGATAATTTCAAAACCATGATTCAAGCCTGAAACAGCATCCAGGCTGATCCGCATGGTAGAATCTGTAGCTGTAAATTTGTACCAGACATCCTGGGAAGCACTCGTTCCGCAAGAAGGAATCGGTCCGTTCATCATCGCCCCGCTGAATGTTCCGATAGTGTAGTTACATGCTGTTCCAGGTGTTAAAGTCGTTGCATTCACGCAGCGGTCGTTAGCAGGAACAGGATAATTCTGAATACAAATTCCAAAAGTCAATACACTTAAAAAAGAAGATGCATTAAAGACACGTACATAATACACTTGTCCCGGGATAAAATTGTAATAGAAATACCCTTCACTCACACTGGTATTGTTGTTGTTCACACACTGGATAACCGGTCCGTTGCAGCTTCCCTGGATAATTTCAAAACCATGATTCAAGCCTGAAACAGCATCCAGGCTGATCCGCATGGTAGAATCTGTAGCTGTAAATTTGTACCAGACATCCTGGGAAGCACTCGTTCCGCAAGAAGGAATACCACCATTCATCATTGCACCGCTGAACGTTCCTATCGTGTAGTTACAAGCGGCTGAGGGAGTTAAAGTTGTTGCATTTACACAACGGTCATTGACAGGAACAGGATAATTCTGGATACAGATTCCGAATGTCAATACACTTAAAAAAGAAGATGCGTTGAAAACGCGCACATAATAAACTTGTCCCGGAATGAAATTATTACCAAAATATCCCTCACTGACACTGGTACTGTTGTTATTTACACACTGCAAAACAGGTCCGTTGCAGCTTCCCTGGAGAACTTCAAAACCATGATTCAATCCGGAAACAGCATCCAGGCTGATACGCATCGTAGAATCCGTTGCCGTAAATTTGTACCAGACATCCTGGGAAGCACTCGTTCCGCAAGAAGGAATACCACCATTCATCATTGCCCCGCTGAATGTTCCGATCGTGTAATTACAAGCAGCCGCAGGTGTCAGAGTCGTTGCATTTACACAACGGTCATTCGCCGGAACAGGATAATTCTGGATACAAATTCCAAAAGTCAAAGTACTTGCGGAAGCCGAAGCGTTGAATACACGTACATAATACATTTGTCCCGGAATAAAGTTGTTAGAGAAATACCCTTCACTCACACCGGTACCGTTATTGTTCACACATTGCACAACCGTTCCGCCACAGCTTCCCTGGATCAATTCAAATCCATGATTTAAGCTGGATTGAGCTGTCAATGAAATACGCATTGTGGAATCCGTGGCAGTGAACTTAAACCACATATCCTGCGAAGCCGACGGAGCACAGGCAGGAGCCGTACTGCTGATCGTCATTCCGCTGAATGATCCCGTTGTATTGACACATGCTGCATTTGGTGTCAATGTCGTTGCATTCGCACATTCGTCCTGACCAAAAACAGCAAAAACCGATGTGATAAAAGCAAGTAAAATAAAAATTTTCGTCATAATCATATTTATTACGCAGCAAAGGTATTCTGCGCATTTCGTTCGTACATGCAGAGATGTTGTATATCTATACACTATTGTTGCATGATCAGTAAAATCAAGGCTTTCCAGTCAACTGACTCGGACTTTTCCCGAAATATTCCGTGAAGGATTTCGTGAAATAAGACTGGCTGCTGAAACCGCATTTGTATGCAATTTCGGTAATATTTCCTTCCTGGTTCAACAACAAATCCTTTGCTTTTTCCAGGCGGATCATCCGGATAAAATTGGTCGTGGAAAATCCGGTTAATGCAACCAATTTCCGATGAAGCTGGCTCCGGCTCACAGCCATATCATCTGAAAGTTCATTCACGGAATAATCAGAATCGTCCAGGTGTTTGATAATACAATCAATGACCTTGTTGACATAAGCATTCTGACTTTTCACCCGTTCTTCGAACGTTCTTTCCGAATCGATGGAATCTTTGTAAGTGTCTTTATTGCGTTGAATGGTTGTGAACAAATTCCGGATGGTGAGTTTCAATTCATCGGGTGAAAACGGCTTGGAAACATAAGCATCTGCTCCATGCTGTAATCCTTCCAGGCGGCTTTCCAGGGATGCTTTTGCGGAAAACAAAACCACCGGAAGGTGGTTTGTCAATTCATTCGAGCGGATTTCCCGAAGCAGTTCAATTCCGTCTTTCCCAGGCATCATGATATCGGAAAGTACCATATCAGGCAGATTTTCACGAATCAAATCCAGGGCCTGCTGCCCATTTTTCGCATGAATAATCCGGAAGTTTTCCTTCAAAACAGACATCGTGAAGGCAGCTGTGTCCGGATCGTCTTCTGCCAGTAAAAGCGTCGGAATATCATCCTCATTCGGAATAACGAAATCCACAGCACGACTTGCTTCCTGCACCGGAAGCATTACCGTAAAGGTTGTTCCGAAAGCATTACTCTGAAGATCAATGGTTCCGCGGCTCAAATCCACCAATTCTTTCACCAAAGACAAACCAATTCCTGTTCCGGTTACGTCGGAAGCATGTTTTCCCCTGAAAAAACGACGGAATACTTTCTTCTGGTCTTTTTTAGGAATCCCTGGACCAGTATCACTTACCCGAATCACCAATTGATTGTTTTCGATTTGCGAATCGATTCGAATTTCGGCATGCGCAGGGCAATATTTCACCGCATTTCCAAGCAGGTTCGAAAGGATTTTCTCCAATCCGTTGGAAGGAAAGGAATAATAAGTTCCCGAAGGATTTCCGGTATGAGTGATTTGAATATGCTTCGATTTTGCTTCGCTGATAAAACCATTTACAATGTGCTCAATAAACTCATTCACATCTCCGTTTGTGAAATGCAGCTGGAAACTCCCCTTCCCCAGTTTTGATGCGTCCAAAAGCTCGTTCACTAATCCAATCAATTTCTTTGAATTTCGTTCCATCAATTCCAATTCATCCCGGTACGAAGCAGCAGAACCTTGTTTCATCACTTGGATCGGGCCATCGATCAGCGTTAACGGAGTCCGGATCTCATGGAAAATATTTTCGAAGAGTTTCAGTTTTTCCTGTTCGAATTCCTGCGTAATTTTCTTCCGCTGAAACAACAGGTAAGTAATCGATCCGGCAATTAAAAACACCGAAATCGCTATAAATAACAAGAGATTTCGCTGGTTTTTGTTCTTCTGAATTTCCTGCTTGTGCAGTTGAATTTCCTTCTCTTTTTTCTCGCTTTGGTACTTGATTTCCAGTTCTTCAATCTCCTTTTGTTTTGCCACAGAGAAAACCCGCTGACGTGCCTCCGTTTCCATTTTTTTGTAGTGGTAGGCATTCTTAAAATCCCGGATGGAATCATACAAGGCACTGATGCGTTCGAATAAAGCAGGTTTCAACTGATCTTCCGGTCTTCGCTCATTGGTTGAAATGGCCTTTTTCATGTACTCAATGGCTTTCGGATAATTCTTCAGCGCAAAGTAATAATCCCCCATATTCTGATATGTACTCGTCATCGTGAGGTAATTCTTGTTTTTGGAAGAAAACTCGAGGCTTTTGTTGTAATAATAAATACAGGAATCCGGGTTCACACTTTGATAAGCTGCTCCCAGCGAATTATAAACTTCAGCAACGTATTCAGTCTGCTTTTTCTTTAAAAGTGTCTTTTCTGCTTCTTTCAGTGTTTTAATCGACTCGTCAAAAGACTGATTCATGATTTGTAAACCTGCCAGGTTGGCCATAATCAAGGCATAATACCGGTAATCATTCGCTTCTTTTTTTGCCTGGGCAGCCAGTTTCATGTATTTTTCGGCTTTGGCAATATTTCCCAGGTAGAAATAACAAACTCCTATTCCGTTGTAAATGGTTCCGGCAAGTGATTTTTCTCCATGTTTTTCCGCAAGCTTAAGTCCTTCCAGGTAAGAAGCAATGGCTTTCTCAAACTTGCTTTTCCGTTGATATGCTTCTCCGACGACCGAATAGGAACGAATCACCAGTACCTGGTTGTTTATTTCCTTTCCGATTGCTCTTGCAGCCAAGCCATAATAAATACTGGAATCCGGGTTTTCTGCCAAATGATAATTGGCAATTTCAATATTCAATTCTCCTTTTCGTTTCTCACCGGATTTTTCCATTAACGAACGTAGAGAATCCGCAGTATTCTGACTCAACAGGTGTTGCGGTACAAACACTGAAATAATCAGCAGGAAGTAAAAAACAAAATTTGCCATATTGCCTTTATAAGGTGACTTTGATCTAATTGTTTTGAATTGTCCATAAAAATACTGAAATTCTTTGCAGCTCCCGTTTTTATTGATTTAAACAGGATTTTTCACTCGTATTTTAGTGTTGTTCATTTTTGTCCTCTCATGATGAATTGATTAATAAATAATCAATAAATATTTAATAATTTATCGTAATTTTGTAAAACCACTTCAAATTCAATACAACAATGTCTGATCATTTACCTTATAAAAATGGCCGCGGAGCACAAATCAATCCGCATAACCGCTTCTTTTCACAGGAAAAAGGAGAGGACTTTGACGACATTGATCCGTCGGAAGAACCCGAATTGAAAACCAAATTCATTGAAGTTCACCCGAAAACAATCGTAAACAAACTCACCAGTCCGGATGTCGGAATGTACTATTCCCTGAATCCTTACCAGGGCTGTGAACACGGCTGCACGTATTGTTATGCCCGACCAACGCATGAATATTGGGGCTACAGCGCAGGAACGGATTTCGAACGTATAATTCTCGTGAAGAAAAACGCACCGGAATTGCTGGAAGAAGCACTGAACAAAAAATCATGGAATGTTCAGACGATCTCTATTTCCGGTAATACAGACTGTTATCAGCCTTGTGAACGGGAATACAAAATCACGCGGAGACTGCTCGAAATCATGCTGAAATACAAACATCCGGTCGGAATTATTACCAAAAATGCGTTGATCACCAGGGATGCAGACATTCTCGAAGAACTGGCGAAACTGAACTTAGTTGCTGTAAACATCAGTATTACAAGCTTAAAGGAAGAGTTAAGAAGAAAGCTCGAACCACGAACTGCCAGCTGGCGAAAGAAACTGGAAGCCGTTCAATTACTTTCCCAACGCGGAGTTCCGGTAAACGTGCTGATGGCTCCGATTATTCCGGCCTTAAATGACGACGAGATTTTTTCCATTGCCAAAGCAGCAGCAGATCACGGAGCAGCGAGCTTGTACCACCAAATTGTGCGGCTGAACGGTCCGAACGGGGAAATTTTCACCGATTGGGTCACTAAAAATTACCCGGACCGGGCGGAAAAAGTCTTGAATCAACTGCGGGAAATGCATGGCGGAAAGCTCAGCGACAGCAGGTTCGGAACACGTATGAAAGGAGAAGGAATTTTCGCCCTAAATATTCAGCGGCAGGTAGAATTAGCCCGGAAACGCTTCCTTCCTGCCCTTCCCTTTCCCAAACTCAGAAACGATTTATTTTCGAGACCAGATACCAGCGGACAAATGAAGTTGTTTTGAGAAAGCAGCATGTCAGTTTGAGTACCGGAATGTAATGGAGGTGTATCGAGAACGACATTGCGGATCCATAACTAAAGTTCAATCATTCGGAATTCTGCATTCGCAATTCATAAATCGTAATTCCCTATATTTAACCTTTATTTCTAAACTATGAATCGTACTGCTAACTCTGGCTTTCGACTGATCCTGATCTTCTTTGCAGGTTTGTTTAATACCGCTTTCGCACAAACTGCCTTTCCGCATGACACACGAAGCGACAGTATTTCCATTCAGCACTACAACGTTCACCTGGATCTTCGCGATTTCAACACCTTTATTTTAAAAGGTCATGCTGAAATCATTTTCGAACCATTGGTCAATAACATTTCCGAGATCAAACTGGATTTGTTGGGTCTTACTGTAGACAGCGTTCACGATTCCAACGGGGATTTGCTTTCGTTTACAACTGCTCCACTTGGTTATAAAATCAACCTGGGAACAACTTACAACACCGGAAATGCGACTTCCATAGAAGTTTTCTACCATGGAACGACGGTTCACGATCCTACATTCGGAGGATTTTATTTCAACAGTGCTTACGCTTACAATGTCGGGGTTTCTCTCGATGATATTCCGCACAACTACGGGAAAACCTGGTTTCCGTGCTTCGATAATTTCACTACCCGCTCTACTTACGATTTATTTGTAACAACCCTTCCGAATCACGATGCGGCTTGTGGCGGAGTTTTTCAATCTACAACCGTGAACCCGGATTTATCCAAAACACATCATTGGAAAATCAATCAAACCATTCCTACCTACCTGGTTTCTGTTGCTGTATCCAACTACGTTTTTGTGAACGATACGTTTACCAACTATCAGAATAATCCTGTTCCGGTAAAGCTCGCTGCACGGGCTTCCGACACCACCAACCTGAAAAACTCTTTCGTGAATCTTGAAAATGCTTTTGATATTTTCGAAGACAAATGGGGTCCTTATCGCTGGGACAGAGTCGGCTATGTATTGGTTCCGATGACCGGCGGAGCGATGGAACACGCTATGAATATTGCTTATCCGCAAACGGCAGCAAACGGCGGACTTTCCTGGCAATCTGTTATGGCACATGAGCTTTCACATCATTGGTGGGGAAATCTCGTAACCTGCCGTACAGCAGAAGATATGTGGATCAACGAGGGAAGTGCTGTTTATTGCGAATATGTATTTACCGAAGAATCCTCCGGCAGAAATGCTTATGAAACAGCAGTCCGAAATGAACACAAGGAACTCCTTCACACCTGCCACATAACGGATGGTGGTTACTGGCCGCTTTCCGGAGTGCCACAGGAACACACCTACGGAACAACTACTTATTCAAAAGGTGCGGATATGATTCACACACTCAGAGCATATTTGGGTGATTCCTTATTTTTCAACGGGTTATCCGAATTGCTGGAGCAAAATAAATTTTCCGATATCGATGCGGTTGAATACCGCGATGACCTAAGTGCAATTACCGGAGTAAACCTGGATAATTATTTCGCCGACTGGATTTTCCAGGGCGGATGGCCGCACGTTTCAATCGATTCCCTGACTGTTGTTCCGAATGGAATTCAATACGATGTAACGGTTCACCTGAAACAAAAACTGGTCGGAAGAACCGCTTACGGAAATCAAATTCCGGTTACACTGACATTGCGTGACAACAACTGGAACACTTTTGAGAAGACCATTCATTCATCCGGAATGAGCAATACGGTAACGGTTACTGTTCCGTTTCCTCCAACAACTGGCTATCTGAACCGAGATGAATTGATTTCACATGCTGTCACAGCAACCTATTCCACTTTTCATACAACCGGAAGTCAGACTTTAAGCCATTCTAACCTCACATTGCAGATTCAAAACATTACCGATTCTGCTTTTGTAGTGGTTGAACACAATTGGGCTGCTCCGGACCCTGTTCTGAACTGGTCGTCCGGATACCTGATTTCTCCGCAACGCTATTGGCGTATCGACGGAATCTGGGACTCCGGGTTCAATACCAACGCCACTTTCCGTTATAGCGGGCAAACAAGTGGTCCGATCGCTTTTCTGGATCATTTACTGATTACGGGAACTGAAGATAGTATTGTGCTTCTATATCGACCGAATCGCTCTGTGGATTGGTATGAATTCCCAACATATACCAAAGTCATGGGAAATGTCAATGACAAAACCGGAACGTTGAATGTTACCAATCTTCAAAAAGGAGAATATGCCATTGCACTAAAAGGACAAAACCTGGCCTTGAATGAACAAATAAAAGAAGCGGATGTCAAACTTTATCCGAATCCGGCTTCCGGTTCTGTAACGATTGAAACAAACGCAGCTTCTGATCGGGTTGTGGTTTGCGATGCTCTCGGCCGATTGGTAGATCAGCGTTTGGAGCCCGGAACAAAAACTCAGTTCAATACTTCTTCCTGGGAAAAAGGAACATATTGGGTTACCGGGTACAACCAGGAGAAAGCGATCTTTCATAAATTGCTGATTGTACAATAAAAATTACAGGATTTAGGGACTCGATCTCAAATTCGCCATATCGCAATATTACGAACCGTTATCAAGCTAAAGATTATACAACAACAATGTAAATAACTCATTATCAAAAACTAAACATCATTTTTTTTAATCTTAGATTAATTCCTGTTCCGCAGGCATTCAAAAAGCGCTTGTTACACAAATTGCATAACAAGCGCTGCTTTTTTACAATTGAAACGAGATCGGCAGAATCATTTCCGCGTCTACTTTTTTCTTGTCTTTTTCTCCCGGAATCCAATTCGGCATCGTGCTGACTACACGTTTTGCTTCCTCATCCAGGTCTTTATTTACGCCTTTTTTAACCGTTACATTGCTTACTTCTCCTGATTTTGTAACAACAAAAGACACTAAAACCTTACCGGTTACTTTTGCTTTTGCCGCTGCTTCAGGGTAACGGATATTGCTGACCAGGTAGTTCGTTAAAGCATCCATTCCGCCAACAAACTCCGGCATTTTATCTACTTCTGTTTCAACTTGCGAGGCACTTCTTTGAACAGCGTGTTGTTCCTTCATTCCAGGCTGTTCATTGGTGAAAGATACAAGTGTTAATGTGCCGGCAATAAGCGGTAAAGCAAGCGCAGTGATCCAGATTTTTTTTGAATTGTTTTTCATGATTTTGATACGTTTAATCAGTGTGAGCTCGGCCAGGAACTGATTGGTGAATAAATATAATGTTGAACTAGTTCCGAGTGAGTACGCCAGCAAAAACTCCATGTAGCCGGCCTTGTGTTTTTGATACATGATCCTGTCCACTTCAAATTCATGCACATAAATCATTTCTTTTTTTATGAAAGGAAAAACCGGGTTAAACCAGCAGAAACAATGAAGTACTTCCAGGCACAAACGATCTGCCGAATGCCCTTTTTCTGCATGGATTTTTTCGTGCTGGAAAATAATTTGCCGGTCTTGTTCCGGAATTCCCGCCGGAAGTTGAATAAAACGAAAGAATGAAAAGGCCTCTTGATCCGGTAATTCGATCACAGTAAAACCGTCTTCTTTGCGACGTTTATTTCTCAGAAATACGCTAAAAACCTGGTACAGACTAAAAAATACCCATAGAAAAAGGAGAAAAACTCCCGACCAGTATGCAATCTCGACAAAAGACCAACCAAAACCAGCTGTTTTTGCGGCATTTCTTCCCACTTCAATTGTTTCCAGTTCGATAAGCGGAATCTTGTAAGTCCACGATCCGGATACCGGAAGGTGCTTAATCCAAACTGCAACTACGGCAAGTAAAGGAATTGAAAGCAGGGAAAAACGCTGCCATCCGAAAGACAAATAATGCTTGATCAGCTTGAAAACCACAAACAGCAGAACGATCAGCAAGTTTGCTTCGACGATATACCACAGATAATTACTCATCGCGTTCTTTTTTAATGATTTCCAGGATTTCGTTCAGATCCTTGAGATCCACGTTGTTTTCTTTGATAAAAAAGGAAAGCATTTTAGCGTTGGAGTTCTCAAAATAATTCTCCTTCAGTGATTGAACCCGTTGGCTGGAATAAGCTTCTTTCGAAATCAGCGGATAATATTCATTCGATTTTCCATAAGTCTTGTACTTCACAAAACCTTTCTGAACCAATACCCGGATCACGGTTAATACCGTGTTATATGCCGGTCTCGGTTCTTCCAATTGTTCGTGAATATCTTTCGCAAATCCCTTTCCTACCGACCAAATAGCCTGCATGATTTGTTCTTCTGCCCGTGTCAATTCCTTTTTCATGAAGCAAACATATAACTATTTTTATAAACATACAACTATATTTATAAATATAATTATAAAATAATTCCAAATCACCGAAAACTCCCTGTTTATAACATCAAAACCGTCCATTCAAACATTTCAGCAGAAGACATTTCACCAGCAAGCGTTATTTTTCTAAATTCGTTTCAGAAAGAACATTACGTGAAAACATTTCATCATATTGTGTCGGGGAGCTTCATACTTCCTTTTGTTATCTGTACCTTATTACTGACAAGTTCTTGTTCGGGACTCAAATATGCCGCATTAAAGTCTGCACGGGATCCGGGAAACTGCAACCAGCAAAACGCATATACATACACAGTCAATGATCTTCCGAAACCAATCTATGAAATTGAGCTGGACACTTGCCTGACCAATCGCTTCAGTTCACAGAGCCTGAATATGGCCAATGCGATCGGAGTTTTGGAATACCTGGAGAAATACGTCAAAGCAAAAGCGGAATCGGTCAAAAATCCCAGCACAGAAAAACGGTTGGAACTCATCGAACTGGCCCTGAAAATCAATCAGCGAATCAATATTTCATCCATCGAAATATCTGCTGTGACTTCTGAAATCGACTGTGAGGAAGAACGTGCCGACCAAATCGGGAATTACCTCAAAGGCAAAGAAGGTGAAAGAGAATCCAGGCTGACTGTGGGAACAATCATCGTCGGAGCAGCCGGAACCATTGTTACCGGTGCGTTGATTGCCGATGAAAAAAGCGGAAATGCCGGAGACATCATCGGAATCGGCACCGGACTGACGGAAGCCACTTTGGGTATTTTGATTTTACTCAATAAACGGAGTGTCGAATTTCTGCATCCGCGGAATATTCTCAGAGAAGTATGGGAAGGAAAAGAAACATCACCCGTCTTCCCTACTTTTGTCTGGTATTATCTGAATTATTACAACCCTTCGGATCCCGGAACAAAATCCATTCGCGACCAGATTATTGCGCACTGGATGGATTTCGGGCAGATTTCGAATGCCAGCACCAAGGAAAAAACCAAATTGATCGATATTTACTTCGGAAACGGCGGAAAATACTCTGCCGAACAGCTGAAGAACCGGTCCAACATGCTGGATCAGCTGGAAGCACAGATTTCGTTAATGAAGCAGGAAATCAAAGGATTGGCCATTGAAGTGGAAAGCCTCGAATAAAACCTCAAGCTGTATTTCGTTAAAAAAAGTCATAAAAATCAATCCATTGCCTGTTTCTTCCTTAATTAGCAGGACATTATCTTTAAATGAACATGAAACGCATATCAATTCTTTGTCTTCTAAGCAGTTTTTTATTTTCTCCGGACTTCCAGTTAGCTGCACAAACAAATGAAAACATTATCCAAAACATCCTGATACAGGCAGATTATGTGGAAAATGGCGTGAAAGGCATCAAAGTATCGAATACCTGTGATTTTGCTGTTCTTCGAAAAAAATATGCAAATGACAGTTTGTTAAGCATTGCCCTGGCACAAAGCAAATTCTCTTATGTGTTATATATCACCCAGGATAGCACCAAAATAAAACCTGCATTCGGCTTCAAATTCCTGGCTGGAAGAAGAGAACACATCGAATTCAAAGTCGATTGTAAGCCCGTATTAGCTGATCTGAATAATCTTTCAAAGAGCTATGTTCAGTTTATTCCTTATTCTGCGTTATTCTTGTCGGAAGGAAAACAGAACTGCGTATTCTCATTTGATCTGAACGGAAAAGATGGTTTCAATGCAGTTTACAGGCAGAATTCATCCTCAGCTCCTCTTTCTTTTGTTAAACCTCCGGTCAAAGTCTTTGAATGTTCATTGGATTCCCTGGTTGTAAAACCCTTTAATGCGCAAGGTCAAGCCTGGGATCATTCCGTTTTCGGAACGGACGCACCGGATCTGGATTTTTCAATTCTACTCGGAGACCTGGAAGTTGGCAACATTCACAAGGGAAACAATTATGCTATTTTGTTTCCGGAAAGACCAAGAGTGTTTCGTTTTTTAATTTCTGAAAACGACGAAGTAACGCTTATCCTGAAAGATACGGATGATGCATTTCATGATCCGATTGCCAGCTGGCGCTTCAACTCTTCGAATATGAAAGAAAATGTTTCTTACCAGCAGAAAGAAGCAAAGGCAAATCTGCAGGCTTTCAGTTTCAAATGCATGGTTGGAAAAACGAAAAATAGTAAATAACCAGGAAGTACGGGAAGTAAAGAGCGTAAGAACACAAGGAGCTATTGGATAAACTCTTTCACCTAACGTAAAGGTGCAAAGAGCGCAAGGCAGGAAACGAATCTTTTTTTGCTATCAAACAATGATCTGCGTACATCTAAGGAAGATAAAAAAACACGAAGGCGCAAGGAATTGCTGGACAAATCAAGCCCGAAAATCAAACTCTTTTACCTAATGCAAAACCCCAGGTGATCTTCGTTCCAATTACGGAACCAATACCGCCCTTCCCTTGATTTGCCCTTTTCTCAGCTTGTCATACACTTCCAAAGCCTGATCCAGGGAATATTTTTCAATTTCAATATGAATCTTCTTTTGTCTGGCAAGTCCCACGACTTCCATCAATTCTGTTCGTGAGCCCCAATAAGGATTAGTCAATCTTACTCCGAAAGGTAAACCATTCATATTGTACTCGTATTTTCCGCCTCCTAAACCAACAATGGTTAAATCACCTTCCAAGCCGATTACTTTGGTGCCCAAATCAATTGTTGAAGAAGCGCCTACAAAATCAATCACCACTTTCGCTTTCTTGATTCCGGTAATTGCACGAATTTGATCTGCCGCATCTTTGTCCATGGAATTAATCGCATGTTTCGCACCCAACTTCTTCGCAAATTCCAGTCGTTCGGGTGTAATATCACAAGCAATAATCGTTGCACCGGTCATCGCCGATAAAATCTGCAGGGCAACATGTCCCAAACCTCCTACCCCGATTACCACCACGTATTCATCAGGCATTAACTTGTGTAAAGAAGTTTTGATTGCTGCATATGGAGTTAAGGCTGCATCGGTCAGCGGGGCCGCAATAACAGGATCAAGGTCATGAATCGGGACCAATAAACGGGATGAAGGAACCAGCATATAATCTGCCATACCGCCATTCAAGCCCAATCCACCGCCAAAAGCCTGTTCTGATTGATGATCGCAGTAGTTTTCCTGTGAATGCTGACACGGTTTGCAATGTCCGCAGCCCCACGGACCGTAAACCAATACCGCATCTCCTTTTTTGAAGCCTTTAACATCCGACCCCATTGCTTCTACCCATCCGGCATTTTCATGACCCAATGTAAATGTAACTCCCGACACAATTCCTTCGTCAATGATGTGCAAATCCGAATGACATACGCCGGCACCTCCGATTTTCAATAATACTTCATCTCCTGTCGGTACAGGAATTTCCAAATCTGTTGTTACACGAACATCTTTGTGTCCAAAAAATCGTACTGCTTTCATATGACTCTTTTTTACATGCTTTGCATACAATTTACTGAAATTGGACGGCATAAAAAAAAGAATTACACACCTTCATAGAGCTATTATCTTTCTTTCGGAGGTATTTACTTTGATCGTCAATCATAATAAGCGATCTTTTTCAGCGTTTAAACGCCAAAATTACCTGTATGAAAACCTGGAAAATTCTCCTGATAACCTTCGGGTTAACTCCCTGGCCTTTTATCATTTCATTATCAGCCTTTTACTTTCATGCCGGAAACTTGCTGGGACATTCACCTTCTTATGGCAACCCGGATCCAAAAGACCTGGCTATCTATTCTGATTATGCGCTTTTCATTAACATCAGTCTCCTGATATGGATTTACGCTTTTCTTACCTGGCTGATGCTGGTTGCCCTGCTCTTAATCTTTTTCCGCAAAAACATTAGCCGGAGAATCCTACTATTCGGGGCTTTCAGTCATTTTTGCGGGATCGCTCTTCTCTTTTCCGGTGTTTTTGAATGGTATGTAGATTAAAGTCCGGAACAAAAAATAAAAAAACGGATACCTATCTCCGACTCATGAGTGTCAGTTTGAAGTATATAACAATCTGTCTATCTTAGCATCTTTTAATGTAAGAAACTACACCATGCGTCTACCGAATACCCTGTTACTAAGCGTTCTGTTTGTTTTACAAGCGTTTTTTTCGTCTGCTCAAACCAAAGTTGCCGTTATTGGAGGCGGGATAGCCGGAGTTTCCAGTGCTTATTACATTTCGCAATCGGATTCCACAGCACAGATTATTCTTTTTGAAAAGGAAGCTAAATTGGGAGGGAATGCTCAAACTGCTCTTGTAAAAAACAAATCAGGCGAAACTGTTTCCGTTGATGCCGGGCCTCAGTATTTTGTGGAAGGTCCTTGGGACGATTACATTGATTTTCTAAAGAAAACACTCGGACCAAATCCGTATAAATATGAATCTATGGCGGGAACGCTGCTTATTCAGCGGGAAAAGGTATCCAAACCGGTTTTGGTTTCGCCCTTGGGAATGAAACTCCGGGGAGAAAAATTGGGAAAACTCCTGAAATTAAAGCGTTTCAACAAAGAGGCTTACCTGATGTACCAGCATCCTGAAAAATGGCGGGGAATTACGGTCGAAACCTGGGTAAAAGGATTGAAATTCGATCAATCGTATAAAAATGAGATCATCTACCCTTTCCTGGCAGCTTCATTGGGAACAACTGTAGATGAAATCAGGGGAACTTCTGCTGTGGATATTGTAAAATTATTTGCATTCCGGAAACCGAAAGCCTCCAATAAATTCAAGATCATGTCGGAAGGAATGGGAACACTGATTGAACGTGTCGGTCAAAAAATCAGTTCCGACCATCTGGAAATCCGCTGCAGCTCACCTGTTATGAAAGTAGTCCGTTCCAAAGAAAAATGGCTGGTTACTTACTCCCGGAACGGAAACATGGAAACGGAACTGGTCGACTTCGTTGTCTTTGCAACACATGCCGACCAGGCAGCTAAAATTCTCAACCAGGAAAGCAGTTTATCCGAAATCACTCAGACACTGAAGCAACTCACCTACTTTGAAGCTAAAATTGCACTTCATTCGGATTCGCTTTTTGTCAATAACGAAAAACCTTCCTTTTTGAATATTATCACCAATGATTCCAATCAACTCGTTTCAAGCACCATGAACCTGAGTATGATTTCCGATCGCCTGAACGGAATTTACAAAAGCTGGGTAAGCTCGGAAGCTATTGCGGAATTGAAAGCGTCCGGAAAACTTTTACACCTCGTGAGTTTTTGGCATCCGCTGATCACGACAAAATTTATAGAACAGCTTACCGTCCTTCAATCAAAAACGACTGAAATCCCTTCGCTTTACCTCGCTGGAGGCTGGTCTGAAGGTTTGGAGACTCAGAATAGCGCTGTACTTTCAGGAAAACATGCAGCGGAAAAGTACCGGGTTTTCAGCTCGAAAAAGAAATAACCACCGGCTTTGTTATCGGACGTAATTCCGCAATATTACGTCCGACAAAAACAATTTCAATATAAAACAAAATGGCCGCCCTAAAGCAGCCATTTCATCTGGTATTGTGATTTCTTATTGAAGTTTATTCACGTGCCCGACGAAGCGTTCACTCTTACTCTTCAAACCGTCTTTAATATCAATGACCCAGGTATACGTCCCATCTTTCACAAATTCCGCGTGATATGTTCCGTCCCACCCGAATTCCGGATCATGAGATTCGAAAAGCAATTCTCCCCAACGGTTAAAAATCATTAATGTATAATCCTCAATCATGCGGTCCTTTGAGAAGACAGGTTTGAACTGGTTGTTAAACTCATCTCCGTCCGGAGTAAAGGTATTCGGAACCCAAACCAGCAGATCACCATAGAATTTAATTTGTCGGCAAATAGTATCCATACAACCATGTTCCGAAGTTACTTCCATGCAAACCGTCACAAATTGCTCCGGATCGACTCCGTAAAACGTATGACTCGGGTTCTCATTCGATGATGTCCCGAACGAACCAAAATTCCAGTGATAAGTAGATCCTCCGTAAGAAAGATTTGTAAACTGAACCGTGTTATCCAGTTCCGTCGGTAAATTCGGTGAGTAAGTGAAATTTGCAACCGGGTTGGCATATACGCAGATTGCAGAATTAAACGTTCCCGTAACCGGACAACCATCTGTGGTATTTCCGGTAAAAGTCACATCATAGCAACCCGGATTTACAAATGTTGCATTCAAACTTCCACAACCATTGAACACCTGCCCGTTTGAGAAAGTCCAGGTACAATTCTGGAGATTTGTAAGAGCCAGGTCATTGGAGAAAGTAACATTCAGCGGACTACATCCTGTTGAAGCATTTGTTACGAATTGTGCTGTCGGAACTGCAAAGAAGTCTACAAAAACAGTCGTGTCAACCGTAGCACATACATCCGAAACACTCACGTTGTAAGTCGTCGGAGTTGTCGGCGAAACGGTAACCTGGTTCAAAGTATCATTTGCAGAAGTGCTCCACTGGTAGGAATATGCAGGCGCTCCACCCGTCACATTCACTTTGAGCTGAACACTGCTTCCGCTGCAGATAGATGTATCTCCGGTCAAGGTAAATGCCAAAGCCGGAAGCATCGTCAGATTGACATTGTTCGGAGCAGCAGTCGTACAACCATTCTGATCCGCTACCGAAACCGTATAAACTCCCGGTGTTGTTTGAACAACATTTTGTGTTTGTCCAACAAATCCGTTACTCCATGTATATGTATACGGAGCAGTTCCACCGAAAGCAATTGCATAAAGCGGAATAGTATCTCCGGTACACATCAAGCTATCCAAAGTAGAGAACAACTGAACCGGAAGCGGTTCTTCAATCAATACAGAACCTAAAGCAATACAACCTGCAGCATTCGTAGCCTGGATCTGGTAAGCTGCCTTACAAAGACCGGCAATTGTATTGGAAGGTCCGAATGTTGCCCCGTTGTCAAAACTGTAAGATACTCCTCCAACCGCATGAATCGTTGCTGTTCCGTCACAGAATGTATTACATGTCGCATTTGTACGGGTAATCGAATCAATTACAAATTCAACCGGGTTGGTAATTGCATAAGTTGTATCAAAAGAACAGTTGTTTGCGTCTCTTACTTCAAACGTATACGTTCCGCTGCATAAGTTCGAATTGATATTGGAAGTTCCTGTATTTCCGTTCCAATGATAGGTATAAGCCTGAGTTCCTCCTGTTACAGTTGCAACGGCAGATCCGTCACAAAACGCAAAACAGGTCGGATCCGTAATATTCAGAGTTGCTGTAAGCAAAGCCGGTTCTGTAACAACCTGCGTACCATTCGAAGAACAATTGTGATTGTCACGGACAACAATCGCATAATTCCCGGCAGCCAGAACCTGGGCACTGTTTGAATTTCCGAAATTGACTCCGTTATCAAAAGAATATTCAAACGGAGCTGTACCTCCCTGAACAGTTGCTGTGATTGATCCTGATTGATTCTGGAAACAAGTCAGATTCGTTGCAACAGTCGTAAAAGTCAACGTATCCGGCTGATCAATTGTTACACTCAGGGTATCTTTACATGCATTCGCATCCGTAATAATTACGTCGTAAGTTCCTGCACATAAGTTATTAAAAGTCGTATCTGCTTGAGAAACTCCGTTCATTTCAAAATTCAAGGCTCCGGTTCCACCTGTTGCACTTACCTGGGCAATTCCGTCACACAAACTGAAACAAGTCGGTTCAGTCACATACACGCCGGAAATAACAGGCGAAGCCTGGTCAACGATTGCAACAATCGAATCGACACTACAACCATTTGCATCCTCGGCAATCAATGGATAGTTGCTTGCCGGAAGTCCTGTAAACACCCCTGAAGCAGCGAAAGTTGTCCCATTATCAATACTGTAATTGTATGGCATTGTTCCACCCGCCAGACTCATGTTGATTGCTCCGTTCGGATTGCTGCAGGTTGAGGCTGTTAAAGCAACAGTCAATACTGTTGCCGCAGGTGTACCGATTGTGGCACCGATTGTATCAGCACATGCATTTAAATCCTTAACGATCAGATCATATGCCCCGGAACATAAATTCGTAAAGTTTCCGGTAACGTTAAAGATTATTCCGCCATCGGTGCTGAACATGTAAGTTGGAGTTCCACCCGTTCCTGTTCCGGTAACAGTTCCATTACAGGCATTGTTACACAAAACATCCGTTGCGCTTACTCCCGCAACCAAAGCCGTTGGTTCGGTCAAAGTAACTGTTGTGTCCTGGAGACAGCCAGCCTGGTCCATCACCACTACATTATAAACCTGCGCACCTAAATTAAAGAATGAACCCGTTCCATTATAAGTAGTTCCGTTATCAATCGAATACTGATACCCGGAATTTCCACCGCTTGCACTCAATTGAATGAACCCGGTGCTGTTTTGAAAACAAGTCAAATCAGCTTTGTTGTTTGTAATTTCCATTGGAACAACCTGCTCCACCGTAACGGTTGCTGTTTCCACACAACCATGCGCATCAGTCACTACCAAATCATACATTCCTGTCGGCAAATTTGTAAAGTTGGTTCCCGGATCAAACGTATTTCCTCCATCTACACTATATTGATAAGGAGCCGTTCCACCGGTTGTACTTGTAAATTCAATTTCACCGGTTGATGCTCCGAAACATGCTACATCTGTAATAGTATGATCTGAAACAACCGGATCCGGCTGCACTAAATTTACCGGAATGGTGAACACACAATAACCAGCATCATAAATGGTTACAATATGACTCCCTACATTCAGACCATCAAAGAATCCTGAAGCTTGTGTAACTCCGGAGTTATTCAATTCATAAGTGATCGGTTCAACTCCGTTTACATTCGAAACTGTTACGGTTCCATCGAAAGAACCAAAACAAAGCGGATCTGTCTGAGAAATCATAATACCGTCCATTTGAATATCATTTACACCAAAGTACACTTCTGCCTCACATCCTAAAGCATCTACTGCCAGGACCTGGTAAGCTCCTGCAAACAAATCCGGGAAGGTTCCGGATGCTTGAAGCGGTCCACCATTGATTGAGTAATTGTATGGCGGATTCGGACTAACTGCATCAACAACCAATTCTCCACTGTTATATCCACAACTGGATTCTGTCATGGACACCATGGTAATCTGTACTGCCGGAGGGCTCACCAATACAGGTTGCACCAAAAGTGTACAACCATTCATATCCGTTACCAGTACATTTTGAGTTCCGCCGCAAACATTTGAAATCACATTGGATGCTTGAGCAGTTCCTCCATTTAAAGTATACGAATAAGCGGGTGTTCCTCCAGTTGCATTCATCGTAATCGAACCATCGCAAGAACCGTTACAGATAGGATCCACTTTCGTGAAAGTCGCTGCCAATGGCGCCGGCTGAGTGATCGTAACAGTAGAGTTTGTCAGACATCCTTTTGAATCCCGAACCACCAAATCCACGTTTCCGGCACATAAATTCGTCGCCGGATTCGTCAGGGAAAAAGTCAAGCCGTTATTATAAGAGTAATCATAGGGAGCCGTTCCTCCAGCCGGAGTGACCTGAATTTTTCCGTTGCACAGTCCGGCACAGGTAACATTGGTAATTGCTGTCGTATACGTTAATTGTGCTGGTTGTGTAATAATCAAAGGAACTGTTGCAATACATCCGTTCGCATCTGTAACCGTCGCAGTATAAGAACCTGCAGCCAGGTTATTGAAAACATTAGATGCTTGTGTCGGACCGGGAGTCAATTTGAAAGTATACGGGGCAGTTCCTCCTGTAATCCCGATAATTGCAGAACCATTCACCCCGCCAAAGCAACTTACCGGCTGCTGGCTTGCAATGGATGCTGTTGGTGAAACCGTGGATGCAACTGTAACGGCAAGTGGAGATGTACAGCCATTGGCATCTGTTACGGTAACCGTATACGTTCCCGGAGCCAAACCTGTAAACGCTCCCGTTGTATTGTTCACAGCACCCAGCGTGTATGTATAAGCCGGAGTTCCTCCTGATGCACTCACTGTTACCGAACCACTACTTGTACCACAGGTAGCGGGCACAGAAGATACTAAACTGGCAGTCAGAACCGGTGGTTCTGTAATCGTCGTGCTTACTGTAACAGTACAGCCATTGGCATCAGTAACCAATACGTTGTAAGCTCCGTCACAAAGCGCGGTAAAACTATTTGACACCTGGTTCGGCGCACCATTCAAACTGTATTGATATCCGGCAGTACCTCCGGAAGCAGTTACCGTAATAGTTCCGTTACAGGTATTATTACATGTTGCATTCGTTTTTGCAATTGTCGCGGTAACCGGAGTCGGGGCTGTAATCACTTTATTCGCAGTTGCCGTACAGGTTTTCGCATCAGTTACAGTTACAGAATATGTTCCTGCACAAACACCCGAGATATTTTGAGTCGTTGCTCCATTACTCCATAAATAAGTATAAGGAGCCGTCGTTGTTGTTGTAAAATTCAATGCAACACTTCCGTTACAAGGTGTTGCACAGGATAAGTTTGTTCCTACCAGGTTAATTACCGGATTTGGATTCACCACGGCTGCAACAAGGAACGTATCCTTACACCCCCCGGGAGTCGTATAAATTACCTGGTACGTTCCGGTATGCGCAACAACAGCTCCTGTAATTGTAGGATTTGCACTGGTAGAGGTAAATCCATTCGGGCCGGTCCATTGATAGGTTCCTCCCGGAGTTGTTACAACAGTTGTGAAGTTTAAAGCAGATCCTACACAAACGGGAGTATTTACCGTTGCTGTAATATCAGTAACCGTGTAATTGATAAAGGTATTCGGAACAGAAGCCAATTGCCCTGTTCCACCGTCGGTTGCACCGTTTTGCACAAACTCCGTTAAAGACGTCGACAAGGTCATTCCACTTTGACCTCCGGCAATATTTTGAGTCGGTGCACCAGAAGTAATCGCGATGAAACCACCTCCGCCACCTCCACCGGGGCCTTCACTTTCGTTGACAATGTTTTTCTGATCTCCACCTTTCCCTCCGACAGCACTTAAAGTCAGTGAATTGGCAACAGCTCCTTTAATAATAACTGTTCCACCACCTCCACCACCGGCCGGTGCATCATTATTTGCTCCGGTATTATTTGCGATCTGGTTTACAGCTTCTCCACCATCAGCCCGGATACTTCCAGAACCGGCAACAGTCGGTGCAATGATGTAAACAATTCCACCACCGCTTCCTCCCGGTAAGTTCGATCCGTTATTCGAGTCACCGGCTCCACCTCCACCACCGAAGAAAATCCTGGTTTCGGGAACAATTGTTAAAGGTCTACCACCAAAACCTCCCACAGGGTCGCGGTAATCACCTCCCCAACTGGAGTTACTTGGAGCAACCGTCAAAGCATTCTGGTTGTTTGATCCGTAAGTATATCCTCCTCGTCCGCCACCGGATGAAACAGCCAATGTATTTCCGTTTGCAATCACAAAAGGATCTAACAACCACGCAGCTGCTCCCGGACAAGTCGAACACATAATTCCCTGACCGTTCCAGGGAGTTCCGTTCAATCCATTGGCACCACCACCGCCACCGGCATTGTGACCGTTTCCACCGCCACCGCCGTTTGCAGGTGCACCCCTGTTATATTGTCCGTTAACATATTCCACTCCGAAACCGGCAATACTTTCTCCTTTTTCACCACCGTCATTTGAACTGGTTGAAACATAAGAAGCCATTATTCCGGCACCTGCACTTGTTGTGTTCTGTTCCGTTGCACCCGGTCTGAACCCAAAAGAAGTTGCCTGAATGGTTCCGTTTACCGTTACGGTTCCCAAACAATGAATGGCAACCACACCACCTTTTCGGAAACCTCCGTTATCCTGCCATAATATCGGAACAATCGATGCTCCGGCATTTACAGTTAAAGTAGTATAAGAAGGAACTTTTATCAGCTGCACTCTTCCGGTAGCTGTATAATTGTTCGCCAGAGGGTTTTGCAGATTCACCGTGTTTCCAGAAGCAAAGGTCACATAGTTAAATTCATACAATCCGGAGTTGTTGTATGCAGTAATCGCCCCGTAAGTATCCGAATTTGCTGTACTGATCGAAGCTCCCTGAGCCTGGTAAATCATCACCATATCACCGCATTCCCAGTTACAGTTGCTACCGCCGGAATTATTCACGGTAACAGACGTAGCCCCAGCAGTAACATTATTGGTTACGGGGCTATAGCAATTCACCACAGTATTGAGAGCAGAAATGGTAACTGCTCCACTCTTTCCAGGCTGTCCAAAAGAAAAATAAGAGAACATCAAGAGAACGACAGAGAGTACAAAGCGGATATGTCCCATATCCGGGTTTGCTGGTAAGTTTTTCGTTTTCATCGCAGTGTATTAGTTATTTTAATGACGCTAAAATGATTTAGTTTGGCTAGTGCCAGTGAACATTTGTTGGTGTTTCTTTTTCAATTCATGATTACAATCGAACATTAACATTTAAGAATCCAATTTTTAAGAGCAAAATTGAGCAATATAATTCAATTGATAAACTAGTTGAGTCAGATTAATAAATTATAAACAACTGATTATCAATAAATTAACACAAAATATGTGATATATCAATTAATTTAGTTATGCTTGCATGTAATTTTTAACATTCCCATCTTTTATTTTACATTTTAATTAACAAAAAGCGCTATAAATGTTCTCAAATTAACAATTAGGATTCCTGTTTTATTTTAACTCAAACAGCAATACAAATCTACGTTAATATTCCGCATAATACACACATTAAAAGCAACAAATTCTACACGAAACTCTAGCAAAAACTAAGTAAAACACTATGAAACAAGACATTGATCATTAAGAAAAAATTAATTTTCATTTGCATCGATTTAACACGGTCAAACGGAAGAAAAACGAGCGAAAAAAGTAGTTCATTTTCAAGTTAGGATTTCAATATTTTAAAGATCAATTGATTGCAGAACTAAAAACTACTTAAATCTTTCTATTTATACAGGCTTAAATTATTCACCCAACTCTTTGTAAATAAAAGTAATAGTTGTATCTTTGCACCCGTTTTTGTTTGAAAACGTTGTAGTTTCGATTTGTACAGTTTATTATTAATTCCTTTCAGGACTCACGAAACAGCCTGAAATACAAGTAGAAAAAAGCCAAATGGCAAAACAAATTAGCGCGCAGGGATCTGCGGATTTTGATTGGGACGCATTAGCGTTGGACGGGTACACTTTAATTAAACGTGCAGAGCTTTCTGATGTTTATGAAAAAACCCTTACTTCAATTAACGAGAAAGAAGTAATTGAAGGTACTGTTATTGCAGTTTCAAAAAAAGAAGTAATCATTAATGTTGGTTACAAATCTGAAGGGGTTGTTCCTGCTTCAGAATTTCGTTACAACCCGGATTTAAAAGCTGGTGATGTAGTAGATGTATTCGTAGAATGCCAGGAAGACAAAAGCGGTCAGTTGGTAATCTCTCACCGTACAGCTCGTATGCACAAAGCATGGATCCGTGTGAACGAAGTATTGCGTTCAGGTGAGGTAATCACAGGATACGTGAAATGTCGTACTAAAGGAGGTTTAATTGTTGACGTATTCGGAATCGAAGCATTCTTGCCAGGTTCTCAGATCGATGTTAAGCCAATCCGTGACTACGATGTATATGTTGGTAAAAACATGGAATTCAAAGTTGTTAAGATTAACCAGGAGTTCAGAAACGTAGTTGTTTCTCACAAAGCGTTAATCGAAGCAGAATTGGAAGAACAAAAGAAACAAATCATCTCTGGCCTGGAGAAAGGACAAGTATTGGAAGGAACTGTGAAAAACATTACTTCTTATGGTGTGTTCATCGACTTGGGTGGTGTAGATGGATTGATTCACATCACTGATTTGTCTTGGGGACGTGTTAACCACCCGGAAGAAATCGTTGAATTGGATCAAAAACTAAACGTAGTAATCTTAGACTTCGATGACGATAAGAAACGTATCGCTTTAGGTTTAAAACAATTGCAACCACATCCATGGGATGCTTTAGATGCTAACTTAGCTGTTGGTGACAAAGTTTCCGGAAAAGTCGTTGTTTTAGCTGATTACGGTGCATTCGTTGAAATCGCTCCGGGAGTTGAAGGATTGATTCACGTATCTGAAATGAGCTGGTCTCAGCATTTACGTTCTGCTCAGGATTTCATGCAGGTTGGTGATACAGTTGAGGCTGTTATCCTGACTTTGGATCGTGAAGAGCGTAAAATGTCTCTTGGAATTAAGCAATTGATGCCGGATCCATGGTCTGCAATCGAAGCAAAATATGCAGTTGGAACGAAGCACCAGGCTAAAGTTCGTAACTTCACTAACTTCGGTGTATTCGTAGAATTGGAAGAAGGTGTTGATGGATTGATCCACATTTCTGACCTTTCTTGGCAGAAGAAAATCAAGCACCCATCTGAATTCTGTAAGGTAGGTGACGAGATGGAAGTTGTTGTATTGGAAATCGATCGTGAAAACCGTCGTATTTCTTTAGGACACAAACAATTGGAAGAAAATCCATGGGATGTGTTTGAAACAATCTTCGGAGAAGGTTCTGTTCACCAAGGTACCATTATCGAAACAAAAGATAAAGCTGGTATCGTAGCTCTTCCTTACGGTGTTGAAGGTATTTGTCCTTCTAAGCACTTGCGTAAAGAAGACGGAAGCAACGCTAAAGTTGACGAGACTCTTGATTTCAAAGTGATCGAGTTCAATAAAGAATCTAAGAAAATTGTTGTTTCTCATACACGTACTTTCGAAGAAGGAACAGATGAGAAAACTGCAAAACCTGCAGCTGGTAAGAAAGGTGCGGCAGGAGCAGGTTCTTCTACATCTCAGGCTGTTAAAGCAATCAACCAAAGTAATGAGAAATCAACTTTAGGTGATTTGGATGCTTTAGCTGCATTGAAAGAAAAAATGGAAGGAGGAGAGTAATCTCAAATTCTTTTAGAATAATGGAATCCCGTCTCAGGTAAGCTGAGACGGGATTTTTTATTTAATCCTAATAGTGATGAAGCGATGCACAGATAGCTAAGAGGCGCTTACAGTGGGAAGTATGTACTTAAGTCAGGTGATTTATATCAGATTACAGAATGTTCGAATTTGTTTCAAAAGTTGCATGTTCGCGATATTGCGAACAGCCCTTTAGCTGACTGGGATTTAGAGGAGGAATTACCTAGATTTTCAACTAGTTTAAACCTACTATTTTGTCACTACCTGATTAAAGCACATGATTCCCAAATGGGTTGAGGTGGGAATAATCCGTATCTCCCGATACATCGCATCCCCATTGTTAATAATGCAATGCCCGTTGTATATTTCATCTTTTTCCTTATTTTTAAACCGCTTAAACCATTATTATTCACTTATGTACCAAAAGAACACCATTACTGAACCCGGCCTGCTCGAAACACCTTTCAAAACGATTGCACTTGCTTTTTCCGGTGGTGGATTCCGGGCCGGAACCTTTGCACTCGGAGTACTTTCCTACCTGGAACAAACCAAACTGAACGAAGACGGATCAAAGACTTTGCTTCAGAATGTCAACTACCTCTCCTCCGCATCCGGGGGGACAATTACAACAGCCATGTATTCCCTGTATTCCGCAGAAGGAAAATCATTCGCGGTTTTCTACAAGGATCTTTTCGAGCACACAGACGGAACTTCATTGGTTTCAGAAGCACTCCGTATTCTGAACGACAAAAATGAATGGAAAAGCCGCCCGGATAAACGGCGGAACCTGATCAATTCCTTTGCTTTGGCTTATGACAAACTATTGTTCAAAGGAGCTTCCGTTGAAGCACTGAAGAAAAATCAGCAAAGCGGAAATTCGAACCTGGAAGAAGTTTGCTTCAACGCAACCGAATTATACAATGGTCTCCTCTTCCGCCAAACAGTTGAAATGAAAAAAGATCACTGGCAGTCGGATGTACTTTACGGAAACTTCAATCTCTCCCTAAATCATGAAACAGCTCAGCATCTGCTTTTATCAGATTTACTTGCTGCCTCATCCTGTTTTCCGGGAGGTTTCGAACCCATTGTTTTTCCACAGGATTTTGAAAATCCAGCTGTTAATTCACGACAACTTCTTAACTCACTAACTATCAATCTTCAGGAACTGGATTGGGACGAATTACTTCTCCTGTATTCCAAAAAAGACATTGAAGACACTGTAAACGCACTTCCCAAACCATTGGATTTGGTAGAGTTCAAATCAAAGCTTCAGCAATTAACAAAAAAAGAAAGTCTCCAGATTTCACTCATGGACGGAGGAATTACCGACAACCAGGGAGTTGAAAGTATGATCCAGGCGAATATCCGGAAAATGGAAGAAAGCGGAAAATCATTCGACTTGATGATGGTTTGCGACGTAGCAAGTCATTACATGGAATCCTACCAGCTTCCGCAGGAAGATAAAACCAGTTTCTGGAGCATCAACCGAATCCGGATTTTCTCATTGGTTGTTTCCATATTGGGAATCGCTTCACTCGGTTTGATGTGGAAATTTGCTCCGCACACTATTGTCTGGTACATTGTTCAGTGCATTGCAGCAATCGTTGCAGCCGTTACAGGTGTTTTATTTTTCATCAGTGAAAAAGTCAAAAACACCATCACCGGCCAGGTGCGCGGAAATTCCGGCTTCGATCTCCGAAAAACCTTCTCAGCCAAAATACTGGAAATGCTCTTCAAACATTTCGGAAACCTGCGGTTAAACTTCCTGAAAAATATGATTCTGACACGTTTGACGACTTTACTTGTATTAAGCAATGACGTGTTTCTGAAACGGATTCGCTATTTATTGTACAATCAATTCTTCCAGCTAAAAGGATTGAAATCCACAGGAAGAGCAAAAGCAAATCACATTTACGATTTAAGTTTTTCCAATGATTTGCAACGTAAGAAAAGTTATTGCGCAGATTACATCCCGTCTTATTCCATGCAGAAAGTAGCTGAAAACGCCTTCGGAATGAGTACGACTCTCTGGTTCAGTGAAGAAAACGACAAAGAATTCCGTAAAGCTTCCATTATTGCCTGCGGACAATTCAACACCTGCTTTAATCTCCTGGACTATATCTGGAAATTGAAACAATCCTTTGGTGGAAGGCCTCCGATCTTCGACAACTTCTCTGAAGAAGACAAACAAATGGTTGAACAGCTTCGCAAACGCCTGGAAGTCGATTTCAAAAAATTCTACGATGACCCATTTTGGATGTACAATCAACTTGGAAAAACCTACCAGGTAGACAAATTCAAAGAAGTAAACGCCGGAGAAGTTCCCGATCCGAAAGAATTCAAAGGCTTACGATAAAAAATAAAACCGGCATTTTGACTTCGCTGCGCCTATGCTAAAGCCTTAGCGCAAGCATTCAATGACCGGTTTTTTTATGCCCAAACATGGACTTTTCCTATTTCAACACGTTGTAGTAAAGAATAATCCAGCAATAAAAAAACCAGTAAAGTCACTGTAAATCAAATAATTAAATCTATTATTTAAAATAATTTTATTTTTTACAGTACTTTGTATTGCATAGTACCAATTTATACATATATTTGTGTCATAAATAGTACTTGTTATGAATGTAGAAAATACTCAGGCCCAAATGCGGAAAGGAATCCTGGAATTCTGTATTCTCAGTATTCTCAATAACCAGGAAGCTTATCCTTCCGAAATATTGGAGCAACTGAAAAAAGCAAAGCTGATTGTTGTAGAAGGAACCCTCTACCCGCTTCTGACTCGCTTGAAGAATATCGAACTCCTAACCTACCGCTGGGAAGAATCAACTTCCGGGCCGCCAAGAAAATACTACTCCATTACTGAAGGAGGAAAAAACACATTGGAAGCTTTGCAAATTACATGGAACGAGCTTCAGCATGCCGTAGAAACGTTAACTACTAAAAACAACTGATCATGAAAAAGACACTCTCAATACATTTAGGTCGTCAACTATTCGTCATCGAAGAAGATGCATACGACCGTCTGCAGGCTTACCTGAAGAAACTCGAAGCCTCTCTTGCAAATGAATCCGGAAGCAGCGAAATCGTTGAAGACATCGAAATGCGCTTCGCAGAATTGTTGTCGCAATACTTAGGTGATACACGCCAGGTGGTAACTATCAGCGATATTGAAAATGCAATTTCTTCTTTGGGAGAACCGGAAGAAATCACAGAAGAACAGGAGCAGCCAAAACAACAGGCGCAAAACCAATACGAAAACAGCGGAAGCAAACGCATGTACCGCGATATGGACAACGGTGTTCTCGGAGGTCTGGCAGCAGGTCTTGCAGCTTACCTGAACATTGATCCGGTAATCGTGCGAATCATCTTTGTCATCTTCGGATTTATGGGATTCGGTGTGCCGCTTTACATTATCCTGTGGATCATCGTTCCAAGTGCAAAAACACCTTCCGACCGTTTGCAAATGCGCGGAAAACCTGTCAATATCGACACCTTAAGAGAAGAGTTCGAGAAATCGGCAGGTCGTTTGAAAGACGATACCATCCAGGCCGCAAACAAATTCAAGGCAAATAATGCACATTTGACCCGTCAGGCATCTCAATTGGTACGGTTTATCGGTAAAATGATCGGGATTTTCCTGATCGGCGGAGCCCTGATCTGGTTGATCGTATTTACACTGATCGTTACCGGAATCATCGGTATCGTTCCGATGACAGGTGATCACGAATATGGTTCTTTGTACGAATTCCTTCAATTGGTTTCCCCTGTAAACAGGTCGTTTTCCATGATCTGGATCGGAATCCTGCTGGTTGGTTTCGCTAGCCCGCTGCTTTCCATCGCGATTGGTGTGAGATTACTTCTTGGAAACACCAACAAATACTTCAAACTGAACTTTATCTTCCTTCCGGCACTCATCTTTGTCGGAATCCTATTGCGAATCATCGGGTCCATTAATTCTGCAAGAGATTATGAAGTGCAGCGCGAACAGGAAAATCAGCATATGACTGCAAACCTGGATCAATTGCAACTGGAAGAACTCCCGTTGATTGTCAACAACAGAAGAATTACCGGAACTCGCGGACTCGATTTCATTTCTGTTCAGAACGGAAGAATTATGGAACATGGAATTTACATCAAATACAAAGAATCCGGAGACAGTTTGTTCCATATCTCACAAAAATTCAGCGCTCACGGAATTGATATGGCAGCAGCCGATAAAAGAAGTTCTCATATCAAACATGAAGTCAGACTGGAAGGAAACAAATTATTGGTAGATCCTTATTATTCCTTCCCTGTTTCCGATGGATTACGCAACCAGGAAATCGAAATCGTAGTAGAGGTACCAAGAGGAAAAAAATTCTTCATCAACGGACGGGAAGTACTGGTCGACGGAAAAGAATACACCGGAGTGATGTATACAGACGAACCGTTTGAAGTAGACGAAGACTAAGCAGTTAAGAATCAACACCAACCCAACATAAGTAAGTTAAAGCAAGGTAAGCGGTATCCGGGTAAAACCGGGTGCCGCTTTTGCTTTAAGTGGTTAATAAAAAAGGAGATTTCGACTCCGGTCAGCTACCTTTTTCACATCATGTATTCGATCTCTCCTCTTGTTTTTAAACATAGAAATGCAAAGACGCCGAGATTACTTTCACTAACAACACTTTGTACATTTAAACTCTTTGTATTAAAAGAAAGCAAAGATTATTAAATGGTTTGGTGCTTATCGGTTTGGACAAAAACGCCAAAAAGCAAATCAAAAACTGGTTAAGCAGTTGATTCCGAAAATGAAATAATTGTTCCCTTTCTTCGTCCCGAACCACCCGTACTTTGGCGAAGTTTTAGTATATTTGTGCAACTTTATAAGGAAAACTATGGCATCACAAACACCCCAGGAAGAATTGATCGCAGTTGACTTTAATACCTTCAAATCGGAAGTATTGAAAGACTTTCATTTGGCTAGTATTTCACGAGAAACCTCATTGTTAGGGCGAAAAGAAGTTCTTACAGGAAAAGCAAAGTTTGGAATTTTCGGTGACGGAAAGGAATTGGCTCAGATTGCTTTGGCAAAACAATTCAGAGACGGCGATTTCCGTTCAGGATATTACCGCGACCAAACCTTGATGATGGCCATCGACCAATTGAATGTACGTGAGTATTTCTCAGGTTTATTCGGTCATACAGACGAAATTATCGAACCACAATCCGCAGGCCGTCAGATGGGCGGGCATTTCTCCACGCGCAACCTGGATGAAAACGGAAACTGGAAAGATTTGACAAAACAAAAAAATTCATCAGCAGATATTTCACCGACTGCCGGGCAAATGCCGCGTTTACTTGGTTTGGCGCAAGCTTCCAAAGTATATCGCGAACACCCGACTTTGAAAGATTTAGAGGCATTCAAAAAATTCTCCAACGGAGGAAATGAAGTCGCTTTCGGAACAATCGGTGATGCTTCTACTTCAGAAGGACCTTTCTGGGAAACCATCAATGCTGCCGGCGTTTTGCAGGTTCCGATGGTGATGTCTGTTTGGGATGACGGTTACGGAATTTCCGTTCCGCGCGAATACCAGACAACCAAAGGAAGTATTTCCGAAGCTTTGAGCGGAATGCAGCGCACGGAAAATTCAAAAGGATACGAAATCTTTGTTACCAAAGGATGGGATTATGCTCACCTATGCGAAACGTATGAAAAAGCAGTTGACCTGGCGCGCAGAGAACACATCCCGGTATTGGTTCACGTTAAAGAAGTGAATCAGCCGCAGGGACACTCTACTTCCGGTTCGCACGAGCGCTACAAAAACGAAGAGCGTTTGAAATGGGAATCCGAATTCGATTGTATCAATAAATTCAAAGAATGGATTCTGAACTTCGATGCAGACGGTCAGAAACTCGCAACGGAAGAAGAATTGGCTCAGATTGCACAGGAAGCAAAAGCTTATGTAAATGAGCAAAAGAAAGAAGCATGGGCCTTGTTTACACAGGATCTGAAAAAAGATTTGGACCAGGCAGTAGCCGTTTTGGAAAGCTTAGCTTCCGAAAGCCCGAACGGTGTGTTCATCAAGAAAGAAATCGAAGCATTGCAAAAAACCATGAACCCGATCCGCAAGGATATTTTCAATACGGTTCGCAAAGTATTGCGCATGGTTCGTTCTGAAAACTCGGCAGCAAAAACGGCTTTGATTTCCTGGTTGAAACAGGAAACAGCAAATAACTACAATCGTTACAGCGATTATTTATACTCTAACTCCGAAAACAGCGCTTTGAAAGTGCAGGCAGTTGCTCCGACTTACGGTTCGGATAACCGCCAGGAAGATGGAAGAATCATTCTTCGCGACAACTTCAGAGCAATCTTCGAAAAGTACCCTGAATCATTGATCTTCGGAGAAGATGCAGGAAAAATCGGAGGTGTGAACCAATCATTGGAAGGTTTGCAGGAAGAATTCGGAACCTTGCGCGTATCTGATGTCGGAATTCGTGAGTGTACGATTATCGGACAAGGAATCGGAATGGCAATGCGCGGTTTGAGACCGATTGCAGAAATCCAGTACCTGGATTATTTGCTTTACGGAATCCAGATCATGTCTGACGATTTGGCAACGGTACAATACCGCACAAAAGGCGGACAAAAAGCGCCGTTGATCGTTTCTACACGCGGACACCGTTTGGAAGGAATCTGGCACAGTGGTTCACCGATGGGAATGATCATCAACTCCATCCGTGGAGTTCATGTATGCGTTCCGAGAAATATGACAAAAGCAGCAGGTTTCTACAATACCTTAATGCAGGCTGATGAACCGGCTTTGGTTATTGAACCGTTGAACGGATACCGTATCAAAGAAGCGATGCCGACCAACATCGGAACCTTCACTACTCCATTGGGAGTTCCTGAAATCGTGAAGGAAGGAACAGATTTAACGATCGTTTCTTACGGTTCAACGTTCAACTTGTGTGAAGCGGCAGCAAAAACATTAACGGAACTTGGAGTTTCAGTAGAATTGATCGACGCACAAACCTTACTTCCTTTCGATATCAACGGAATGGTTGCAGAATCATTGAAGAAAACAAACCGTTTGATGATCGTTGACGAAGACGTAAGTTCAGGCGCAACAGCATTCTTGTTAGACCAGATTTTGGTAAAACAGGGCGGATACAACTATCTGGATTCAGCTCCGGTAACTTTGAGTGCGAAAGATCACAGACCGGCTTACGGAACGGACGGAGATTATTTCTCCAAGCCAAGCATCGATGATATTGCAGAAGCAGCTTACGCGATCATGCACGAAGCAGATCCGAATGCATTCCCAGCGATTTACTAAGAACATTTGAAACGGTTCGCGGGCATATTAAGTGTAATCTTCGTAATAGCTTTGCTCTGGAAAGATATTGCGGCATTTTCATGGAATATCTGGTTTTATAACAACCAAATCGAGCTCGCGGCAAAATATTGTGTCAATAAGAAAAAACCGATGCTTCATTGTGACGGTAAATGTTATCTGGCCAAACAGCTGAAAAAATTGGAACAGGAAGAGAAAAAGAATCAACCTGTTCCAAAAATGCCGTTGAAACTGAAAGAAAATGTCTGGAATCTCGATTCCCCACTCATTACTTCTTTCGAACAATCCGAAACTCACACCGCAGAAGAATCTGTTTATTTCTTCTATCAAATCAGAGAACTTTCTTCGTTCTCCGGTTCTACTTTCCACCCACCCACTGTCGGGTAATTCTTTATCAAATCGTTTATTCGGATCTTACGCTGAAAGTTTTTAAAAAACAAGAGAATGAAGTGTAACCGAATCCCTCTGTTTGAATCGACTTGTCCAAACCGATTTTAATCGGATTGGGTAACAAGCTCGATGAGTTGGGATGCAGGTAACACAATGACTCGTAGTTTTTAAACTTTCGAGTATAGTCCCAGACTTTTTGGTCTACCTTTTTTGGCAATGAAAAAAGGTAGGATAATTTCTGTTTTTTTAAATATTACCATGTCATCATGAAAAAAAGCATGCTCTTTTTCGTGTGTCTTGTGCTGTCCTCTTATAACGCATTTTCCTGCGATGTTTGTGGCTGCGGAGCTTTCAATTCCACACAGGGATTGGGAACACTGGCGCAAGGCAACCGAACGAGTATCGGGTTGAATTATCAATACCGTTTATATAAAAGCCAGCACCCGAAAGTATTTGGTACGGGAATAGAAAGAAGCACGGATTATTTCCAGCGCATCGATCTCACCGGACAAATCCGCCTGGCAAACAAGTGGCAACTGCAGCTTGCCGTTCCATTCGGCTTCAACACGCACATTGCAGACGATACAACTTCCCGCAAAAACGGTTTGGGAGATCCGATACTAACAGTCAATTACTTTTTGTTTAATCGCCAGGATAGTCTTCAAACCCGTTTGTTCCGCTGGATTATCGGCGCGGGAGTAAAAAGTCCGGTTGGAAAATTCACCCGGCCAAACGACGTCGATTTGTATCTTTATCCAGGAACCGGAACCTTTGACGCCGTGTTTCAAAACTCGTTCTTCTTTCAGAAAAAGAAATGGAGTTTGCTGCAAACCAGTCAATACATCCTGCGCGGAGAAAACAAATACAACTACATTCCGGGTTCTTTGTTCAGCGCCAGTTTATTCGGACAATACAAATTCCGGACCTGGGGAGTTTATGCGGGAGCGCAGTATTCCTGGAGCGGTGTCGACTACCTGAACCGGAAACCGATTGCCAGCTCTCCTACTCAAGGGCAAGTGCTTACCGGAATTATCGGAGCTTCTTTCCAATGGAATTCCTGGGTTGTCCAGGGAAATTACCACATTCCGGTTGTTCAGAGTCTGGGAGACGGAAACTCACACCAGAAAACCACATTCAGCATTTCACTTAATTATTTCTTCAATTAATATGAGACTTTTATTATTAGTCATTCTTGCAGGAAGCTTCAGTTTGTTTTCCTGTAAAAAAGAAAAAAAATCAGAGCCGGAAAACGTTACGGCTGTTGTCACACTGACTAATCCGCATGAAGGAGATACCATTCATGGAAACTTCACCATCAACGGAACAATTGCCGGAACTGCAAACCTGCATGGTTACCAGGTTACAATTACCAACACATCTAATGATTCGATCATTTATCAGAATGAGGTACACGATCACCTGGCAGATTTTACGGTGAATCAAACGGTAAATCACGGATTTTCAAGTTACACTCCGTTGAAATTGGATCTGGTCGTAGCATTGGATCATGACGGAAATACCGTTTCAAAAACAGTTCAGTTTACGGTTCATTGATCCATTTTAGGAAGGCGTGCAACGACACATCACCTCACTTGAAAGTTCAGTTAACTAATAACTATGTGTTCTATGATCCTATGTGGTTTCAAACAAACCAAATAGAACTGTAGAGCACATAGTTTTGTCACTCGTTTGTCTTTATCTTTTTAGTACTTTTACCGGCCATGACAAAGAAAGAAAAAGCACAATACGTTATTGAAGAATTGGAAAAATGTTATCCCGAAACTCCGGTTCCGCTGGATCACTGGGATGCGTATACCTTATTGATTGCTGTCCTTTTGTCGGCTCAATGTACGGACGAACGCGTCAATAAAATCACCCCGATTTTGTTCAGACGTGCTTCCCGCCCGCAAGACATGATCAAACTCTCCGTAGAAGAAATCCGGGATATTATCAGACCTTGCGGACTTTCTCCACGAAAATCCCAGGCAATTTATGATTTGTCACACATTATCCTGGACAAACACAACGGCGAAGTACCGCAAAGTTTTGAAGCTTTGGAAGAATTACCCGGAGTTGGTCACAAAACAGCTTCCGTAGTGATGTCACAAGCTTTTGGTGTTCCGGCTTTTCCTGTCGATACGCACATTCACCGCTTGATGACCCGCTGGGGTTTAACCAGTGGTAAAAACGTGGAAGAAACCGAACGCGATGCGAAGAAACTCTTCCCCAAAGAACTGTGGAACAAGCTACATCTGCAAATCATTTTCTACGGCAGAAGCCACTCTCCTGCCCGCTCACCGAAACGCGATGTAGACTATATCACCGCAAAAATCGGGACGAAAAAAGCTCTGGAGGAATTGAAGTAATAACGACCTCTTTATTTGAAGTGTATCGAATTCTGATTTTTTCAGGACACCTTATTCCTTAGTTCTTTTTTTTAACTAGCTTAGACATTATCAAATCACCACTTTCACAAAATCTTTTCTCAGCTTATTTCCTGAAAGATTTCGACTAAGTGGTTTAAAAACAAGAATCACTCATGAAACTGACAAATTATTTAAAAGATGCCGGATACGATCTGATTGAAGGCCCGGTTCGAAATCAGAAACCTTTGCAATTATGGCTGAAACAAGACTTTAACGAAGCCGAATTGTACTACTCGGACGTCAATCACGCATTTATGAGTTCAGTAACATTGAACATCGAAGAAGATGCAGCACTGTCTGTCGACACCAGCAAAACCGACGAATACAATTTCAATATCGGGATTTCATTATTGGAAGACATCCTGAAGTCAATTGGTATGGGAGCTTTTGAACTTTCAGCCAATATCAAATCCGGAAAGAAAGTGACGATCAGTTACAGCAATTCCGTTACCCGCGTGATTCCCTTGGGAGAAATCACGGATTATCTTTCAAATGCGGATTTCAAACATGTAAACCCGGTTTTACTCAAAAATGCGAACCGCAACAATATTCTCATTATCACCGGCGTAGTAATGGCTAAGAATCTGAATGTAGACATCGAGACAGATTTCAATGTAGATGCCGGAGTGATCGCTTCTTTAAACCAGGCAGCAGAAGGAAAGCTGGATTTCAGCTCCAAATCGCAACAGACTCTGAAAATGGTTTCCAATGCAAACGCTTTATTCCCTGTTGCAGTAAAAGCAAGCCGTATTCAGTTCGAAAAAGGAATTTTTAAAGGATTAAAACTGGTTACGGATAACCGCAACTTTTTTTAAACCCTGCATGTCGTTATCAATACTCCTGACAAAGGTCAGGAACTCGAACTGACATGCCCGAAACAGATCAATTGAATTGATAATGGTGGCTGAGCAAAGTCGAAGTCACCATTAATTTTTCTTCTCCAAACGGCTCAAGGTTTCCCTCGAAACTCCCAGGTAATGTGCAATCATCGTTTTGGAAACGCGCTGAAAAAGCTCCGGGTATTGAGCCAGCAACAATTCGTATTTCTCTTTTGCAGAATTTTTAAGCAGCGATAAAACCCGTTTTTGCAAAGCCACATAACCACTGAATGACTTCTGCCCGAAAAAAGCCATCATTGCAGGAACTTCCATTACCAGTTTTTGTTTGTTTTCGGCTGTCAATTCCAAAACCACACAATCTTCCAAAGCCTGGATACAAGTGGTTGATTTCGTTTTAAAATGATACGCCGGATAATCTGAAATCCACCAGTTTTCCATTGCAAACTGGATGATGTATTCTTTATCGGCTTCATCAATCATAAACAGTTTCATGCAACCTTCAACAACCAGGTATTCCCTGGAAACAAGCTGATCACAGGAAAGCAAGCTTGTCTTTTTCGGGACAAAAACAGGAGTAAAATAGTGAGTGATCAGTTCCAGTTCTTCTTCCGTAACGGGAACCACGCTACTGATATGATTGCGTAAAAAAGAAGCATATTCCATTTCATAAAAATACGAAAGAAATATGCTTCAGGAATTTCAAAAAAGGAAAATGCTTACTTCGCCAATGCCTTTTTAATTGCTTCTCCAACCCCTTTTGCGGATTGCGGATTTTGTCCGGTGATCAAACGTCCGTCAACGGTTACATGTTCGCTCCACGGTGCTGATTTCTCATAAATTCCACCTTGTTTTTTCAACTGATCTTCCAACAGGAACGGAACTACATTCGTCAGTTTCACCAACTCTTCTTCTTCATTGGAAAATCCGTTCACCTTCTTTCCTGAAACCAGGTACGTTCCGTTGCTCAGTTTGATATTCACCAATCCGGCCGGACCATGACACACCGCGGCAACAATTCCGTTATTCTCATAAATTTTCGCCGCGATTTTCGCTATTTCAGCATTATCGGGTAAATCCCACATTGCTCCGTGACCTCCGGCATAAAAGATTCCCGCATATTCTTCCGGCTTCACTTCGGAAGGTTTCATCGTATGGGTAATTTTCTGATGGTAGTATTCGTTTTCCCAGAATTCTTTGTTCTCTGCATCTGTCAGATCAAAACCATCTACCGGAGGATTTCCGCCTTTCGGACTCACGAAATCAATTTCATAACCTGCTTCGGTCAATACTTTCCAGGGATGGGAAACTTCTGCCAGGTAATATCCTGTTTTTTCTCCCGTACTTCCCTTCGTATCGTGGCTCGTTACCACAAATAAAATTTTTGTTTTCATACGCTTGTTCGTTTGTTGTGCAAATCCAATATTTCCCAAGGTTAAAAGGAAAATGGCTGCTGTTAATGGAATGATTCTTTTCATATTTCTTATTTTCAATTTGCCAGAACAGATTCCGGGTAGGTTTTCCAGTCCGTGTATCCTTCCAGCGTTAAACCATAATGTAATTCTCTTTTCGGAAGTGTCAAAGGCCAATTGTTTTTCAGGCGTTCCACCAAATCAGGATTGGCAATAAAATCTTCCCCGAAAGCAGCCAGGTCAATCGTTCCTGCCTCCACCAATGCTTCTGCTTTTTGGCGATTCATTCCTCCCGCTAAAATGATTGTTCCTGTAAACCAGGTTCTGAATCGTTCCAAAAATCCTTCGGGAATCGCAAAACTCCCGCGTGATTTCTGATCCATCAAATGGATAAATGCAATTTTTCTCCGGGACAACTCTGCTGCCAGGTAACGGTATGTTTCTTCGATTTCGTCATAATGCGGCAGTTCGTGTAAACCTCCGTAAGGAGTCAGACGAATAGCTACTTTCTCCGCTCCGATTGCTTCCATACAGGCATCAATCGCTTCTAACAAAAAGCGGGAACGATTCTCAATACTTCCGCCGTATTGATCCGTCCGGTTATTGGTATGCGGATTCAGGAATTGTTCGATCAGGTAGCCGTTTGCTCCGTGCAGTTCAATTCCATCAAAACCGGCTTCCACGGCATTTTTGGCTGCCTGCTGAAAATCTTTTACAATTTTCCCGATTTCTTCCGTTTCCAACGCTCTTGGTTTGGAACAGGTTACAAATCCTTCCTGTCCGTTTTCATTCCAGCCCCAGGCAAACGATTTTTCTGCCTGAATATCGGATGGCGCAACAGGAGCTTGCCCGCCAGGCTGAATGGAAGTGTGCGAAACTCTTCCGACATGCCAAAGCTGCGCAAAAATCACCGTTCCTTCTTCGTGAACAGCTTTTGTAACCAATTTCCACCCTTCGACCTGTTCTTTGGTGTAAAGTCCCGGAATATGCAGTACCCCTTTTGCCGTTTCGGAAATAGCGGTTCCTTCCGTTACAATCAATCCGGCGCCGGAACGCTGCTGATAATACAAGGCATTATTTTCATTGGGGATTCCGTCTGCGTTTCTTGCCCGCGTCATCGGAGCCATTGCAATGCGGTTTTTCAGGTGCAGAGAACCTAAAACCGCCGGTTCAAAAATAGTTGTGTCCATTCCTTACTAGTTGATGAATTCACGAATCTGGTTCAATTCAGAATCTGATAATTGTACTTGTAACGCTTGTGCATTATGAACAGCTTGTTCCGCATTTCGCGCACCGCCCAAAACGGTTGTAATTCCGGGTTGATTCATTGTCCAGGCCAATACCAACTGCGTCACGCTGCAATTTTTCGTTGCTGCCAGGTCATTCAAAGCCTGTAACAAGCGGTTCAGATTTTCCGGATCAAACTGTTGGAAGTAACCGTTGCGGTGATCATCCGAACTCAGTTTCCCGGTTCCGTTGGAATATTTCCCGGTAAGCAAGCCTCTTTCCAAAGGACTGTAAGCGATAATCCCGATTTGGTTTTCAATAGCAAAAGGCAACAGTTCTTCCTCAATAATTCTGTTCAGCATGCTGTACGGAACCTGGTTCGAATGAAGAACTGTTGTTTTCAATCCTTCTTCCAATTGTGCGCGATCGTAATTCGAAACCCCGATTGCTCTTACTTTTCCGGCTTTCATCAGGTCTTCCATTGCTTCCATTGTTTCGGAAATCGGGGTTTCTACATCCGGCCAATGCAATTGAATCAAATCGATGTAATCCGTTTGAAGTCTTCTCAAACTGTTTTCCACTTCGCGAATGACGTTCGCTTTACGTCCGTTTTTATAGATTGGAACGGTTTTCCCGTCGATTTGCGCATCAAAAGCATAAGTACCTTTTACATCCTGCTCCCAAACCAATCCGAACTTGGTCAGAATTTCCACTTTGGGGCGATCCACACCTTTCAGTGCTTCACCGATCACTTCTTCACTCAAACCGACTCCATAAAACGGAGCTGTGTCAATCGATGTTACTCCATGCTGAACCGATTCCCTGATTGCTTCAATGGAATCCTTTTTGTCGTTTCCTCCCCACATCAATCCGCCAATCGCGAATGTTCCCAATGTGAGCGGAGAAACCAGTAATTCACTTTTTCCTAATTGTCTTTTCATCTCGTCGTTTGTTTGTTATTTCTAATTAAAAAATGTTCAATAGTTCAATAAACTAAGTATACTTTGTTTAAAAGTCCGATCATTCGCAATTTATTTAATAATATCAACGAATTGCTCTGCAAACGGATAATCCGTATAACCTTCCGCTCCACCGCCGAAGAATTTCGCCCGGTTCGGTTCATTCAACGGTAAGTTATGTTCCAAACGGAACGGCAAATCCGGGTTGGCAATAAACGGCCGGCCAAAACCGATCAAATCCGCCCAGCCTTTCTGCAAAGCTTCTTCAGCACGTTCTTTGGTGTATTTCCCCGAATAAATCAGGGTTCCTTTGAAAGCTTCACGGTATGCTTCCTTGAACGAAACCGGCATAACCGGGGCATTTTCCCAATCAGCTTCTGCAATGTGAATATACGCTACTCCAATCTCATTCAATAACTCCGCAGCGGCAATGTATGTTTCTTCCGGGTTGTCGTCCACAGCTCCCATCAGGGTTGTCAACGGGGCTTGTCTCACTCCTACACGTTCCGCTCCGATTGCTTCTGAAACAGCCGTTGCAACTTCTTTCAGGAAACGCAGCCTGTTTTCCAAACTTCCGCCGTACTCGTCTGTACGATGATTCGTTTGCGAATCAATGAATTGTTCGATCAGGTAACCGTTTGCTCCGTGTAATTCAATTCCGTCAAACCCTGCTTCAATGGCGTTTTTAGCCGCCTGGGCATAATCTTTTACGATCTGTTGAATTTCCGGAACAGTTAAAGCTCTCGGCATGGAGTGCTGTACCATTTCTCCTTCTCCTGATGCGGAATCTTTTCCGTCTTTTGCAAGAAAAACACTCACTCCTTCCGCCAAAATAGCCGACGGTGAAACAGGGGCTTGCCCGTTTTCCTGCAATGAAGTATGTGAAACTCTTCCCACGTGCCATAATTGAGCGAACATCTTACCGTCCTTTTCGTGGACAGCATCCGTTACTTTTTTCCAGCCTGCGATCTGTTCTGCGGTAAATATTCCGGGAGTCCAGGCATAACCTTGTCCTTGTCTGCTGATTTGTGTTCCTTCTGAAATGATTAATCCGGCCGAAGCGCGTTGTGCATAGTATTCAGCCATCAAGTCTGTTGCAACTTCACCTTTCGCCGATCTTGAACGCGTCATCGGAGGCATTACGATCCGGTTCTTTAATTCAAGTCCTTTTAATTGATAATTTTCTGATAGCATTGTCTGTAATTTTTGTTGGAACAAAGTTGCCCCGAATCGATAGAAAAACAGTGTGATGTATGTCACAACTTTGGCATCCAATTTGTTAAGGAATCTAAAATCGGAATTCGCAGGTTTATCAGGAATCACCGGATACTGATTTTTTCCTACTTTTAATTTAAACTTAGAACTCTAACACATGTCATTTCAAGCGTATTTAGATAATATACAAGCTAAAACGGGGAAAATTCCCGAAGACTTTCAGCAAATTGCACATGAAAAAGGCTTACTCATTGACGGGAAAATTCCGGCTGGTGTAAAAGCCGGACAAATTGTGGCCTGGCTAAAGGAAGACTTTGATCTTGGGCATGGTCATGCAATGGCTATTTACGCTTATTTCACTGGTAAAAGATCTTAAAATCAACCTTTCTATGAAAACAACATTCATTTTCACCTATCTCATTCTTTGCGTCGGGTTGACAATCTCTTCCTGCAAGAAAAAAAAGAAAGATTCGGAAGAAGCTGCCACCGAAGTACCTTCTGCGCCTTGCAGCATCCCGGATAATTCTACAACAGCTACATCCATCATTGGTGTTGGCGGAGTGAATTACACTTTTGTAAAAGGATATGACAATTATCCTCCCACTTACTCGGTTCAGGCAACAAAAGGAACAGCTCAAACGTTGATTTTTACGTTTAAAAATGGTGGTGTAGAACCAAAACCAGGTGTTTATAAATCAACAAGCGATTCAGAGCTTGGAAACAACGAAAAAGACATTACAGTTACTGTTCATTACAGCTGGTATGCCTTTGATATGAAAGCCGGATTTAACGTATATGTAACCAAAGTGAACGGAAAATTGCACCTGGCATTTTGTGATGCAGAATTTTTCAACCCGGTTAACAATAATCCGATTGTTATGTCAGGAAGTGTAACTTTACCTTAAAACATCATGAGCGAAACCGTCAGTATTTCAAACAAACAATCTTCCGAAACCATTGCTATCGGTGCGTCCGCTTACAGCATGTTACTCAGCGGGCAGCAATCCAACGGGCAGCTTGCCATTATTGAAATGCTTGTTCCGCCGAATGCAGGGCCGGTTCCCCATGAACACAAAGGTTTCCAGGAATGTTTTTATGTGTTGGAAGGAGCAGTTGAACTGAAAACAAAGGACAGCACGATTCCTGCCAAACAAGGAGATCTGATTCACATTCCGCTGGAAGGACCTGTGCATTGTTTTAAAAATACTTCTTCGGTAAATGCACGTCTTTTGTGTATCGTTGTTCCATCCGGCCTGGATGCCTTTTTCAGGGAAGTCGGACGGAATATTCCTGCAGGAACGCTGCCTGAGGCCATTCCTCCGAGTGCTGAACAGCAATTACACATCCATCAAACGGCTGAAAAATACGGTCAGAAGTTGTATCCGAAAGATTACCTGGATTAAGTATGTTATTTATTCGTTCAACAATTCTGGCTTTAGTGTTCTCAATGGCGTTTTTCAATATCTCAAAGGCAGATTCGATTCCGCGTGATCCACGGGTAGCTTTGCAGATTTCACCTCTTGCACTGGTAGATGTTTATAGTGGTTCGAACTACAAGATCGGAACAACCATCCGTCTGACAGAATCTTTCTTTTTGTCTTCAGATTTTGGCGGATATTTCAAAAACTTTACGATGTTCAGAAACAATAAGGGATTCGTTGCAGATTTCAGGATACGCTATCAGTTTCCGGATTCTTATTCCGGGATTTCGATCAATTACTTTTACAAACAGCAAGCCTTTGATTATCATGATTCATTCAAAAGCAATCCGGGTGTTCCAATAACAGTTCATACACAGAAATACATCAACTGTATGAATATCAATTACGAACATTGGTTTCCGTTTCTTATCAATGAAAGAGCCTATTTCACCTTGATTGTCGGAGCCGGTATCCGATTCAGGAATGTTATTTCGACCCTGCAAACCAAAAAGGAGTTCTATGATTTGGAAGAAGCCGGAGATTCTCCCGCTTTTTTGATGAACATGTTTCCGGGAAATGCCCCGCGACTAAATGCAAATATCGGGCTTCGGCTAGGGTTTTATTTGTTTTAAATTCATAAATTTCAAGTCTGGATTATCTTGGTTAAGTGATATTATTTCTTCGTTCAACATTCCTGGCTTTGGCGTTCTCAACGGCGTTTTTTAACACCGTAAAGGCAGATTCTGTTCCCATTCGGAAAAGAGTTTCGATTCAAATTGCTCCACTGGCTTTGATCGATTTTTACAATGGTTCCGCTTACAAAATAGGAACTGAAATCCGATTATCCCGAAACATCTATTTAAGTGCAGACTTTGGCGGGTATTTTCCCCATTTTAATGGACTGAAGAATATGAAAGGCGGAAATATGGATTTCCGGATCAGGTACCGCTTCCCAAACTCTTATTCAAGTATTTCAGTCAGTTACTTCTATAAAAAACAATCTTTTGAATACCATGATTCCTACAAGGAAGAACCGGATGTTCCGGTAACCGTTTTTACCCGGAAGCAAATCAATTGCATCAACGCAAATTATGAGACCAGGATTCTCGATGACAAATGGGGCTATATCAGTGTATTTGCAGGTTTGGGAATTCGATTCAGAAATGTGCATTCTTCTTTTGAAACGCATCATGACTTTGACAGGCTCGTAAAAGGCGGAGATTCTCAATCGCTATACTTTGTATTGATTCCGGGACAAAACACCTGGCTGAATTTCAACGCCGGATTAAGACTGGGTTTTTACATCTTTTAATTCGTAATTCGTAATTCGTAATTCGTAATTCGTAATTCGTAATTCGTAATTC
>VFQP010000469.1_pt1 | contig 78643 bp, 75 predicted proteins | sample 3512351 | NCBI WGS metagenome assembly VFQP01 (sample SAMN10412372, study PRJNA504923) | tailings metagenome | isolation source: Relicate 1 Philex TSF1 revegetated site | place: Philippines: Tuba, Benguet | collected 2017-08-29
CGATGCGGCCCACGCGCGCGGTCTCGCGCAGCATGGTCTCGGCGTTGCGCAGGTGCTGCAGGGTGTCGATCTGCAGCACCACGTCGAAGGCATCGTCACCGAACATGGTCAACCCGTCTTCCAGGTTGAGCTGCAGCACGTTGACGCCGCGCCGCATGCAGGCAAGCACCTTCGCGTCGTCGATCTCCACGCCATAGCCGCTGCAGCCGCGCGTCGCTTGCAGATGGGCCAGCAGCGCGCCGTCGCCACAGCCCAGGTCGAGCACGCGTGAGCCCGGTGGCACCAGCCGCGCAATGGCATCGGTCAAGGGTTTCTCGCTCATGCCGCACCTCCGGCAATGGTCTGTTCAAAGTACGCCCGCACGGCCTGCAGGTAGCGCGGGTCGTCAAGCAGGAAGGCGTCGTGCCCATGCGGCGCGTCGATTTCCGCGTAGCTCACGTCGCGCCGGTTGTCGAGCAGGGCCTTGACGATCTCGCGGCTGCGCGCCGGTGAGAAGCGCCAGTCGGTGGTGAAACTCACCAGGAAGAACTTGGCCTGGGCACGCGCGAGCGCGGCGGTGAGGTTGTTGTCGAACGCGCGCGCCGGGTCGAAGTAGTCGAGTGCGCGGGTGATCAGCAGGTAGGTGTTGGCGTCGAAGTACTCGCTGAACTTGTCGCCCTGGTAGCGCAGATAGCTCTCGATCTGGAACTCGACATCGGTGGTGGAGTAGCGGTAGGCGAGCTCGGCCACGGCCGCGGGGTCGGCGCCGTCGGCCGCGCGCAGGGTGCGGCCGAACTTCTCGTTCATCACGTCGTCGCTGAGGTAGGTGATGTGGCCGATCATGCGGGCGATGCGCAGGCCGCGCCGGGGCAGCGTGCCCTCGCGCAGGTAGTGCCCGCCATGGAAGTCGGGGTCGGTCACGATGGCGCGGCGCGCCACCTCGTTGAAGGCGATGTTCTCGGCCGTGAGGTTGGGCGCGCTGGCCACCACCACCGCGTGGCGCACGCGTTCGGGGTACTGCAGGGTCCAGCTGAGGGTCTGCATGCCGCCGAGGCTGCCGCCCATCACCGCCGCCAGGGTCTGGATGCCCATGGCATCGAGCAGGCGGGCCTGGGCGTCCACCCAGTCCTCCACCGTCACCACGGGGAAGTCCGCGCCCCAGGGTGTTTCCGTGGCCGGGTTGGTGTGGGTCGGGCCGGTGGAGCCGAAACAGGATCCCAGGTTGTTGACGCCGATGACGAACCAGCGGTCGGTGTCCACCGGCTTGCCCGGCCCGATCATGTTGTTCCACCAGCCTTCGCTGCGCGCCAGCGGCTGGCCGTTGTCGTCGGCGTACCAGCCGGCCACGTGGTGGGAGGCGTTGAGCGCATGGCAGATCAGCACCGCGTTGGAACGATCGGCATTGAGCGTCCCATAGGTTTCCACCATCAGCTCGTAGGCCGGCAGCGTGGCGCCGGACCGCAACGGCAGCGGTTCGGTGAATTGAAAAGTCTGGGGTGTGACGATCAAGGCCGTGTCCTGCGGGCGGCGTCCGCCCAATGAAAAAACCCGGTGCCGCCAAGAGCGAGACCGGGAATCTCCCCTTTAGCGGCATTTTTAAAGCGCCCGCAATCTGGATCAAATCGGCGCTGGGGGGAGTATAGGGGAATCGTCCAGCCCTGTAACAGGCCCCCGCGGACCGCCAAGACGGGTTTTCCCGGTGTGGGACGGGCGATGTTGTTGCCGCGCATCGGCTGTTTCAGGCCTTTGCACATCCTGAAAAATAGTTAGTGTTTGCGGGACATTCAGCGCATAATCCCTTGGCGAGCGTGGAAAACGCTCGTTTTTTACAAGTGATCGGTCGGTTTCGCGTGCTACAGGTTTTTGTGTGCTAACGGGGCTCCATCGCTATTTTTCTCAGTGTTATTAGGAGTCCCAACCATGGGCAACAAACTGTACGTGGGCAATCTGCCTTACACCGTGCGCGACGAAGACCTGCAACAAGCTTTCAGCGCCTATGGTTCTGTCAACAGCGCCAAGGTCATGATGGAACGCGAAACGGGTCGCTCCAAGGGTTTCGGCTTTGTGGAAATGGGCAGCGATGCCGAAGCGCAATCCGCGATCGAAGGCATGAACGGTCAATCGCTGGGCGGTCGCAGCCTGGTGGTCAATGAAGCACGTCCGATGGAAGCCCGTCCCCCCCGCAGCGGTGGCGGCGGCTTCGGCGGTGGCCGCAGCGGTGGCGGCGGCTTCGGTGGTGGCGGTGGCGGCGAAGGCGGCTTCCGCAGCCCCTACGGCGGCGGTGGCCGTCGTGAAGGCGGCGGCGGTGGTGGCCGCGGCGGTTACTGATCGCCCGCACCCGTCGGCCTGAACCGGCGCCTGGCGCCGGTCGACACGACAAAAAAGCCCTGTGGCATCTGCCCCAGGGCTTTTTTCATGGCGCCGTCAGGCCTTGGGGGACCGCTCGCCCTGCCGGTGCTTGCGGGGCCGCCCGGCCAGCAGGCGGTCATACAGGGGGTTCGGCAGCAGGCGCAGCAACTTGGCAACCACCCCCATCTGCCAGGGAATGACGCGGTAGCTCGTGCCTGCGCGGATGGCGTCGAAGGCGCGGTCGGCGAATGCCTCTGCCGACAGCAGGAACGGCATGCTGTACCGGTTCTGACGCGTCAACGGCGTGTCCACATAACCCGGCAACACGGTGACCACGGACACGCCGCTGCCACGCAGTTCGCCGCGCAGGCTTTCGCAGTACGCCACCACGGCCGCCTTGCTCGCGCAGTAGGCGCCATGCCCGGGAAGCCCCCGGATGGCTGCCACGCTGCCGATGCCGACCAGGGCGCCGCTGCCACGCACGGTCATCGCGGCCACGAACGGGTGGAAAGTGGCGGCCAGCCCGGTGTTGTTGGTGGCGAAGGTGCGCGCCATGACGTCGATGTCGTTGCGATCGGCGGTGTCCATGCCGACGCTGATGCCTGCGTTGGCAATGACCACGTCGGGCACGCCCTGCGCCGCAAGGCAGGCTTGCCCCGCGGCGACGATGCTGTCGGTGTCGGCCACGTCGGCACCGTACACGCGGCATCGGCTGTCGTCGAAACCCTGGGCCTGGGCCCAGGCGTGCATCTCGTCGGTGCGGCGGGCCACCAAGGCAAGCCGGTAGCCGGCTCGCGCGAACCGCGCGGCCAGCGCCTGGCCGATACCGCTGGAGGCGCCGGTGATGAACACCAGCGGGCCGCCGGTCGAGGGGGGCGAGGTCGAGGGGTTCATGGTGTTGAGAGAGGAAGGGTTCAGCGCGGCGCCAGCTGGACCTTCACACGGCCCTTGAAGTTGGCGATCTGGCTTTCGCCGGTGTAGTCGAGGGTGTCGGCGACCAGCCGGTCGTTGCCGCGCAGCAGCGTGACGGGGCGATCAGACACGATGCGATCGGGCTCCAGGAAGATGTGCAGGAACTCGCCCTGGAACTCCAGCCGGGGCTGGGGCTGGCCGTTGATGTCGTTGCCGGCCTCGCGCACGATCACCGCATTGCCGCGCAGCACGAATTCCGTGTTGTCGCCATTGGTGGTCACCAGTTTCGCGGTCGCCAGCGTGGGCAGGCCCTGCTCGCCGATGTGGCGAATGCGCGCGTCGTCGATTTCCACCATGTCGGTGGCGGGATAGTGCCGGGCCTCCACCCCCTTCACCTCGGTCTTGAGCGTGCCCTGGCCATCGAAGGCCTTGACCGAGAAACGGCGCATGAAGTAGTCGGGCTCGACGCTCACCGGGCGCTCCGCCTCAGCCACCTCGGGCGCGGGCGTGGACCGCAACAACCAGTACGAGGCGAGCGCCAGCAGGCCCATCAGCAGCACGGGCAGGTAGATGGAAAACTGGTCGATCAGCTTGCGCTTGCGGCGCGGCGCGCGCGGCACGTCGACCGTCTGGTCGACGGTGTCGAAGAAGTCGAGGGGATCGGAGGTGCTCACCGCGCGGCCGCCTCCAGTTCGCGGGCGTAAGCGCCACTGGCCACCAGCAGCAGATCGCAGAACTCGCGCACGGCGCCTGCGCCCGGCTGGCGCTCGGTGACGTGGTGGGCGATGGCAAGCACCTCGGCGTGTGCGGTGGGTGGCGCGGCGGCGAACGTGGCGCGGCGCAGCAGGGGCAGGTCGGGCCAGTCATCGCCCATGGCGGCGGCGGCACCCCAGTCCAGCCCGAGCTCGGCCAGGATCGCCTCGGCCGCCGGGGCCTTGTCTTCCGTGCCCAGCCGCGCGTGCACCACGCCCAAGGCAGCCAGGCGCAGGCGCAGCGCGGCGGAGTCGCGCCCGCTCACCACAGCGGGTGTGATGCCGGCGCGCTGCAACAGCTTGATGCCATGGCCATCGAGCGTGTGGAAGCGCTTGAGGGTTTCGCCCGTCTCGCTGAAATAGAGGCTGCCGTCGGTGAACACACCGTCGACGTCGAAGAACACGACGCGCACCGCCTGAGCGCGCAGCAGCAGGGCGGGAGGGAAGGTGAGCACGGGGCGCAAGGGTTCCACGTTCAGATCACTTTCGCGCGCATGAGGTCGTTGCTGTTGAGCGCCCCGAGCAGGCGGCCGTCGTCGTCCACCACCAGCACGCTGGTGATGCGGCTGGCTTCCATCAGGCCGGCGGCCTCCACGGCCAGCGCGTCCGGGCGCACGGTGCGGGGATTGGCGTGCATCACGTCTTTTGCCACCAGGGTGCGCAGATCGGCGCTGCTGCCGGTCTTCTCGATCAGGCGGCGGAGGTCGCCGTCGGTGAAGATGCCTGCCACGCGCCCGTCGGCATCCACCACGGCGGCCATGCCCAGGCCCTTGGCGCTGATCTCCCGCATGAGGTCCATGAGACCGGCATCCGGGCCCACGCGCGGGGTGTCGGCACCGTCGCGCATCACGTCACTCACATGGGTGAGCAGCTTGCGCCCGAGCGCACCGCCCGGGTGCGAGCGGGCAAAGTCGTCGGCCCGGAAACCGCGCGCATCGAGCAGGGCCACGGCCAGCGCGTCGCCCAGCGCGAGCTGCGCGGTGGTGCTGGCGGTGGGGGCGAGGTTGTGCGGACAGGCTTCCTTGTCGACCGAGGCGTCGAGCACGACGTCGGCGTGGCGGCCCAGCGTGGAATCGGGCCGGCCGGTGATGGCCAGCAGGGGCACGCCCATGCGCTTGATGAGCGGCAGGATGGCGGTGAGCTCTTCGCTCTCGCCGCTGTTGCTGATGCCCAGCACCACGTCGGTCGCCGTGATCATGCCCAGATCGCCATGGCTGGCCTCGGCCGGGTGCACGAACATGGCCGGCGTGCCGGTGGAGGCCAGGGTGGCGGCGAGCTTGCGTCCGATGTGGCCGCTCTTGCCCATGCCCATGACCACCACGCGGCCGGAGATGCCCAGCACCAGCTCGATGGCGCGGACGAACGAGGCGTCCACGCGCTGCGCCAGGGTGGTCACGGCCTGCGCCTCGATGTTCAGGGTGTCCCGGGCCAGGGCCAGGACCCGGGTCGGGTCGAAGGAAGGGGGCAGGGTCATGCGCGCAATTATCGCCGCCGGCCCGCCGCCACGCTGGCGGCCAGCCATTACCATCGGTTCATGAATTCGCTCGACCTTGCGCTGTTGTACTTGCTGGCCGCCGTGCTGGCGGTGGTGGCGTGCCGCACGCTGCGCCTGCCGCCGATGCTGGGCTATCTGGTGGTCGGCGTGCTGATCGGGCCGAACGCGCTGGCGCTGGCACAGAACTCGGGCGGGGTGCGCTACCTGGCCGAGTTCGGCGTGGTGTTCCTCATGTTCGTGATCGGGCTCGAGTTCAGCCTGCCCAAGCTGCGCGCGATGAAGCGGCATGTGTTCGGTCTCGGCCTGTCGCAGGTGCTGCTGACCGTGCTGCTGACCACGGGGGGGTCGCTGCTGCTCACCATGCTGCTGCCGGCCTGGTGGAACGTGCCGTGGCAGACCGCACTGGCGCTGGGCGGCATCATGGCCATGAGCAGCACCGCGATCGTGATCAAGATGGTGGCCGAGCGGCTGGAACTGGAATCGGAACACGGCAAGCGGGTGCTCGGCATCCTGCTGTTCCAGGATCTTGCTGTGGTGCCGTTGCTGGTGATTATTCCCGCGCTGGCCGCCGAACCCGAGGTGCTGCTGCGCGCCCTCGGCTGGGCCACGCTCAAGGCGGTGGTGCTGCTTGGCGTGCTGCTCACCGGCGGGCAGAAGCTCATGCGCTGGTGGCTCACGCTGGTGGCGCGCCGCAAGAGCGACGAGCTTTTCATGCTCAACCTGCTGCTCATCACGCTCGGCCTGGCCTGGATGACCGAACACGCCGGCCTGTCGCTCGCACTGGGCGCGTTCGTCGCCGGCATGCTGATCTCGGAAACCGAGTTCAAGCACCAGGTGGAGACCGACATCCGTCCGTTCCACGATGTGCTGCTCGGCTTGTTCTTCATTACCATCGGCATGATGCTGGACTGGCGCCTGGTGCTGGACCGCTGGCCGCTGGTGCTGCTGTTGCTGACGGTGTCGATGGCCTTCAAGCTCGCGCTGATCACCGCCATCACGCGCGCCTTCGGCGCCCCCATGGGCACCGCGCTGCGCACCGGGCTGTACCTGGCGCAGGCCGGCGAGTTCGGCCTGGTGCTGCTGGCGCTCTCGGGTCAGAACAACCTGGTGCCGCCCCAGCTGTTCAACCCCATCCTGGCGTCCATGGTGCTTTCCATGCTGGCCACGCCGTTCGCCATCCTGTACGCGAACAGCGTCGTGACGCGCCTGGTGGGCAGCGACTGGCTGATGCAGTCGGTGCAGATGACCAGCATCGCGCGCAAGGCGATCAACGCCGACAAGCACGTGATCATCTGCGGCTACGGCCGCTGCGGCCAGAACCTGGCTCGCCTGCTGGAGGCCGAAGGCATTCCCTACATGGCGCTCGACCTCGACCCCGACCGTGTGCGCCAGGCCGCCGCCGCCGGGCACTCCGTGGTGTTCGGCGACGCCGCGCGCCTGCAGGCGCTCATGGCCGCCGGCCTGCACCGCGCCAGCGCCGTGGTGGTGACCTACCTGGACACCGCCAGCGCGCTCAAGGTGCTGCACCACGCGCACGAACAGGCCTCGCACGTGCCGGTGGTGGTGCGCACCGTGGACGACATGGACCTGGAGAAACTGCGCTCGGCGGGCGCCACCGAGGTGGTGCCCGAGGCGATCGAAGCCAGCCTGATGCTGGCGAGCCACGCACTGGCCCTGGTGGGCGTGCCGATGCGCCGCGTGATCCGCGTCGTGCAGGACCAGCGCGATGCGCGCTACAACCTGCTGCGCGGTTATTTCCACGGCGCCGACGACGATGGCGCCGACGAGATCGACCACGAGCGCCTCAACACCGTGACCCTGCCCGCAGGCGGCCGCAACGTCGGCAAGACGCTTGGCAGCCTGGCGCTGCATGCCGTGGGCGTGCGCGTGGTGAGCCTGCGCCGGGCCAGCGGCCGGCCGCAGGCACCGGACGACGAGGCGGTGTTCGAGGGCGGCGATACCGTGGTCATCAGCGGCAAGGCACCGGCTCTCGCACTGGCCGAGGAAAAGCTGCTCTCGGGCTGAGCGCACCGTTTCGTCGGCCCGCGGGCGCCACACGCCGGAATCGCATGCGCAAGACAGATCACGGCGACCAGAATTCAGGCATTGGTCACCCAGACCTTCTGGTTCCTGCCCATGGCATTGCACAGGGTCGCCATGGTCTCCCGCCCCGGCCTTCGTGCCGGGGATTTTTTTGTCCGCCACGATAATGGCCGCTTCCCCCACGGAACGAGCCCATGGACACCTCCGCCTTCCTGAAATCCCACATCCGCACCGTGCCCGACTGGCCAGCACCGGGCGTGCAGTTCCGCGACATCACACCCCTGCTGCAGGACCCCAAGGTCTTCCGGGTGCTGATCGACACTTTCGTGCACCGCTACATGGACGCTGCCCTGCGTCCCACGGTGGTGGCCGGGCTCGACGCACGCGGTTTCATCATCGGCTCGGTGCTCGCGTACCAGCTGGGTGTGGGCTTCGTGCCGATCCGCAAGAAGGGCAAGCTGCCGTTCACCACGGTGGAAGAAACCTACGAGCTGGAGTACGGCAGTGCGACGGTGGAGCTGCACACCGATGCGGTGAAGCCCGGCGACCGGGTGGTGCTGATCGACGACCTGATTGCCACCGGCGGCACGATGATGGCGGGCCGGCGCTTGCTGGAAAAACTGGGCGCCGAGGTGATGGAGGGCGCCGCCATCGTCGACCTGCCCGAGCTGGGGGGCTCGGAGAAGCTGCGCGCCTCCGGCCTCAAGCTTTTCACGCTGCTCGATTTCGCCGGCCACTGAACGGCCGGCCCCGCTCAAAGCTTGCCGTACTGCGTTTCGCTCAGGGCGGCGAAGTCGCTGTGCGACTCGGGCACAGGCATTTCCGCCTGCGCTTCGGCGGGCGTGCGGTAAGGCGCCGGGGGCTTGCTCTGCAATGCCTGGCGGAACGCCGCCACCTCGTCTTCGTCCACCACCTGCGCCGGCCCGTTGGCGTGCGGCATGGCTGGGCGGGGAATCGCCGTGTCACTGGAAACGGGCCTGGGCCGCGCTGGCGTGGCCGCCGGCACGAGGCCTGGCGTCATCGGCACAGCCTCGCGCCGCGTCTGGGCCACCACGGCTGCCTTGAGCGCCATGCCGACCTGATCGGGCACGGCCTTGCGGCGCCAGTACACCGAACGCACATCCATTTCGTGGCGCGTGCGGCCGCTCTGCTGGATCCAGCGCTCGATCTCCAGCAGGTATTCGTCGGGCATGGACAGGGCAGGCAAGGCCAGGTCCACCAGCACCAGGAAGGTGTCGCCGTTGGCGTCCAGCGTGAGCACCTTGAACTCGTAGCTCGTTGAGAGCACCCCCGCCCGGATGAGCGATTCTCGCACCACCGAGAACAGCTGCTCGCGGCGCAGGATGCGGCGCCCGCGGCGCGGCGAGATCAGCGGCAACGTCGTCTGGCTGAACTTCTTGCGCGCGCGGGTGAACGGACCCTTGCCCGGCGCGGTGGATTTTTTGGCCTGCAGCCAGCTCATCAAGGACATGGGAAGAGTGTGCGCCAGGGATGCGCGCGCAAAAGGTTGAAAAAGCAGCACCGGAAGGCCTTGATTCCGCTCGCGTCCACCGCGCTCAGGTCACGGCGACCCGCTTGGGCCGGTTGTACATTCGGCGCGCCAGCACGGCGGCCATGGCCACGCTCACGTCCAGCGCGATTTCGGGATGGCGCGTGGAGAGTTCGCGGAAGCGCAGTGGCGTGAGGCACCACAGCCGGCAGTCGCTGCCCGCGTGCACCGTGGCGCTGCGTGGCAGGTGGCTGAAGAAGGCGCCTTCACCGAGCAGAGAGCCCGAACCGACCACGGCAATGCGCACGCGCTCGCGCGAATCCTCGTAGTGCACGGTGAGCGTGCCGCTCTCCACGAAGTAGACGGTGCGGTCCTTCACGCCCTGTTCGATCAGCACCTGCCCCTGCAACAGGGCAACCGGCTGCAGGTAGTTGGCGAGCTGGGGCCACTGCCCGTCGTTCAGGTTCAGTGGCACGGCGTCCAGCGCGCTGCTCAGGCGCATGGACTGGGCCAGACCCTGGATGTCAAAGCGCACGGAGGCGGGCAGCTGGGCATTCATGCGCTCAAGATAACCGCGCCGCACCCCGGGCCGCAAGGGCCTTCTTACCCGTGCTTACAGTTGCACTCCCGGCGGTACCGCAGCGGCACCGAGCGGTGTTTCCGGCCTCACTTGCCGATGCAGAAACGCGAAAAGATCTCGCCCAGCAGATCGTCCGCGGTGAACTCGCCAGTGATCTCGCTCAAGGCCTGCTGCGCCAGCCGCAGCTCTTCGGCGAGCAGATCGAGGTGCTCGGCGCGCTGCTGGAGTAGGGCGTGTGAGGTCTCCAGGTGGTCGCCCACGCGCCGCAAGGCCTGCAGATGCCGCTCCCGCGCCATGAACAGGCCATCGCCCGCGTGCTGCCAGCCCGCGATCTCCAGCAGGCGCTGGCGCAAGGCTTCCAGCCCCGTGCCGTGCCTGGCCGAGATGGCGAGCGCGCCAGGCTGATCCGCCGGCACGGTGGGTGCCCTGCCCGTCAGCTGATCGAGCTTGTTCCAGATGTGCAGCACCGGCACGCCGGCCGGCAGCGTGTCGGCCAGGCCGGAGGCGATGGAGGCGTCGGCATCGCGGTAGTCGGCGTCATCCGCACGGCCGAGGTCGTGCAGGAACAGCACCGCGTCCGCACGCTGGATGCGGTCCCACGCCCGCTCGATACCGATCTTCTCGACCTCGTCCACATCGGGGCTGTCCCGCAACCCGGCGGTGTCGATCACGTGCAGCGGCACGCCTTCGATCTGGATGGTCTGCTGCACCACGTCGCGCGTGGTGCCCGCCACCGGCGTGACGATGGCGAGCTCGGCGCCCGCCAGCGCGTTGAGCAGCGAACTCTTGCCCGCATTGGGCTGGCCGGCGATGACCACCTGCAGGCCATCGCGCAGCAGCGCGCCCTGCCGCGCCTGCCCCTGCACCTCGGCCAGGGCATCGCGCAGCCGCTGCAGCTGGCCCGTGGCGTCGGCCTTCTGCAGGAAGTCGATGTCTTCCTCAGGAAAATCCAGCGTCGCTTCGACCAGCATGCGCAGGTTCACCAGCGCGTCGCGCAGCGCGTGCACCCGGCCCGAGAACACCCCCGCCAGCGAGCGCGAGGCGCTGCGCGCGGCGGCTTCGGTGCTGGCATCGATCAGGTCGGCCACCGCCTCGGCCTGGGCGAGGTCGAGCTTGTCATTGAGAAAGGCCCGTTCGGTGAACTCGCCCGCCCGCGCCAGGCGCAGCGTGGGCGCCGCGCCGCGCGCCACCTCCAGGCAGCGCGCCAGCAGCAGCTGCAACACCACCGGCCCGCCATGGCCCTGTAGCTCGAGCACGTCTTCACCGGTGTAGGAATGCGGGCCGGGAAACCAGAGCGCCAGCCCATGATCGATCGGTGCGCCTGACGCATCGGCAAACGGCAGATAGGTGGCTTCGCGCGGCTTCAGCGCCCTACCCAGCAAGGCCTGCACGAACGGCGCCAGCCCCCGCCCCGACACCCGCACGATGCCCACGGCCCCGCGGCCGGGCGCGGTGGCGATGGCAACGATGGGGTCACGCGAGGCGGCAAGCATGGTGGGTGAGCATAAAAGGAAAGGGCCTGCAGAGCAGGCCCAGGTCGGAGAAGGCAGCCCTCCAGGGGGCGGCCTGTCAGGCCTTGAAGTTCGGCATGCTGAATTTCAACGGCACGCCCATGCTCTTGTTGATCACCGACTGCTGCATGATGGTGAGCACGTTGTTCGTGATCCAGTACAGCACCAGGCCGGCCGGGAAGAAGAAGAACATGACCGAGAACATCAGCGGCATCAGCCACATCAGCTTGGCCTGCAGCGGATCGGGCGGCAGCGGGTTCAGCGCGGTCTGGATCATGGTGGTGACGGCCATCACCAGCGGCAGGATGTAGAACGGGTCGGGCGTGGAGAGGTCGGTGATCCAGCCCAGCCAGGGCGCGTTGCGCATTTCCACGCTGGACAGCAGCACCCAGTAGAGCGCGATGAACACGGGGATCTGGATCAGGATGGGGAAGCAGCCGCCGAGGGGATTGACCTTCTCCTCGCGGTAGATCTTCATCATCTCCTGCTGCATCTGCTGCGGGTTGCCCTTGAGGCGCTCGCGCATGTCCATGATGCGGGGATTGATCTTCTTCATCTTCGCCATGCTGCGGTAGGCGCTGGAGTTCAGCCAGTAGAAGGCGGCCTTGATCAGCACCACCAGCAGCACGATGGCCCAGCCCCAGTTGCCCACATAGCCGTGGATCTTCTCGAGCAGCCAGTACAGCGGCTTGGCCAGGATGGTCAGCCAACCGTAGTCCTTCACCAGTTCCAGCCCGGGCGCGATGACCTCGAGCACCTTCTCTTCCTGGGGACCCAGGAACAGGCGCGACTGCTGGCTCTGGCTCTGGCCTGGTTCGATGGCGGTCAGCGCGGAGATGCTGCCGACGGCGAACAGGTTGTTGTCGATCTTGCGTGCGAAGTTCTCGCGCGCCACGCCATCGCCCAGCAGCCAGGCCGAGGCGAAGTAGTGCTGCACCATCGCCACATAGCCGTCGCTGGAGGACTTGATGAACTCGGCCTTGTTCTTCTCGATGTCCGCGAATTCGATCTTCTGGTATTTCTTCTCGTGGGTGTAGACGGCCGGACCGGTGAAGGTCGAATAGAAGGGCGTCTCGCTGCTGAGCTTGCTGCCGTCACGCACCAGTTGCTGGTAGAGCTGTGGCGTCACGGCCTGGCTGCCCACGTTCTGCACCTCGTGCGACACGCCGATGGCGTAGCTGCCGCGCGTGAGGGTGTAGGTCTTGATCAGCTTCACGCCACCCACCTCGGGCGACTCGAAGCGCACCTGCAGTTCGTTCTGGCCGTCGGCCAGCGACGCAGGGTTGCCCACCAGCGCCATGGGCGTCTTGTGGGTGGGGAAGTTGCCGCCGATCAGGCCGGTCTGGGCCACGTAGATGTGCTCGCCGCCACCCTGCGTGAGCAGCGTGAAGGGGCGTTCCGTCTTGTCCTTGCTCTGGCCGGTGGCTTCGGCGTGCTTGAGCAGCTCTGCGCCGATCAGGGAACCGCCTTCGCTGTTGAACACGAGCTTGAACACGTCGGTGCTCACCTCGTGGCGCTGGGCCACGGCGCCCGGTGCGGCCGCAGGCGCTTCACCGGCAGCGCCCGGGGTGCCCGTCGCCGCCGGCACGCCGGCGTTGGTGGCGCCAGCCGGCTGGCTGGTTGACGCCGCAGGGGCGGTCACGGCAGGCGCCGAGCCCGGGAAGAAGGTGGGCTTGTTGCCATTGTGGATCTGCCACTTGTCCCAGATGAGGACCATCGACAGACCAAAAACCACCCACAGGATGGACCGACGGATGTCATTCATGACGGGTTCTTCTTTTCGCAGGAAGGTGAAATCAGGCTGGAGAACAGCGTGGGGATCGTGTCAGGCACAGGATCGTGGCCACCATCACACCAGGGATGGCAACGCACGAGCCGCCGCAGCGTGAGGTAGCTGCCGCCCATGGCGCCGTGGCGCTCCAGTGCGCCAATGGCATAGAGCGAGCACGTCGGCTCGAAGCGGCAGCCGCTGCCCAGCCAGGGGCTCAGCAGCAGGCGGTAACCCTTGACCAGGCCCAGCAGGCCCTGGCGCGGCCAGTCAGCCAGCATGGCGTTTCTCCGTGCGCGGCGGTGCCAGCAACTGCTCGAGCTCTGCGCGCACGGCGCGCTTGAGCGCGTCGGACGTGGCGCTGATGAACTGCTGGCGGTTGAACTCGCTGCGCAACCGCACCACGAGCGCCGCCTGCGGCAGGCCTGCGGCCTGGTGGCGGGCCACCTCGTAGATCTGGCGGCGGATGGCGTTGCGCGTGACGGCGCGCTTTGCCCAGCGCTTGGGCAGCAGCACGCCCAGCCAGGCATCGGCCACAGGAAACAACGCCCTGCCGTCGTGCGCGCTGGAAAGCGCGGCACGGTGCAAGGCGAAGTGAGGGGTTTTGGCCACGGGGGCGCCCGCCATGACGGCCTGGAACTGTTGCCGGGACCGCAGCCGCTGGATCACCGCTGAACCGTCCGGGTCACACGGTGAGGAAGCCGGGCGAGTCGGCGCCGGCAGAACAACACGCGCGGCCTCAGACGGCCAGGCGCTTGCGGCCCTTGGCGCGGCGGGCGTTGATCACGGCACGGCCCCCACGGGTTTTCATGCGGACGAGGAAGCCGTGGGTGCGGGCGCGGCGGATCTTGGAGGGCTGGTAGGTGCGTTTCATGGTGTGTCTGTGGAAATCGGGGAAACCCGCAATTATCGCAAAAAACCCTCTGACCCCGCAAGCGCCGGCCGGAAGAAGCACGCGCGGCGTGCGAATGCACGCCTGAACCGGGATGGTGAACAGTCCCCGAAAAGGCGCCTCGGCACCTTGTGGATAAGTGTTCCGGCGCAATACAATCCACCGATTGCCCCGAGACATTTGTCCACAAGCACAACGATTCCCCAGCTCCCAGCATGATCGAGGGCATTCCCCCAGACGCGTCCCTGGCCGCCACCCGGCCTGACACCCTCTTGCTCTGGTCCGCCTGCATGGACCGGCTGTCGCAAGAGATCCCCGAACAACAGTTCAACACCTGGATCCGACCCTTGTCCGCCACCGTCGCGGCAGACGGTTCCCGCGTGGTCGTGGCCGTGGCCAACCGGTTCAAGATGGACTGGATCCGCGCCCAGTACGCGGCCCGCATCACCGCCCTGCTGGAAAGCATCCAGGGCGCGCCTGTGGTGCTTGAGTTGGTGCTCGCTCCGCGCGAAGGCCCCAGCCGCACGTCACCTGCGCCACGCACGGTGCAAGACCAGGTGCTCGCCGAGCTGCCCGACCTCGCCCCTGCGGAGGCGGCCGCCCCCACCGGCCCCAAGACGCGGCTGAACCCCGCGCTGGCCTTTTCCACACTGGTGGAAGGCTCGGCCAACCGCATGGCGCGCGCCGCGGCCATGCACGTGGCCGGCAGCCTGGGCCAGCTGTACAACCCGCTCTTCATTTACGGCGGCGTCGGCCTGGGCAAGACCCACCTGGTGCACGCCATCGGCAACCACCTGCTGGCAGACCGTCCACAGGCCAAGGTTCTGTACATCCACGCCGAGCAATTCGTCTCCGATGTGGTCAAGTCCTATCAGCGCAAGACTTTCGATGAGTTCAAGGAGCGTTACCACTCGCTCGACCTGCTGCTGATCGACGACGTGCAGTTCTTCGCCAACAAGGAGCGCACGCAAGAGGAGTTCTTCAACGCCTTCGAAGCGTTGCTGGCCAAGAAGAGCCACATCGTGCTGACCAGCGACACCTACCCCAAGGGCCTGGCCGACATCCACGAACGCCTGGTCTCGCGTTTCGACTCCGGCCTGACGGTGGCCATCGAGCCGCCCGAGCTGGAAATGCGCGTGGCCATCCTGATCAACAAGGCGGCGGTCGAGAACGCCGTCATGCCCGAGGAAGTGGCGTTCTTCGTTGCCAAGAACGTGCGTTCCAACGTGCGCGAGCTTGAAGGCGCGCTGCGCAAGATACTGGCCTATTCGCGCTTCAACCAGAAGGAAATCTCGATCCAGCTGGCGCGCGACGCCCTGAAAGACCTGCTGTCGATCCAGAACCGGCAGATCAGCGTGGAGAACATCCAGAAGACGGTGGCCGACTTCTACAAGATCAAGGTCGCCGACATGTACAGCAAGAAGCGCCCGGCCAGCATCGCCCGGCCGCGCCAGATCGCCATGTTCATCGCCAAGGAACTGACCCAGAAAAGCCTGCCCGAGATTGGCGAGTTGTTCGGCGGGCGCGACCACACCACGGTGCTGCACGCGGTGCGCAAGATCGGGGCGGAGCGCCAGCAGAACACCGAGCTGAACCAGCAGTTGCACGTGCTGGAACAGACCCTGAAGGGATGAGGCCGGGCGATGCGGAATTGACTGGCCGGCACCTGCGACCGCCCTCTGGAAGACCCCGACGGGGGTTTTGCGGGAAGCGGCCACAAAAAGGCGAAAATAGCGGGGATTTGGCCCAAACAATGATCCGGGCCAACCGGGGGGCGGGAGCCGGCCGACAAGCAACCAGAGAAGAAAGAGTCTGACATGATCGTTTTGAAATCGACCCAGGACAAGGTATTGGCTGCACTGCAGTCCGTCGCGGGCATCGTGGAGCGCCGCCACACCCTGCCGATCCTGGCCAACGTCCTGCTGCGCAAGACCGGCTCCCAGGTGCAACTGACCACCAGCGATCTGGAAATCCAGATTCGCACCACGGCCGAACTGGAAGGTGACAGCGGCAACTTCGCCACCACGCTGGGCGCGCGCAAGCTGATCGACATCCTGCGCACCATGCCGAGCGACCAGACCGTGAGCCTCGAGTCCAGCGCCGGCAAGCTGATCCTCAAGGGTGGCAAGAGCCGCTTCACGCTGCAGAGCATGCCCGCCGAGGACTTCCCGCTGGTGCAGGAATCGGCCAGCTTCGGCCCCGTGTTCTCGGTGCCGCAGAAAACGCTCAAGAGCCTGCTGAGCCAGGTCTCCTTTGCGATGGCCGTGCACGATATTCGCTACTACCTCAACGGCATCCTGTTCGTGGCCGAGGGCAAGCAGCTCAGCCTGGTCGCCACCGACGGCCACCGCCTGGCCTTCGCCTCCAGCACGCTGGACGTGGAAGTGCCGAAGCAGGAAGTGATCCTGCCGCGCAAGACCGTGCTGGAACTGCAGCGTCTGCTGTCCGACAAGGAAGGCGCGATCGAGATGCAGTTCGCCGCCAACCAGGCAAAGTTCAGCTTTGATGGCATGGAGTTCGTCACCAAGCTGGTCGAAGGCAAGTTCCCCGACTACAACCGCGTGATCCCGAAGAACCACAAGAACATCGTCACCCTGGGACGCGCACCGCTGCTGGCTTCGCTGCAGCGCACCGCCATCATGACGAGCGAGAAGTTCAAGGGCGTCCGCCTGAACGTCGAACCCGGCGCACTGCGCGTGGCCTCGAGCAACGCCGAGCAGGAAGAAGCCGTGGACGAGCTCGACATCGACTACAACGGTGACACGATCGAGATCGGCTTCAACGTCACCTACCTGATCGACGCGCTGCAGAACATGTCGCAGGAGATGGTTCGCATCGAACTCTCCGACGGCAACAGCTCCGCGCTGGTCACCAATCCGGACGACAACGCCTTCAAGTACGTCGTCATGCCCATGCGGATCTGAGTCCAGCCGCCCCTGGTTGCTCCCGCATTCCAAACCCGCGAACCACGCGGGTTTGGCGTTTACTGAGATCGAGAAACTTCACCATGTCCGACGCCAACAAGCCCGCCGAATCCGTCAATACCGGTGCGGCCCAAGCCGAAAGCTCCAATTTCCAGCCCACCATCGACGCCCACCAGGCCGGCGCCAGCGAGGGCTATGGCGAGGGCTCGATCCAGATCCTGGAAGGCCTGGAGGCCGTGCGCAAGCGCCCCGGCATGTACATCGGTGACACGTCCGACGGCACCGGCCTGCACCACCTCGTGTTCGAGGTGGTGGACAACTCCATCGACGAAGCACTGGCCGGCCACTGCGACGACATCGTGGTGACGATCCACACCGACAACTCCATCAGCGTGGTCGACAACGGCCGTGGCATTCCCACCGGCGTGAAGATGGACGACAAGCACGAGCCCAAGCGCTCGGCGGCCGAGATCGCGCTGACCGAGCTGCACGCTGGCGGCAAGTTCAACCAGAACAGCTACAAGGTCTCGGGCGGTCTGCACGGCGTGGGCGTGTCCTGCGTGAACGCACTCAGCCAGTGGCTGCGCCTCACGGTTCGCCGCGAAGGGCACGTGCACCAGCTCGAGTTCGCGCGCGGCTTCGTGCAGAACCGCATCGTCGAAACCACGCCCACCGGGGTGGACCTCTCGCCCATGAAAGTGACCGGCGCCACCGAGAAGCGCGGCACCGAAGTGCACTTCCTGCCCGACTACGAGATCTTCCGCGAGAACGCCGACTTCCACTACGAGATCCTGTCCAAGCGCCTGCGCGAACTCAGCTTTCTGAACAACGGCGTGCGCATCCGCCTGAAGGACGAGCGCAGCGGCAAGGAAGACGATTTCTCCGGGGCCGGTGGCGTCAAGGGCTTCGTCGACTTCATCAACAAGGGCAAGACCGTTCTGCACCCCAACGTGTTCCACGCCATGGGCGATCGCCAGAGCGACCAGGGCACCAACATCGGTGTCGAGGTCGCGATGCAGTGGAACAGCGGCTACAACGAGCAGGTGCTCTGCTTCACCAACAACATCCCCCAGCGCGACGGTGGCACCCACCTCACCGGCCTGCGCGCGGCCATGACGCGGGTGATCAACAAGTACATCGAAGAGAACGAGCTCGCCAAGAAGGCCAAGGTCGAGGTCACCGGTGACGACATGCGCGAAGGCCTGTGCTGCGTGCTGTCGGTGAAGGTGCCCGAGCCCAAGTTCTCCAGCCAGACCAAGGACAAGCTGGTGTCGAGCGAAGTGCGCGGCCCGGTGGAAGACATCGTGAGCCGCCTGCTGGCCGACTACCTGCAGGAGCGCCCGAACGACGCGAAGATCATCTGCGGCAAGATCGTGGAAGCCGCGCGCGCCCGTGAAGCCGCGCGCAAGGCCCGCGAGATGACGCGCCGCAAGGGCGTGCTCGACGGCATGGGCCTGCCCGGCAAGCTCGCCGACTGCCAGGAGAAAGACCCGGCGCTGTGCGAGATCTACATCGTCGAGGGCGACTCCGCCGGCGGCTCGGCCAAGCAGGGCCGCGACCGCAAGTTCCAGGCGATCCTGCCGCTGCGCGGCAAGATCCTCAACGTGGAGAAGGCGCGCTACGAGAAGCTGCTCACCTCCAACGAGATCCTCACCCTCATCACCGCCCTGGGCACCGGCATCGGCAAGGCCGGCGGCGGTGACGCCAAGAGCGGTGCCGACGACTTCGACGTCGCCAAGCTGCGCTACCACCGCATCATCATCATGACCGACGCCGACGTGGACGGCGCGCACATCCGCACGCTGCTGCTCACCTTCTTCTACCGCCAGATGCCCGAGCTGGTCGAGCGCGGCCACATCTACATCGCGCAGCCGCCGCTGTACAAGGTGAAGGCCGGCAAGGAAGAGCTGTACCTCAAGGACGCGTCGGCGCTCGACGGTTTCCTGCTGCGCATTGCGCTCAAGGACGCTTCCGTGTTCACGGGCGGCGCCACCCAGACCACGCTCACCGGCGACACGCTGAGCGAACTCGCGCGCAAGCACCAGATCGCCGAGAGCGTGATTGCGCGTCTGTCCAACTTCATGGACGCCGAGGCCCTGCGCGCCATCGCCGATGGCGTATCGCTGGATCTCGACAGCGTGGAGCAGGCCGAGGTCAGCGCCATCGCGCTGCAGGCCAAGCTGCGCGAACTCACCACCACCGGCGTGCCCGCCGAAGTGGCGGCCGAGTTCGACGTGCGCACCGACAAGCCCATCCTGCGCATCAGCCGCCGCCACCACGGCAACATCAAGAGCAGCGTGCTCACGCAGGACTTCGTGCACGGCGCCGACTACGCCGCGCTGGCCACCGCCGCCGACACCTTCCGCGGGCTGCTCGGCGAAGGCGCCAAGGTGATGCGCGGCGAAGGCGAGAAGCAGAAGGAAGAGAAGGTCAGCGATTTCCGCCAGGGCATGCGCTGGCTCATCAGCGAAGCCGAACGCACCACCAGCCGCCAGCGCTACAAAGGTCTGGGTGAAATGAACCCCGAGCAGCTGTGGGAAACCACCATGGACCCGAACGTGCGCCGCCTGCTCAAGGTGCAGATCGACGACGCCATCGAAGCCGACCGCGTGTTCACGATGCTGATGGGCGACGAAGTGGAGCCGCGCCGCGACTTCATCGAGACGAACGCACTGCGCGCGGGAAATATCGACGTCTGATCGATGCTGTAGCGTAGGGCGCCACATTAAATGGAACTGGCGCCAAAGTGCTGCGACTGGAGGTCACTAGTTGTTGCGACTGCCCTATTTCGCGCCAAAGTTATCGCCAACTTATGGTGGTATTGGGTCTTGCTGCGCCCTTCTCACAGCGCATAAAACGTCGGTGTCCAGGTCGTCTATGCGGGGCGGATTCACCGGTCGATGCAACACATTCGCTGAACATCTCAGCGGGGATATGGAAGCCGAGCGTCTTGCGCGGCCTCTCGTCGGTTACTAGCGGGGCTCTTCATTGCCCACCCGCAGGTACTTTTAAACGGTGTTGCGAGCCAGGCCTGTGGGCCTGGAGATCTCGCGGATGGACATCTGTGCGCGCAGTGCCCAGCGTCTCATGACACTCGGTGTCGCAGCTTTCAGTGGAAGACAACAGGCTTCCGTCATATAGCTACCGACTTCTGGCTGACTTTGACGTCATGCCCATCTTTCCGACCGCAACCGGACGAATGCCATGAGCCAGCAGGCCGATGAAAATGTCAGCGACCTCATCGCCACGCAGGCGACCTTCTGCGTGGAACCATTGGGAAATTCCCCCGACGGCCCCCATGAACCAGAATACGGCCAACTTGGCATCGCATGGTGCGATGGACCCGTCTCGAATGCCATCCTCAAACACCTGGCGCAACTCCAGATCGAACTTGCGGCGCCTTGCGGTGATCTTCTTCTGATCCGCGGGCGTCATGGCCGAAAAATCGTGCAGGATCGCAGGCGCCCCCATTTCGTCGGTCAGCAGTGAGATGTAGTTCTTGATGAAGGTCGTGATGCGTCCATACCCCGTGGATTCCGAGGCAATGGCGTCCTTCAGAACCTGGTCCCCCAGCCTCATCGACAGCTCGTGGCACTCGTAGATCAGTTCCTGCTTGTTCTTGAAGTAGTAGTAGAGCGCCGGCTTCGTGACATTGAGCGCCGCAGCGATCTCATCCAGAGACACATTCTTGTACCCGTGGCGGCCGAACGTGCGGGACGCCTCCGCAATGACCGCCTGCTTCTTCAGCTGGTATTGTTCATCCGCGCCGCCGACCGCGTTGTTCCACTTCACGCTCTTGGCAGGGCGTTTGGCGGCCGGGCAACGGGGCCGCAGCTTCGGCTTGGCGTCGACTTGCGTGCTCATTCTTCTGTGTCCTCTGCGCATTTGCCCCGAAAAGGGCGAGTTTCAATGATATCGGACAGGCAAGTCGCAACGCCAGACCTGCGAGCTGGCGTCAACCCGCCAGCAGTTGCCGCGCGATGATCAGCCGTTGGATGTGGCTGGTGCCCTCGTAGATCTTCGTCACCCGCACGTCGCGGTAGTAGCGTTCGACGGGGAAATCGTTCACGTAACCATAGCCGCCATGCACCTGAAGCGCGGCCGAACAGACCTTCTCCGCCATCTCGCTGGCGAACAGTTTGGCCATCGCGGCTTCCTTGATGGACGGCAGCTTCGCGTCCGTCAAGCGCGCCGCGTACAACATGAACTGGCGCGCCACGTCCACCTGCGTGGCCATCTCCGCCAGGTCAAAGCTGACGGCCTGCAACTCGGCGATCGGCTTTCCGTAGGCTTCACGCTCCTTCGCGTATCGGATCGCGGCCTCCAGGGCAGCGCGGGCAATGCCGATGGACAGCGCAGCGATCGCAATGCGGCCGTCGGAGAGCAACGAGAGCGCCTTGCCGTAGCCGCGACCTTCCTCGCCGATCATGTTCTTCGCCGGCACACGCAGGTTGTCCAGCTGAATCTGGGCCGTGTGGGCCGTGTGCTGGCCCAGCTTGTTTTCGATTCGCAGGCATTGGTAACCGGGCTCCTTCGGGTCCGCGATGAACAGGCTGAAGCGGTCGCGAGCGCCAGGCGCGCCCGTGGCGGCAACCACCAGGGCGAAGCCGGCCTCGCTGCCGTTGGAGATCCATTGCTTGCTCCCATTGAGCACGTAGCTGTCCCCCTCGCGCCTCGCCGTGGTGCGGATGGCGGCGGTGTCGGAACCCGCATGGGGCTCCGACAACAGGAAAGCCCCGATGCGCTGGGCGCGGGCCAGCTCCGGCAGGTAGGCGCGCATCTGCTCCTCGGTGCCGAATGAGCGCAGCACGTGCGCGGACGAGTTGTGCACATGCATCATGGTGGCGAAACCACCATCCGCAGCGGCGAACTCCTCGATCGCCAGACAGTACTCCACGAACGACAGTCCGGATCCGCCGTGGGCCTGAGGCGCCAGCATCCCCATGAAGCCGAGCTCGGCCACCGCCCGGATTTCATCGTGGGGCCAGGCGCTGCTGCGATCGCGCTCGGCCGCGGTGCTGGCCACCACTTCGCTGGCGACGCGACGGGCCGACTCCCGGATCATCACTTCCTGTTCGCTCAAAAATGCATTGGAAACACTTGTCATGGCTCGTCCTTGAAGGTTGTCGATGGCGTTGGGCGGATCGGCCCATCAGCCCAACCACCGCTTGCGGCGGCGGTAATGTTTCATGTCCCTGAAGCTCTTGCGCTCGCCTTCCACCGTCAGGCCCAGGTAGAACTCGCGCACGTCCTCGTTGCTCCTGAGGCTGGCAGAGGGGCCTTCGAGCACGACCCGACCGCCTTCCATCACGTAGCCGTAGTCGGCCAGCTCCAGCGCGACGCGCGTGTTCTGCTCGACGATCAGCAGCGTCAGGCCACTGGCCTTGAGATCGGCGAGCAAACCGTAGACCTCTTCCACCATGAGCGGTGCCAGGCCCAGCGAGGGCTCATCGATCATGACCAGCTTGGGTCTGGCCATGAGGGCCCGCCCGATCACCAGCAACTGCTGCTCCCCCCCGGACAGGTAGCCCGCCGTGCGGTGGCGCAAGGCGGCAAGCCGCTGGATGCGGCCATACACCTCGTCCAGCAGTTCACGGGCGTCTCGCCCAGGGCCCATGTGCCCGCCGACCACCAGGTTCTGCTCCACCGTCATGTGCCGCAGCACCTTGCGGCCTTCCATGACATGCACCAGCCCCCTGCGCACCTGCTCGGCCGGGTTGCCCCCCGTGATGTCGGCCCCATCGAAGCGGATGGTGCCTGCCGTCACGCGGCCATCTTCGGTCTTGATCAGGTTCGAGATGGCCTTCAGGGTGGTGCTCTTGCCCGCCCCATTAGCGCCCAGCAAGGTCACGCACTGCCCGGTGGGCACCTGGGCGGAAATGCCTTTGACAGCGAGGATGACATCGCTGTACAGGACCTCGACGTTGTTCAGTTCAAGCACGGGTGACTCCGTTGGAGTGGGCGTGGACCGCGATCGATCCGGATCCACGCCGGGGTTCATTTACCACTTGTTCAACACGGGCATGGGAACGTTCTGTTCCAGCAGCTTGTACTTGCCCTTTTCCACCGTGCCGATGTTGACGGCCAGGCCTTCGGTGGGAAATGGCGCATCCTTGCCGTACTGCAGGTTGGGCAGCACGCCAAAGCTGCGCTCGCTCGGCATCGGCGTGGACAGCAGCGCCGCGCGGACGTCCTCCCCCTTGACGCCCTTGACCCCCTTGGTCTTGATCGCCTGCTCGACGGCACGGGCCACGATGAGGCCCTGGCTCATGCCCATGATGCAGGCCGAGGTGTAGCTGACCTGTGCCTTGTACTTGCTGCGCAGCTGGTCGAAGAAGGCCCGCGCCGTGGTCGGATCGTCCGTGGGCATGGCCATGCCGTAGACCTCGTAGTTGCCTTCCATCTGCTCCAGACCACCCAGGGCCTTGCCCGATGAAATCAAGCCGTTGTGGGCCGACATGACGATGGGGATGTTGGTCTTGCCCAGGCTTTGCAGGGCACGGCGCGTCGCCACCACGGAGGCCGTGTTGTTGAAGACCTGGAGTACGGTCGCGCCCTTGCGAATCAGGCGGTTCACTTGCTGCGTCAGGTCGGTGGGCTGGGCTTCGGTGTAGACCGTCTCCACGACTTCCAGGATCTTGGGGTTGTCTTTCGCGAACTTCTCGGTTCCCTTGTGGATGTCCACGTAAGCCGGGGACACTTCGGAGGAAATCACACCGACCTTGATGGGCGCGGCGGAACCGGATTTCTTCTGCAACCAGGTGTAGAAGGCCGCCACCTCGTGCGGGTAGGTGGCTCGGGCGTTGAACACCCAGCTGTCGCTCTTCCAGGCAAAGCCATAACCGGCCGTGGCCAGGACCTGGGGCACCTTGTCGTTGGGCAGGCGCTGCTGCAGGGCCGCCGCGTCCGACCCGCCGATGCCCAGAATGGCCACGGGGTCCAGCTCCGACCGGATGCCGGGCCACAGGCTGGCGACCTGCGCGACGTCGTAGCGCGTGTCGTACTCCTTGACGCGAAGCGCCACACCCTGGGGCTTGCCCACCTCCTCACTCCACCAGTCGAGCACGCCCTTGCGGCAACCGGTCATGTCCTTCATGACGTCGGCATAAGGCCCGGTGAAGTCGGCCAGTCCAGCGATGTTGTAGGTGGTCTGTGCCTGGGCCGTGCCCGCGAGACCGAACACACCGGCGGCCAAGGCACCGCATCGCGCCACGCGGGCAAAGGCCGACAGACATCCATTGTTTGTATTCACGCAAGTCTCCTGGTTTTGATCACGCTGTCCAACACGAATCAACCGTCCTCCAGCGCAGCGGACGGCCGCGAAAGTCCGGTATCAGTAGGGGTAGGGCCACATCCGGTAGGACCGCTTGAGAATGTTCCAGCGGTGCATCAGTCCACGCGGCTCGAAGATCAGGAAGCCGGCGATGATGCCGCCCAGAAAGATGTTCATCGCGGCGAAGACCACGTCGCCGCTCAGGAACGAGAAGCTCTCGACCAGGGAAGGGCCCATGCTGGTAAAGGACTCCTGCGCAAGGCGGATGACGAACACACCAATCAGTGCGCCTGTCACCGAGCCCATGCCACCCACGATGATCATGGCGATGAACCAGATGGAGTGGATCAGGGTGAACTGATCGATCGAGACGAAGCGCACGTAGTACGCCCACAGCCCGCCTCCGATGCCCGCATAGAAGGCGCCCAGCAGGAAGGCCAGTGCCTTGGTGCGCACCACGTTGATGCCCATCATGCCGGAGGCGACGTCGTCATCGCGCACGGCGGCGAAGATCCGGCCATGCCGGCTGCGGGCCACGCCATAGGCGCCCGCGATCATGATGCAGGCCACCACCAGACACAGGTAGTAGACGCCGGCATCGGTGTCGAGCACCACGCCGAACAGCCGTGCCGCATCGACCGTGATGCCGTTGGACCCACCCAGCCAGGCAGCGGGCAGGTTCAGCACCATGAAATGGAACAGGATCTGCGCCGCGATCGTGGTGAGGGCCAGGTAAAAGCCCTTGATGCGGACAGCGGCCAGGCCAAACACCAGGCCGAACAGGGCCGCGCACACGCCACCGACCGGCAACGCGATCCAGAACGGCAGGCCGCCCTTGGTCGCGAGCAGCGCGGTGGCGTAGGCGCCCACGCCCATGAAGGCTGCCTGTCCCATGTTGATCTGCCCGGCCAGGCCGGTGTTGATCTGCAAGCCGATCACCACCACGGCGGTGATCAGCATCGAGGTCATCACCGCCACCGAGCGGGCGTCGGCGATCAGGGGCAGCGCAAACATGGCCAAGACGAACAAGGCCAGCGTCACGGCCTGGCTGCGCGTGCGCACCAGCGCCTGGTCCTGGGCAAACGAGGTCGCGAAAACACCTGCGGGATCCATGCTCATACCCTCTCAATGGTTTTCCAGCCGAACATGCCGGTGGGACGGATCAACAACATCAACAACATGATGATGAAAGGGAAGACCGAGCCGAGCGCCCCGCCCACCAGGGGATCGAGGTAGGCCGACGCCAGCCCCTGGATAACCCCGACCAGAATGCCGGCTAGCAGCAGCCCGGCCAGCGACTCCAGGCCCGCGAGCAGCGCCACGGGCAGCGCGGCCAGGCCGATGTCGGAACTCATCATGTTGATGGACCGGCCACTCAGGTGGACCATCGCGCCCAGCGTCGAAAGCACGGCACCCAGCATCCAGGCAAACGCGATCGAGCGTTGCACCGAGATGCCCATCGACATCGCGACCTGGTGGTCTTCGGCCACGGCCGTCATCGTCAGACCCATGCGGGTCCGATTGAAGAACCAAGAAAGGCCAAAGCCGATGGCCACGGTCAGGATGCCGCCGTAGAGGAGCGAGCGGGAGATCACCACATCACCCAGGATGATGGGTTCGATCGGAAAGATGATCGGGAAGGCGCGCACCTGGGGACCAAAGAACACCAGCACAATCCCGCGGATCAGGATCAGCAGTCCGATCGTCACCATCACCATCGAGAACACGGATTCGCCCACGAGGCGCGCGAAAAAGATGCGCTCGATCATCAGGCCGAAGATCGCCGCGCTGGCGAAGGCCACGGGCAAGCCCAGCCACACCGGCATGCCCATCTGGATGATGGTCCACCACACCATGTAGCCGCCGAAGACGACCAGCTCCCCCTGTGCAAAGTTGAACACTTTGGACGCGCGGTAGATCACCACGAAGCCCATCGCCATGAGGGCGTAGAGCAGACCGGTCAATGCCCCGTTGACGAGGTAGTTCAGAAAATCGCTCATGCGGGCCTCCTTCGCTGGGGTTCGGTCAAGGTGTTCGAACCGGATCCGTCGGCATCGTGAATGAACACCTTCGCGTTGAAGTTGCTTCGGCGTCCGTCCTGGTAGGTCACGGGGATGTCGATCCGCACCTCACGGGAGCCGTCGTAGAGGCCCTGAATCAGGGCGCTGTAGCGCTCCTCCAGGAACTCGCGCCGCAGCTTGCGCGAACGCGTCAGCTCCCCCTCATCGGGATCGAGTTCCTTGGGAAAGTTGGCGAACCGCTTCACCCGCGCATGCACCGGCAGAAACTGGTTGACGCGCGCGATTTCCTGGCTGATCAGGACCGCGATCTCGGGGCGTTGCGATAGATCGGTGAAGGTCGAGAAACCGATGCGCTTGTCTTCGGCCCAGCGTGACAGCACCGCCATGTCGATGTTGATGAGCGCGGCCACGAAGTCACGTCCTTCATCGCCCACGGTCATGATGTCCTTGATGAACGGGCTGAACCGCAAACGCGTCTCGACGAACTGGGGCGGAAAGGTATCGCCGCTGCGCAGCCGTTTCAAGTCGGACAGCCGCTCCAGAAAGACCAGCTCTCCGCGGTCGGTCCGGGTCACGGCATCGCCGGTGTGGAACCAGCCGTCCTTGACCTTGGACTCGACCGACCCCTCCCGCCGGTAATAGCCCAGGAAAGGACTGCCACCCCGGATCTGGAGTTCGCCGTCCGGGCTCACCCGCCATTCGAGGGGAGGACCGGCCTCCGGGTGCGCCCGCATCCAGTGCCCCACGGTTTCCAGGTCGAAGCGGTCACTCTGGTGGCAGGTGAGCAGGCCGGTTTCGGTAGAGCCGTAGATGTTGCGCAAGGGAACGCCCATGGCATGGAACATGCGGAACACGTCGGGCGCCATGGTGGCCCCGCCACAGCTGGCAATGCGCAACCGGGTCAGCCCGAGCTGGTCCCGCAAGGGCCGCAGGACCAAGGCTTCGGCCAGGGGGAACTGCAGGCGGTCCAGCCAGCCGATCGGTTGACCATCCAGGCGGCCCACGTTGAAGGCGCGCCCCACCTTCAAGCCCCACTCGTAGACGGCGCGCCGCACGGGCCCGGCGTCCAGCATGTGGGCCTGCACCGAGGAGGCCATGCTCTCCCATTGGCGCGGGGCAAAGGTCATGGCCTCGACGGCCAGCTCGCGGATGTTGGCCAGCACCTGCTCGGGGTTTTCCGGGAAGTTGACCACCATGGGCAGCCCCAGGCCCACCGAGATGCCGTTGATCTGCTCGGTCGCCCAGGCCGGCGCGATGTAGCTCAGGTACTCCATGCCCGGCTGGGCGTCGGTGGCCTGGATCAGGCGCTGCGCGTTGTCGATCAGGAAACGGTGCGTGAGAACCACCCCTTTGGGTTTGCCGGTGGTCCCCGAGGTGTAGGACAACACGGCCACGTCGTCGGGCGAGCCTTTTGCCAGCAGCGAACGGTACAGCCCGGGGTCCTGCGCCTCCAACGCACGCCCCTGCTGCTGCACCGAGCTGAAGGTGCCGAGGATCGGGTCGTTGTAGGACCACATGCCGGTGTCGTCCCAGTACACGATGTGGCGAAGCAGCCCCAGCTTGTCCTTGACCTCCAGGCCCTTGTCCACCTGCTCCTGGTCCTGGGCGAAAAGGCAGACCGTCTCGCTGTCCTCCAGCAGGTACTGGACTTCGTCCGCCGTCAGATCCGGGTACAGCGAGACCACTTTGCAGCCCAGCGCATGCGCCGCAAATTCGGCCCAGTAGTGCTGCGGCTCGTTCTCACCCATGATGGCCACCGTGGCACCGCGCTGCACGCCCATGTGGTGCAGCCCCAGGGCCAGCTCCAGCACCTGGCGTTCCACCGCCGCAAAGCTGTATTCGCGCCAGATGCCACGTTGCTTGTGGCGCTGGGACAACCGCTCGGGTGTGGCCTGCGCATGGCGCTGCAAAAGCTGTGGCAGGGTTTCGATCTTGAGCATCATGGCCCGCCCTCCCCGAGATAGGCTTTCATGACAGCGGGATCGGCCTGAATTTCGCGAGGGGTGCCCTCGGCGATCTTGCGACCGAAGTCGAGCACCGCGATGCGGTCCGCAAGGTCCATCACCACGCCCATGTCGTGCTCCACCAGCACGACCGGAATCCGCTTGGCTTCGCGCACGTCCAGGATGAAGCGCGCCAGGTCTTCCTTTTCTTCGGCGTTCATGCCGGCCATGGGCTCGTCCATCAACAGGATGCGGGGGTCCTGGGCCAGCGCCCGCCCCAGGTCCACGCGCTTGCGAAGGCCGTAGCCCAGGCTGCCCACCGGGGCGTGGCGAATCGCCTCGATTTCCAAGAACTCGATGATTTCCTCCACCACCTCCCGGTGGATCACCTCTTCGCGCCGGGCCGCGCCAAAGTAGAGAAACGACTCCGCCAGGTTCGTGCGCATGTGCATGTGGCGCCCCACCATCAGGTTCTCGACCACCGTCATACCCGAGAAGATGTGCGTGCCCTGAAAGGTCCTGGCCAGGCCCTGGCCCGCGACCTCGTGCACCGCCATGTGGCGCACGCTGCGGCCCCCGAGCGTGATATCGCCCTTCCTGGGGCGGTAGAAGCCGCTCAGGCAATTCATGAGCGAGGACTTCCCCGCGCCGTTCGGACCGATGATGGCCAGCAGCTCGTCCTTGCGCACATCGATGGACACATCGTTGAGCGCGACGATGCCACCGAACTGCAGCAACAGGTTCCGGGCCGAGAGCACCACATCGTGCGAATGGGCACTGGTGGTGGCCGTCATGAGGGCTGCCTCTTGCCAGGTGGGATCATGTCCATCGGGTCTCCTTGTTCAGACCATTGGGGGGTCTTGCGGTGGGGTTCTTTTCGGGCTGGCGCATCGGCCCCGGTCAGAGCCGGGCGCCACCATCGATGCTCAGCGTGGTGGCGTTCAGGTAGGCGTTCTCCACCACATGGCGGACCAGGGCAGAGAACTCCGGCGCCTGCCCCATGCGGTTCGGGAACAGGATGACTTTCTCGATGATGTTTTGCGCCACCTTGGTCGGCATGCCGGCCGACATGCCTGTCTCGAACAGACCCGGCGCGAGCGCGACGACCCGCACCCCGTGCTGCGCCAGGTCTCGCGCCACGGGTAGGGTCAGACCCATGACTCCCGCCTTGCTGGCGCTGTAGGCGGCCTGCCCCATCTGCCCTTGCCAGGCCGCCCCCGAAGATGTGTTGACGATCACGCCGCGCTCGCCGTCCACATTAGGTTCGTTTTGAGCCATGGCCCGGGCAGCGTGCCGGATGACGTTGAAGGTGCCGGTGAGGTTGACACCGATCACGCGGTTCCAGAGGTCCAGCGGAAACAGCTCGCCCTTGGACAAGGTCTTGCACGGGCCCAGAATGCCCGCGCAGTTCACGGCCACCTGCAAGGCACCGAACGTGCGGACCGCGAACGCTACGGCGGCCTCCACACTGGCGTCGTCGGCCACATCCACTTTCAGTGCGCGCACGCTGTCGCCCAAAGGCGTCATCTCGCGCACCAGGCGGTCTTCGTCCAGGTCGACCGCCACCACCTTGGCGCCCGCATCGACCAGGGCCTTGCAGGTCGCCAGACCCAGGCCCGAACCCGCGCCGGTCACCAGCGCCACCGTGTTCTTGATGTCCATGTTGCTTGCTTCTTTCGGTAGGGCGCTCAGCGCGCCAGGATCGTGATGCAGGCCACGGCTTCCTCGATGCCTTCGAGACCACCGCCGTTTTCTGCCAATGCGATGCGCGCGCCTTCCACTTGCCGCGCGCCGGCTTCGGCGCGCAGCTGGGTCACCAGCTCATGCACCTGCGCCAGGCCTGTCGCACCCACCGGGTGCCCCTTCGACTCCAGCCCACCCGATGGGTTGATGGGAATGCGCCCACCGATGCGGGTGTCGCCCCGCTCGGCGATCACGCCACCCTGGCCGAACTCGCAGAAGCCCAGGTTTTCGGACTGGATGATTTCGCCCATGGCGGTGGCGTCGTGGACTTCGGCCACGGAGATGTCGTCAGGCCCCACACCGGCCAGCTCGTAGGCCCGGCGCGCGGCCAGCGCCGTGCAATGGTTGGCGTGGTCGTCCTCGCTGCGGGCCGAGCCGCTTTGCACGAGGGTGGCCAGCACCCGGATCGCCCGGCGCGCGTCGAGGCCCAGCCGCTGGAGCGCGGACCGGTTGCACACGATGACCGCGGCCGCACCGTCCGACACCGGAGAACACATCGGCAAGGTCAGTGGGTAGGTGATGGGCGGCGCGGCCAGCACGTCGTCGATGCTGTAAGCCACCTGGTACTGCGACAGCGGGTTGTGCACCGAGTGCGCGTGGTTCTTGGCAGAGACGGCCGCCAGCTGCCGCTGCGTGGTGCCGAACGTGCGCATGTGGGAGCGCGCGAACGCCGCGTACACGTCCATGAACACGCTGTAGGGCCGGGGTGAAGTGGACCCCTCCGGCACCAACACATCGCGCCCGAGCTTCATCAGGTCGTCGCGAATCTCGGCCGCCCGGGAGAGATCCCAGGCGCTGTCAAAGACCGAGAACATCTTCTGCTTGTCCGTGGTGAACATCTTCTCCGCGCCAATGGCCAGGGCCACGTCACTGGCACCTGACCGGACGTGGTTGCACGCCAGCACGAACGCGGAGGATCCGCTGGCGCAGGCGTTCTCGATGTTCACCACCGGGATGCGCCCGATCCCCATGGCGCGCAAGGCAATCTGCCCGCGGATCATGTGCTGGCCTTCCATGTGACCTTGGGAGGTGTTGCCAAAGAAGGCGGCTTGCAGGTCCTCCTGCCGCATCCCTGCATCCACCAGCGCCGCCTCGGTCGCCTCGCGCGTCAGCTGCTTGATGTCTTTGTCCAGATGTCGGCCAAACGGGGTCATCCCCACACCAACGACATAGATGTCTTCCAACACATTTCTCCTTTAAGCGGGTCGAATGGAGGCGCCGCCTCGACACCGATCTACTGTTTGTAAAGTTGTTTTACTGTAAAGTAGAATTTTGACGAAACGACTAGGGAAATCCCGATGCCTGATCAGACGGCGGTGGCCCGATCCGTCAGCGCCAGAAATCGCAATCCCCTCACGGTCTCGACATCGCCTTCCGGCGTGACGCGGTACAGGCCACGCGCCACGTTGTGTGGGTGGACGGCCGCCTCGGTCATGTTCAGCACCGGTGCATAGCAGGCGTCCGTCCCCTCCAGAAGCTGTGTCCAGTGGGCACTGGGCTGCGATGCGAACAGCGCCGTCATCCGCGCCTTCAGCGTCGGCCACGCCGATCGGTTCATCTGATCGGACAACACCACATCGGTCAGCCCGAGCCGCTGCAGCAGCAGTGCGTAGAACGGTGGCTCGATGGCCCCCACGGTGATGTAGCGACCATCCGCACAGAGGTACCGGTCGTAAAAGGGCGAGTCGTGGAACACACTGGGCACCCCCGGATCAAAACCACCTGCGGCGCTGATGATCTGCACCAGCGGAGACAGCATGGCCAACACATCCACGATGGCGCCATCCACCACACAGCCCTGCCCGCTCGACCTGGCCGCCAGCAAGCCGGACACCATGCCCAACGCGAAACCCAGCGCGCCCGCCGCATCGCCCAGCACCGTGGGGGGCAGCATGGGCGGGTGACCAGGGCGCTGCGTCAACGCCATGAGGCCGGTGAGCGCCACATAGTTCATGTCGTGGCCGGCGGCCTGCGCCAGTGGCCCGTCCTGGCCCCAACCGGTCATGCGCCCGTACACCAGGCGCGGGTTCAGCGGCGCACAGGCGCCCGGCCCAAGACCCAGGCGCTCCATGACGCCGGGCCGGTTGCCCTCGATCAGCCCGTCACTCGCCGCAACGATCTCCAGCGCGTGGGCGCGGCCGTGGTCCTCTTTCAAGTTCAAGACCACGCGGCGCTTGCCGCGAGACAACAAACCATCCTCACGCGGCGTCATGTCCTTGGGCAATGCGCCCGGTCCCGGACGCGCCACCAGCGTGACCTCCGCCCCGAGTTGCATGAGCAGCAAGCCGGCCAGAGGCCCCGGTCCGATGCCCTCGAACTCCACCACTTTGATCCCCTTCAACGGAGACCCCTGCAATGCCGCCTGCTGGTTCATTCTGCTCTTTCGGTTGTTTAATTTTTACTGTAAAGTAAAATTAACAACCCTGCAGTAATGGAAATTACCGAGGGCCCGACTGCCGGTTGAATCGCAGAATCCGATCATGAAAAAACAAGCCATGGAGAGAGAAACAATGCCGCCACCCGCTGTTGTCGTGGAAGTCCGCCAAGGGGCGATGTGGATCCGCCTGAATCGGCCGGAGGCCATGAACGCCCTCACACCGGAACTGCTCAACGGCATTGATCAGGCCCTGAACGAGGCCGAGAAAAACCCCGAGGTTCGGGCGGTCGTTCTCACCGGCGCGGGCCGGGCCTTCTGCGCCGGGGCTGATCTCAAGTACGTTCGCGCGCAATCGGACCCGGACGGCCCGCGTCGGTTTCTCGACTGTGTCCTGACCACGATGAACCGGCTGGACAGCTTCCCAAAACCGGTGATCGCCGCACTCAATGGACTGGCCCTGGCCGGCGGCCTGGAGTTGGTGCTCTGCTGCGACCTAGTGCTGGCCGCTCGTGGCGCCAAGATCGGCGATGCCCATGCGAACTACGGTTTGTTGCCGGGCGGAGGGGGCTCGGTTCGCCTACCCCGCGTCATTGGGCCCACACGCGCCAAGTACCTGCTTTTCACAGGTGACTTTCTCACTGCGGAAGACATGATGCAGGCCGGTCTGGTCAACCAGGTGGTGGACGCAGGAGATCTGGAGGAGGCCACCCAGACTCTGGTGGACAAGATCGCCACCAAGAGTCCGCTGGGCGTGAGGCGCATGAAGGCGCTGATCGACGATGGCCTGCAACAACCCATGGAGACCGCATTGCGCCTGGAACTGCTCGCCTCGGAAGTGCATTCGCACAGCGCCGACCAGTGCGAAGGATTGTTGGCCTTCGAAGAGAAGCGGCCGCCCCGATTCACGGGCCAGTAGGCGAAGAGGCCGACCATGACGTACCCCTTGCCGCCGGATCGGCTCGCCTACCTTCGTGCCGCGCAGCAGAACGCCTACGACCGCGCGCCCGCCATCCGCGACATCTACGAGCGCACGGGCATGACGCCGCAGGAGATCCGCAGTGCGGCCGACTTGGCGCGCCTGCCCGTCACGAGCAAGGACGCGCTGCTGGACCACCAGCGCAAGGCGCCGCCGTTCGGCGGCTTCCTGGCCGCCGACGAAGCAGCGATCCGGCGCATCTTTGTGTCGCCAGGCCCCATTTACGAACCTCAGTTGAACGACGATCGGGACGGTCACGGCTTTTCCCATAGCTTCCGGCGCGCGGGCATCGGCCCACAGGACCGGGTGCTGAACACATGGTCGTATCACCTGGTACCTGCAGGTGTCCTGCTCGACCAGGGCATCGCGGCCACAGGCGCCACCGTCATTCCCTGCGGCCCCGGTGGCGCCGAACAGCAGGCCCAACTGATACTGGAACTGGGTGTCACCTGCGTCTGCGCCTCAACGGCCTTCTTCATCACGCTGATCAACACACTGGAGCAGTTGGGCCATCCGCTTCCGGCGGCCTGGAAACTCAAGTCGGTGCTGCTCGGTGGGGAAATGGGCGACTGGATGGGCAAGCGGCGTGCACTGGAGAACCGCTACAGCATCAAGACCTTCTCAGCGTACGCGACCGGCGATTTTGGCCTCATCGGCTACGAAGAAGCGGGCCATGAAGGCTACACCGTGCAGCCGCAAAGGCTGGTCCAGATTTGTGACCCCCGAACGGGCATTCCCTTGCCCTTGGGTCACACCGGTGAGATCGTGGTCACCACCCTGAATCACGGCTGGCCCCTTGTGCGGTTTGGTACAGGCGATTTGGCCGAAGGTATCGCCACCTCGACCGACGGATTCGTCAGCCGCATCAGCCCGCTGAAGGGCCGGGTTGGACAGGCGGTGAAAGCCCGCGAAATCTTCATCTATCCGCGCAACATTGAAGAGATGCTGGTGCGCATCCCGCAGATTCAACGCGCGCAAGTGGTTGTCTCGAAGCGTGAGCACAGAGAGATTCTTACCTTCCGTGGGGTGCTGCAGCCCGGTTTGACTGCAACCTCGATCGAGAAGGACTTGCGAGAGCTCTTCAAAAAATACATTCGACTGAAGCTCGATGCAGTCGAATGGATATGCGGGGACGATCTGGCCGCCGACGCCGCTCTTCTGGTCGATCTCAAGCACATCTAGCCCACCGGCAATCAAGCCATTGCTCATCACCCATTGTGTGAGCGATGCAACTCGCGGTTTGCATGCCCGAGCCATTTTTCTGCAAGGCAGCCGCCCGCCATCGACAAAGTTTTCAGCGTCTCGCCAGAAGTCAAGTTGCAAGAACCTTGGCGGCGAAGCAGGTCGGTCGCACCAACTTTGGTCCGAGCGGGTCCAGCCCTGTGGCACGAAGTCCCGCAAGTCCTTGATTTCTCCAATGCGCCAGAGCAACTACTCTGGCGCCCTACGTGTAGCCCGCATCAAGGGTTGAGAAACCAAAGCCCCTGAGTCGAAAGACTCAGGGGCTTTTTTCCATCCATTCAACTGAACTGGAAGTGTGCCCCCGCACGCCATGGTCCAGTCCCTCGAAACGTGAATGTTATGATGTAACATCACATAAACCAACCAACGAGGAGCTCATGTCCATGCCAACCCCGAAGTCGTCACGCCGCCTGATTCCATTCATCGCGATCACGCTCGCCCTTGCCGCCTGCGGTGGGGGTGGCAGCGATCCCGAAGAGGACAGCGACCATGAGCACACGCATATCGACACCGCCGGGCGCCTGGCGCTGAGCGAAAGCGGTCAGGCCAGGCTGCATGTGTTCGACCTCGACAACGGCACCGTCGAACGCACGCACACGCTCGACAACCCGGCATCAGCGGTCTACACCAGCCCGGGCCAGCGCTACGCCGTGGTGCTGCAGAACACGGGCGGCCTGGTGCAGTATGTTGACGGCGGCCTCTGGCAGGAAGACCACGGCGATCACGACCACGACTACCGGCAGGCGTCCAGCCTGCGGCCCTGGAAGCTCGCGGGTGTCCGGCCTTCGCACTTCAACGCCGAAGCCGGCACGCAGGGCGCCTTGTTCTTTGACGGGCTTGCGCCAACGAACGCCAGCTTCCAGCTCGTCACCGATGCCTCCATTGCATCGGGTGCCGCCGTCGCAAGCACCTCGTTGTCTGCGGCCTTGCATGGGCTGGCCATCCCGCGCGGGAGTTCGGTGCTGGCGGCGCACCCGGACGCGGTCTCCGGCCTGCCGATCCAGCTGGGCGTGTACGCCCGCAACGGCAGCGGCTACACCTTCTCCGGCACCCTGCCCACGCTGTGCGACGGCATGCATGGCGGTGCTGCGGCGGGCGACTACACCGCCGTCGGTTGCAACGACGGGGTGCTGCTGGTGCGCCATGCCGGCGTTGTGCTGACCGATTCGAAGGTGGCCACGGCCAGCCGCGTGAGCACCGTCGCCAGCCACCCGGCGCTGCCAGGCCAGTTCATCGGCTTCAGCAACAGCGGCACCCCGTCCACCACGCGCTTCCACGCGATCGATGGCGCGGCAGGCACCGCCACCGAGATCACGCCGAACCCATGGCCGGCCGGCACCCTGCGCCGCGCCCATGGCTTTGACCGCAGCGGCCAGCGCTTCTTCGTTCTGGACAGCGCGGGTTCGCTGCACGTGTGGACGCACGGCGCTTCGGGCTGGGTCACGGCCGCACCGGTCGCCGGCATGATCGCGTCCATGCCCACCGCCGCCCCATTCCCGGCGTTGGCCACCAGCGCCGCGGTGAACGAGATCTATCTCACCGATCCGGTCGCGCAGCAGCTGATCACGCTGGACAGCGCCACGCTGGCGGTCAAGAGCCGCCGCTCCCTGGGCTTCGTGCCCGCACACGCCACCTGGGTGGGCATCGCGCGATGAAATCAGCATCTCTTGCATTGGCCCTCGTCTGCACGGGCCTGGGCAATGCCGCCCACGCGCAGACCGAAGACTGGCAGCTCGGCGCGGTGCTGGACGTGGCGGCCACCTCGCGCGGGCTCGCGCTCGGCCAACGCGAAAAGGGCCTGGCGCTGGGCCACAGCGATCTGTCGCTGAGCGGCCCGCTGGGCCGGCACCTGTCTGCGCAGTTCACCGCAGCGGCACACGCGCACGACGGCAAGACCGAAGTGGAGCTGGAGGAAGCCTATGTGCAGACGCGCACGCTGCCCCTGGGCCTGCAGGCGCGCGCAGGCCGCTTCGCCTCGCAGATCGGCTACCTGAACGAGCAGCACCCGCACGCGGACGACTTCGTCGAACGCCCCTTGCTGTACCGCGCGTTCTTCGGCGGGCACTGGTTCGACGACGGCCTGCGGCTCAACTGGACGGCACCCACCGACTTCTACCTGCGCCTCGGCGCGGAGGTGTTCCGTGGCCGCCAGCTGGTGCAGGAAGCCGCGTCGGCGCGCAACCCCGGTGCCACCGTGCTATCGGCCCGGCTGGGCGACGACTGGGGCCGCTCGCACAGCTGGCAGACCGAGCTGTCGTGGTTGCACAACCGGCGCGAGGCAGCCGTCGAAGACGAGCACGACCATGGTAGCCACGACCACGCGCACGATCATGCGCACGCACACGGTGCTGCCCTGAGCGGCAAGAACCTCGTGCTCTGGGACGTGGCCTGGAAATGGGCGCCCGACGGCAACAACAGCCAGCGCCAGCTGCGTGTGGTGTACGAACGCGCCTGGGTGCGCGACCTGAACCGCTACGCGCGCTCGCGCGACCGCCACCTGGCCGACTACTTCAGCGTGGTCTGGCGCTTTGCGCCCACCTGGGAAGTGGGGGCCCGCACCGACTGGCTGCAGGCGCGCATGCCGCATGGTGACCATTTCCACGCGGGCCGTCTGCGAGAGACCTCGCTGATGGTGGCCTACAAGCCGACGCACGCGCAAAGCATCCGGCTGCAGGCCACGCGCCAGACCAACCGTGCCGGTTTCGACGAGGCAACAAACGCCGTGCAACTTCAATACGTCCTGAGCTTTGGCGCCCATGCAGCCCATTCGTTCTGACCGCCACCGCTGGCACCGAGCCATCGTCGGTGGTGCCCTCTGCCTGCTGGCCACCTCCACCCAGGCGTTGACAGTGTTCGCCTGCGAACCCGAGTGGGCGGCGCTGGTGCGCGAACTGGCGCCGCACGCCAGGGTGCACACCGCCACCCACGCGCTGCAGGACCCGCATCACATCGAAGCGCGGCCCAGCCTCATCGCGGCCCTGCGCCGTGCCGACCTCGCGGTCTGCACCGGCGCCGAACTCGAAGCCGGCTGGCTGCCGATGCTGCAACAGCGCGCCGGCAACCCCAGGGTGCACGACCGCGCCGAAGGCATGTTCTTCGCGTCCGACCACGTGGAACTGATCGACCCGCAGCCCGAAGGCGGCGGCCCGTTCGCGGGCGACGTGCACGCGGCCGGCAACCCGCACATCCACCTCGACCCGAACCGCATCCGGGAAGTGGCCGAGGCCCTCACGCGCCAGCTGCAGGCGCTGGAACCTCAACAGCAACAGCAGTACCAGCAGCGCTGGGCCGCCTTCGATGCGCAATGGCACACCCGCATCGCCCAATGGGAGCGCAAGGCAGCGCCCTTGCGTGGCATGCAGGTGGCGGCGCAGCACTCCACCTTTGCCTACTTCTGGCGATGGCTGCACATCGAACAGGTGGCGGACCTGGAACCCAGGCCCGGCATGCCCCCCACACCGGGCCACCTGCAGGGCCTTCTCACGAAGCTGCGCAGCGCGCGCCCGGGGGCGGTGGTCGCCACCACCTACCAGGACGGCCGCTCCGCCCGCTGGCTCGCGAGCCAGCTCGGGCCCGACACACCCGCGCTGTCCTTGCCGGCCACGGTGACGGAAGGCGCTCCAGCCCCCTCCCTGCCGGCGCTGTTCGATCACTTGATCGAACAACTGCTCGCCACCCAACGTTGAACGCCCGTGCCATCGGCTGACGACCTGCTCTGGCTCGCGGCGCCCTGCCTGGCCCTGATGGCCGCTTGCGCCGCCCTCGTTCCCCTCGGTGCGCAGGTGCTGTCGCGCGGCGTGGTGTTCATCGATCTGGCCGTAGCACAGATCGCCGCCTGCGGCGCGCTGGCCGCCGCTGTCTTCGTCGACCATCCCGCCCGGTGGATTTCGGGTTCGGCCAGCGCTCTCGCGGCGCTGGTGGGCAGCGGTGTGGTGTGGGCCCTGTCCCGCGCCTGGCCCGCGCAGCGAGAGGCCTTGATCGGGCTGGTGTATGTGTGCGGTGCCAGCTTCGCGGTGGTGGGCGCGTCGCTGGAGCCGCATGGCCGGGAAAGGCTCACCGAACTTCTCGCCTCCGATGTGCTCTGGGTGCCGTGGTCCTCCGTCGTTCAACTTGTGTTCATGGCCGCCGCCGTGGCGTGGCTGGCACGCGGTTCCACGCCCCGGCTGGCGCATGACGCCGTGTTCTATAGCGTCTTCGCGCTCACGCTGAGTGTGGCCGTCTCGTCGCTCGGCCTGTACCTGGTGTTCGCCATGCTGATCGGGCCCGCGTTGTGGACACGGCGAACCACGTCATTGCCTGCCGCTTTCGGGCTGGCGGTTCTGGCGTGCGCAGGGGGCATCGGCCTGTCCTGGGCGTTCGACTGGCCCAGCGGCGCGTGCGTGGCCATGGCCCTGAGCGGCCTGGGTCTGGGCGTCACGCTGTTTTCGAGAGGAACTTAGAATGACCTGGCTCAGCACCCCACCCACCGCCATGGCCAGGCCCCGCAAGACCCCTTCCACTCCGAACAGCCCGGAAACGCCCAGCCGCAAGGTGCAGCGTGGCCTTGCCATTGCCCGCACCCAGTGCGAGGCCAACGGCGTTCAGCTGACGGACTTGCGCGCACTGGTGTTTGAACTGCTGCTGGTGCGTGGCAAGGCCACCAAGGCCTACGACCTGCTCGCCGACATGTCGGCCCGCCAGCCCGGCGTTGCCCCCATGACGGTCTACCGCGCGCTGGACTTCCTGGTCGAGCAGCGCCTGGTTCACAAGGTCGCGGCCAACAGCAGCTTCGTGGTCTGCGACCACACCGACCACCCGCACGACGATCCGGTTTTCCTGGTCTGCGAACGCTGTGGCAGCGCCACCGAATGGAGCGACTCGGGCATGAGCGAACACCTCGCACTCGCGCTCAAGTCGTCCGGTTTTCATGCCCATGGCATGGAGATCAAGGGCGAGTGCGCGAACTGCGCGGCTGGCGCCTAGTTGCTGAGCCTGTTTCAGGTGTTTTCAGACCAACGCGCGGCCAGCTCGGCAGGAATGGCTTGCGCGACCTCCGCATAGGGTCGGCCGATCAACCGTTCCGCCTGCCGCAGCAACAAGCCCACCGGACTGCTGGGCTCGTGCAACTCGAACCAATCGCGCGCCACCGCGATAGAAGCGCGAGCATGATCACGTGCATCTTTCCAGGTAGAGTTCAGCGCCACCGCGGGCACCTCCACGACTGAAGCCACGTTGGCGGGCACAGACCCGGACACCATGGACTGCATCGGCATCGCCGGTAAATCCGGCACCGCTGGGTCACTGGGGATGACAGGCGGCGACTCCTGAGTCTGGTCAAACCGGACAAACGGTTCCATCAAATGCGCGAGGCCTGCCAGCGCGGGCGCCTGTTCGCGCAGCGTGTTCGCGCACCATGTCTCAATCGACCGCAGCGTCGCAACGGATGTCCGCGGGTAACGCCATGAGATTTGCACTCATACCGAAATCCCCTGCTCCCTGTTGATTTGTGGTTCGGGAGTATTGCCGCGGACAAAGAGAAAATCAGCCCGGCGCTTGAGATGGCTCAAAAACCGTCATTCAACGAAAATCAACCAATTAGGGAACGAATCGCATATTTGAAGGAATCAGGCAACGCAACGAAGGAACCAATGTCGGCTCTTCAGTCAGAAAAAAGTTACTAATAACACAAAATTGTTGCCCGTATGCAACGATTTTTGTAGTTCTATAGGCATCACTTTTTACTTGCACTGTTGTCAGAACGGTACGCGACTGGTTTGGACTGGTGTGGTGGCGTGCTATTGGTCCGTCGAAAATTCCGAAACGCAAATGATGACCAACGGCCAATTGCATTGATCGCCACTCAAGAGAAAAATAAGCTTTCCTCTGAAGACATTTACCGATTCGCACAAAAAATAGCCCGAATCAATTCGGGCTATTCGTCTTTCAACATTTCAATAAAAGGGGCGAAAAGCAGCGCACGAGATCCCGCGCTTTTCAGCTGACACTCCCGTTCACAACACCCGCTTGCGGATCTGCACCACCACCACCTCCGCGATCAGCACCACCGCGAAGATGGCGAGCAGCACCAGGGCCACGCGGTTCCAGTGGAAGAGGTTGAGCGCGGTGTCCAGCGCCATGCCGATGCCGCCGGCACCCACCAGCCCGAGCACGCCGGATTCGCGGATGTTGATGTCCCAGCGCAGCAGGGCGACCGACCAGAAGGCCGGCTTGATCTGCGGCCAGTAGCCGTACCAGACCTGCGCCAGTGTGGAAGCACCTGCGGCCTGCAGCGCCTCGATCGGGCCGCGTGGCGTCTGTTCGATGGCTTCTGCAATGAGCTTGCCCACGAAACCCACCGAGCGCAGCGCAATGGCCAGCATACCGGCCAGCGGCCCCGGCCCGAAGATGGCGACGAACAGCAGCGCCCACACCAGTGAATTCACCGAGCGGCTCGACACGAGCAGCACACGCGCGATGAAGTTCAGCGCGCGGTTGCGCGTGAGGTTGGAGGCCATCAGCAGGCCCAGTGGCACGGCCAATGGCAGCGACAGCAGCGTGCCCAGCGTGGCCATGTGCAGCGTTTCCATCAGAGCGCTGTGGATGGTGTCGGGGTAGTGGCTCCAGTCCACGGGCCACATGCGGGTGAGCATGTCGCCCATCTGCTCGGGGGCGTCGTACAGGAACTCGGGAATCACCTCGACGTGCCGCAGCGACTGGACCAGGGCCCAGACCATGAACAGCCACAACGCGTAGCGCAACATGCGCTGCGTGAGCGTGTGCCGCTGCCAGGTGCCGCTGGTGGCGGTGGCCAGGGTGAAGGGGGCGGCGGTGGTGTCAGACATCGAGCGCCTTCCGGGCAGCGTTGACCAGCAGTTCGCCCATCACGATGATGCAGACGATGGTGGCGAGGATGGTGAAGACGAAGTCGTAGTCGAAGCGCTGGAAGGCGGCGAACAGCGTGCCGCCGATACCGCCGGCACCCACGATCCCCACCATGGTGGAGTTGCGCAGGTTCGAATCCAGCTGGTAGGTGGAGAAGCCGACGAAGCGGCTCATGACCTGCGGCAGCACGCCGAACAGCACCACGTTCATGAACGAAGCGCCGGTGGCGCGCACGGCCTCCACCTGCTTGGGCGAGATTTCCTCGATGGCATCGGCAAACAGCTTGCCGACGAAACCGATGGTGCCCACCACCAGCGCGAGGATGCCCGCCAGTGGGCCGAAGCCCACCGCCTTGACGAACAGGATGGCCTTGATCACCGGGTGCAGCGAACGGCACAGCGCGATGAAACCGCGCGTGACGGTGCGCACCGGGCCGGGCACCATGTTGCCCGCGGCGAGCAGGCCGATGGGCAGGCTCAGCGCCACGCCAATGGCCGTGGCCAGCACGGCAATCTGCAGGCTTTCGCGGATGCCGCTCCAGAGAATGTCCATGCGCGAGAGCTCGGGCGGGAACATGCGCGCCAGGAAGCGGGCGCCCTGTTCCAGGCCGTGCAGCAGCCGTTCCTGGGTGAGGTCGATCTGGCCGAGCACATACGCGGCATACAGCAGCACCGCCAGCCAGCAGAGCTTTTCAGCGGTGCTCCAGGCAAACGCCTTTTCCGCTGGCGCGGTGGCCGTGGTGGTGGGGTTCATTGCTGCCACGCGCGGCCCCCGTAGATCGTGTCGAGGTGGTCGCCGTTGAGCCCCGACGGCGGGCCGTCGTAAACCACCTCGCCGCCCGTCATGCCGATGACGCGGTCGGCGTGGCGCCGGGCCAGCTCCACGTCGTGGATGTTGACCACCACCGGAATGTTGTTGCGCTGTCCCTGTTCGCGCAGCAGCTGGATGATCTCGACCGAGGTCTTGGGGTCGAGCGATGAGGTGGGCTCGTCGGCCAGCATCACGCTGGGGCGTTGCATCAGCGCGCGGGCAATGCCCACGCGCTGGCGCTGGCCGCCGCTGAGTGCGTCCGCTCGCTGGTTGGCGAAGGCGCCGAGGCCCACGGTGTCCAGCAGTTCGTAGGCGCGGTCGAAGTCTTCACGCGGAAACTTCCGGCGGAACGCCTGCCACGCCGACACGTAGCCGAGCCGCCCGGTCAGCAGGTTCTCCATCACGCTCAGGCGTTCCACCAGGTTGTATTCCTGGAACACCATGCCGATGTGGCGGCGGCTGCGCCGCAGCGCGCCGCCCTTGAGGCGAGCCATGTCCAGCCGCTGCCCATCCACGCTCAGCCAGATCTCGCCCGCGCTCGGATCAACCAGCCGGTTGATGCAGCGGATGAGCGTCGACTTGCCCGTGCCCGAGGGACCGATGATGGCCGTGAGGCCCGTGCCGTCGATGTCCAGGTTGATGTCCTTGAGCACCGGGTGGCCGGGCTTGTAGGCCTTGGCCAGGTGCCGTATCTGGAGCGAGCCGGGCTTGATGGGAGTGTCGGCGTGGGGCATGGTGGTCACTTCTTGCCTTTGGCCGCTTCTTTTTCGTAGGCCGAGCGGTTGAAGCTTTCGCCGGCGGCCGTGGCCACGTCGCGCACGATGGCGAAGTCCTTCAGGTAGGTGGACGGGATGAACTTCACATCGCCTTCGAACGCCTTCGTCATCTCGGGCGTGAAGGTGTAGTTCATGAAGCAGCCCACCAGCTTGTCGCGCAGCTCGGGCGCCAGGTCGTGCGCGTAGGCGAACGAGGTGGTGGGGAACGGGTCGCTGGTGTAGAGGATGTTGAAGTCGGCCGTCTTGATCGTGCCGCGCGCCGCCATGCGGTTGAACACGTTGGCCGCCACCGCCGCGCTGTCGTAGTCGCGGCTCGCCACGCCAAGGATCGACTGGTCGTGCTTGCCGGAGAACACGATGTTGTAGTCCTTGCCCGGCGTCACGCCGACCTTGGGCAACAGCGCCAGCGGCGCAAGGTGGCCGGAGTTGGACGAAGGCGATGCGTGGGCCACGCGCTTGCCCTTGAGGTCGCTGATGGACTGCACCGCGCCGTCCTTGCGCGAGATCATGATCAGCTTGTCGTCGCGCGGTCCTTGCTCGGTGCTCTTCACCGCGAACGGCACGGCGCCTGCCACGTTCACCGCAAAACCCGTGGCACCGGTGGAAAAGCCCGCCACATGCAGCCGGCCGGCGCGCATGGCTTCGATCTGCGCCGCGTTGCTCTGCACCTGGAAGAACACCACCCGCTTGCCGGTGCACTGCGACAGGTGTTTGGTGAACGGGTCGAACAGTTTTTCGTAGACCGCGGGTTCTTCAATGGGCGTGAAGGTGAACACCAGCGTGCTGGGGTTGCGCAGCTTTTTCGGGTCGGTCGGCGTGTCGGCCACCAGGTCCTTGTTGGCGTCGCAGTAGGCGGTGTCCAGGTCGCCGCGGTTCGCGCATTCCGCGCCTTGTGCCCGGGCAGCGCCAGTGGCCAGCAGGCCGGCGGCCAGCAGGCCCATGGCCAGTTGCCGGGGCAGGGCCTTCGGGGCGGGGGTCATCGTTTTCTTCATGTGGTTGTCTCCTGTTGGGTGGGCCGATGAAACGTGTGGCGTGACTATAGGAAGGCGGCGGCACGGTGTGGTGCGCTGTCTTTCTGCTGGCCTTCACTTGGCTTTCAGACTGCTTTCAAAACCACTCGGTGTTTGCCCTGATGGGGTCGCGAGAATGGCCGGCGCCGCCGCGGCCAACCCTTAGACTGCCCGTCTCCCGTGCCCCGGTGTGCCCATGAAACTGCTGTTGGTGGAAGACGATTTCGATCTGGGTGGCGCGCTCGTTCGCGTGCTCTCCAAGCGTGGCTTCGATGTCTCGCGCTGCAACGACGGCCTGGCCGCGCTGGAATGGCTGCGCGCCAGCACCTGCGACGTGGTGCTGCTGGACCTCGGCATTCCCGGCATGGACGGCCTGCAACTGCTGCAGCGCATGCGCGGCCGGGGCGACGCCACGCCCGTGCTGGTGCTCACCGCGCGCGGCGCCGTGGGCGACCGCGTGGCCGGGCTCAACGCCGGCGCCGACGACTACCTGGCCAAACCTTTCGACATCGACGAGCTCGAGGCGCGCGTGCGTGCGCTGGCCCGGCGTTCCCACGCGACGGCCGACATGCCGCACTGCGGCGCGCTGCGCCACGACCGCGCCTCGGGCGCCTTCTACGTGGGCTCGCAGGCGCTGGACCTCACCCCACGCGAAGGCGCCCTGCTGGCCGCGCTGATCGCCAACCCCGGCCACGCGGTGGCCAAGGAACGGCTCACCACGCTGGCGTTCGGGCAAGACCTGCCCGCGCAGTCCGACGCGATTGAAGTGGTGGTGCACCGCGTGCGCAAGAAACTGGTGGGCACGGGTGTGGGCATCATGACCCTGCGCGGCGTGGGCTACCTGCTGCAGGAAGGCTGACGACATGGCCAACAGTGAGCGCGCACCGAAGACGCCGCCTTCGCTGCGGCGGCGCCTCATGCTGTGGCTGGCCGTGCCCTTCGTGCTGTTCCTCGCGCTCGACGCCTACACCAGCTACCGCGCCACGCTGCGCATCAGCCAGATCGCTTTCGACCGCCTGCTTGTGACATCTGCACACGCGCTGGCCGACCTGATCCGGCTGGAGCGCGGCGAACTGCAGATCACGCTGCCGCACGCCGCGCTGGAGATTTACGACAGCGGATCTTCCGGCGATTCCGGCACGCGCAGCCGCATGGTCTACCGCGTGAGCTACCTCGACGGCCGCTACCTCGCGGGCGACGAAGCATTGACGCCCTACCAGGGGCGCCCGGCGATCCACCCGCTGTACCGCGCCATGATCGACCTTTACGACACCTGGCAGGGCCCCGAAGCCATGCGCATGGCCGCGCTGCTGCAACCGGTGGAAACCTTCGAAGGCATGCGCCTGCTGATCGTTCAGGTGGGCGAACCCTCTGCCTACCGCGACCGCCTGGCGCGCGACATCCTGCAGCAGACGCTGCTGCGGCAAGGCGCGCTGCTGGCCACCCTGCTCGCGCTGGTGTGGGTGATGGCGACCTGGGCGCAGCAGCCACTGCGCGCCTTTGCGCGGCGGCTGGAACGGCGCCCTGCGGACGACCTGGCGCCATTGCAAGACCCAGTGGCGCTGCGCGAACTGCAGCCCGTGGTGGTGGCTTTCAATGGCCTGCTGGCACGGTTGAACGGCGCGCGCGAGCAGCAACGGCGCTTCGTGGCCGACGCCTCACACCAGTTGCGCACGCCGCTGAGCGTGCTGCAGCTGCAGGCCGACGCGGGCTTGAGTGGCGACATTCCGCAGCAGGAGGCACTCGCCTCCATCGCCGCCACCTCGCGCCGCGCCACGCGGCTGGCCGAACAGCTGCTGTCGCTGGCGCGGGCGCAGCAGACCGAATCGCTTGCTGCGGCACAGAACGAGGCCTTCGACCTGGGCGAACTGGTGAGCGAGATCGCCATCGACCTGTCGCCCCTCATCGCCCGCAAGCACCTCGACTTTCAGCTCGACGCCAGGCCGTTCGTGATGGAGAGCCAGCGCTGGATGGTGCGCGAGATCCTCGCGAACCTGCTGCGCAACGCCATTGAATTCACACCCGAACAGGGCCGGCTCGGCGTGCGCATCGAGGAAGAAGGGCAAGGCGGCGTGCGCCTCGTCGTGTGGGACACCGGGCCCGGCATGTCGCCCGGCATGCAGGCGATAGCGTTCACGCCCTTCGCCCGCGAACCCTCGGCGCGGCCGAGCAGCGGCGCGGGCCTGGGGCTGGCCATCTGTGCAGACCTGGCGCGCACCATTGGCGCCGAACTGCGGCTGAACAACCGGATGGAAGAGGGTCGGGTGCTGGGGCTGGACGTGGAGCTGGCCTGGCGTCCTGCCGCACCGGGCAACTAAGCCGCAGGCTGCTCCCGCAGCCGCTTGGCCTGGCCGCGCATGCCCTTGAATATGGCAGCAGCCACATCGTCCGGAAAGCCTTTCGGCAACTTGTTGCTCACCGTGTCGATGGCGCCTTCGACCTTCGACAACAGGTCGTCAATGATGTCTTCGGCGCTCTCACCCCAGCCGCACCTTGCGGCGGTGGCGTTGAAGTGGCGCCGCATGATGGTGGCGAGGTGGTAGTGGCGGCTCTTGCCTGCCGCGGCCATCGCCAGCCTGGTGTTCTTCAAGGCCACCTGGTTCCTGCCGTTGCCGATGATGGGCCATGCCGAGAGCACGTCGTACAGGGGCGCCAGTGTGTAAGCGCCACCCGCGTGCAGCTGGATGCTGAAGTTCTTGGCGTGACCGTCGGTGGCAGCCATCAGCCAGAAGGCGATCTGGCTGGCGAGCAGCGTGCGCACATCGGCGCGCGCGTTCTGCGAACCCTGCAGCACCTGCGCGAGCTGCTCGACGCCAGGCCCACCGTCAGACTCGTACTTCAGCGCGGGGGCCACGCCGAGTGCCTGGCAGAAGTCTTCCTGCGGAAGGCGGAGAAGCCAGGGGCGGGACGGGTGGAGCTTGCGATCAAAGCGCTCCACCACCAGCACCGGCGCATGGTCCGCGAACGTGGTGATGTCCGCCCGGGCCACGTCGAACCCCAGCGCGCCCATCAGCCTCAGGCACAGCCACTCGTTGTGGACCGAGGTGCGCATGTCGGCCTGCATGTTGCCCACCAGGCCCAGCGGCAGCTTGATGATGTGCGTCGTGGGTGTGGCGCCGAGCGGGCGCATCCATTGACCGCCGTGCCAGAGCAAGGCGGTTTTTTCCTGGGCACCGGCAATCGAGATGCGGAAGTCCTGCGCCTGGCCTTGCGGGCCGAAGCCTGCCCCGCCCACCGCGGAGCGAAGCAGGGCGGCCACCGCCTCGTCGTCCAGCGGCTCGCCTTCGATGCGGTCAAACCCCGTGGGTGCTTCATCCGCACCCAGGAGCTGCACGGCCCCGACGCAATCGCGCCCGATCGCGGCGAGCAGATCGAAGGTGTCTTCAGAGCCCGCGGCGTACCGTTGCGCAAGCCGTTTGCGGATGGCTCCGCTGTCTGGCAACAGGTTCTCGAAGAAGTTCTGCACGAGCTCGCCCCGCAAGGGCTCGTTGCCGAGCAACGGCAGCGGCAGGGAAAGCGACAGTGGCCGCGCGGACGCCGACTTCAGCCAGCTTTCTGCGTAGCTCAATTCCATCGGCCGGCGGCCCGCTGGCGTCCAGTGGCCCACCAGTTCGCCATTGGTCCAGACGGACAGAGGACGGGAATGCGCGCGCCGGCCCATGGTTACCAGACCGCCGTCGACGATGGCTTGGCCCGTGTGTGCTGGCCATCGTCTCGTGGCTGCACGCTCAGCTGAAGACCCAGCTGGGCGCAGATGCCCATGAGCTGGTCAACGCTCAGCGTGCCCGGCGCCAGCTCCAGTTCAGACAGGCGCTTCTGGCTCAGGCCCAGCCGCTCACCCAACTGGGCCTGCGTGAGCTTTCGGCTCTTGCGAGCGCCTTGCAGCAGCGTGCCGAGCTGCGACGCCGTCGTGATGACTTGGATTCGAGTGGACATGTTTACCGCCTATTCCAGTAAATGTAATTTAGTGGAATAGGCGGTTTATGTCAAATACTGCTATAGGCGGTAAATGACTTTTACTGGAATAAGCGGTACGACGTCACCCTGCCAACCACAGCAGCGCAAGCAAATCAGTACAGAAAGATGGTGCTGGCGCGGTCCTTGAACACCAGCCGCGCCTTGTCGCGCACCAGCGCGTGGTCCTGGCTCGCCACCGCGTGCACGTAGGCAATCTTTTCTGCGTTCAGGCCAGGAAACTCGCGCACGAGATCGATGCCGCCGTGAACCGCCAGCCGCACGGCCTGGCCGAACGTCCAGCGCAGCGTGTTGCACAGCTCGCGCAACTGGTTCGCGTCCACCGCGCTGGGCAGGCGCAGGCCATGGAACTCAAGGTACTGCACCAACCGCATCTCGTCGTCTTCATGGATCACCGCCGTGCCGTTCGCGGGATCGGCGTGGATCACCTCAAAGAAATCCTGCTGCGTCAGCAACTCGACGTCATCGGGAGTGAGCGCAAGGGTCGGCCGCAGCAAGCGGAAGGGGGCGCCACCAGCCGGCCGGGACCGGGAAGGCGGGAAAAGAATGACGGACATCGCAGAGAGAAAGTTGTCTTGCGACGATTCTGCCCATGGACACCACCGGCCGTCCGTGAGGGATTGAACAACTTCCGCGATTCATATAACGTCTTGACACATTTTGGGCAGGGGGGTGCGTCATGACGATGGCTGTTGTTCCGAATGCAGACGGTACCTTTACCGTCGAATGCGGTGAAGAGAAGGTAACGGTGGGCGGTAGCCCACCGCCGCCGAGAGCTCGACAGCGCAACCGCCCCATCCCCAATGACGGTGGCGCGGTGGCTTACCTGCGTTTGGGTGTTAACCCGCAAATTGTGGCCGAGCCCTTTGATAGCCCGATCACTAAGACTCCACAGGAACTCCTCGCCGAGGCAGCACCGAACGCCCGAATATCCGTGAGACGTAACGTGCACGGAACGCAAGTGTTCATACAGGCAGAGCCCGGCACTCCGTTGGATCTCGGACAAATTCAACAAGCCGTAGGCGGTTTGATTGAGGGCATAGGCCCAGTGGATCTATACATATATGTAGATAGAAGCCGAGGCGCCCCGCTAAACATCTCGGTTGTCGACGAGCTCATATGAAAGAACCGACCGCTTCGCGGACGGACTTCACGTCAGCGGCAACGACGCTGCGCGATACCGTGAAGTGGCTGGCTGCCGCCTTTGCGGGCACGGCAGCACTGCTCATTGGAAACAGCCCTTTGTCCGGACTTGGGCAGTTGCCATTTCTTAGTGCTCGATGGACGCTTGCCTTTTGCTTGCTGATCGCCGGTTTCCTTCTGATCTGCTTTGCACTGTGGCGCACGCTGCGCATTCTCAAACCAGACGTTCTCTATCGCTCCGATCTGCTCGGGACTCAAGACGACCTGCTCAGCCTCCGTGAGCTCGCGGAACTGCGAGCCCTGCGCAGCACCATTGATGCTCACGGCGATGACCTTCTACCCGTCAATGCGTCTCGACTGAATAAGGTGGCGAAGGAAATCAAGGCAATTGAAGACGACTACGAAAGAGCGAAAGCCAAGCTGCCACCCGATGAGCAAACCATGACGGATTGCATCAGCGATAGAGCCGAATACTGGGCGGAGATTGCCAAGGTGCTGCCACTAGCTCAATACCTACGGTTGCACAGGCGCTTCGAGCAGGAGCAGCTTTTGATCGGATTGCTGGCTATGGCAGCGCTGCTGACATTGGTCGGCTTTACGGTAGCGTCCACCGTGACAACAGCCAAGCAACCGGTGGAACATCCCATCACCATCAATAACAGCTGCGCAGGCTCTTGCGACACCAAGCAGCCCAGCGTTACTTTCCCAGCGCTGCCCGTCGTGCTGTTCGAACACGACCGCTGGACCATGACGGAAGCTGGCCGGCAGGCCATTCAGAAAGCGCGCGATGAAATGCAGACACACACCCGCGCCCTGCTGCTGGTGCAGGCCCACACAGACACCACCGGCCCACTGGACCACAACACCGACCTAGTCCAGCGCCGCGCGCTCGCGGTGCTGCCGTTGCTATCTTCGCAAGGCGGCATCGCGCCCAACCGATTGCTGGTGTCCTATCTGCCCAAGACCGCTCTGCCCATCGTCACGCCCGACCAGACTCCCGACGCGCAAAACCGCAGCGTGCGGCTGGTGATGATTGAAGACACGCGGCGCTGAAGACACCGGTCGGTCCGCGCCCGTTGTGCCTCGTCGCCTGCCGGCCTAGGCGCTACCCCACCCGCGGCGCTTGGTCCGAGACCTTGCAGAAGCCGTCAACCTGGCGGATGTGCAGTAACTCCACCTCGTAACCTGATCAGCATCAAATCGCCCGCGCTTTCTCCCTGCGAATAGTGGAAATGCTGCACGGCTTAAAGGCCAGTGGGTGCAGATGCTTCCCCACGGCTAGGCATTCCGGGATGTCTGGTCAACACAGGCGCCTTGCGGCTCCCCGCTTGGGCCAGCATAAAACGGGGAAAGCACAGCCGAAGACGTTTTCAGGATGCCAATCTTGGTGGTAGTTCTAACCCATGGACAACTTCAGGCGACATACCGCTTGCCCACGGGAATACCCTAAGTCCCTCGATGCGAAATGCATCACGTTGATGCCCGTTCATTCGAGTTAAACGTCCCAATCCATTCATTTACGCTTCCCACTCAACCGAATGCTATGTAGGCTGACCGAGCCAAAGCGACCGCTCTTGGCAGACAACATCAACAGGGAAGAATCATGCAACAAATCCTCGAATCAGCGATTGCCAACAAGAAACTCGTTCAGTTTCAATATAGTGGTCATCCTCGCATCGCTGAGCCTCACGTCCTCGGCATCAGCGGCAGCGCAGTCCAATTTCTTGGCTATCAAATTGGCGGCTCTAGCAGTTCCGGTGGCATACCAGAATGGCGCCGGTTTGACTTGAACAAGATATCGGCACTGCAAGCAACTGATGAGTCTTTTCCCGGGAAGCGGCCTTTCCCCTCGGGAAAGCACAGCCAGTGGGACAGGGTGATCGCCATCGTCTCGTAAAACTGCTGCACGGCCGACCGCCTCATCGTTGACGGTCTTCAGCTGCTAGCGATACAGCGGTCGCGTGACTCAGCACTCAGCAGTGCTGCCACCTCCATTTTTTGAGGAGGACATATCGATGCACGAATCCGAAGCATCCCTTAGCTCCATCCGCTTTAAATTGCTGCGACGTAGCACGACAACCTACAAATTCAAAATCGTTTATGAAGATTCAGTTAGTTCAAATCAAAAACTTTCGCACTTTAAAGGATGTGACGATCCCCTTTCAATCCGTGACAACCTTCATCGGCCCGAACGGTGCTGGCAAGTCAACTGTGCTACGCGCGCTCGATTGGTTCTTCAACGGCAAGCCCAGTGCACTTTCAGAAAAGGATTGCTCGTACGGGGCTGTTGATGAAGCCATCGAAGTGCGAGTCACTTTCAACGAGCTGACTGACAAAGATCGTGCAGAGTTGGGAAAGTACGCACCTGTGGGCGCTACACAATTCACCGCATGGAAGCGTCGTTCAAGTGACGGCGCTGAAATGCTCTCGGCAAATGCAAAAGGACTTCCAGAGTTCACAGCAATCAAGACGGCGAAAAGCGCCGCCAGTAAAAAAGATGGGTATGCGCAGCTTCGCAGCACCCGCCCGGACCTTCACCTCCCTGCAGCCGGCACCGGTCCGGCCATTGATCAAGCGATAACCGCTTGGGAGGCTTCTCACATTGACCAACTTGGTGACGTGTCAGAAGCACTGCAAACCAACTTCTTCGGCTTCAACAGCGGCGGGAAGATGAGTGGGCTCTTCGACTTCGTTTTGGTCACAGCTGACCTGCGAGCGAGCGAGGAGTCGATTGACGGCAAGTCAAGCATCATCGGCCGGATTCTTGAACGTTCCGTAGATCGAGCGGCGGCTGATGAAGCGATTGCGGAGATCGTTGAGGAGTCTCGTGCAAGGCAACAAAAGGTCTACGAAGAGAAATTTGAGTCGCAACTCAAAGCAATGACACAAAAGCTCAATGAGGTCGTTGCGACCTACTCCCCCGGTAGAGCGGTCACGATTGCCCCTGCCGAAGTAGAACTCAAAGCACCTCGAACTACGTTTGACGTTGCTGTACTTGATGGCTCAACTGAAACTGCAGTGGATCGTCAGGGTCACGGCTTTCAACGCACTCTTCTGATTTCAGCGCTTCAACTGTTGGCTCAATCGGGAGCAGCGTCAACCGAGGGGGTCATCTGCCTTGCCATTGAGGAGCCGGAACTGTTCCAACATCCTATTCAAGCCCAGACGTTCGCGAAGGTACTTAGATCGCTGGCAGAGAACGCCAATATGCGCATCCAGGTGACCTATGCAACTCACAGCCCATACTTCCTTGAGGCGCGGCATTTTGATCAAGTCCGGCGACTGACCAGATCTTCAGACGCGGCACCAGTGGTTACGGTGCACTTCGCCACTGTTGCCCAAGTAAAAGCAAAGCTGGAAGGGATAGTGAATCCCAACACAGTCGATAGCCAACTTGACAACATCGTGACGAGCCAACTTTCCGTAGCGCTATTCGCGCATCGAGCTCTACTCGTCGAAGGCACTACCGAGCTAGCCGTGTTTTATGGCATTGGCGACAAGCACTGTGTGGGAGCACTTGAAGCTGCTGGAGTATGCATCGTCGCCGCAGGGAACAAGACTTCTATCCCGCTTGTGCATGCAATCCTCACATCAATCGGTATCCCGGTCTACGCGTTATTCGATGCAGATGGGGGGTTTGAGGGGCGTGCTGCAGCCAAGGGGAAGAATGTAAAAGAGATCGCACAGGAGCGTCACAGCCATGTGAAGGCGAACCACATGATGTTGAACTATTTCGGCAGGACTGAAGAGGATTTTCCTGCAGCCGTCGTAGCCGATGAGGTCGCGATTTTCAACGATCATCTTGAGACTTTTCTCTCCGAGCAATGGCCGGAATGGCACACCGCCTGCGCTAGCGTTGAGGAGGCCACGGGAGTCAATCTCGCGAAAAATCAGCTTGCCTATCGGACGGCGACACTCAAGGCAGAGGGATCGGTGCCAGATATGCTCAAACAGATTCTGGCCAAGGTGGAGAGCAAATAGTGACGAACGAAATCATCTGCCCGCATTGCGGGAAAGCATTCAAGATCGACGAAGCCGGATACGCAAACATACTGAAGCAAGTCCGCGACGGCGAATTTGAACAACAGTTGCATGAGCGGCTGGAACTGGCTGAGCGGGACAAGCAAAACGCCATCGCGCTTGCAAAGGCAACAGTAGCCGGGGACATGCAAAAGGTTACGGGAGCCAAAGATGCGGAGATACAAGAGCTGAAGGCCAAGCTTGACGCTTCTGAGGTAGCCAAGAAGCTAGCTGTGAACGAGGCCCTCAGCGTGGTCGAAAAAGAACGTGACTCGCTCGCGAACGAGCTGGAGCAAGCTAGACGTGACAAGCAAGCAGCATCCGACCTAGCAGAGGAAAAGCTTGCCAACGGACTGCAGAAGGTGGTGTCGGCAAAAGAAGCGGAAATTCAGGCTTTGAGGGCAAAGCTTGATGCAATCGAACTGGCGCAGACGCTCAAGATCACCGAGGCAGTCGGCAGGGTCGAAAAAGAGCGCGATGAGCTGAAAAGTGGTCTTGATCGCGCCGCGCTCGAAAAGCAGCTCGCAGAGAAGTCTCTCAAGGATAAGTACGAGACGCAGATCAAGGACCGTGATGACGCCATCGAGCGTTTGAGAGATATGAAAGCGCGACTGTCAACCAAGATGATTGGGGAAACCCTCGAGCAGCATTGCGAGACAGAGTTCAATCGAATTCGATCAATGGCGTTCCCGAAGGCGTACTTTGAGAAGGACAACGATGCAAGGTCCGGCAGCAAGGGCGACTACATCTTCAAAGACCTAGACGAGGCGGGAACAGAAATCGTCTCGATCATGTTCGAGATGAAGAATGAAAGCGATCGCACCGCTACGAAGAACAAGAACGAAGACTTCTTGAAGGAACTGGACAAGGACCGAACCGAGAAAGGCTGCGAGTACGCGGTGCTGGTCTCCTTGCTCGAGCCGGAAAACGAGCTGTACAACACGGGCATCGTCGATGTTTTCCATCGCTATCCCAAGATGTATGTTGTCCGGCCGCAGTTCTTCCTGCCCATCATCACGCTGCTGCGAAACGCTGCGATGAACTCACTCAAATACAAGTCGGAGCTCGCGCTTTTCAAGGCGCAGAACATCGACATCACCAACTTTGAAACTGAGCTTGACGGGTTCAAGAACGCATTCGCCAAAAACTACGACCTTGCTTCCAGGCGCTTCCAAACGGCCATCGACGAGATTGACAAGTCCATCGACCATCTGCAAAAGACAAAAGAAGCATTGCTTGGCGCGGATCGGAATCTACGCCTAGCGAACGACAAGGCTCAGGATGTGACCATTAAGAAGCTGACTCGTGGCAATCCGACAATGGCATCCAAATTTGCTGAACTAAATAAGCCAGATCCGGCGGACACATGACGCCTCACAAGGTAGCGCCATCACGGTTCGACCCGCAGAAAGCAACCACATTGGAGGCAACCACGGGGCACGTTGCTACCGAAGCAGGATTGACGGTTGCTGCCACGTTCGTGGCAGCCTCGGTATCAGGTGGGGCCGCATTGCTGCTGCCTCTACTACCTGTTCTCACAAAATCCTTGGCTGCCGGCAGACAAGAAGTCCGGATAAAAGCAAACTTGGAGTCAATCCAACGAGTGCTACTTGAGCATGAAGCTGCATTGGTTCGCATCTCCGATGAACAGTACGCACTGGTCAACGAGATCCTCCTTGCTGCCATGGCATCCACCAATGACACAAAGCTGGGTTACTTGCGCAACGCAATACGGAATGCGCTCGCCCTGTCAGAGCTCCGTTCGCAAGAGGCCGTCGTGCTTGGTCGAGTGGTGCGAGACATCTCCGCAGACGAGGCACGCTTTGTGATGAACCACTATCGCGATGGTCGACGCGTAAGCATTTCTCGTGAATCCACGTCGTCGCCAGATCACCACGTGATCGACCCAGATTCCGATGAAGCTCTCTGCGTCTTCGGGCTTTTGAGTGTGGGAGTGCTTACCCCTGGCAATGCGATGTTCGAGGCAATGGGCCTATTGGGGTTCTCGCAACTTGCTCCAGCATTGGTCTCTCTACTAAGTGAATCCCCAGGTTGAACACTTCTTCGGGGTTGAGTTGCGGCTCTCTGACACTGAGGTTGAAGGACAACTTCATTTAGCACAGCAGGCGGTAAAGCAATATCGACAAGGGTGGAATGTCACATTCCACACCGGTCTGCCCATCGAAAGAAGAACTTCCGCCTCACCAATCGGCAATGGTTTGGGCGTTTCGCCACGATCACTTCCTTCCTTTGAAAACAACCACTTAACCGCGCCCCATAGGGTATTCCCGTGCATGCACCAGGCTGGCTCACGACTTGCAAAGCAGCGTCGCCCCGCCCCTAACAAAGCACCGGAGACAACCCGTCATGGAAACCTTCTACGAGGTCATGCGCCGCAAAGGCATCTCGCGCCGCAGCTTTCTCAAATACTGCTCGCTCACGGCCACCTCGCTGGGGTTGGCGCCTTCTTTCGTGCCGCAGATTGCGCACGCGATGGAGAACAAGCCGCGCACGCCGGTGCTGTGGTTGCACGGGCTGGAATGCACGTGTTGCACCGAATCGTTCATCCGCAGCGCGCACCCGCTGGCCAAGGACGTGGTGCTCTCCATGATCTCGCTGGACTACGACGACACGCTGATGGCCGCCGCCGGCCACCAGGCGGAGGCGATCCTCGAAGAGATCATGACGAAGTACAAGGGCCAGTACATCCTGGCCGTGGAAGGCAACCCGCCGCTGAACGAAGACGGCATGTTCTGCATCCAGTCGGGCAAGCCTTTCGTTGAAAAGCTCAAGCACGTGGCGAAGGACGCCAAGGCCATCATTGCCTGGGGTTCCTGCGCTTCGTGGGGTTGCGTGCAGGCGGCCAAGCCGAACCCGACGCAGGCCACGCCGATCCACAAGGTGATCACCGACAAGCCCATCATCAAGGTGCCGGGCTGCCCGCCCATTCCCGAGGTGATGACGGGCGTGATCACCTACATGCTGACGTTCGACCGCGTGCCCGAGCTGGACCGCCAGGGCCGGCCGAAGATGTTCTACAGCCAGCGCATTCACGACAAGTGCTACCGCCGCCCGCACTTTGACGCGGGCCAGTTCGTGGAGGCGTGGGACGACGATTCCGCGCGCAAGGGTTACTGCCTCTACAAGGTGGGCTGCAAGGGCCCCACCACGTACAACGCCTGCTCCACCGTGCAGTGGAACGAGGGCACGAGCTTCCCCATCAAGGCGGGCCACGGCTGCATTGGCTGTTCGGAAGACGGCTTCTGGGACAAGGGTTCGTTCTACGACCGCCTGACGGACATCCACGCCTTCGGCATCGAGGCCAACGCCGACCAGATTGGCGCCACCGCCGCCGGCGTGGTGGGCGCGGCCGTGGCGGCGCACGCCGCCATTTCGGTTGCCAAGCGCGCGAGCGACAGCCGCAAGGGCCAGAAGGCCGACGCACCCGCCAACCACTGACCCCACAACAAGAACGAGGAACAACACATGGGTGCTTACGAGACTCAAGGCTTCCGCATGGACAACACGGGGCGGCGCATCGTCGTCGACCCGGTGACGCGGATCGAAGGCCACATGCGCTGCGAGGTGAACCTCGACAGCAACAACGTGATCCGCAACGCGGTGTCGACCGGCACGATGTGGCGCGGGCTGGAAGTGATCCTGAAGGGCCGCGACCCGCGCGACGCCTGGGCGTTCGTGGAACGCATCTGCGGCGTCTGCACCGGCTGCCACGCGCTCACCTCGGTGCGCGCGGTGGAAGACGCGCTGGACATCCGCATCCCGCTGAACGCCCACCTCATCCGCGAGATGATGGCCAAGACGCTGCAGGTGCACGACCACGCGGTGCACTTCTATCACCTGCACGCGCTCGATTGGGTGGACGTGATCTCTTGCCTGAAGGCAGACCCGAAGAAGACGAGCGACCTGCAGCACATGGTGTCGCCATCGCACCCGCTGTCTTCGCCCGGTTACTTCCGTGACGTGCAGAACCGCCTGAAGAAGTTCGTGGAGAGCGGCCAGCTCGGCCCGTTCGCGAACGGCTACTGGGGTTCCAAGGCCTATGTGCTGCCGCCCGAAGCGAACCTGATGGCGGTGACGCACTACCTGGAGGCGCTGGACCTGCAGAAGGAATGGGTGAAGGTGCACACCATCTTCGGCGGCAAGAACCCGCACCCGAACTACCTGGTGGGCGGCGTGCCCTGCGCGATCAACATCGACGGCGATGGCGCCGCGGGCGCGCCGATCAACATGGAGCGGCTGAACTTCGTGCAGGCCCGCATCCAGGAAATGATCGACTTCAACAACAACGTCTATGTGCCCGACGTGCTGGCCATCGGCACCATCTACAAGCAGGCGGGCTGGCTGTACGGCGGCGGCCTGTCGGCCACCAACGTGGCGGACTACGGCACGTACGAGAAGGTGCCTTACGACCACAGCACGCACCAGCTGCCCGGCGGCGTGATCCTGAACGGCGACTGGAACAAGATCCACGAGATCGACCCGCGCGACCCCGAGCAGGTGCAGGAATTCGTGACGCACAGCTGGTACAAGTACGGCGACGAAACCAAGGGCCTGCACCCCTGGGACGGCGTGACCGAGGCGAACTACAAGCCCGAGGGCCCGAACTTCAAGGGCACGCGCACGAAGATCGAGCAACTCGACGAATCGGCCAAGTACTCGTGGATCAAGTCGCCGCGCTGGCGCGGCCACGCGGTGGAAGTGGGCCCGCTGTCGCGCTACATCCTGGGCTATGCGCACGCCGTGCAGGGCAACAAGTTCTGCCAGCGCGTGAAGCAGCAGGTGGACGAAGCGGCCGTGGCCATCAACAGCGGCATTCCAAAAGCGCTGGGCCTGCCCGAAACGAAGTACAGCGCCAAGCAGCTGCTGCCCACCACCATCGGCCGCACGCTGGCGCGCGCACTCGAAAGCCAGTACGCCGCCGAAATGATGATGGACGACTTCAAGCAGATGGTCGGCAACATCAAGGCGGGCGACACCAGCACCGCCAACATCGAGAAGTGGGACCCGAAGACGTGGCCGAAAGAGGCCAAGGGCGTGGGCACGGTGGCCGCGCCGCGCGGCATGCTGGGCCACTGGATCCGCATCAAGGACGGAAAGATCGAGAACTACCAGTGCGTGGTGCCCACCACCTGGAACGGTTCGCCGCGCGACCACAAGGGCCAGATCGGCGCCTTCGAGGCCTCGCTGATGAACACGCCGATGGTCAACCCCGAACAGCCGCTGGAAATCCTGCGCACGCTGCACAGCTTCGACCCCTGCCTGGCCTGCTCCACCCACGTGATGAGCGAAGACGGCCAGGAGATGAGCAGAGTGACCGTGCGGTGAGCGCACCCGACAGAACAACGAGGAGACACCCATGAAGACGAAAACCACGCGCGGCCTGATCGCCGCCACCCTGCTCGCCGGCGTTGCCGGCGCAGCGCAGGCCCACACCGGCCACGGCACCAGCAGCCTGTTCGAAGGCCTGGTGCACCCCTTCGGTCCCGACCACCTGCTGGCCATGGTGGCCGTGGGCGTGTGGTCGGTCTCGGCGCTGCCGGCCAGCAAGGCCTGGCAGGGCCCGGCCGCGTTCCTGCTGGCGCTCATCGTGAGCGCCACGCTGGGCATGCTCGGCTTCACCGTGCCGTACCTGGAACACGGCGTGTCGCTCTCGGTGGTGATGTTCGGCGCCATGCTGCTGCTCGCGCGCCGCGCCATGGCGCCGGCCATCGGCCTGGGGTTGATTGCCGCGGCCGCGTCGCTGCACGGCCTGGCCCACGGTTCCGAAACGCCCGAGAGCGGCTTCGCCGGCTACGCGGTGGGCTTCCTGTTCACCACCGCGCTGCTGCACGTGGGCGGCGTGGGCATCGGCCTGGGCATCAAGCGCTGGCTGGGTGAGCGCAGCGGCATGGTGCTGGGTGGGCTGGGCGCGCTGCTGAGCGCGGCGGGCCTGTACCTCTTCGGGCAGCTCGCGGCCTGAGCCATCCCCACACCAGGAGGTCATCACCATGTCCGCCACGTCCCACACCACACCCACCGGCGCCGAGCGCGACGCGCTGGAGCTGCAGCAGGGCCAGACGATCCGCTCGGTCTATGTGTACGAGGTGCCGGTGCGCCTCTGGCACTGGATCAACGCGCTCTCCATCACGGTGCTGTGCGTCACCGGCTACTTCATCGGCGCGCCGCTGCCCACCATGCCGGGCGAGGCCAGCGCGCACTACCTCATGGGCTACATCCGCTTCGCGCACTTCGCGGCGGGCTACATCATGGCCGTGGGCCTGGTGGCGCGGGCCTACTGGGCGCTGGTGGGCAACCACCACGCGAAAGAGCTGTTCTGGGTGCCGGTGTTCCAGAAGGCGTACTGGCTCGAGGTGTTCAACATGCTGCGCTGGTACCTGTTCCTCATTCCCAAGCCGAACCAGTACGTGGGCCACAACCCGCTGGCGCGCTTCGCCATGTTCGGCTTCTACCTGATGCTGTCGGTCTTCATGATCGTCACCGGCTTCGCGCTGTACAGCGAAGGCTCCCAGGCCGGTTCGTGGCAGGACCATATGTTCGGCTGGGTGATCCCGCTGTTCGGCCAGAGCCAGGACGTGCACACCTGGCACCGCCTGGGCATGTGGGGCATCGTGGTGTTCGTGATGCTGCACATCTACGCGGCCATTCGCGAAGACATCATGGGCCGCCAGAGCATCGTGAGCACGATGATTTCGGGCCACCGCACGTTCAAGGAATGACGTGAGCCGCGCAGCCCGCTCCAGCTTCAGGACGGCACCGGTGCAACCACCGGTGGGCGTGCCGCTGCGCGTGCCCACGCACCCGGGCCGCTTGCTGGCGCGCACCTGCCTGTTGCCGCTCGCGCTGAACCAGAGCGAAGCCGCGCGGCTGCTCGGCATGTCGCGCCGCCGGCTGCACGAGCTGGTGCACGGCCAGCGCGCCATGTCGCCCGACACCGCCATCCGCTGCGCGCGCGTGTTCCGCGTTGACGCCGCGTTCTGGCTGACGCAGCAGGCCGCCTGGGACAGCTTCCACGCCTGGAAGCGGCTGCGTTCCGCGTCTTCCCCTTCCTCCTTCTGATCTCCCAGTGAGTCCAGCCATGCGCCCCACCTCGCCCGAAACCGCCTGTCACCCCGGTGGTGACACGCTGCCCACTTCCATCTGCGTGCTCGGCATCGGCAACCTGCTGTGGGCCGACGAGGGATTTGGCGTGCGCTGCGTGGAAGCGCTGCAGCAGCGCCACGCGTTCGCGCCGCATGTGTCGCTGGTGGACGGCGGCACGCAGGGCCTGTACCTGATTCAGCACGTGCAGGAAGCGGACGCGCTGCTGATCTTCGACGCCATCGACTACGGCCTGGCACCCGGCACGCTGAAGCTGGTGCGCGACGACGAGGTGCCGCGTTTCATGGGCGCGAAGAAGATGAGCCTGCACCAGACCGGTTTTCAGGAAGTGCTGTCGCTCGCGCAGCTGACAGGCAAATACCCGTCGCGCGTGCTGCTGATCGGTTGCCAGCCGCAGGAGCTGGAGGACTATGGCGGCAGCCTGCGCCCGGTGGTGAAGGCCGCGATGGAGGAGGCGCTGACTCTTGGCGTGGAAGAGATCACTCGCTGGGGCGGCCAGCCCGCGCCGCGCCGCGAACCGCTGAGCAGCCGCGAGACCGTGACGATGGACGAGCTTGCGCTCGCGGCCTACGAAACGCAGCGGCCCGCGCCGGAAGCGGCCTGCCGCGAAGGCGACGAGCGCTTCTTCCCCAAAGAGGCGGCCTGACATGTGCATCGGCATCCCCATGCAGGTCACCGCCATCGAACCCGGCCACGCGTGGTGCGAAGGGCGCGGCGAGCGCCGCCGCGTGAACACCGCGCTGGTGGGCGAGGTGGCCGCGGGCGACTGGCTGCTGGTGTTCCTGGGCGATGCGCGCGAGCGCATCGACGCCGAACGCGCCAGCGAAGTGAACGCCACGCTGGACCTCGTCTTCGGTGCGATGCAGGGCGATGGTGCCAGCGACGACGCTGGCTTCGCATTGCCTTCACAGATGAGCGCCGACCAACTCCGCCAGCTCGCTGGCCACTGATTCTTTCTGGAGACCTTTCATGAGCACCGAAACTGTCTTTCGCCCGCTGGCCGTCACCCCGCCCAGCACCGACCCCGCCGCGCCGCTGGTGATGCGCCTGGTGCGCGACTTCGGCGCCGCGCTGGTGGACGAAACCAGCGTGGCCGACTGGGCCGCGCTGCCCGGCGACCGCGTGCTGCTGCTCGCGGGCGACGCGGTGCGCTTCCCCGAAGGGCAGGACGTGGCCGCCGTGCTGCCCGAGCTGATGAAGGTGTTCCCCCAGCGCTTCGAAGTGGCCGCCGTGCCGCGCGACAGCGAAGACGCGGTGGCGCGCCGCTACGGCTCGCAGCGCTGGCCTTCGCTCCTCTTCTTCCGCGGCGGCCAGTACGTCACCGCCATCGCCGGCATGCAGGACTGGGACGTGTACCTGCAGGGCGTGGACGCCGCGCTGCGCATGCCGCCCTCGCGCCCGCCCACCATCGGCATTCCGGTGGTGAGCAAGACCGCTTCTTCCAGCGACGCCGGCGGTTGCCACTGAACGCCCCGCCTTCCCGCACCTTGCAAGGACACACCCCATGAAAGAGTTCCCCATTCCCCTCGTGGCCCTGGGCCCCGGCACGCACACCGAGGACGAGTCGCTCGACTACATGCCCATGCCGAAAGACATGGACACCTACCGCCCGCCGATGCTGCCCGAGCCCGAGGAACTCGCGGGCCTGGACCAGGCGCGCAACGCGCTGCAGCAGGTGCTGGCGCTGCTCGAACGCGGCGCCAATGGCGGCGCGCCGGGCATGGTGCCGCTGGGCCGGCTGGCGCCGCGCGACTTCCAGGTCATCAATCAGGTGATGGGCGAGGGCGAGGCCAGCGCCATCGTGCAGCTGAGCGCCGGCAACCTGGAGGTGCGCGTGCAGGAATCGGTGTTCGCCGGTGTCTGGCGGCTCATGACCTGGCGGCGCGGCGAGGGCGCAGACGAACCCGTGCTGGTGCTGGTGGACGACGCGATCGAGGTCGGCCCGGTGCCTTCGCTGTTCGCCGCGATCGCCGCCGAGGACGTGTGGGCCGAACAGCCCGTGTGGCGCGGCGAGCTACCACCCAACGTGCAGAACGCGCCGCTGCTGGTGGACGAGATCCGCGACCAGGTGGCGCGCTGGCGGCCCGGCCAGGTGCCGCATGTGGTCAACCTCTCGCTGCTGCCGGTGTCGCCGGAAGACATCGGTTTCCTGGACCACCAGCTCGGCACCGGCCGCGTGCTCATGCTCTCGCGCGGGTACGGCAACTGCCGCATCTCCAACACGCGCTTGCCGAACTGCTGGCGCGTGGTGTACTACAACTCCATGGACAAGGTCATCCTCAACACGGTGGAGGTGGTGGACATGCCCGAGGTGGCGATGGCCGCACCCGAAGACCTGCGCGATTCGCACGACCGGCTGCGCGAGGTGATGGCCTGGCTGGAAGGGAGTTGAGCGTGGAACACTTCGAAGGCTTCGAGGGCTCCTACCTCGGCAACCGAGAGGTGCTGCGGCCGGACTCGCGCCTGGAATGCAAGATCTGCTGGTGGGTGTACGACCCCGCCACGGGCGACCCGCAATGGCAGATTCCCGCCGGCACGCCCTTCGCCGATCTGCCCTCGCACTGGCGCTGCCCGAACTGCGATTGCGAACCCGATCAGTTTCTGCTGCTTCCATGAACGCCGCCTTGCAAACCCGCGTGCAGACCCTGGTGGATTTCTACCGCCGGGTGCAGGTCGAGCGCATGCAGGGCATTCCCATGCTGAACACGGCGCTGTGCGTGGAAGCGGTGGGCTTCGAATGGGGTGCGGACGCCGAAGAGCCGGTGGCCGAGGGCGTGCTCATCACGCCATGGTTCATGAGCCTGGTGCGCCTGCCCGCGCCACCGCTGCCGCACGGCAACCAGGTGGGCCGCAGCTTCGTGCGCAACTTCGGCAGCGAGCGTTTCGATTTCATCGGCGCGCACGACCCCGCCATTGGCTACCACGAGACCTGCGCGCTGTTCTCACCCATGGGCGAATTCACCACGCAGGCGCTGGCGCGCGAGACCGCACAGGAAGCCCTGGCGCTGACGCGGCCCGCGCCGGTGGCCACGCCGGTGCCGGTTGAACCCGTGCCGGCACGCCGCGCGTTCTTTCTCGGTCGGGGTGCGGGGGTGCGCGCATGAGCGCAGCGCCGGGCCGTTCCCAAGCAAGCTCGCACCGCAGCCTGAAGGGCGAAGGTATGTCCGTTCCCGATACCGCGATGCCCGGCCTGCAGCAGCTCGCGGGCGCGCTGCGCATCACGCCCGGTGCGCCACCGCCACTCGGCCTGATGAGCACGCGCCAGGACTGGGCCGCGCGCATGGGCCACGGCGTGCCGGTGGCGCGCCTGCCCGGCCTCATGGGCAGCCTGTTCAACCTCTGCAGCCACGCGCACCGCCTGTGCAGCCAGCTCGCCATCGACGCCGCCGCGCCCGGCCTGCTGCCGGCACAGGCGCGCGTGGCCGAGCAGCTGCGCCGCGAGACTGCGATGGAGCACGTGCGCCGCATCGGCCTGGACTGGCCGCGCCTGCTGGCCGATGGCGCCGCGCGCAGCGCACACGCCACCAGCGCGCTGGCCGCACTGCGCCACTGGCCTTCGCCCACGCAGGCCGCGCCCGAACCCTGGCCGCTGCTGCGCGACTGGCTGCAACACGCGCTGCTGCAGATGCCCGCCGCCGACTGGCTTGCGGCCTGGCAGGCCGGCGGCCCCGACTGGCTGCACACCTGGAGCCGCCGCCACGCCCACCACTGGCTGCCCGCGCTGGTGGCCGGCGCGCGCAGCAGCGCCGATGGTTTCGCGCCCCTGTCGCCCGACCACGCGCTGCGGCCGCACGCCGAGCCGCCCGGCCTGCGCATGCTGGGCGCCACGCTCGCGCTCAAGCCGCAGTTCGCGCTGCGCCCGCAGTGGCACGGCGCCTGCGCCCACACCGGCCCATGGACGCGCCTGGCCGGCGCGGCCGACGACACACCGCTCTCACCCTGGGCCCTGCTGGGCAGCCGCCTGGCAGAACTCTCGCGCCTCGCGCTCGACGGTGGCGACGCCTGGCTGCACTGGGGCGGGCTTTCCACCGGGCCCAACCGGGGCCTGGCCTGGGTGGAGATGGCGCGCGGTCTGCTGGTGCACCAGGTGGAGGTGGACCCGGTGTCGCAGCGCGTGCTGGCCTGCCGCGTGGTCGCGCCCACCGAATGGAATTTCCACCCGCAGGGCGAGGTGGCCCGGCACGTGGCCCGGCTCGACCCCGCTCTGCCCGAGGCCGCGCTCGCGCGGCGCGTGAACCTGCTGGTGGCGGCCTTCGACCCCTGCGTGCCGTTCACCGTCGAACACCGCGCGTTGCCCCGCGCCCAGGCACAGGAGGCCGGCCATGCATGAAGCCAGCCTGGCCGGCGGCGTGCTCCAGCTGGTGGAAGACACCGCGGCGCGCGAAGGCTTCACGCGCCTGCTGGCGCTGCGGCTCGAAGCCGGCCAGCTCGCGGGCGTGGACGTGCGCGCGCTGCGCTTCGCGCTGGAGGCGCTGGCGCCCGGCACGCTGCTGGACGGCGCGCGCATCGAGATCGACGAACCGGCCGGTCAGGCCTGGTGCCTGGGCTGCTCGACGACCGTGGCCCTGGCGCAGCGCGGCGACGCCTGCCCGGCCTGCGGCAGCTTCCACCTGCAACCGACCGGCGGCAGCGAATTGCGCGTGCTGGACATGCAGGTGGCGGATGATTGAAATGCCCCACGAGACAGAACAGGAGACCCGACATGTGTGTCGTATGCGGATGCAGTGACAGCGGTGACAAGCACCCACACCATCACCACCACCATCACGCGCAGGCCCCGGCCACCGACGCGCCGGTGCAGGTGAACCCGGCCAACGGCGACCTGCACTTCGGCGCGGGCGCGGCCCGCGTGTCGGTGCCGGGCATGAGCCAGGCGCGCGCGATCAAGCTGGAGACCGACATCCTCGGCGCCAACAACCGCGTGGCCGCGCAGAACCGCGCGCACTTCGAGTCGCACGGCGTGACCGCGCTCAACCTCGTCTCGAGCCCGGGCTCGGGCAAGACCACGCTGCTGTGCGCCACCATCGAAGCGCTCAAGGCGCACGCGCCGGGCCTGCCGGTGTCGGTGATCGAAGGCGACCAGCAGACCAGCTTCGACGCCGACCGCATCCGCGCCACCGGCGCACCGGCGATCCAGGTCAACACCGGCAAGGGCTGCCACCTCGACGCGCCCATGGTGTCCGAGGCCTTCGCGCGCCTGCACTCGCACGACCACGATCACGGTCATGACCACGGCCACCACCACCCTCACGCGCACAGCCTGCTGTTCATCGAGAACGTGGGCAACCTGGTGTGCCCCGCCGTGTGGGACCTGGGCGAGGCCGCGAAGGTGGCGATCCTGTCGGTGACCGAAGGCGAGGACAAGCCGCTGAAGTACCCGGACATGTTCGCCGCCGCCTCGCTCATGGTGCTCAACAAGGTCGACCTGCTGCCGCACGTGCGCTTCGACGTGGCGCGCTGCATCGAACTCGCGCGCCGCGTGAACCCGGGCATCGAGGTGATCCAGCTCTCGGCCACCACGGGTGAGGGCATGGACGCGTGGCTGCACTGGCTGGACCACCGCATGGGCCACGACCACCACCATCACCACCACGACGAAACCCCCGGCAGCGAGACCGCCCTGCGCGAGCGCGTGCGCCAGCTCGAAGCCGAGCTCGCCCGCACGCGCGAGGCCCTGGGCGTCAACACCGCGGGCTGACACCAGCACCATGGAACGCACCGCCCCTTCCGTGCTTGCCTGCGGCGCCTGGCTGAAAAACGCCGCGTGCCTGCTCGACGCGCGCGGGCAGGCCCACTGGTCGCCAGTGCACGGCGACCTGAGCGACCCGGCGGCCTGCGCCGCGCTGGAAGCCTCGGCGCGCGCGCTGCTGGGCCGGCACGGCCAGCCAGTGCAGGCGGTGGCGCACGACCTGCACCCCGATTTCTTCAGCACCCGCTTCGCCGTGGAACTCGCGGACGCGCTGGGCGTGCCCGTCATCGGCGTGCAGCACCACCACGCGCACATCGCGGCGGTGGTGGCGGAACACCAGTTGCAAGGCCCGGTGATCGGCCTCGCGCTGGACGGCGTGGGCCTGGGCGACGACGGCGAAGCCTGGGGCGGCGAACTGTTGCTGGTGGACGGCGCACAGCTGCGCCGCCTGGGCCACCTGCACCCGCTCGCGCTGCCCGGCGGCGACCGCGCCGCGCGCGAGCCCTGGCGCATGGCCGCGAGCGCGCTGCACGCGCTGGAGCGCGGCGACGAGATCGTGCCGCGCTTCGCCCCCGCGGTGGGTGAGGCCACGGCGAGCGGCGTGCAGCAGATGCTGGACCGCCGCCTGAACAGCCCGCTCACCAGCAGCACCGGCCGCTGGTTCGACGCCGCCGCCGCCGCGCTGGGCCTGAGCGTGCGCCAGACCGACGAGGCCGAGGCCGCGATCGCGCTGGAAGCGGCGGCCAGCCGCTGGCTCGCGCACCACACCGGCCCCGAACCGCTGGCCGACGCGCTGGTGGACCTTCTCACCGACGCCCTGCCCGACGGCCAGCGCCGCCTGGACCTGCGCGGCCTGTTCGCCCGCCTGCTCGACGTGCCCGCGGAGCGCGTGGACGAAACGGCGGCCGGCTTTCACTTCGCGCTGGCCGACGCGCTGGCGCATTGGGCCGCACAGGCCGCGCGCGCACACGGCACGCGCACCGTGTGCCTGGGTGGCGGCTGCTTCTTCAACCGCGTGCTGCGCGAGCGCGTGAGCGAACGCCTGCGCGCCGCCGGCTTCGCGGTGCACCTGCCAGGCGCCAGCGGCTGTGGCGATGCCGGCCTCGCGCTCGGCCAGGCCTGGGTCGCGGCGCGCTTGCTCGAAGCCGGCACCGCACACCACAACGACACCCACGAAAAGGAATCCCAACCATGTGCCTAGCCATACCCGCGCGGCTGGTGGAGCTGCGGCCCGACGACCAGGCCGTGGTCGACCTCGGCGGCATCCGCAAGGAGATTTCCATCGCCCTGGTCGCCGACGTGCAGGTGGGCGACTACGTGATCGTGCACGTGGGCCACGCCATCGGCACCATCGACCCCGAAGAGGCGGAGCGCACGCTGGCGATGTTCGCGGAGATGGCGCAGCTGAATGAAGACGTGGTGGTGGAGACGGTCAAATGAAATACATCGACGAATTCCGCGACGGCGAACTCGCCCAGCAGATCGGCGCGCGCATCGCCGCCGAGGCCGACCCGGCGCGCACCTTCAGCTTCATGGAGTTCTGCGGCGGCCACACGCACGCAATCTCGCGCTACGGCGTGATGGAGCTGCTGCCGCCCAACGTGAAGATGGTGCACGGCCCCGGTTGCCCGGTGTGCGTGCTGCCCATCGGCCGCATCGACCAGGCCATCGGCCTCGCGCTCGCACAGGGCGCCATCGTCTGCACCTATGGCGACACCATGCGCGTGCCGGCTTCCGAAAGCCTTTCATTGATCCGCGCGAAGGCGCGCGGCGGCGACATCCGCATGGTGTATTCCGCCGCCGACGCGCTCACCATCGCGCGCCAGAACCCGCAGCGCGAGGTGGTGTTCTTCGCCATCGGTTTCGAGACCACCACGCCACCCACCGCCCTCACGCTGCAGCTCGCGAAGCGCGAAGGCCTGACCAACTTCAGCGTGCTGTGCTGCCACGTGCTCACGCCCTCGGCCATCACGCACATCCTGGAATCGCCCGAGGTGCGCGAGTACGGCACCGTGCCCATCGACGGTTTCGTCGGCCCCGCGCACGTGAGCATCGTGATCGGCTCCGGCCCCTACGAACACTTCGCCGAGGAATACCGCAAGCCGGTCGTCATCGCGGGGTTCGAGCCGCTGGACGTGATGCAGGCCATCCTGATGCTGGTGCGCCAGGTCAACGAAGGCCGCGCGGAGGTGGAGAACCAGTTCCGTCGCGCCGTCACCTCCGAAGGCAACCTGAAGGCGCAGGCCGTGGTGTCAGAGGTGTTCGAACTGCGGCCCAGCTTCGAGTGGCGCGGCCTGGGCGAGGTGCCGTACAGCGCGCTGAAGATCCGCGAGGCCTACGCGGCCTTCGACGCCGAGCGCCGCTTCGCGCTCGACTACAAGCCGGTGGCCGACAACAAGGCCTGCGAGTGCGGCGCGATCCTGCGCGGCGTGAAGCGGCCGACCGACTGCAAGATCTTCGGCACCGTGTGCACGCCCGAGAACCCGGTGGGCTCGTGCATGGTGTCCAGCGAAGGCGCCTGCGCGGCGCACTACACCTACGGGCGCTTCCGCGACATTCCGGTCGTGGCCGCCATCGAGGAGGCCACGCCATGAGAGCCGACATCGACCAGACCGCCAGCGGCGAGGCCCCGGCGCCGAAGCCGGTGAAGAAGAACTACACCCGGCCGCTCGACATCAGGCACGGTCGCGTGGACATGGGCCACGGCGCGGGCGGCAAGGCGGCGGCGCAACTCATCGAGGAACTGTTCCTCGCCGCCTTCGACAACCCCTACCTGCGCCAGGGCGACGACGGCGCGCGCCTGCCGCTGCCCGCGTTCCCGAACGGCCAGGGTCGGCTGGTGATGGCCACCGACGGACACGTGGTCTCGCCGCTGTTCTTTCCCGGCGGCGACGTGGGCTGCCTGTCGGTGCACGGCACGGTGAACGACGTGGCCATGTCCGGCGCCACGCCGCTGTGGCTGAGCGCGAGCTTCATCCTGGAGGAAGGTTTTCCGCTGGTCGAGCTGCAGCGCATCGTGCGCTCCATGGCGGCGGCCGCGCGCGCCGCCGGCGTGCCCATCGTCACCGGCGACACCAAGGTGGTGGAGAAGGGCAAGGGCGACGGCGTGTTCATCAGCACCACCGGCGTCGGCGTGGTGCCGCCGGGTGTGGACATCGCCGGGCGCAACGCGCGCGCGGGCGACGTGCTGCTGCTCTCCGGCACCATCGGCGACCACGGCGTGGCCGTGCTCTCGCAGCGCGAGTCGCTCGCGTTCGAGACCACCATTGAAAGCGACACCGCCGCGCTGCACACGCTGGTGGCCGCCATGCTGCACGCCGCGCCGGGCGCGGTGCGCGTGCTGCGCGACCCCACGCGCGGCGGCCTGGCCACCACGCTGAACGAGATCGCGCGCCAGTCTGGCGTGGGCATGCTGCTGCAGGAGGCCGCCATTCCGGTGCGCGCGCAGGTGGACGCGGCCTGCGAGCTGCTCGGTCTGGACCCGCTGTACGTGGCCAACGAAGGCAAGCTGGTCGCGGTGTGCGCGCCCGAGGCGGCCGACGCGGTGCTGGCCGCCATGCGCGCCCATCCACTGGGCGCGGAGGCTGCGCGCATCGGCGAGGTCACCACCGACCCGCACCACTTCGTGCAGATGGCCACGCGTTTCGGCGGGCGGCGCGTGGTCGACTGGCTCAGCGGCGAACAGCTTCCCAGGATATGTTGACCCCCCTGCGTCGCCTTCGGCGCCTCCCCCCGAGGGGGCGACACCCTTGGGCCGGCAGAGCCGGACCCTCGGTGTCTCTGGATGGGACATCTCGCGCCGGAAAGGGAAGTTGATGCCCGACACCGTGTTCCAGAAAACCGCGCGCGGACGGGCCGAGATCGTGCAGCGCTCGGAACGCGTGCCGGCCGCCATGCGCTCGGTGCTGATCATGGTGAACGGCAGCGACACGGTGCGCGCGCTGGCCGCGCGCGGCGTGCCACAGGTGCGCGAACACATGCAGGCGCTGCTGGCGCTCGGGCTGATCGAACCGGTGGCACCACAGGCCGCACCGCCACCACCGCCGCCGTTGGCCCCCACCGAGCTGGAACGCGAGTTGCCGGCGCCGGTGCACGAAGCGCTGTGCCGCCAGGCCCTGGCGCGGCTGGCGGCGCATTTCGGCGTGGACACGCCCGAGGTGGTGCAGCCCTTGCGCGCCGCGCGCACGGTGGCTTCGTTCAACACCGCGCTGGACCACATCGAAACGCGGCTCTCGGCCCATATGGGCCGCAAGCATGCCGCGCGCGAGCTGCAGGGCCTTCGGCCACCGACATGAGCGCAGCACCCGGCGGCCTGCGCATCCTGTTGCTGTGCCACAGCTTCAACAGCCTCACGCAGCGCCTGTTCGCCGAGCTGCGCGCGCGCGGCCACACGGTGAGCGTGGAACTCGACATCAACGACCGCGTGACCGAAGAGGCCGTGGCGCTGTTCCAGCCCGACCTGCTGCTCGCGCCCTTTCTCAAGCGTCGCATACCGGCCAGCGTGTGGCAGTCGCTCACCTGCCTGGTGGTGCACCCCGGCCCGCCGGGCGACCAGGGGCCGAGCGCGCTGGACTGGGCGGTGCTGCGCGGCGAGCGCACATGGGGCGTGACCGTGCTGCAGGCCAACGCCGATTTCGATGCCGGCCCGGTGTGGGCGCACGCGGCGTTTGCCATGCGCGAGGCCAGCAAGGGCAGCCTGTACCGCCGCGAGGTGACGCAGGCCGCGCTGCAGGCCACGCTGGCCGCCGTGCAGCGTTTCGGGAACGGCGAGCGCCACGGCGACGCACCGCCAGCCGCGCAATGGCGGCCCGCGATGCGGCAGGCCGACCGCGCCATCGACTGGGCTCGGCACGACACCGCCGAGGTGCTGGCGCGGTTGCGTTGCGCGGATGGCCAGCCCGGCATGCTCGACGCGCTCTGGGGCCAGGCCTGCCACCTGGGTGACGGCCACGCCGCTTCTACCGCAGCGATGGCGGCTTTCGCACACGCCGCGCCGGGCGAGGTGCTGGCGGTGCGCGATGGCGCGCTGCTGCGCCGCACGCGCGATGGCGGCGTGTGGATCGGCCAGGCGCGTCGCGTGGCCGATGGCGCACCCGGCTTCAAGCAGGCCGCGGCCGACGCCTTCGCCGCCGAGGCCAGCGCCCTGCCCCGCCTGCCCGTGCCGCTGCAACGCGCCGACGGCGAATGGGGCGAACTGCGCTACACCGAACACGGCCCCGACGGCGCGCGCGTGGGTTGCCTGCGCTTCGACTTCCACAACGGCGCGATGTCCACCGCGCGCTGCGAGCGCCTGCGCGACGCGCTGCTCGAACTGCGCGAGCGGCCAACGCGCGTGCTCATGCTGCTGGGGGGTGAAGACTTCTTCAGCAACGGCATCGACCTCAACGCCATCGAGGCGGCCGCGCACCGGCCCGGCGACAGCGCGGCCGACGCCTCGTGGCGCAGCATCCAGGCGATGAACGACGCGGCGCTCGCCGTGATCGAGACGCCCGACCGGCTCACCGTGAGCGTGCTGCGAGGCAACGCGGGCGCGGGCGGCGCCTTCCTGGCGCTGGCGGCGGACGAGGTGTGGGCGCACGGTGGCGTGGTGCTCAACCCGCACTACAAGAACATGGGGAACCTCTACGGCTCCGAGTACTGGACCTACCTGCTGCCGCGCCGCCTGGGCGAGGCCGGCGCGAAGGCGCTGATGGCGCAGCGGCTGCCGCTGCTGGCGCGCGAGGCCGCGGCGATGGGCCTGATCGACCACTGCGACGATGGGGCACGCGAGGGCTCCGAAACGCGCTGCCTGGAGCGCGCGCTGGCGCTCGCGGCCTCCTACAATCTGCCGCAGAGGCTGGCGGCCCGGCAGGCCACCCGCGAGCGCGATGAAAGCCTTCGCCCGCTGGCCCACCACCGCGAACAGGAACTCGCGCGCATGCACCGCAATTTCTACGGCTTCGATCCCAGCTACCACGTCGCGCGCCACCACTTCGTGCACAAGGTGCCGCACGCCTGGACGCCGCGCCACCTCGCCTTGCACCGATGAACGCGCCATTGCCCATCGACGCCCTGCCCACCGTGCTGGTGGTGGACGACGAGGTGCGCTCGCAGGACGCGATGCGCCGCACGCTGGACGAGGACTTCACCGTGTTCACCGCCAGCAGCGCCGACGAGGCGCGCGGCCTGCTCGAACGCCAGCCGGTGAGCGTGATCCTGTGCGACCAGCGCATGCCCGGCGTCACGGGTGTGGGTTTTCTCAAGGAGGTGCGCGAGCGCTGGCCCGAGGCGGTGCGCATCGTGATCTCGGGCTACACCGACAGCGAGGACATCATTGCCGGCATCAACGAGGCCGGCATCTACCAGTACATCCTCAAGCCATGGGCGCCCGACCACCTGCTGGACTCGGTGCGCAACGCGGTCGAGGCGCAGTCGCTGCAGCGCCAGACCAGCCGGCTCGACCTGGAGCTGCGCACCAGCACCGGCGTGCTGCGCCAGCGCACCGCCACGCAGATCGACCGGGCGCGCGCCAGTTTCGGTTTCGACCGCATCGTGCGCGCGCCGGGCAGCCCGCTGGACGCCGTGTGCGCGATGTCGCAACGCGTGGCGCGCTACGACATCGCGGTGCTCGTGCTCGGCGAATCGGGAACCGGCAAGGAACTGCTGGCGCGCGCGGTGCACTACGCCTCGCCGCGCCTGACCGGCCCCTTCGTGGTGGAGAACTGCGCGGCCATTCCCGACACGCTGCTCGAGTCCGAACTGTTCGGCCACAAGCGCGGCGCCTTCACCGGCGCCTACGAAGACCACCCCGGCCTGTTCCAGCGCGCGCACGGCGGCACCGTGTTCCTCGACGAGATCGGCGAGACCTCGCCCGCGTTCCAGGTGAAGCTGCTGCGCGTGCTGCAGGAAGGCGAGGTGCGGCCCGTGGGGGGCGCGCGCCCGGTGCCGGTGGACGTGCGCGTGATCGCCGCCACCCACCGCGACCTGGAACAGCGCGTGCGCGACGGCCTGTTCCGCGAAGACCTGTACTACCGGCTGGCGGGCGTCACGCTCACCGTGCCGCCGCTGCGCGAGCGCGTGGCCGACATCGCGCCCATCGCGCACCAGCTGGTGCAGGACGTGGCGACCGAACTGGGCCACCCCGGCGCCTCGCTGCCCGACGCCACGCTCGCCTGCCTGCTCGCCTACCCCTGGCCCGGCAACATCCGCGAACTGCGCAACGAGATCGCTCGCGCGCTCGCGCTGCAGGACGGGCGCGAGCTGGAAGCCGCGTCGTTCTCGGCGCGCGTGCTGCAGGGCCACGGCAAGGGCGGCGAAGACCTGCAGGCCGCCCTGCCCACCAGCGGCACGCTGGCCGAGCGGCTGGACGTGATCGAGGCCATGGTGCTGCGCGAGACCCTGCAGCGCCACCGCTGGAACAAGACGCGTGTGGCGCAGGAGCTCGGCCTCTCGCGCGTGGGCCTGCGCGGCAAGATGCAACGCCTGGGACTGGAAAAATGAACACGCCACTCAATGTCTTGTGGTTGCAATCAGGTGGTTGCGGCGGCTGCAGCATGTCGCTGCTGTGCGCGGACACCAACGACTTCCAGGGCCACCTGCGCGACGCGGGCGTGAACCTGCTGTGGCATCCCTCGCTGTCGATGGAGAGCGGCGACGAACTGCTGGACCTGCTCGACGCGGTGCTCGACGGCCGCACGCGGCTGGACGCGCTGTGCGTGGAAGGTTCGCTGCTGCGCGGCCCGAACGGCACCGGCCGTTTCCACATGCTGGCCGGCACGCGGCTGCCGATGATCGACTGGGTGCGGCGCCTCAGCGCGCGCGCGAAACACGTGGTGGCCGTGGGCAGCTGCGCGGCCTGGGGCGGCATCACCGCCGGCGGCGACAACCCCACCGACGCCTGCGGCCTGCAGTACGAGGACGACGAGATCGGCGGCCTGCTGGGCGCGGCGTTCCGCTCTGGCAGCGGCCTGCCGGTCATCAACGTGGCGGGTTGCCCCACCCACCCGAGCTGGGTGATCGACACGCTGATGGCGCTGGCCGCCGACAGCTTCGGCGCCGACGAGCTTGACCCGCTCAACCGCCCGCGCTTCTACGCCGACCAGCTGGTGCACCACGGCTGCACGCGCAACGAGTACTACGAGTTCAAGGCCAGCGCCGAAAAGCCGTCGGACCTGGGCTGCATGATGGAGCACATGGGCTGCAAGGGCACGCAGGTGCACGCCGACTGCAACACGCGGCTGTGGAACGGCGAAGGCTCGTGCACGCGCGGCGGCTATGCCTGCATCGCCTGCACCGAACCGGGCTTCCAGGAACCCGGTCACCCTTTCCACGAAACGCCCAAGCTCGCCGGCATTCCCATCGGCCTGCCCACCGACATGCCCAAGGCCTGGTTCGTGGCGCTGGCGTCGCTCTCCAAGAGCGCCACGCCGAAACGCGTGAAGCACAACGCCGTGGCCGATCATCTGGTCGTCAAGCCGGCTGTGCGGAAGACACGCTTGAAATGACACGCCTGCTCGTTGGCCCGTTCAACCGCGTTGAAGGCGACCTGGAAGTCCAGCTCGATGTGCAGGGCGACCGCGTGGCCTCGGCGCAGGTCAACGCCACGATGTACCGCGGCTTCGAGCAGATCCTGCAGGGCAAGGCGCCGCACGATGCGCTGGTGTACGTGCCGCGCATCTGCGGCATCTGCTCGGTGTCGCAGTCGGTGGCTTCGGCGCGCGCGCTGGCGCACCTGGGCGGCATCGCCATGCCGGCCAACGGGCAGCACGCGAGCAACGTGATCCTGGCGACCGAGAACCTGGCCGACCACCTCACGCACTTCTATCTTTTCTTCATGCCGGACTTTGCGCGCCCGGTGTACGCCGGCCACGCGTGGCACGCCGAGGCGGTGCGCCGCTTCGCGCCGAACCACGGCGAGCAGGTGCGCGCGGCCACGGCGGCGCGCCAGCGCTGGTTCACGCTGCTCGGCACGCTGGGCGGCAAGTGGCCGCACACGCAGTCCATCGAGCCCGGCGGCAGCACACGGCCCATCGACGCGGCCGAACGCGTGCGCCTGCTCTCGCGCGTGCGCGAGTTCCGCGCCTTCCTCGAACGCCAGCTGTTCGCCGCGCCGCTGGAAGCCATCACCAGCATCGACAGCGAGGACGCGCTGTGGGCCTGGCACGCGCAGGACCCGCTGGGCGGCGACCTGCGCTTCTTCCTCACGCTGGTGCAGGACCTGCAGCTGCAGGCGCTCGGCCCCGGCCCGGGCCGCTACCTCAGCTACGGTGCCTACGCACAACCCGAAGGCGGCCACGCGCTGCCCGGTGGCCTGTGGCGCGCCGATGCCGCGTGGCTCGATGCCGTGGACGCAAGCGCCATCACCGAAGACGCCACGCACGCCTGGCTGGCCGACGGCGCGGGCCCGCTGCACCCCTTGCACGGCCAGACCCGGCCCGACCCCGACAAGGCGCGCGGCTACACCTGGAACAAGGCGCCGCGCCTGGCCGGCGAGGTGGTGGAAACGGGCGCGATCGCGCGTCAGCTCGCTTCGGGCCATCCGCTGGTGCGCGACGCGGTGGCGCGGCACGGCGGCAACGTCTACACCCGCGTGCTCGCGCGCGCGCTCGAACTCGCGCGCGTGGTGCCGATGATGGAAGACTGGCTGCGCGCGCTGCGGCCCACCGAACCGTTCTGCGTGCCGTCCGACCTGCCCGACGAGGGCAGCGGCATGGGCCTGTCGGAAGCCGCGCGCGGCAGCCTGGGCCACTGGGTGGTGGTGCGCGGCGGGCGCATCGCCAATTACCAGATCGTCGCGCCCACGAGCTGGAACTTCTCGCCGCGCGACGCCGCCGGCACACCGGGCGCGCTTGAACAGGCGCTGGTCGACGCGCCGGTGCGCGAGGGTGAGAAGACGCCCGTCGCGGTGCAGCACATCGTGCGCTCGTTCGACCCCTGCATGGTCTGCACGGTGCACTGACCATGAACAACAAGACGCGCCCCCCGAGTCCGCCGCTGCCCTCCGGCCCCATGGAAGGCGTGGACGAGTCCACCTGGATGGACGTCATCCAGAAGATGGACGAGGTCTACACGCGCCTGATCGACGACGAGGTGGAGCTGGAGAAGAAGAACGCCGAGCTCGAGCAGTCGCAGCAGTTCATCTTCAGCGTGTTGACCTCCATGTCGGACGTGCTGGTGGTGTGCGACGCGAACGGCGTGATCGAACAGGCGAACGCCGCGCTGTGCGAACTCACCGGCCGCCCCGAAGAGCAGCTGAGCGGCACGCCGCTGTATGCCTTGCTGGCCGATGCGCAGAGCCAGGAGCTGGCGCGCGCCGCGATGGAGAAGGCCGACGCACCGCGCGCGGGCGAGGGCATCGAACTCAACCTGCTGGACCGCGCGGGGCAGGCCGTGTCGGTGGACGCGAACTGCACGCCCCGCATTGGCGACAAGGGCCGGCGCGTGGGCACGGTGTGGGTGGGCCGGCCCACGGCCGAACTCAAGCGCGCGTACCACGAGATGCGCGCCGCGCACGAAGCGCTCAAGCGCACGCAGCAGCAGCTGCTGCATTCGGAAAAGATGGCCTCGCTGGGCCAGCTAGTGGCCGGCGTGGCGCACGAGCTCAACAACCCGATCAGCTTCGTGCTGGGCAACGTGCACGCGCTCAGCAAGTACAGCGACCGCCTGCGCACCTACCTCGCGGCGATGCACGCGCACGAACCCGAGGCCGTGCTGGCCGAGATGCGCCGCAAGCTGCGCATCGAACACCTGCTGGCCGACCTGCCATCGCTCATCGAGGGCACGCTGGAAGGCGCGCAGCGCACGGCCGACATCGTGCACGGCCTCAAGCGCTTCTCGGCCATGGATTCGGAGGAGCGCAAGCCGGTCAACCTGCCGGAGGTGATCGAGCGCGCGATCCACTGGGTGCAGAAGGGCCTTTCGGCGCCGGTGGATGTGCAATGGGACATCGGCGAGCCGCTCACGGTGATGGGCAGCGCCGGCCAGCTGCAGCAGGTGATGATGAACCTGCTGCAGAACGGCTTCGATGCCGTCAGCCACCTCGACGCGCCCCTCATCCGCGTGTCGCTGGCGCGGGTGGACGGCATGGCCCGCGTGACCCTGCGCGACAACGGCCCGGGCATCCCGCCCGAGCACCTGCTGCGCATCTTCGACCCCTTCTTCACCACCAAGCCGGTGGGCAAGGGCACCGGCCTGGGCCTGTCGATCAGCTACGGCATCGTCGAGCAGCACGGCGGGCGGCTGGGCGCACACAACGTGGACGGCGGCGGCGCCGAATTCGTGCTGGAACTGCCGCTGGCGTGACCGACGTTTCGTGGTGCACCGCGTCACGAAACCGAAACATTCAAGCTTTCGTGCTACGGATCCGATAGTGAGGATTCCAATCCATCACTTCCTCTGGCGCATGCCCACACCTGCCGCTTCCCGACTTTTTCGCCATGTCCTCTCCACCCTGGCCCTGGGTGGTTCGCTGATGCTGCTGGCCGCCTGCGGCGGCTCCAGTCATTCCGGCGCCGCCGCGCCGAATGCCAGCACGGCGCCTGTCTTCATTCCCGTCGTGCCAGTCACCTACACCGTGGGCGGCACGCTCAGCGGCCTGGCCGGCGGCGAGCAGGTGACCCTGCAGAACAACGGTGCGGATGCGCTCACCCTGACGGCCAACGGCGCCTTCACGTTCGCCACGCCCATCGCCGCCGCGTCGACGTACAACGTGACCGTGGGCACCGCCCCGGCCGGCCAGACCTGCACCGTGACCCACGGCAGCGGCAGCAACCCGAACGCCAACATCACCAACGTCGACGTGAGCTGCGTGACGCCGGTCACCGTGTCCTGGGTCTACATCCCCGACTACGGCCACAACCAGGTGCTGGGCTACCGCATCGACCTCGCCTCCGGTGCACGCACCAACCTGCCGGGCTCGCCCTACCCCGCCGGCGCCGACAACCGCTGGATGGCGAAAACGCCCGACCACCGCTTCATCTACACCACCAACCTGGCGGGCAACACCGTTTCCGGCTACAGCGTCGACGCCAGCACCGGTGAACTCACCGCGCTGCCTGGCGGCCCGGTCAACACCAGCACCGGCCCGATGTCGATGGAGATCAGCCCCGACGGCCGCTTTGCCTACGTGGCCAACAGCCAGAACGCCAGCGTGAGCGGCTACCGCATCGACCCCACCACGGGCGTGCTGACCGAGATCGCCGGCAGCCCGTTCGCGGCGGGCCACATCCCGACCAAGATCGCCATCACACCCAACAGCCGCCGCCTGTATGTGACCAACCAGAACGGTCTCGACGTGTCGGGCTTCAGCATCGACGCCACCACCGGGGCACTCGCACCCGTGGCCGGCAGCCCGTGGGCGACGTCTGGCCAGGGCTATGGCATCGCCGTTCACCCCTCGGGCGATTTCCTCTATGTGACCAACTGGCAGGCCCGCCTGAACGCCTACCGCATCGACCCCGCCACCGGCGCGCTGACCGACCTCATGCCAGGCGGCCACACGACCGCAGGCCTCAGCAGCGAATGGCTGTCCTTCACCACCAACGGCGCGGGCACGGTGGGCTACCTCGCGACCGACCAGGGCATCCGGCTCTTCGACATCGACACCACCAGCGGCGCGCTGGCCGAGCAGGGCGCGCAGCCGAACAGCGTGCGCACCGAGTACGTGACCACCAACCCGACGGGCACACGCCTCTACTGGTCCGACCACCACACGATCACGTTCCACATCGCCGACATCGACGCGGGCAATGGCGCGCTCACCGCCACGCCGAACAGCCCGCACTACGTGGGCGCGCGACCCTACAACCTGGTGCTGATCGAACGCTGAGCTTGCAGAAGGCTCAGGCGTAACTCTCGGCCATCGCGTCCAGCGGCACGGGCTTCATCTTGCCGGCCTGGCCCGCGCTGCCAAACGCTTCGAAGCGCTCGCGGCACACGGCGCGCGCGGCCTTCTTGGCGGCCAGCAGCGCCTTGCGCGGGTCGAACTCGCTGCG